>OGOL01002868.1_pt1 | contig 12668 bp, 13 predicted proteins | sample 1552641 | NCBI WGS metagenome assembly OGOL01 (sample SAMEA2580140, study PRJEB22360) | human gut metagenome | biome: human gut; feature: human-associated habitat; material: faeces | place: Denmark | collected 2008/2010 | reverse complement strand
TCATACGAAACAACATAGAATCCAATAAGATTTCATTTGCATTTAGTTCTTCTATATCCACATTTTTCATATGTTTGACTATAAATTCCAGATCCTGTTGGATCTTCTGAATATAATAGTTGTCATTTTTAATATTATCCATATATCTTTATCCCATCTTTTAAGATCTCTTTTGTCAGTTCCGGATTATCCATCAATTGTTCCATATTGAGAACATCCACCTTTTTATGCAATGCAACCCTTATCTCTTCCACTAATCCATAAAATTTCAATCCTCCCACCCCTGTTGAAATCAGCAGATCTACATCGCTCTCCGGTGTTGCCTTGCCTTTTGCATAGGACCCAAACAGATAGCAAAATTCTATTTCATATCCTTCAAACACACTTTGACATTTCTGTCTGATATAGTCTACATCTACTATCCCATGATTTTCATCGATCGGATTTATTTCCGCCAACTTTTCAAAGATATAATTATATTTCAGGGTTCCTATTTTCTCTTCATCATTTTCGTACGATTTATAAGATCGCAGGGAAATCCCCATCAAATCTGCCACTTGTTGTTGTGTAAGCTTTTTTTCAATTCTCAGACTTTTTAGTTTGCTCATTTTGCACCTCTATATACAGAATAATGCAAGAATTGCACTATGTCAATATGGTAGATGCAATTCTTGCATTATAGTATACTCTTATTGGTTCATTTTCATGCATTAGCCATCCTATTTTCCCCAAGGATTCCCAAATCTATGCGGCATCTCTACAGAAGTCTCTCTACTGCCTTGGCTGCCTCTGACTTTCCTTCACTTCTCAGATTTGAAGCCAATGTTCTGAGAGAACTTTCCGCTCTGTAATCATTTCCATTTTCCACACACCAGATCGCATTTTCCAGGAGATTGGAATTTGCACTTTCCAGATATCCCAGTCTTGATAACCAGTTCTGTAATCCTTCTAAATCATCTACTCTCATTGTTCTTCCTCCTCAATCTTTGGAATTGTGTCCACAGTCATTGCAGTGCTCATACTGCTCTCCCCTGGCATCTCTCAGCGTAATTACATTTGTGCTGCCACATTCCTCACACTTTTCATTAAAATGCACTCTCATCTTTTTTCTCCTTTCAAATCTGTCAGCTGCTCATACTTATATAACGATTCTCATTGGAAAATTTCACGTCTTCTCCGCGTAAAGTTCCTTTATTAATAATAATTTTATCATAACCTTCCTCAATGCACCGGATCCACACCCCACTTAACAGCTGTTCCATGACATTCGGAAGGGATCTGGCTCCGAGATTCTCCTGTACCACAGACCGGATGATATCATCTACCACGGCATCTTCCACTTCCAGCCGGATTCCATCCGCCTCGTATTTTTTTTGCAGCCTACTGAGCACCCCCTTTGTGGGATGCAGGAAAAGAGCTTTCAGTTCCGCCTCGTTCAGTGCCTGCAGCCGGACGATCTGTCCGATACGTCCTAAGAATTCCCTCTGAAATCCAATCTCTGTCAGTTCCTCTCCTTTTACCACATAGCGGTACAGATTTCTCGCCAGTGCTTCCTTATACTCCCGCTGCCCCACCATAGATTTGTCCCAATCCCGGATTAGCTGCAGGGGATATTCTCTTCCATAGCTCTCCATATTTTTCTCCTCCCATATTGTTTTCTGTTATATATAACGAATGGAAAGAGATTTTTTCACGGTGTCGATCACCGGATATTCCTGTGTTCCGATGGGGCGTCCGTCCCGATAGGTGGAAAATACATCACAGGAGATCACGTTGCCGCTCCTATATATTGTCTCCACCGGTGTATGTCCCACGACCTGCAAGAGACTGCATTCTCCATACATAGGCTCCTGGCTGGCCTGCGGGCGGTACCAGATGGGGCTGGCACTGCACCATAGCTGCTCCGGTCCCATGGTATTTATCTCTGCGATGGTTTGGTCCACAGAGTCTGTATTTTTCACATTTTCCTCTACAAATGCCTGTAAGATGCCGCCATGGCAGAACAATACATCATCGATCCTCTGTATGTACCGAATCTGATTCCCGGCCGGCAATGCCTCCTTAAGTTCCTCCAGTTTATTTCTGACCGTATAGGCTGCCGCCCGACTGTATCCCGATTCCCGCTCATTCCACAGATAGCATAGATCATGATTCCCGTAACACAACAGAGTGTCGGGGAATTCCTTTGCAAAAGAGATCGCCGCGTCAAAAGTCTGCGCATACAATTCAATGTCATATTCCCTGTTCCAGTCATCCGGGATGTCCATCAGGCATACTGCCCGATCCGCCACACCTTTTCTCATCCATTCAGCCGCTTCCTTGAACATATACGGTTTTAAATGAACATCCGGTATCACAAGTGCTTTCATATCTGCTTCTCCTTTCTGCCCGCCACCACCGTAGAAATTCCATCGGTGAAGCCTGCTCCGACACCTCATACTTTCATTTTAATTTTACTCTCCGGCTCTGATGATCTCCGCTGCCATCTGCCCAAGTCCTTCCTCCCCGTACTTATCCCAGTCCGGATAGACACCGCAGTAGTTAATGCAATAGACAAGGCCGTCCATCTCCAGCATGACCTGACTGATACATTTCATATACTGGCTTTCTGCGCCGTAGACAATTTCATATTTTCCGGCCGCAATGCTGGTTTGGTCATACGGGGTCAACTGGTAGCCGTCCGGAACATATTTTCTCGCATAGCCTTCATAATACACTCGAATACCGTCCACCGTTTTCAGCTCTGTCACCGAATTTTGTTCGTCTGCCATGACATCCTTCATCAACTCTTCAAAACTTTTGTGGGCAATCTTCTCCCCCACTTCTGCTGTTTCCACTCCAATGGTGACGATATCGGTTCCTTTCTGATAAAAAAGTTCCAACAGCTGATCTCCGAAAAGCTTCTCTCCCTTCTCATCCAATGCCTCCGTATTCACCAGGGCAGCACTCTGAAAGTCAAATCCATTGGAAAAGGTTTCCACTGTTCTGAAAGTTTTTCCCAGATCCTGTGCAGCCTGTTGTAAATCCTCATAATTCGCATATTCGGTTGTGATTTCCGTCGCACGATAATGTTTTACGATTTCCATGGCCGCACAGCCGGTGACCAGTAACGCTGCCAGCACACACGCTGTTGTCAGGACCCGCCTGCGCAGATTGTACCGGTTCCCCTGCTGTCTGCCGGTAAGTACCTGCTCCTGTGCATACAGTCTTTGCAGTAATTTTTCCTGCAGTTCTGCCCCGGGTCTGATATTTACAAAACTTTCTTTTAATAACATTTCCATTCTTTCATCTGTCATAACCTGCCGCCTCCAATTCTTCTTTCATCTTTTCTCTGGCCTTATGTAACCTGCTCTTTACTGTTCCCTGTGGAATCCGAAGGCACCCTGCGATATCCTCTATCGTCAGTTCTTCCCTGTAGTACAGGCACAAGGGAATCCGATATTTCTCCGGCAATTTCCGCAACGTTGTCTGTACATACCTGATTTCTTCTTTTTTTAACAGATGATCTTCCACTTCGGATCGTTCCCCGTTCCCCCCGGCTGCTGGCTCCATGGGTTCCTCACTTTCCATCGGTGCAATGCTGTTTCTACGGTTTATTTTCCGGTTCCGATTTTTCCAAATCCGAATTGCAACAGATAGTAAATAACTTTTCGGATTTCCGTCTTTTTGTATCTTGTCCAACAGTTCCAGGGTTTTCAGGAAGGTGTCCTGATACAATTCTTCCGCCTCCGGTCTGTTTCCTGTCAGGTAGACGCAAAAACTGTAGATATCAGTGCCATATGTTGCAATGAACTGCTCTAATTCCTGTATTGTCATATAAATTTCCTTTCCGGTATTTTCGTCTGCAGTACGTTAATGCTTTTACTATATATTGTCCTGAGCTTCCAACCGGTTCATTTTTATATAAAAAAAATAGAAAGTGAAGTGTGGATTTCACTTTCTACTCATTCAGTTTTCTGTCTTATCCGTTCTCCTTGATCTCCAGCATCAAAAGTTCCATAGTCAGGTCAAAATTTACGTTAGCATCCAAGCGCCTCTTTGCCTTATCCAGGGCTTCGATGACTTCCTCGATTCCTTCATAGCTGCTGCGCTGGGCCACACGGCGGATGGCACTGATCTCTTCACGGAAAACGAGATGGTTCACATCACTGGTTGCCTTGAACAGGAGCACATCCCGGTACCAGATGGCGATCAGATCCAGATAATCATTGATCTGCAGCTTATATTCCGTAATCTTTTTGATCGCTGCGGTGATCTCACTCAGATCCATATCCTGAATATATTTCAATAGCGACAACGCTTCATTCTTAATATTATCGAAGTCCTCACTGGACGCCAGGGATTTCGCCTTGCCGATATTACCTCTGGCAAATGCCACACAGACCTCCGCTTTATAATCCGGCACCTGCAGCTGATGCATGAGATAATTACGCACCAGTTCATCGGCTACCGGCTTCATGTTCAGTACCACACAACGGCTTAAAATCGTCGGCAGCAGAGAATTCACGTTAGAAGTCAACAGCATGATCACTGCATACTCAGGCGGCTCCTCCAGCGTTTTCAGGATTGCATTCTGCGCCTGGGGAGTCATCTTCTCCGCCTCGTTCATAATATAGATCTTATACGGGCTGCTGTAAGGCTTGATGGCAATATCGTTGTTAATCTGCGCACGAATATCATCTACGCTGATGGTATTCGGCTTCTCATGGCTGACATAGATAATATCCGGCTGATTGTCCGACAACGCCTGCTTACAGGAATGACATTCCTGACAAGGCTCGGTTCCGCCCTTTTCACACTGCAGGGTCATGGCAAATACTCTGGCAATAAATTCTTTGCCGGAGGATTTTTCACCGTTGATGATATAAGCATGGGAAATCTTCTTCGCCGAAATGGCGTTCTGTAAATGCTCTTTAATCTGTTCCTGACCTATGATGTCATGAAATGTTGCCATTGGTATTCCCCCTGTCTGTATCTTATTGTCTTTTTGGTCCTGCTTTTATCGTACTGCCTTCTTGCGAATCACGCAAGCGTTTCCTGTATTTTTCATCAGGTAAAGATATCCAATAACAGTCCCCGGATCTCCCCGATCTTGTTCAGGATCGCCAGATTGTCTTTTTCATCCTTCATCAGTTCCTGTGCCAGCTGATCCAGATTCTCATCCACCAGCCGGATAATGCCGTACACACGGTGCCGTCCTCTCCGATCCAGGAAGTTCTCTCTGGAAAAAGAATGGGATCTGGTCACCACTTCATTGAGAAATTCCTTGACCAGTCCACGATAATGCCGCATATCCTTCACATCCCGTTTCTTGGCCAGCTTTTCGCCCTCTGTGGTGATCTCCGCCATCAGGTTCGTCAGTCTCTCCTGCAGTTCTGCTTCTTCCACATGGCTCGCCAGCATGAACTTGAAGCTGCCATCCGTGGGCGCTGTGTTCTGTACCTGCTCCACGGAAGCCGGCTGCTGTATCTGATTTACTCTCATTTCCATACGCCCACCTCTTTTCCTCTGTTTACCGGCTATATTCCGGCATTTTTCTTCTCTGTTATCAGTATTTCGGCTATATTCCGGCTTCTTTTAAGTACTTTGTAATATCTTTCAGACATTTTGTCAGATCTGTATTCTCGAATCTGTCCCGGATCCCTGCTGCCGCCAGCTTTTCTTCGGAGAAATCTGCGCTGTCCGCCAGAAATCTGCGACACATCTCTTCGTACTTCGGCTTCTCCTGTCGCAGTTCCCTGTCCAGTGCCCGCTGCAGGCGTACACCGTCATCCAGCTCAATATAGACCGGCAAAATAGCTTCTGTTCCGAAATAAGCAATCATTTTCTCATAGGCTTCCAGTGTTCCGATCATGAGATAGTTCTGTTCTGACAGATCAATCTGCCCATCATCCACTGTAAAATACCGCCAGATGCCATAGACCGTATTATAAGCTCTGTCCTCAATGACCTTTCCCTGTGCCTTTAATGCTTGAAAACCGGCTTCATCCGTAAAAAAATATTCCACACCATTCTCTTCTCCTGCACGGATCGGTCTTGTCGTATAAGGCACGATGGTTCTCAGATCCATCGTGCCCTCTTTCATCAGTTCTTTAAAAACAGTATCTTTCCCCGAGGAACTTTTCCCCATGAGATATACAATTTTTCCCATATCTGCGTTCTCGTTTTCCCGCTCCTGTTTCGGCTGTTTGACCGCCGTACAGTACGTTTTTATTCTACTTCCACCACGTGGATCATATCGGTCTTACCTACCACGCCCAGAGGTACACCTGCGGTGATGACAACCGTATCCCCGGTTTTCACCAGACCTGCCTGCTTTGCCTTGAATACCGCTTCCTCGAACAGAGCATCCGTGGTCCGCTCCTTCTGGATCATGACAGGTTTTACACCCCACAGCAGATTTAACTGGCGGTATACCTTCTCATCCAATGTACAGCCGATGATCTGGCATCCGGGCTTATAACGTGCGATCATATTCGCGGTAAATCCGGACATGGTAACAGTGATGATGGCTGCTGCCTTCAGGTCAGATGCCACGCTACAGGTTGCATAAGAGATTGCCGTGGTAATATCCGGAGTCTCCTGTCTGTCTTCCTTGACTCTCTGCATTCTTCCGCGGTAGTCAATATCCTGCTCTGCTCTCTCCGCAATGCGGGACATAGTCTTAACAGCCTCTACCGGATACAGACCGGCTGCGCTCTCGCCGGAAAGCATGATGGCTGTGGTTCCGTCATAGATCGCATTGGCAATATCTGTTGCCTCCGCTCTGGTCGGACGTGGATTCTTGATCATGGACTCCAGCATCTGGGTCGCAGTGATTACATGCTTGCCCTGTGCCACTGCCATCTTGATCATCTTCTTCTGCAGAATAGGTACTTCTTCCAGAGGGATTTCGACACCCATGTCACCACGTGCTACCATGATACCGTCTGCCACGTTAATGATCTCTTCCAGATTCTGGATTCCCTGCATGTTCTCGATCTTGGCGATGATCTTGATCTTGCTGCCTCTGTCCTCTACGATCTTGCGCACTTCCTGAATATCTTCCCTGGTTCTGACAAAGGAAGCTGCGATAAAGTCAAATCCGTGCTCTACACCAAACACAATATCTGCCAGATCCACCTCACTGATATAAGGCATGGACAGAATCGCTCCCGGCACATTGACACCCTTATGATTCGATACAAAACCGCCGTTTATGACCTTACATACAATGTCTTCTCCTTTGATCTCTTCTACCGTCATCTCGATCAGACCGTCATCGATCAGGATCGTTGTCCCGACATTGATGTCATTTTTCAGATTTTTGTAGGAAATAGTGGCTCTTTCCGCTGTTCCCATGATTTCTTCCGTTGTCAGGACAAACTGCTGACCGGATACCAGCTCTACCTTACCGCCCTCAAAATCACGCAGACGAATCTCCGGTCCTTTGGTATCCAACAGAGTTGCTACCGGCAATCCCAGTTCTTTTCGTACTTTCAGTACTCTGTTGTATTTAACCAGCTGTTCCTTATGGCTTCCATGGGAAAAGTTAAAACGTGCCACGTTCATGCCTGCAAGCATCAATTCTCTTAATTTCTCCTCACTCTCACTGGCCGGACCGATGGTGCAAATAATTTTGGTTTTTCTCATACAGGCTAAATCCTTTCTGCTGCTATTTTTTTTGATTTTTGACTACGGTAATGCAATATTCGTCTTTTTCGGTGACTCCCTGTACCTTCAGACCCTTTCTGAAATACTCCGCAAGCTTTCGGCAATGGATCTCTTCGATCTGTTCTCCCGGTACCAGCACCGGAATTCCGGGAGGGTACAGATTCACAAAATCTCCTGCAATCCTGCCTGCAGCCTGTGCCAGAGGAATCTCCTCTTTTTCGGCATCCCATGCATCCGCAAGAGACAGACTGACTTCCGGCTGCATGTGATAGAGAGATGTCTCTCTGGAATCTCCGCCTTCCGTCTGTGGCTGCGTCTGCCACTTTCCCGCAGATATGTCACGATCGATGGCAAGCAATGCATCCGTCATTCTTGTGTATGCCTCGTCACTGTCTCCTATGGTGAACATCGCAAGACAATGATCTGCAGCTGCCATTTCCAACTGCAAGTGGTACTCCTCTAATAGAATATCATAAATCTGCTGTCCTGACAAACCTGCCTTTGGAGATAATATCACCAGTTTTCCGATATCCTGTCTGGCATCCAGCGGCAAGAAATGAAGGTTCCTGCATTCTGACAGTTCTGTCAGCATTCTCAGATAATTCACCTGCAACCGGGCAAACAGATAATCTCCCTGCTCCTTTACCAGCTGTAGTGCATTGTCAATTCCTGCCATTAGTACATAGGATGGACTACTGGACTGATAAATATGCAAAAACCTGCGCAAACGCTCTCTGTCGACCAGTCTTCCGTTGACATGAAGCAACGCGCTCTGTGTCAGTGCCGGCAAAGTCTTATGAACACTGTGGATCACCAGATCCGCGCCACACTGGCAGCTGTTCTTCGCAAATCCTTCCGCCAGTCCCAGATGAGCACCATGGGCTTCATCCACGATCAGAGGAATTCCTTTACTATGTACCAGCTTTGCGATCGTCTCTATATCTGCGATCCTGCCTTCATAAGTGGGTGACACCAGAAATACCGCATCCGGAACAGGCTCCCGGCTGAATGCCTCTGCGATCTGTTCCGGAGTTACCGCATCATAAATATCATACTCCTCCATCATTTCCGGATACAGATAAGAAACTGTTAAATTTCTCAGATATGCCGCATGATACGCAGATTTATGGGCTCCTCTGGTCATAAGGATCCGCCCGCCCCTCGGAACCGCCGCACTGATTGCCGCCAGAACCCCGCAGGTACTTCCGTTGATAAGGTAAAAGCTCTCGTCTGCGCCGTACAGTCCGGCTGCCTCGTTCTGTAATCGTCTTAGGATTTCCTCTGGAGCATGTAGATTATCAAATCCATCAATCTCCGTGATGTCGATATCCATGATCTCCCGGGGGAATTCTCCACAAAGCAGTCTCTTATGTCCCGGCATATGATAAGGATAATAATCTGTCTTACTGTAGTCTTTTAATCTCCGGTATAATTCACCCAATTCCGTCATTCTCCTGTTTTGGGTTTCCACCCTTTTATTTTCCCTGCTCCTCTTCAATCTTCCGAAGCTTCTCGATCAGGGCTCCATGTCCCTTATGTACATGAAATGTCTCCATAAGCGAACACCATTTGTCTGCCATGGTGACGATCCAGGCTTCACGACACATGGGAACTGCGGAGATTGTTAGCGGCCACATATGTTTTTTTATAATATCTTTTTCTCTGGGAGTGAGATGGTATTCCTTCTGTGCATTGTGAAGCGCTCTTCCCGGATGATAAAAGCCATGAAGCTTATGGGGGCTGATATGATCCGGCGTGTGCCAGTCGTACAGAAAGTAATCATGCAATAATGCCCCACGGATCAAATCCTTTTTTTCACAGGGAATATGCAGCTTCTCGCTGATGGCAAGACTATATTTTGCCACATTCATACTGTGATCATTGACTGTCATGTTACCGTGCTGTACATGTGAACGTGTGGAGCGAAAGTTCTTAGAACGCAGAATATCCGGTGCTACCGCCCGGATCTCCTGCCTTAATTGTCGTTCTCTTTCAAATCTCTCTTTCCACTTCTGCACTTTTTTTGCTGAACGCTGTTTCATAGAACTGCCTTCCTTCTCAATATCCCATCATCTATAGTCACACTGATTCGCATTAATAGTAATAGCATACTACCGGGAAACCGGTAGATACATATTCATAAATAGCTGCCGCCATATTCAGTGGCAGATTGACACAACCGTGAGAGCCTGATGTCAGATAGATGGTTCCACCGAAACTTCCTCTCCAGGTAGCATCATGCATTCCGACATTTCCGTTAAAAGGCATCCAGTAGTTTACCGGCGTCTCATAATCCGCACCGCGTAATACGGCATTTTTTGTCTTATAGGTCAGTCCGAACACTCCGGGAGGGGTCATGCAGCCCGCTTTGCTCATATTACCGGATACAAAATCTGTCTCCAATACAATGCTTCCATTCTGGAACAGATAAAGATGCTGATTCGTCAGATCAATTTCCACGTAGGAATTACCGATATCGTCACTTCCCTTTTGTGCTCCCTTGCTGCTGTATACCGGTTCCTTGTCGATGTTTTCTCCCTTTTCAATAGAAGCTGTCAGTTCTTTGACCTCTTCCTCGCGGTCGGTCTTCCAGCCGTAAGCTCCGCTGGGCAAGGTAAGCTCGATTCCCTGAACTGTGGTAAACTTTCTCTTTTTGCCATAGGTATCGTATTCTTTGGCCTGCTCTGCTACGAATTCCTCGATTGCTTCCTCGTCCAGTTGGGGATCCTTGTTATCCGTCTGGATCCACTCATGGATCGTATCTCCGTCTACGACAACCTTATTGCCGTTCCAGTCATAGGTGATCTGTGCGCTGACCCATTTATTCATGGTATCACAGGCTTTTACCAGCGCTGCATCCTCTGCCGTTATTTTGGCAGTTTCATAACAGCCCTGCTCCTCCAGATCTACTGTGGTATCTCCCTGCATGATTGCTGTGGATACTACTTCTTCTACCAGGTTGTTGTTCAACTCTATTCCCATGGTCTCCGGAATGATTTCATAATTCTTGTTCTTCTCGAAATATTCACTGATATAAGCATCTTCCGGTGCAATCATATTTTTGTTCTGCAGTGCAGGCATCTGTGCCAGTTGTTCCTGCAATTTGTCTGCATCATAGGACACACCCTGAACTACATCATGATTCTGCGTACTCCACAGCATCTCAATCCACAGGAATTCATTCTGTCTGTTCAAAAGCTCCTGTGCCGCATTCAAAGTATCCACCCAGTACATTCCGATCTCAGATGCTGTGATCGTACCGATCTCTTCCTGCACACCGTTCTCATCTCTGCCCAGAATCTGTAAACTATACTGCTGTGACTGCTGATCCATGATCGCCGCTACCTCTGTCGCCGTCATATTACTGCAATCACTGTTATTGATATAAGTATGATTCAGGAAATGAGACTGGTAGTAAATTGCCACACCACCATATGCCAATAGAATTACTGCAACTACAGCTGCTACAATACCAATCCATTTTTTGCTCTTTTTCTTCTGTACCGCTGTCTCTTCCACAGGCTGTTTTGTTTCCTCTTTGCTCTCCGTTTCTTTCTTATCAGCCTCTTTCTTTGTTGTTTCTTCTTTTAATTCTTTGTTATCGTTTTCCATTTTATCTTCTGTTTCTCCCTCATCTTATTTCTGTTGCGCTCATTATAGCATTTAATTTCGTAAAAAAACAGTGTGAAAAGGCTGAAAAAAAGCCTTTTCACACTGTTTTAGAATACTACTTGCACTAATATCATATAAAGTATGGTCCCTACAGCTATACTCAGCAACGTATTTTTCTTCCAGATATGAAGCAATGCCACCACGGCAATAGACAACAATTCCGGAATTCCATGACTGCCGGTAAACAGATTAATTCCTTTTACACAGTAAATAACAAGAATCACCATAATGGCCGGCGGAAGTACTTTTCCAAGATATGTGACTGTTTCCGGAACCTCTCTCTTTCCATCAAATGCCACGAAAGGAACTGCCCGTATGATCAAAGTTACAATAGCTGCAACTGCTATGATTGCGACGGAATGTAACATTTTTTCTTAACTCCTAATAATATGATTGCGGTAATGGTCAATGCAGGTAATAAAAAGGTGTCTGCGCCCAGTACCAGTAAACACAGAACTCCGACAACGCCTCCGATGACTGCCGGTTTATGTTCTTTCGTATCCATCCACTGGTTGACTACTATAACTGTGAATAATGCCGTCATGGAAAAGTCAATTCCCGTAGTGTCGATTGGCAGGACCCTTCCGGCCAGTGCACCTACACAGCTTCCCAGAATCCAATAGCAATGATCCAACAGAGAAATGTAGAAGCTGACCCGTTCCTCACGCATTCCCTCAGGAACTTTCAGATCACATAACAGAGAAAACGTCTCATCCGTAAGGGAAAAGATCATATAAGGATATGTTATACCCATTTTTTTGAAATTTTCTACAAAAGAAAGTCCGTAAAATATGTGTCTGCCATTGACAAACAACGTCATGATCAGTGTATACCACAGACTTGCTCCCGCCGTCAGCAAGGTGACCAACACAAACTGCATGCTTCCCGCATACACAAACAAGCTGATAAAAAAGGCCCACCAGAAGCCGTATCCTGCATCATTCAGCATCAGTCCAAAGGCAAATCCCAGGAAAAGATATCCCAGCATGACTGGTATGGACTGTACGATTGCGTAACGCAATTCTTTTACTTTACTTTCCATTTCGATTTTAAATCTCTTTCGTTGATTTCTTTGTTTCCGACGAATTATTTTAGCATATCATTCTTGTGCAGGCAATGGTCTGATATAGGTTCTCTTGTGCCTGGAAAAACTATGAGAAACACGCTTCGCGAGTTTCTCAAGTTATCGCGGCAGTCGCCAAGATCTCGTGCAAGCACGGACTTTGGCTCGTTGCTCGCGTAAATTAAAAGAGATCAATATACAAACCGTATATTGATCTCTCTGCAATGAGACACGGGGGATTCGAACCCCCGACAACTTGATTAAAAGTCAAGTGCTCTAC
>OGOL01002865.1_pt1 | contig 12677 bp, 4 predicted proteins | sample 1552641 | NCBI WGS metagenome assembly OGOL01 (sample SAMEA2580140, study PRJEB22360) | human gut metagenome | biome: human gut; feature: human-associated habitat; material: faeces | place: Denmark | collected 2008/2010 | reverse complement strand
AGGGTGCGGCAATCGTTGTGCTGGATATGCCTCTGCTTGACACACGGCGGAACCGCGACCTCACCGGAACGTTGATCGCAGACATCGTGTTGCAGCTGCTATCCTATGTGGCGCAGACAGAGCGCGAGTTCATTCACCAGCGGCAGGCGGAAGGGATCGCCGCAGCGAAGGCGCGCGGCGTGAAATTTGGCAGGCCCCGCAAGGCGTTGCCAGAAGGATTCGGCGAAGTCAAAGCGCGTTGGGAGCGCGGCGAGCTGTCCGCACGTGCGGCAGGAAAACTGCTGGGCGTCACCCACCGGAGCTTTTTGCTCTGGGCGCAGGATGGCAGATGTAAAGAAACTGTTAAGAAAGAGCGGACTGAGATGCGTGGATAAAAAAGTACAGGTTGCCGACCACAGCGATATACAAATAATCTTATTTATTTACCATAGCACACCCCCAACAAAATATCAATAAGGCAAGGGCCTAAAACCGACTAAAAAAGCGTACTTTTTTAGCCACTGTGCCGGATACACAATCAGCTATAAAAGACCCATCCGCCTGTAATACAGGCGGACAACGATTCTGCGGGAGGTGAGCGGCGATCCGTCCGTCTCTGTACGATTTCTGCGCCGAGCATGATCAAGCTTACCTGCTGGCACAATGGGATGGTGAACGGAATGCGCCGCTCACGCCGAAGGATGTGACCTACGGAAGTCACCAAAAGGTATGGTGGCGATGCGCCAGCGGGCATCACTGGCAGGCGAAGATCTATTCTCGCTCCGCCGGCAGCGGATGTCCATACTGCTCAGGACGTCTGGCAGAGCCAAAGAAGGCTCTGCGAATGTGCCATCCGGAGCTTGAGCCGGAATGGGATGCAGAGAAGAATGGTCTGCTGCAATTCTCTGAGCTGACGGTTGGCAGCCGAAGGCTTGTATGGTGGCGATGTGCTAAAGGACATTCTTACCGCTCTGCAGTTAGAAGCCGCACACAAGGGACAGGCTGTCCCATATGCGCGGGCCGTGTTGTTCTGCCGGTGGAAAACTCCTTGGCAGCAAAATCCCCTGATCTGCTTTCGGACTGGGACACGGAAAAGAATTCTCCGTTGCTGCCGACGCAGGTCATGCCGGGAGCACACCGGAAGGTCTGGTGGAGGTGTCCGAAAGGACATAGCTGGCAGGCGAGCGTTGCCAGCCGCGTCACATCAAACGCAGGCTGTCCGTTCTGCGCGGGACAAAAGGTCCTGCCCGGATTCAATGATCTCGCTTCACTGCATCCGCGGCTTGCTGAACAGTGGGACCGGAAAAAGAACGGTGCGCTGACACCGGAGGCAGTGAGCGCATATTCCAATCGCCGCGTGTGGTGGCTCTGTGACAAGGAACATTCATTCTGTGCGGTCATCGCCCACCGTGTGAACAAGGGGACCGATTGTCCGTACTGCACCAACCGCAAGGTCCTGCCGGGATTTAATGATCTGGAGGCCAAGGAGCCGGTGATCGCATCGCAGTGGCATCCGACCCTTGACGGCAGCTTCACGCCGCAGCAGGTAACGCCCGGCAGCAGCCGGAAGGCATGGTGGCTGTGTGAAAACGGCCATGCGTGGAAATCGGTCATCAGCAGCCGGACAGGAAAACAGCGCTGCGGCTACCCCGTCTGCGCAGGCAGGCCGCTGAGCTAATGTACGGCGATTTTAGCCGGGCAGCCGGAGAAGCCGACACACTAATATAATATGTACCCAACTGCGGGGAGCCGCAGAAAACATATACTGTAGGAGGAGAGCATATGAAAAGATTGCTTTCGCTGCTGCTGACATTCTGTTTGACGGCATCACTGCTACCGGCACAGGTTCAGGCAGCGGAGATCGCAAGTGGCAGTGGACTTGACACGCTGGGTATCCGGCAGATATCCGAAAAGGAATATGCCATGACACCCGATGTCAAGGAATACGAATGGATATTGAACAATGGCGCACTGACCCAGCAGATGGTGGGTCATGTCATGGAGGTCAAGGTGGGCGAAGACTCCACAGCTTCCATTGCGGCCGGTTACAGTGATGATGATATTGAAACCATCAAAACCGGCAGAAACTGGGCCATGACGGAAACGACCAAGCAGGCGCAGAGCATGCAGACCCGTCGCTCAACCAATGTTGTCGGCGCGATCAACGCCGGCGGCTATGACATGAGCAACGGTCGCCCAAGCGGCGCGTTTATCATGAGCGGCACGCAGATCAATGCGCCGACCGGTACGACCTTTTGGATCGATGCAAGCGGCAACGCACACATCACCGGCGCGCAGGAATGCAATGCCGCCTTTGCGGCAGGCAATGTTCGGGAAGCTATCGCCAGCTTTGGCGATATCTTTGTGGACGGCCACGCCCGCGGTGATCTTGACAATTCTACCCGTGCTTCCCGCACTGCCATCGGCATCAAGGCTGACGGCACGGTGGTGATGTTCATGGTGGATGGCCGTCAGGCGCCCTATTCTGTCGGCATGACCATGGCAGAGGTTGCGGCCGCCATGGAAGATCTGGGCTGCGTGCAGGCCATCAATCTGGATGGCGGCGGCTCCTCGACCTTCGCCACCCAGCGCGAGGGCGAGCCGGAAAGCAACACCGCCGGTCTGACCCTGCGCTGCCGTCCGTCCGACGGTTACGAGCGTAAGGTGTCCAACACCATCATGGTGCTCTCCACGGCGACGCCTACAGGTCAGTTCGACCATGCGGTGGTGACGCCCAATGACGAGGTCTATACCCCCGGCAGCACGGTGCAGTTTGTGGCGACCGGTATTGACGCCGCCGGCGGCAGGGCGGAAATTCCCGCAGATGCTTCCTGGGCGGTTCTCGACGGCAATGGCAGCATCGATGCAACTGGCCTTTACACGGCTGACGATACCTGTGGCGAGGTCAAAGTCGGTCTGAAGGCCGGCGGCAAGACCATTGGCCAGACCAGAATTCAGGTGCAGTGGCCGGATAAGCTGAGCTTCACCAACAACAGCGTCTCCATTGATTTTGGCCAGACGAGCGACCTGACCTTCAATCCTACCTGGCAGGGCAGAGCGGTCCATTATAAGGATGGAGACTTTGTGTGGACGCTGGATGAGAGCCAACCCATCAGCTATAAGTACAATACCAAGGTAGAGGAAAAGGCTTGGGAGGGGCGAGATGTCCCCAGCGCAGGTTTTCCAAAATGGAAATACTCTGACTCCAATGGCAATGTCTATATGTCGCTTACCGGTAGCATCGGTGCGCAACAGAAAATAGAGTGGGGTTCTACAGAGACAAGAACCTATTTAACTTATTTTACCGAGGCAAGCCGCACCATCAGTTATACTGATGGAACAATTGGGATCCACGAGGTTCTGACACATGATAAGGCTGAAAAGCTGAACATGAAAACCAATACATGGTCGGTGTGCACCCCGGAAGAAAATGCAGACAGAGTGAATTTAACCCATGATTTCGCAGTTGGTAAATTCACGGGCAATCGCTTTACCGCAGACGCGAACAACTCCCTGCGAGCAACGGCCAAGGTGACACTTGCCGGTAACTCGGCCTTGACCGGGCAGGTGGAGCTGGTGGTGGGTCTGGAGCCCCTGGTGCTTATGGACTTTGAGCCCCGGGATGGTGTCAATTGGAACACCTACATTACAAGCGGAAAGAACGGCGGAGAGGGTGATAACCTCACATATGGCCAATTGACAGACGCCCATATCCGGGAGTACGGACTTTGGATGCGAACGGCTACCAACTCCGGTGTTAAATTTGAAGGCTCCGGTGTGGTAGGCGCAACGGAGGATGAACGCGTCCGCTTTGGCGAGCAGGCGTTTAAGCTGTGCTTTGACTTTTCACCCTGTGGTGAAACATCAGTTGCGGCAGCGGATGGTGGCTTCTCCTGCGACCTGTATGTCAATACTGTGCAGCCCACCAAGATCGGCATGTGGGTAAATGTGCCGGCGGATTTGAAGGATTGCCCCTATAATCTGAAGGCTATTTTAGCCGGTGGAGTAAGCGGCACAACGGCGGCACAAACCGATGGCGGGTACAACACACTGCAGCCGGACGGAACCTTTACATATAGCAACTTCGGTGTTGACGGCGGAAAGGGCAGGGTTCCCAAGGGTACGACCATGTACACCCAGTACTACGGTAAGAGCAAGGATGCCGAAGGGAACGAGATCATCCTGAATACTTTGGGCGAAATGGCCGGTAAGGGCTGGCTTTGGGTGGAGGCGGATATCTCCGCCATGCAGATGCCCATTGATGTCTACCGCGCCTATACCTTCCGCGTTGTCAAGACGCAGTTGATGAATGAACGCTTCAAGGGACATATTCTGGTGGATAATGTCCAGTTCATCTACGGCACGAATACCAACGATATCACCAACCCGGTGCTGGAATCGGTCACGGAGACCTCCTCCGGCACGGCGTTGGCAGGGGACGGTTCCACCGTGCTGAACAGCGGCAATCTCACCTTTAACGCCAGCTATTCCGATAGCGAGCTGACCGATAAATACGCCACCGGCATCGATACCAGCGGTATCCGCGTACTGCTGGACGGTACGGACTATACCGACGAGCTGGAGATCAATGACGGCTCCCTCTACCTCAAGGGCGTGGCACTCCGTAACGGCACGCATACGCTTACCATCCGGCTTAAGGACTTCTACGGCAACGTGACCACCGAAACACGCACCTTCCGTGTGGAGGACGCAAAGGGGATGCAGTCTGCCATTGATATCCTGCCCCAGCCCGAGCCGCCGGAGATCGGCAAGGAATACGTCTTTGCTATCGTAAATAACACTGGCGAGCCTGTCACAAGGGCAGAGCTGACGGTGGATTTCCGCGCTATGGGCAACGCTGCGAAGTATCTTGCGGATGCTAAGGTCGAGTCACTCAGCAGCGACTATACGCTGACACTGGACCAAAACGCTTTGGCAAAGGGACTTGCCAAGATCACGATCGCAAAATCGGCGACAAGGCTGGCGCTGCTGTCCGGCGCGCAGGACACGGATTATAACTATGTTTCCGAGTTGGGTTATCTCATCATCAAGATTCCTGAAAATGCCGCATCGGACAGCGTACTGAAATGCACGGTGACGCAGGGCAGCTACACCGTCGCGGACGGCAGCGAAACCGGAACGGCTTATACCTTCTCCGGCACAGAAAAGGTTGTCCCCATGACGGCAAGCTATCAGCTCACCTGTGAGCAAGCCATTGCCGGGATGCCTGCCGAACTGACCGTAACGGATGCCGACGGCAAGCCTATTTTCCGTGCGGATATCTATCAGGTGAACAGCAACGGCAGCCAGAAGTTGGGCAGCACAAGCATGAAGGGTACATTTACCAAAACCTTTGACACGGCAGGTGAATATACCTTCTATGCCGAAAAGGCCGGCAGCGGCCGCTCCTGGAACCAGCGCGTGATCGTCTGCGAAAGAACGGCTGAGAACGGCGGCAAACCCTTCGGTATCCTCACCAACGGTGTGACGAAAGCTGGAACCAAGAGCATTACCTGGCTTACCCAGATCGATGGCTCTGCGGCAAAGGCACAGGTAAAGTATTCCACCGATCCCGAACTCAGTGGTGCCGCTACGGTGGATGGAACCTCCGCAATCCAGACCTTTGTGCAGAGCACCCGCGGCGATGCGCTGCGGAGCAATAAGGTAACGCTTACCGATCTGACACCCGGTACCACCTACTACTATCAGGTGGGCGATGGGACAACATGGTCTAATACGCAGAGCTTTAAAACGCCTGCCGCGGACGCGGAAGCCACCAACTTCTTCATCCTGGGGGACATTCAAACAGGCAACACAGCAAATCTGGCTGCAGCGTTGGAAGAACTGAGAGCAGGAAGCTATGACTTCGGTGTTCAGACCGGCGACGCCATCGACAATGTGACAATGTATGAAACACATTGCCGTCCGTTCCTGAATACGGTCAACAGCGGTACGCTGGGCGGCGTGGATCTGATCCATGTGCTGGGCAACCATGAGTATTACGGCGATGCGGATGGCAAGATCAGCAAGGCAATCTATGATCTGCCTGAGAGCGCGCAGAACAGTTGGTACAAAATGGAATACGGCAAGGTCTGTGTAGTCGTCGTGAACCATGGCACGAAGCTCTCTGAGACGTTGGCGGACATTGCCGAAAATCTGACCACCGACTGCGTCTGGAAGGTACTCGTGTCACACGAGCCCATCTATGGCACCGAGTCCGTTTCCGCAACACCGGAGATCCTTGCCAGTATTGAGAAGGCAGGCTTCAGCTTCGTCTTCGGCGGTGATGACCATGCCTATGCCCGCACCTATCTCATGCTCGGCGGCGTGCAGCAGGCGGAAAACAGCCGGGACGGCGTTGTGTACTTTGTCTGCGGTGATTTGAGCGGCAAGAGCAACAAGTTTGAAAAACGAGAGTACTATGCGTGCGCCATGCCTCATACCGAATACGACGGCATGTATCTCACAGTGCAGGCAACGGAAGAGTCCTTCACAGTCAAGGCTATCAAGTGCAATGGCACTGAGCTGGATTCCTACACCAAAACGCGCACCGACTGCGAGTTGGGCAAGCACACGGTGAATGACACCAGCAAGTACGATATGACCGCTGGAACGATCACCTGCGCAGTCTGCGGTACGGCACTGAAACCTGAAGGCGACTATGCTTTCAGTGGTCTGCTCTCTACCACAGACAGCAAACAGGTCATCCTCGCAAACGGAAGTGTCAAGAAGAACGAGTTCTCTTCTCTGGGCGAGAACAGATACCACTCTTGCGCGGACGGCTATGCCTACCTTACCACGCAGAGCGACAGCCGCACCTGCGTGACCGGCGGCTATATTACCTATACCTGTCCGCAATGCAAGACAACGGATCGATCTGATTTTCAGCGCCCCGTCGATCACAAGTGGGATGAGAACCATGTCTGCACGGTCTGCCAGTTCCACGGCATCGATATCAACAGCGAAGATGTCGTCTTCAAATTCGGAAGCCCTGAAAATCCTCGCGATATCGAACCGGCCCCCAACTATTATTACACCGGCACCGGTGTTCGTCCCGGCAGCTTTGCCAAACGCGGTGACTATGTGCTGACGCAGAACAATGACGCCAACCTCATCAACGGACAGATCCCCGATCTGTATGTGGAATGGCCGGACAGCAAGAATGTCGGCAAGGCCGAAATCAAATGCGAAGGCCGAGGAAATTACTACGGCAATAAAACGCTGACCTACTACATTGTTCCGAACAATGTGGAGGATCTGAAATGCACCTCTGCTGCGATAGATTCCCTGACCCTTGAATGGAGCGCAGCTCCCGGCGCGGAGTATTATGAGGTCTTCCAGTGCGACGAGAAGAACCTAAACCGCGAGTCTCTGGGAACAACTGAAAATACCACTTTTGAAGTCACGGGGCTGAACGCGGACACAGCGTATTATTTCGTAGCGGCTGGCCGGACTAAGGTTCCGACAGAAGACAACAAGGTCTACACCAGCGCAAAATGGTCCAATATCCTCTGCGCAACAACGTCTCCTCTTTCGGCAGATGTAACGGCTATGACTGCCACGGTAGATGGCGTGCAGATTCCGGCGGTCGATGTGGACGGTACAAATTACCTGTTCCTGCCTGCCTCGGCAGATCTTGCGAACCTGAATGTCACCATCACCCGCTCGGCTAATGACGGCAGTCTGGTGATTGCAGGCAATCAGAGCAGCCAGCCCGTTACCGGCAATGCTGCTGCACTGAATGTTTCCGCTCTGGCTTCTGAGACGGACGGCTATCGCCTCCTGACTGCAAAAGTCGGAAACGGTACAGCGTTCACCGTCCGCATCATGCAGGCGACGAACTTGCCGACCATCTATCTGACCAGCACGAATGCGGTCACGCAGGGACGCAGCTATGTGGATAGCAGCAAGCAGAACACCACGACGGCGGCGCTCAAGATGATCGACGCAGCCGGCCACGAGATCAGTACGATGGACATCAAAGAGCTCAAGGCACGCGGCAATTCCACCTTTACCTACGCTGCGAAGAAGTCCTATCAGATGAAGCTGGAAAAGGCCTCCGCTCTGCTGCAAAACGGCGAGAACGTGAAGACGTGGGTGCTGCTGGCAAACTACTTCGACGCTACACTGATGCATGACAAGCTGTTCAAGGACATGGCGGCTGCTTTGGAAATGCCCTATACAGCGAGTTGCGATTGGGTGAACCTGTACTACGATGGTGAGTATCGCGGCGTGTATCTGCTGAGCGAAAAGAATGCGGTCAAGGATACCGGCATCAATATCACCGATCTGGAAGCGGCGTACGAGGATCAGAATCCGGAATACGGGACGAACATGACCACCAAGACCGGCTTCAATGACTATGATGGGAGCTATACCTATACGACCGACCTTACTGACCCGGCCGACATCACGGGCGGATACCTGCTGGAGCTGAACCACAACGCACCGGATGAGGTCAACGGATTTGTGACCAAGAAGGGTAAGGGCGTCAATGTCAAGAGCCCCGAATGGTGCGGTGATGCAGCTATGAAGTACATCAGCGAGTATTATCAGGCGTTTGAGAATGCGGTCTATGCCACGGACGAAAACGGCAATTACACCGGCATCAACGAGAGCGGCAAGCACTATTACGAGTATGTTGACCGTGATTCGCTCGTGAAGATCTTCCTGCTGCAGGAACTGGCGCTGAGTCCGGACGGCTTTATTTCCTCGCTCTATTTCTACAAGGATGCCAACGGGATCATGTATGCCGGTCCCATCTGGGATCAGGACATGACGCTCGGCACCGGCTGGACCAAGTATATCTCACCGGATACGACCGATTATCACTATCTGGCGGATGCGCTGATCCAGATCCCCGACTTCCGGGAGGCCGTCATCGCATACTATAACGAGACATTTGCTCTGCAAGCCAATGCTCTGATCGCGAAGAATGATTATGCGGTCCGCCTGACAGATAGTGCGGAAATGAACTTCGTCCTCTGGCCGTATATCCGCGTGGGAGATCCGAACAATGACGAACACATTTGGAAGAACACCACCTATACTTCGGTTCTTGCAGATATGCAGAATTGGCTCACACAGCGTATCGCAAAATTGGACGTGACTTTTGCGGAAACTGTCTTTGTGACGGGCGATGTGAACGGCGACGGCGAGGTCAATAGTGATGACGCGGTCTGCATTCTGAGATATCTGGCTGGTTACGATGTGGATGTAAAGATCGAAAACGGCGATGTGAACGGCGACGGCGAGGTCAATAGTGATGACGCGGTTTGCATTTTGAGAAATTTGGCCGGCCTGGATTGATCGATCGACCACGTAAAGGGTGGCAGCCCACCGCTTCGTGAACTGCCACCCCCCAAAAAAGTCCGTTTTATGCGGAAGCATTATCAAAATAAATTCAGAAAGGAAGAAAACCATGAAGAAGAAATTACTGGGGGTTCTGCTTTCTCTGGCAATGGCACTCAACTTCACGGTGGTATCAGCTTTTGCAGTAGAAAAGCCGACCATCACTGTGGAAACTGATGCCAATGCGGTGGAAGCAGGCGCCACAGTCGATCTGAGTGTTTCCATTACAGGCAATACTGGATTCACAAACTATGAATGGAACATTCAGTACGACAAAGACCGTCTCGAACTGATTAACATTGAGAGCAATTTAGACATTGTTGCCAATCCGAACCATCCCCAAACCGGATTTGGTTATGCCTCTTGTGCCAGAGCCAACTCCTATAGTGAGGATGCTGAGTTGTTCACCTTGACCTTTACGGTGAAGAAGGATGCCAAGACGGGCAACGCAGAAGTGAAGATCGAGTCCGATAACTTTAAAAATAACGGCGTAGCGATCGACGCTGACTACGTAGTTGGCGGCGTAACCGTCAACGGCAGCACGACCGGCGGCAGCACCACCGGTGGCAGCACGACCGGCGGCAGCACTACCGGTGGCAGCACGACCGGTGGCAGCACTACTGGCGGCAGCACTACCGGCGGCAGCACTACTGGCGGCACGACAACTGGCGGCTCCACGACGGGCGGCTCTACAACGGGTGGCTCCACGACCGGTGGCTCCACGACAGGAGGCTCTACAACGGGCGGTTCCACGACCGGTGGCTCCACGACGGGCGGCTCCACGACGGGCGGTTCGACAACTGGCGGCGGTGAAACGGAGAGCATTGTGATCGACAACAAGACGATCGGCGTTGCGGCTGCATCGACGATCTACGATTCAGAAAATAAATCGCTGACCGTAACGTGCGATCAGCCCTGCGTTGTGATGATTCAGGCTGCTGACGGTACGCTGACCCGACTGATTGGCACTAGAAATTCGGACAATACGTATATCTTTGATGTCTCGGGGCTTCCCAAGGCTGCAAAGGTTGTTGTTGCAACCAAGGGTGATGCAAATGGAGATGGGGAGACGAATGCTGCTGATCTTGCGCTGATTAATCGTGCAATTCTCCAGGGGAAGCAAATTGGCAAATTTGATACGATGATCTGCGATGTGAACGGCGATGGCGTAGTGAATGCAGCTGATTTGGCGCTTATGAACCATCAATATCTCAGAGGCGAACAGTTAAGTTGGGATGCTTAAACGAGGAGGATAGGTAAAATGAAAAAAATTCTGGCATTGATTCTGGCTGTTGTCTTGTGCCTGTCGTTGTGTGTTACCGCGTTTGCGGAAGATGCGCCAACGGTTCTGGCAGAGCTGGATAAAACAAGCATTGAGGCTGGAGCTGGACAGGATGTTACGCTGACACTGGAGATGTCCAAGGAATTTGGCCTTAGCAGTGTTTCCTACACTGTCGACCTTCCGGATGGATTTACGCTGGTTTCGATTGAATCCGGCACGCCCGCTATTTCTTACACCGGGTTCGTCAACCTTAACACAGGCATTGTAAGCTGGTACGTTCCCTCAGTTGATAATGCCGTAACAACTGTCTTTTCCAAAATTGTTGTTCATGTTCCGGATGATGCGACTGCCGGCGAGTATGCAATTGGCGTAAAGAATCTGAGTCTGACTACGTATGATTATAACAATGACATATCTTGGGCAAGCAAGACCGCATCTGCTACGCTCACCATCAACACCCCGCCTGTCCACGTCACCGGCGTTACGCTGAACAAGTCTGAAACCACCATGCTGGTCGGCGGAACTGAGACCCTGACTGCGACTGTAGCCCCCGCCAATGCGGACAACAAAAATGTTACCTGGACGACCTCGAATGCCAATGTTGCGACGGTCAACAACGGCGTTGTGACGGGTGTCGGCGCTGGCACCGCTACGATCACTGTTACTACGGTTGACGGCAATAAGACTGCAAGCTGCGTCGTGACTGTGAACGCGGTCCCGGTCGATGTTACCGGTGTTACACTGACCCCGACCACGCTGAACATGAAGGTCGGCGGCACTGCAACTCTGACGGCTGCAGTTCAGCCGGAAAATGCGACTAACCAGTCTGTTACCTGGACGACCTCCAATGCCTCTGTCGTGACGGTCAATAGTGGCGTTGTGATGGCTGTCGGCGAGGGTACTGCGACCGTCACCGTTGCTGCAGCGGACGGCCGATACACCGCAAACTGCACCATAACAGTTGAAAAGGCGGATACGCCCGTCACCTATAATGTCACCGTCCAGAACGATGGCCACGGCAGCGCCAGCGCAACGCCCGCAAGTGCTGAGGCAGGCGCCGAGATTGCCCTGAGTGCCGCGGCCGACAGCGGCTACCACTTCAAGGGGGGGCAGGTGGTCAGCGGCAGTGTAAGCATCACCAACAACAAGTTCACCATGCCTGCCAGCGATGTGACCGTCAAGGCCATCTTTGAGAAAAACAGCAGTTCTTCCGGCGGTTCCTCCTCCGGCAGCACCACCTACACCGTCAAGGTGCTCGACAGCAAGAACGGCGACGTGACCGCGAGCCACAAGACTGCCTCTAAGGGCACTGCTGTCACCCTGACGGTCACTCCCGACAAGGGCTATGTGCTCGATACCCTCACCGTTCTGGACGGCAACAACAAGGATCTCAAACTGACCGAGAAGAACGGCAAGTTCACCTTCACCATGCCCGCCAGCAAGGTCACCGTGGCGGCCACGTTCAAGGCTTCTGCCCCCACCGGCAAGAACCCGTTCATCGATGTTCCCTCTGGCTCCTACTACGAGGACGCTGTTGTCTGGGCGGTTGAGAAGGGCATTACCAGCGGCACCAGCGCTGTGACCTTCGACCCGAGCGGCAACTGCACGAGAGCGCAGGCGGTCACCTTCCTGTGGCGCGCTGCCGGTTCCCCCGCCCCCAAGACCAAGGTCATGCCCTTTACTGACGTTCCATCCGGCAGCTACTACTATGACGCAGTGCTGTGGGCTATGGAGCAGGGCATTACCAAGGGCACAAGCGACACCGCTTTCAGCCCCAACGCTTCCTGCACCCGCGCTCAGATCGTCACCTTCCTGTGGCGTGCCAACGGCAGCCCTGCTGTCAGCGGCAATTCTGCCTTCACCGATGTGGCAGCTGACGCTTACTACGCGGCGGCGGTCGCCTGGGCAGAGAAGAACGGCGTTACCGGCGGTATCGGCAACGGCCTGTTCGGCTCCGGCGACACCTGCACGAGAGCCCAGATCGTGACGTTCCTCTATCGCGCGATGAAGTAAGGTACAAACGCAAATATCCAAGCAAAGTACTGAACGGCGCGGCGGCAATGCC
>OGOL01002857.1_pt1 | contig 12694 bp, 8 predicted proteins | sample 1552641 | NCBI WGS metagenome assembly OGOL01 (sample SAMEA2580140, study PRJEB22360) | human gut metagenome | biome: human gut; feature: human-associated habitat; material: faeces | place: Denmark | collected 2008/2010 | reverse complement strand
GTGAGGCAGAGCTTCCTGCACGAGCAGAGGAAGTTCATCACGCTAAGGAAGAGGGCATCATCTTTGATCTTCTTACAAATCCGAAGGAGATCCTCGTTGATGAGAACGGCCACGTAAACGGTATGAAGGTTGTCAAGATGGAGCTTGGTGAGCCGGATGCATCCGGAAGAAGACGTCCGGTAGAGATTCCTGGTTCCGAGTATGATATGGATGTAGATACTGTCATCATGTCTCTTGGTACTTCACCGAACCCGCTGATCTCTTCCACAACCAAGGGCCTTGACATCAACAAGAGAAGATGTATCGTTGCCGAAGAAGAGACTGGTAAGACATCCAAAGACGGTGTATATGCCGGCGGAGATGCCGTTACAGGTGCAGCTACTGTAATCCTTGCTATGGGTGCAGGTAAAGCTGGTGCAAGAGGTATCGATGAATATCTGAAAAATAAATAAGTAAAAATTCTGTTCATAAGCAGATGAATAGGTCCTCCGACTGTTGCTTTTTGTTGCGGTCGGGGGATTTTTTTGCCTCAACACAAAAAAGAACACATGTTTGAAAGTTTTGCCAAGTGTGGATTGTAAGTTTTACTCAGTTATGCTATAATATGTTGGAAAAATTTTTAGAAAAGGAAATATCATTATGTCAGTGATACATGCGATTATATTAGGAATTATCCAGGGAATCACCGAATTTCTGCCTGTAAGCAGTTTTGGGCATCTCTGCGCAGTACAGGATCTTCTTGGTGGAAGCCGGGGTTCCGGCGTACTTTTTGAAGTGATGTTACATCTGGGCACCATGATAGCGCTGATCTTTGTTTTCCGGAAAGATATTAAGAAGATCGGAATAGAACTGATCGGAATGTTTCTGGATCTGATCGGAAATGCCAATATTTTTCTTTATAACAGGAGAACAGGAAAGAATTTAACCTATGCAAAGATTGTGAGCGGAACGTATCGGAAACTTACCGCGCTGATCTTTGTATCAACGATCCCCACCATTCTGATCGGATATCAGTGTAAACGTCTGGTAGTACGCAGTGCATCTTCTCATATGTTTTCCGGGATCGGGATCCTTCTTACCGGCGTGATCCTGCTGGTTGTGGATTACAGCAATATAAACGGTAATAAGGGCACGCGGGAAGCGAATTTCGGAGATGCCATGTGGATGGGAATATGCCAGGGAATTTCTGTGCTTCCAGGTCTTTCCAGATTTGGTCTTACGATCAGTGCAGGTCTTTTTTGCGGCCTCAGCCGGAAATTTGCGGTGAAGTATTCTCTGCTGATGAGCATACCTGCAGTGATCGGAGCTTTTTTTGTAGAAGCGGGAGAATTTACTGCTGTCAGCATGACAGTTGGAAAGGGTTTTACATATATTCTTGGAATGATCGTGGCTGGGGTTACCGGTTATCTGGTGATCCGTTTTATGCTTAAGCTTTCGAATCAGGTCAGACTGCGTTATTTTGCGTTTTATTCCTTTGCAGCCGGGATCCTTATTCTGGCAGCCAATTATATTTGATTTTAATCAACCGGGAGGAGTCTGACAATGGCAGCTTCAAAAACAACTAAAAAAAGAAAAAGTAAAACTGCGTCCAGACAGCAGGATACCGGTAATCGGTTTCAGACGGAAATTTTAATTCTTGTTATGTTTGCGGCCTGTCTGATCCTGATGATCAGTGCGTTTGGTATGGGCGGTATTGTGGGAAATGCGATCAGCAGTATCTGCTTTGGGATTATGGGGTTGTGTGCGTACCTTTTCCCCATCGTTCTGTTTGGAGGCGTTACTTTTCTGATCGTTAATAATAAGAATCGTCTTGCATATAAAAAGATTTTTGCAGGAATTGTATTTTTTATTTTTCTGTGCGGACTTTTACAGCTGCTTACAGAAAGATATACAACGAGTACGACCTTTGCGGATTATTATGCGCTCAGTTCAGAATACCACACTGGTGGCGGAGTGCTGGGAGGTGCTGTCTGCATTTCAACAGCATCTGCATTTGGCACAGTTGGGGGTGTAGTGATCATTGTTCTGGTATTGCTGGTGTCTATGATCATCATTACGCAGAGATCCTTTTTTGGATTTATGAATAAAATTCTGGATCTGTTCGCGGATGCTGCAAGAGAGGGACGTGAGGCATATCTGGAGGCACAGCCGGACAGAGAGAAACAGAAAGAACTCCGCAGAAAGATCCGGGCGGAGAAAAGGGCAGAGAAGATTCGACAGCTGGAGGAAGAACTGGAAGAGGAGGAACTGGCTCTTTCGGAAGAAAATCCGGCAAAAAAATCCGGAAAGCGTAAAACAAAATCCAAAAAAGCTGAGAAAGAGAGACAGGAGGCAGTAAGAGCCAACCGTAAAGGTGAGTTCAATCTTCCTTCTTTTCTTGATGAAGAAAAAGCTGCACTTCCAACTGAAGATACAGATCTGACGGAGGAGGCGGAAGAAGGAGAAATAAAACCTCCCAAGCAGAAACCTCTGGAATTTCAGATTCATCGTTCGCAGCCGCAGACACCACGGGAAGAAACAGAAGAGCCGGATTTTGAACGGGATATGCAGGAAGCGCAAGAGGATGACTATGATGGATACGAGGATGCGGATATTCCTCAGATGAGTCAGATATCATCCCAGAAGCAGAAATCCAGGACCGGAAAATCGTCAGCAAAAACAGAAAAGACATCCGTTCCGGATATCGACGATGAGACAGCAGCGCAGCCGGAAGAAACAGAGAGGATTTCTCATTCGTCCACCAGAAATCCGAAATCTTCCCAGGCGGAGATTGAGCATGGAATTAAAAATATCCAGCATGAGATCAGCAGCACGGAAATACCGGAGAAAAAACCATATCAGTATCCGCCTCTGAAACTGCTGAAACGTGGAGATGGAAAAGCCCAGGGGGATTCTGATGCGCATTTAAGAAAAACAGCCCAGAAACTTCAGGAGACACTTCATAATTTCGGAGTAAATGTAACAATTACCAATGTCAGCTGCGGACCTACGGTAACCCGCTATGAACTTCAGCCGGAAATGGGTGTGAAAGTCAGCAAGATCGTCGGACTTTCCGATGATATTAAACTGAACCTGGCAACGCCGGATATCCGTATTGAAGCGCCGATTCCGGGAAAAGCGGCTGTGGGAATCGAAGTCCCAAATAAAGAAAACAGTCCGGTTATGCTTCGGGATCTTCTGCAGTCCGACGAATTCAAAAATGCAAAATCCAAACTTTCCTTTGCAGCAGGTAAGGATATTGCCGGTAAACCGGTTGTAGCGGATATTGCCAAGATGCCGCATCTTCTGATCGCGGGAGCTACGGGTTCCGGTAAATCGGTATGTATCAATACCCTGATCATCAGCATTCTTTACAAGGCAACGCCGGATGAAGTGCGTTTGATCATGATCGATCCGAAGGTGGTAGAGCTGAGTGTATACAATGGAATCCCACATCTGTTCATTCCGGTTGTCACAGATCCGAAGAAAGCTGCAGGCGCATTGAACTGGGCCGTTTCCGAGATGACCAGCCGTTACAATGCTTTTGCGGAATATGGAGTACGTAATCTGGGTGAATATAACAAGAAAGTTGCCAATATGCGAGTGCCGGAAGGCGAGAAAGCTCCGGAAAAAATGCCACAGATCGTGATCATCGTGGACGAGCTTGCAGATCTTATGATGGTTGCACCCGGAGAGGTTGAGGATGCGATCTGCCGTCTGGCTCAGCTTGCACGTGCGGCGGGAATCCATCTGATCATTGCGACTCAGAGACCGTCTGTTAATGTTATTACAGGACTTATCAAGGCTAATATGCCGTCAAGGATCGCATTTTCGGTATCTTCCGGTGTGGATTCCAGAACCATTCTGGATATGAATGGTGCAGAAAAACTTCTTGGAAAGGGCGATATGCTGTTTTATCCTCAGGGATATCAGAAACCGGCCAGACTGCAGGGCGCTTTTGTTTCCGACGAAGAAGTCAGCGCTGTTGTGGAATATGTCTCTGACAAAAATCAGGGTGCAGTTTATGATACTGCAATTGAAAAACAGGTGAACACAGCCAGTGCTCCCGGAGGAGCAGGCGGCGGCGACCGGGATGTGTATTTTACAGAAGCAGGCAAGTTTATTATTGAGAAAGAAAAAGCTTCTATCGGTATGCTCCAGCGTATGTTTAAGATCGGCTTTAATCGTGCGGCAAGAATCATGGATCAGCTTTGCGATGCCGGTGTCGTGGGACCGGAAGAAGGAACGAAACCCAGAAAGGTTCTTATGTCAGCAGAAGAATTTGAAAATTATCTGGAGGAGAACGGCGGATGAAGATCAGTATCCTGACAGTAGGAAAGATAAAAGAGAAATATTTAAGAGATGCGATCGCAGAGTATTCCAAGCGCCTTGGCCGTTACTGTAAGTTGGAGATCATAGAAGTATCCGATGAGAAGACACCGGATAATGCAGGTGAAACAGTGGAGGAGGCTATCCGTAAAAAAGAAGGAGAACGCCTTCTGAAATATATCCGTGATGATGCTTTTGTGATCACATTGGAGATTGCCGGGGAACAGCTTACTTCGGAGAAGTTTGCAAAAAAGATCAATACCCTCGGCATCCGTGGAGTCAGCCATATCCAGTTTGTGATCGGAGGTTCCATCGGCCTTGGAAAAGAAGTTCTTGCGAGATCAGATTATGCGCTGAGTTTTTCGAAGATGACTTTTCCACATCAGCTGATGCGTGTGATCCTTCTGGAACAGATCTACCGCAGTTACCGGATCATCAACGGAGAGCCATATCATAAATAAGAATGAGAGAGCGGCCTTTCACAGCTATCTGTGGAAGGCTGTTTTATATCTGAATTTCTACAGAAAAAGTAAAAATTGGCAAAAAAGATTGACGAAACTAACTCGTTATTGTATAACAAAGTTATAGATAATTAACTAATATCATGGCAGAGGGAGTTATTCGGTATGAAAAACAGAAAACGAAGATCAGCTGCAGTATTGGCCGCGGGTATGTCTGTATTACTGGGAGCAGGTACGATCACAGGTGCCACGGAGCAGACAGATGCAGATAACAGTATCCGCAAGGAAGAAACTGTTTATGTTAATACAGAGGCAGACGGGACAATAAAAGAGATTACCGTGTCAGAATGGCTTAAAAACGCAAAGACATTATCTGATTCGACAATCACGGATATTTCAGATTTAAGTGATATCAAAAATACAAAAGGTGATGAAGGTTTTACCCAGGATGGAAAAACGCTTACCTGGGAAACAGATGGAAGAGATATTCATTATGAAGGAAAAACAGAGAAAGATCTTCCAGTGACAGTGACTTTTTCCTATGAACTTGATGGAAGAAAGATTAAACCGGAAGACCTTGCCGGAAAAACCGGCCATCTGAAAATACATGTTGCTTATGAAAACCATGCAGTTACAACAAAAAAAATCAGTGGAAAAAGTGTAAAGTTATACTCACCGTTCATGATGCTTACAGGAATGATCCTTTCTACAGATCATTTTTCCAATGTAACTGTAGATAATGGCAAGGTAGTGGAGGATGATTCCAGAAACATTGTGCTTGGTATAGCCATGCCTGGGCTGAAAGAAAGCCTGGATCTGAGCGAAGATATGGCGAAGGATATCAGTATTCCGGAAGAATTTACAGTGGAGGCCGATGTCACAGAATGTGAAATGAGTTCTTCGTTTACGGTAGCCATGACAGATGTGCTGGATGAGATCGATCTGAATGATCTGAACAGTATTGATGATCTCCAGGATTCTATCAAAAAAATGACAAAGGCTGCGTCCAAACTGATGAAAGGAACAAAATCACTTTCAGAAGGTGTCGATACCCTGAATGAAAAATATAAAGAATTTGATCAGGGGATAGATGCATTAAGTACCGGTGTTTCTGCTTTGGAATCCGGCGCACAAAAGCTGGATGACGGAGCAGGAACGTTAAATGGCGGAGCTGCCGCTTTAAGTAGTGGGGCAGCCACACTTGCTCAGGGAGTTTCTGCCTATACAGAGGGAACAGGAACTCTTGCTTCAGGTCTGAAACAGTATACAGGCGGAGTAGATACGTTAAGTGGCAGTATGTCTGAAATGAAAGAAGGCGTCCAGTCTTATACAGAGGGGGTGGACAGTTATGTATCCGGTGGCAGCAAGCTTGCTGAGGGAACTGTTGCCTATGTGAAAGGAACTTCTTCATTAACGGATTATATGAAAAAGTACATAAAAGGAAGCTCTGCACTTTCTGACAGTATGGTCCGGTATCTGGAAGAGATAAAGACGTTGCTTTCCAGCATGGATATTCTGATCCCGGGAATGGATGAGACATTGAAGGATACGAAAGCGGCGGCAGATAAAATGCAGTCACTCAGTACTTCTCTGGATGCAGATGCGATAGCGGATCTTTCGGAAAATACTTCCGGATATGCAGAAAAAATTTCTGCGTATAACAGTCAGGTGGAGAGATATGTTGAAAGCGTAGAACAACTTGGACAGAAAATATCAGCGCTTCAGGAAAACATATCAAAGATCTCTGACGGGAAAAATATTTCTCAGATAACACCGGATGTTCAGGAGGCTGCGGATACCCTGAAAGATAACGCAGATATAATGAATACCCAGGCAGAGACAATAGAAAACTGGATCAGCAGCGCAGGAGAAACGACAATAGACACAACAACCGTGGATCAGGGGATTTCTGATGTAAGGAATAACCTTTTCGCAGCGGAGTCTTCGCTTTCCGGGATTGATTACAGTACCATGGATGAGGGAACCAGGGCGGCGGTGCAGGCTGCACTTGAAGCAGTCCAGGCCGCCAGAAGCAGTGCGGACGGAATTGATACTTCCTCTCTGAAAGGACAGCCGTCAGATACTTCACCATTAAAAAATGCAGCAGATACATTGAAAAGTACTGCATCTTCCACAAGTACTGCCGCACAGAAAACGCAGGGTGCTGTTCAGAGTCTGAATGCACTGGCAGATACCGTGGATTCAACAGGAGGGGCGATCACAGAGCTTCATGATGCGGTCAATAAACTTGAACAGGAGGTGCAGGATCTGGCAGGAGATGGCCAGAAGCTTAAAAATACCGGAAGTTCACTGGATGATCTTGGAAAACAGCTTTCTGATACGGTAAAAACTATGGATAATGCCCTTTCGGATCTTGGAAAGCAGCTTCCGGGAATTCAGACAGAGATCAGTACATTAAAAGATACGGCAGATACACTGTCTCAGAAAAATAAGAAAATTCAGTCTGGCTATCAGAGTAATCTTTCGGCAGCAGGAGAGCAGTTCGAAAAGAACGCAGATACGCTGGATACACTGGGAAATGCTGTGAATTCAGGAATTACCGATCTGCAGGGCAAAAAAAATAAAACCGCAGATTCGCTGATAAATGGAGCTTCCTCTCTGGAAAAGACAGGAAAAACACTGACAGCAGGAAGTAAACAGATTGAAGAAGCCCTTGCACAGCTTCAGAGCGGCGTTCTGGCACTTTCTTCAAACAGCAGTACTCTGACATCGGGAGCGGATCAGCTTGTTTCGTCAGGAAAACAACTGAACGATGGTGCCAGCCAGCTTGCATCTGGTGCCGGAAGTCTTGCGTCCGGAACTCAGGCTTTGAAGAGCGGAATGCAGACACTGTCATCTGGAGTGGGAACTTTGTCTGACGGCGCGGATAAGCTGAAAGATGCAAGCGGTCAGGTGCAGGAAGGAATCAGCAAGCTGAGTGAAGGTGCAAAGACTTTAAGTGACGGACAGACAAAGTTCTATAAAGAAGGTGTGAAAAAACTGGATGACAGTGTGAACAAAGATCTGAAGAATGTTATTGACCGTTTTAAAGCTCTGAAGGCGGAAGATGTTTCCTATGACAGTTTTACACAGCGTTCAGACGATATGGAGGGCAGTGTGAAATTTATTTATGAGACAGAACCTATAGAAATCAGCGACAAAGAATAAAAACGATAGGATCCTGATGAAACTGTGTGGATTGCGGTAAATATCTTGACAATTTCCGGATTTGTAGTATGATAAGAAAAGAGTAGCACTCGTATTAAAAGAGTGCTAATAAATACAGAAAGAAGGAAATAAACATGGCATTAAAACCAGTTGCAGACAGAGTAATCGTGAAATATTTTGAGACAGAGGATAAGACAGCATCCGGTATTGTTCTTCCGGACAGCTCCAAAGAGAAGACACAGCAGGCAGAAGTTATTGCTGTTGGTTCCGGTAGGATCGTAGACGGGAAAGAAGTTCCGATACAGGTAAAACCCGGCGACCGTGTAATCTACGGAAAATACACAGGAACTGAGATCAAATACGAAGGTGAGAAATATCTGGTCATCAATGCCGATGATATTATTGCCATTGTAAAAGACTGATTAAGAATTTTTACCGTAATTTTCTGAAATTATGCTCCATACTGGTTTTGCAGAATGTAGTAACTTTAAGTGTCAACCTTGCTGACAACATTATGCTTGGTGCATTCAGCGAGACTGCATTATCCGGAGTAACCACTGTAAATCAGGTACAGTTCGTCTTTCAGCAGCTGCTCATGGCGCTGGGAGACGGACTTGTCATATTCGGAAGCCAGTACTGGGGAAAGAAAGAGACAGAACCTGTGAGAAAGATCAGTGCCTGGGCCATGCGCACAGGCATTTTTATTGCTCTCATCCTGTTTATCCTGGCAAGCTTTTTTCCGTGTCGGCTGTTGGGGCTTTTCACAACAGATCAGACAATTATTGAAGCCGGTCTTTCCTATCTTGCGATCATCCGTTTTACCTACTTTTTCTTTGCAGTGACACAGATTCTGCTGGCTACGCTGCGCTGTGTGGAAATCGCGGGGATCGCTTTCGGGCTTTCTGTCATGACTCTGATAATTAACTGCAGCATCGGTCACCATGGGAAAAACCATAGGTTCCGGCGACCTGAAGCTTGCAAAGCTCTATTCCAAAAAACTTCAGAAACTTTTTGTAGTCATGGGAATTATCTGTGGTGTGCTGCTTTTCTTTATCCGTATTCCGGTCTTAAGCCTTTACCAGCTTTCTCCGGAAACCAGAGAAATGGCGAATACATTTCTTATTATCTTAAGCGTGGTGATGTTGGGAATGTCTTATCAGATGCCTACCAATGGAGGCATTATTCGGGGAAGTGGCAGTATTGCCTATTCCATGAAGGTGGATCTGATCAGTACCTGGGCGATTGTGATCCCGTTATCCATGTTCATGGCATTTGTGGTCAAAGCATCACCGGCCATCGTGGTGTGCTGCCTTAACGCAGATCAGATTTTTAAGTGTGTACCCGCATTTCTGAAATGCCATTACGGGCACTGGATCAAAACCATGACAAATATTTCTTGACGCCTGTCCTCCCTGTAGGTAGAATAAAAGATAAGGTTTTATGTGCGAAAGGGAAATTCCGGATAGAATTTCAGGATAAGCTTGACAAAAATATGAGGATATAGTACCATCGTACATATATCATAGTAACTCAGTGGGAAAACGGGAATACCCGCTGAGCCAGAGGAGGAACAAAGAGATGAGAAAAAAAGTACTGGCAGCGCTTCTGGCAGCTGCAGTAGCAGGAACGACTGTTATGGCAGGAACAGCAGTATTTGCGGCAGAGAACACCGAAGGAGCCAAGGCTGCCGGCGGTAATATTACAATTGCAGAAACCACAGATCCTCAGAATATCAATCCACTGTATGTTGTGGATCAGACAAGTTTTGATATGATGCAGGCACTGTACAGCCCGTTTTTTGAGATAGTGAACGGAGAGATGTATTACGGAAACGGACTTTGTGAGAGCGTGACAGCCAATGAGGATGCCAGCGAGTTTACTCTGAAGCTGAAGGACGGACTGAAATGGCATGACGGTGAGCCGCTTACTGCTGATGATGTGGTATTTACCATGCAGGTTCTGGTAGATGAGAAACAGAATGTGCCATATTCTTCTTACGGATATGTGAATGATAAGGCAGTAGAGGCAGAAAAAATTGATGATCTTACTGTAAAACTTTCCCTTGGATCTTCTTCCGCAGGATTTCTTGGCGGTTTAAGCCAGGTTTACTGTATTCCGAAACACATTTATGAAGGTGTGGAGAATATCGGAGAGAGCGATCTGAACAATAAGCCGGTAGGAAACGGACCGTTTAAGTTCGAGGAGTACAAATCCGGTGAGTACCTTAAAGTAACAAAATTCGATGATTATTATGAAGATGTAAATCTGGATTCCATCACTTTCAAGATCGTTAAAGATTCCAGTTCCGCCAATGCGGCACTTGCAAGCGGTGATCTGGATGCACGTCTGATCAGCGCGGATGATTACGATACAGTCAGTGCATACGACAACGTAAATATCAATACCTACAATTCCGGACGTGTTAATGCCATGTTCATGAATGAGCTGAATGAAGATCTTCAGGATGTAAAGGTACGTCAGGCTATTGCATACGCACTGAATAAAGAGGAATTCTGTCAGTTTGCATTCATTTCCGAAGATTATGCAGAACCGGCGGATTCCCTGTTTACACCGGATACCCTTTATTATGCAAAACCGGACAATACTTATGACAATGATCCGGCCAAGGCACAGCAGCTTCTTTCCGAAGCAGGAAAGACATCTCTTTCTCTGAATCTGATGTATATCTCCACAGACAAGACTATGGAGAGTGAGGCCCTGTATGTACAGTCTGCACTTGCAAATGTGGGAATCACGGTAAATCTTGTTCCGACAGACGAATCAACATTCAAGAATAAAACCAAGGATCCGGAATGTACAGATTATGACCTGGTATTAAGCTTTTATACTTTAGGTGAGGAACCGAGTCTTTATGCGGATATGTGCTCTTCCGACAGCCGTTCCAACTACTCCAGAATCAAAGATACGGATCTGGATGCACTGTGGGAAAAAGGAAACAGTATAGCGGATGAGACAGAGCGCAGCGACATATATAAAGAAATTCAGAATACTATCAACGATAATATGTATATTTATCCGATTGCGTATTCCAATGGATTCTATGCGGTAAATAAAGATTTCGGCGGATTTGATGAATGTCTGTTAAAGACGATTTATTATGATTATTCGAAGATCTACACACTGGAGAAATAAAACACAAATTTATAAAAGATAATCACGGAAAGGAAGTGGCTGACGCGTTTTTCGCGCCAGCCGATTTCCTGTTTTCGGGGAAAATAAAGGAGGTACATTTTGAAGAAAATCGCAAACCGTCTGGTGCAGTGTATTCTGACACTGTTTATTGTCTCCGTTCTCTGTTTTGCACTGACAAAAGCAGCGCCCGGAGATCCGGTCCTGACTTATGTGGAGCCGAATATGAGTGAAGAATACATTCAGAATTTAAGGGAAAGCCTGGGTCTTACCAAGCCTCTTTATGAACAGTATTTTCTGTGGCTGGGAAGGATTTTTCACGGGAATTTCGGAAATTCCCTGATGAATAACCGTCCGGTACTGACACAGATGCTGGAGCGTCTTCCCGCAACAGTGATCCTGATGGGAACCAGTATGTTACTGGGATTTCTCATTGCCATTGTGTTGGGATTGTATTCCGGTAAGAATAAGAACGGAATTCTGGATAAAATCACCAGTCTTTTCTGCTATGTGGGAATTTCCATCCCCACTTTCTGGTTCGGTATCATGCTGATCTACCTGTTCAGTGTGCATCTTCATATCCTTCCAAGTATTGGTATGCATTCAGACGGGGACCGCTCTTTTGGAGATCTGGTGCTTCACATGGTGATGCCCTGTGCGGTGCTGACTTTTGCCAATGCATCCCAGTATATCCGGTATCTGAGAAGCAGTACCATTACGGAGATGTCCTCAGATTATGTTATGGTGCAGAAAGCCTATGGAATGAAAGAGTCCGGGATTCTGTTCCGCCATGTACTGAAAAATGCCATGCTTCCCATGATCACAGTTCTTGGAATGAGTTTGCAGTCACTGGTTTCCGGAGCCATTATTACAGAGCAGGTTTTTGCATGGCCGGGAATCGGACAGCTGGCGGTTACTGCCGTTATGCAGTATGACTATCCCCTGATCATGGGCATTACCATGTTTACAGCACTTCTTGTGGTGCTCGGAAATCTTTTGGCAGATGTTCTGTACGCTGTCTTTGATCCGAGAATCCGCAAGGCCGGATGTTAGGAGGTGAAGGGTCATGAGAGAAAATATCTGGAAAAACATTAAACTTGGTTTTAAGACAAATAAATTGGCAGTTGCAGGAGCAGTGGCTATCCTTCTTCTGGCACTGATCTCTATTTTTGCCTTTCTGTATCCGGTGGACCCCAATGCCATCAGCGCTACAGAGAGACTGAACGCCCCTTCTATGTCACATCTCTTTGGAACCGACGATATGGGAAGGGATTATTTGGCACGTTGTATTTATGGCGGAAGAGCTTCTCTTCTGGTTGGATTTCTGTCCATGATCCTTTCTACAGCCCTTGGAGTGATTGTGGGCTCCATCAGTGGATTTGTAGGAGGAACCGTGGATGCGGTACTGATGCGTCTGGTAGATGCACTGATGAGCCTTCCTACATTCCTGATCATGATCGTTATGAACGCTTTTCTGAAACCGGGTTTACAGAATATTGTCCTGATCATTGGATTTCTGACCTGGATGAACATTGCCAGGATCGTCCGCGGTGAGACGATTTCCCTGAATGAGAGAGAATATGTTATCTATGCAAAGATTTCCGGAC
>OGOL01002854.1_pt1 | contig 12699 bp, 9 predicted proteins | sample 1552641 | NCBI WGS metagenome assembly OGOL01 (sample SAMEA2580140, study PRJEB22360) | human gut metagenome | biome: human gut; feature: human-associated habitat; material: faeces | place: Denmark | collected 2008/2010 | reverse complement strand
ACAGACAAAGGAAAATGAGAAAAGTTAGTGTTTTAAGGGGTGGGAAACTTTAGTCTATTATTTTTAATCTGCCAAGAGAAGATTTAAAAACAGACAAACTTTTTCATTCTACATTCTTCTTTTCCAAATGTTTTCTATATTTTTGTATTCGGATTTGGGTAACCTTTTCCAAACATTTGAAAATATAAGGAGCGTTATGCTACTCTTGTAAGTGCGAAGCCTGAGAAACTGAAACACGAAAATCAACAAGAATTGGCATGGCAGTTCCCACGTTATAGCGTGGGCTGCTTTACCATATCTGTTGATTAAGGTTTTCTCAGGGCCTGCACTTTAAGACGTGGTTAATGGCAGTGCCACGCTTCTCGTTTTATAACTATAAATTTTATATTATGGGATTATTCGATTACTTCAAGAAGAAAAAAGAAGAACAAAAGCGGGAAAAACAACGTGCGGAAGAAGCCGCTAATCATAGAAAATTTGAAGAAGAACGCATTGTAAATGAAAGAGAAAAACGTTTAGAAGAGAATCGTCAAAAAGAAGCCGAACTCCAAGCAAGATTAAAAGTGGAAAGAGAGCAGACATTACAGATTGAGCCCTTTATTTTCAAATCAAACTGTCATCAGCGGTATGAGAATGGTCAGCCTAAAATGGGATTACAAGAGTGTTTTAGAACCGTATGTGTAGATAAAAACATTGATGGCTGCAATGGTTACAAACTAGAATCGGGAGTTGGTTACATCGTTAAAGTATTCAACGATGATTTGGGTAGACCCAATATGTCTGACAAACCGATGAAAATCGTTCGTAAAACGGAAAACTCCGTTGAACTACGAGGCTTTCCTATTGAAGCTATGTCTCCTTTTGGTTGGCAAGAAGTGGATTATAGCGTTTACGGCTTTATCGTTTATTATGAGCACGGTAAAGTGTCAAAGTGCGTCTTACATATGTATGATAGAAACACTTTCATTGAGTACAGATATGTAGATAAAACCCCTTTGATGACTGCGAACACCAATAGCAGTATAAGTGAATGTGAACAGTTCGCTCAACAGGCACAAGATGCTGCCAATATAGGCAATACCTCTAAAGCCCATCAGTATGGGCTAAAGGTTTACGATTCTATAATAAGAGATCCTCTACAACTTAGTAAGGTATCAGATATTCAATCTATAGCTCTGACATTAGGTAAGTTAATGGAAGGAGATTTCTTTTCAGATAATGATTCAATCAAAAAAGCGGTTGGTTTAAGTTACTATTTTTTGAGTAAAGCCATTGCTGATGGTAATGACAATCCATATCTATATGCGTATCGGTTCTCTATAACATGGGAGTACAATAAAGTTTTTTATCATTTATTTGCCCATTCTGAAAATGAGCAACTTCCCGATAGTCCGTATGATCCATTCGGCCAATCAATGTTAATGGCGTATGATCATCATTTACAAGGTATGCAAATGGCTGACATGCTGATTAAACCTCGTATTGCCAATTTAGATCCGGCATTGGGTAATATTTTTAATGGAATATACGCACGTTACCGTTCTACTCCATCAGAACAAATTATAAGATTGGGCAAAGAATATCATGTTCAAATATTTGAATACTTGGATAAAAAAATTAAAGCATTGGATTTTGATTTTTAAATATGGCAACGTGGAAAAAAGCTATCAAAAAACGGGAAAACGGAGAAAATGTTGAAATGCAACTTCCTGAAATCGTATCAGCAAGTCGTAGTACAGATATACCTGCGTTCTATGCAGATTGGTTTTTTCATCGTCTAAAAAAAGGTTATTCTGCATGGACTAATCCTTTTAATGGAATACGTGGTTATGTTTCTTATGAAAACACCCGATTTATAATCTTTTGGTCGAAAAACCCACGTCCTCTTTTAGAGCACCTGCATGAACTGAAAGGGCACAATATTGGATGCTATATACAGTACACACTCAATGATTATGAAAATGAGCGTTTGGAACTTGGTGTTCCACCGCTTGATGAACGTATTGAAACCTTTAAGCTTTTGGTAAAACAACTTGGTGTTGGTCATGTGATTTGGCGTTTCGACCCACTTATTCTAACAGATAAGATAAACATTGATTTACTCCTAAAGAAAATTGAATATATCGGAAACAAGTTGTTTGGTTATACAGAGAAACTTGTATTTAGTTTCGCAGATATAGCATCATACAAAAAAGTCAAATCAAACTTGGAAAAGAATGGTATCAATTATATTGAATGGAATGATGCCTCAATGAATGAGTTTGCAAAACAACTTTCAGAACTCAATAAAAAATGGAATTATCAGTTGGCAACCTGTGGAGAGCGGATTGATATACAACAATATGGGATTGAGCATAATCACTGCGTAGATGATAATCTCATGATTCGTTTTGCCCATGAAGATAAAGTTTTAATGGATTTTCTTAAAGTTGATATTATAAAGATGCAACCAGTACTGTTTGATATGCCTGAAATACCAGAAGATGCCATTAAAATTGACGATAGCACTTATGCGATAAAAAAGAAGAACAATAGCGATAAAGGGCAACGTGCTTTTTGCGGCTGTATGATTAGCAAAGATATTGGAGAGTACAGTACTTGCCCTCATTTATGTGAATATTGCTATGCAAACACTAATAAATTATCGGCAAAGTCCAATTATAAGCAACATCTGAATAATTCTTTTTCAGAAACGATTACAGGAAAATAAACATGTTCGAGTTTAAAAAGAATATTGAGGAATATCATGACGTTTCTCTTGATAATATCAAATGCGCTGCAGTAAATGCACTGCCAGCTCAATATCGGCATAAACCTTGGTGTATAACCAATAAAGGAGGCTCCGATGCAGATAATACAATATATACAGAGGAACTTCAATTGAATGCTTACCTAGCTTCTTATACAGATTGGCACAAGGGAAAATTAGAAAAAGCTTTTGCTCTACTGAATGAGCCACTGCCTCGTCAAATCAACATCATTGATTGGGCATGTGGTCAGGGAATGGCAACACTTTTCATTCTTGATTACATCAAACAGAATGTTTTACCATGCTCCATCAAAGAGGTGATTCTGATAGAACCGTCCAAGGTGGCACTGGAACGGGCAGTTTATCTGATAGCTAAAGCTGCCTCAGGTATATTTATCAAATCTGTAAACAAGAAAATCAATGATGTTACGGCAAACGATTTGGCATTCAATCACCAATCACCTATTTACCAAATGTTTTCCAATATCTTGGATATAGGTGGTATTGACCATAAACATCTTACTCAGATACTTTATACAAATAAGCTGTATAGCAACACCCTCGTATGTGTCAGTCCATATTATTTAAGTGGAAACTTTCGTATTAATTCGTTTTTCAAGTATTTTCAACGTCCACTGGCGTTAGAGAAACATGAATTGCTTTCCGATAAAAACCAACTAGGATATACTTACAATATAGGTATTGTAAAGCTATTGCCAAATGCGCAACAGCAGATTATCAAGTACAAGTTCTACCCAGCTGTACAATTCCGGGCTGCTTATGAGCTTTCCATGATAAGAAATATGGTGTCTTTTCCTGATACACTTACTTATTTTGATGTATATGCCCCATTTGATTTAGGTACCAGCATTAGTGATGACCCACATCCAATATTGGCGGTTCTTAACAATATCATAACAAGAGGATTGGCAACAAATCCCTCACCGTTTATAGAAAGAGCATTTTGTAAAGCTGGTAATTTTTATGCGGAGACTTCTAACAATGGTCTTATCGAATTTGATATTATAGAAGATAGTCGTTGCGCTATAAATAATCTTTTTATAGCTTTAGGAAAAAGGAATACATTAGAATTCGGAGAATTTATCCCTCAAAATGAGGTAGCTTATTCCCCTTTGGCTATAGCGCGTATTCAGAAACTCCTTGTAGAGATACTTATATCAAAAAGGCTTAATCTTGAGTTACCTGAATGGAATGTACTTGTTGAAGAAAAAGATGTGCCATGTGCTGCATTAGCTTTTGAGGATTTTAGGCAGATGTTCAATACATTAACAAGTATGAGCGTTGAATATGAAAGACTAAGACTACCAAAAATAAAATTGACAATTATATCCAATGAACTATATGATAGTTCACCGTTGCATCTAAACGAGTATCATATTAAACATATAACGGATGATATTAAGAATATCGAGTATGATTTAGTTATTCATTATTCTTCAAGTAAAAAAAATAGAGATTATGACTTCAGCACATTCAAAGCAAAAAATGATTGTTATTTTGCAATCTTCTCAGCAGACGAGGATAATTTAAAAGCAGAAAGATATATTTATACAACTGATAGAATTGACTATAAACCATTTGTGTTAAAGAATGAGCAAGGAATTTTTGTAGATAATGAGGAGCAAGTAAAAAAAATAACCTATTTCCTTAATCTGCTATTCCGAAAAGAAAAGTTCAGAAATGGTCAGTTGCCAATCCTCACGAGGGCAATGAGTAACCTATCAGTTATAGGATTGCTTCCAACAGGTAGTGGTAAGTCATTAACATATCAGATTGCAGCCTTATTGCAGCCCGGCATTACTATAGTAATAGACCCACTTATATCTTTGATGAAAGACCAATATGATGGGTTAAGAAAAGCTTCAATAGATAGTTGCACATTCATCAATTCTACAGTTTCCGATAAATCCAAACGAGAAGAATTGATGGAAAGATCTTTGGTGCAATTTGTTTTCCTCTCCCCAGAACGTTTGTGTATTCGTGGTTTTAGAAGTAGGCTTCATAATATGCAAGATTTACATGTATATTTTTCTTATGGAGTTATTGATGAAGTTCACTGTGTTTCAGAATGGGGACACGATTTTAGGTTTACCTACTTGCATTTGGGCAGGAATCTTTACAATTATGTATTGCCAAAACAATCTGCGATTAGACCAGACAGAATAGCGCTTTTCGGATTAACCGCGACTGCTTCATTTGATGTGCTGGCAGATGTTGAACGTGAATTATCGGGCAATGGCGCATTCCCTTTGGACAGCGATGCTATCGTCAGGTATGAGAATACAAACCGATTAGAACTTCAATACCATATTATAGAAATTGATGGAACCTCTTGCTGGTCAAAGTGGGATGTGTACAGAAAGAAAAATGACACACTACCAGCTATAATAGAAGAAAGTTATCACAAACTTTTGGAACTACAATCTCCTGAAAATATAGCCCGTATTAAACAACGTTTCATTGAGCGTGAATCTATCACAAATGAGAATATCTTGAGAGAGATAAAAAATGCGGAACTATGTGTTGATATTTCTGAGGATTGGTATAGAAAACAGCCCAATAATGCTGCGGCAATTGTTTTTTGTCCTCATCGTCGTGGTAGCATTGGTGTAAACGATACATCAAGTAATATAGGTGTGGCATCTTCACTAAAAGATAAGTTGACCGGTGCGAATATTAGTACTTATATTGGTGGCGATGTCCTTACGGAACAAGAAAGATTTATCGCTGGGAAAACTTCGATTATGGTTGCAACTAAAGCGTTTGGTATGGGAATTGACAAGCCCAATGTACGTTTTACTTACAACATTAATTTTTCAGGTTCATTAGAAGCATTTGTTCAAGAAGCTGGTCGTGCCGGTCGTGATAGAAGAATGGCTCTTGCGACAATATTGTATTGTCCTCAGCTATTTATGGAACAAAATCCACGTACTCGCTTGATGGAATCAGTACCTGTTGATTATGGAGTTCACAAATTCTTTTTTGATAACAACTTCATAGGTGAAGAATTCGAAAAGATGGTCATGTATTATCTTTTAACAAAATCCATTACGGATGTAACGGATGAAGAAAATACAAACTTGTCTGAAATATCACATAAACAAGTATCTGGGTTTATGGATGAATTGCTTGACACGAAGATTGGGGATAATCTCGTTTCGTACATTTCATATTCTCCAGAAGTTAATTTTGAATCTGTACAACAAATCAACGCTTGGCTAAAGAATAAGAATTATCCTATTTTGGTATTTAAGGATTCTCGTGATGTAAAAGATGGTGAAGTAGAGTTTGTTGCAACTGTAGAAAAAGCCATTTACCGTATGTGTTGTGTCGGTATTATTGATGATTATACACGAGACTATCAAAATAGTCAATTTCGTATTGTCACCAAACGCAGAAGTGACAAGGATTATTTCAACTATCTCAAATTATTCCTTATGCGTTATTTTACGGAAGAACGTGCCGATGTTGAAATGAAAAAGGCTTATACATACAAAGGTGATAACGCTATGCAAAAGTGTTTAGGGTATATCACTGAGTTTGTGTATAATAAAATCGCTAAAAAAAGAGAGCGTGCCATACGAGACATCGAATCCTTTTGCCAACAAGCTGTTAATACGACTGACAGTTGGTCTGTTGTCAATGAGGATTTAAAGGATTACATATACTATTATTTCAATTCAAAGTTTGCACGTGAGGATTATGTTACCGAAAACGGTGTACCTTATAGCCTAACTACGGACACTGAACATGGTAAATTTTCATCGTATGATATTCTATTTAAATATATGGATGTAGTTGATGATAACGTTGTCGGTTCATCGGGTTCACCCAAAGATAACATCAAACACCTGCAAGGTGCCATTCGTCTAATCCGACGTTCACTTACAGACAGTAATCCGGCATTGGATTTTTTGAACGTATATTGCCTGTTGTATTTAAATACTACAGATACAAAAAATCTACGCCATGAAATGCGTGATAGCTTTATCAATGGCTACAAAGAATTTAAGGCACGTTCAGAAGACTATGATGATTTCTATCAAAAAATGACATTGTTCATTCAATTAATGCAAGAGAAAAATATTCTATCTGAAACAAGACTATCTGAATTGAATGAGTGGCAACAAATAAGTGAAATCCAATTTCAATTAGATTGGCTTGAAAATTTTAAAAAGCAATATATCAATTAGCGTTTATGGAAAATAATGAATTGTTCCAGACTATAGAGCAACTGAAGAACACTCTTTCAGATGTTGCTTCTGCCCGACAACAAGTGGAAGATGTTATTTCTGCTTATACTCATACAAATACGGAAATCAACACTTATATTGAGAACTTTGAAAGAATTGAAGTTACGATTTCCGCTGTAATTGAACTATTGAGTAATAATAAGGCTGTCATTGAACAACAAGCGACTTCTATTGTAAGCGAATTTGAAAAATCCTGTACTTCAATCGTTGACGACATAAAAAAGGAGTTGACAGCTTCTGTCAAACAGTTTGAAGTTGAAGCCAGCCGGAATATCGTCAACATGGCGAAGCAGATTGAAAGTTTAGAGGCAGTTGTGGATAATGCAGCCAAATTAACTTCTATCGCTGAAATAATTTCTGATAGTACAAACAAAATAGTTGATTCCCTCAATGTCGTCAAGCAAGAATTAGACATCTCTCAAAAAAATCAAGATGAAGCAATTAAGAATGTGAGTAATGCACAAATATCTGTGTTAAATCATGCGCAGTCGTCAAGTAAATTGTTGGATAATATTAACAAATTGCTTTTAGAACAAGAGAAGCTTTTAGTCACTCAAAGAGAATGTTTAGATATACATTCTAATTCAGCAAGACAGGCTTTAGATGCCCTTTCAGCTAGCACCACCAAAATAGGAGCTTTATGCGATAATATCAAAGCTTCTATATCACATACTCAACAGGATATTGATAGCTTAAAAAAGACAGTGAAAGACAATTCGGTTCGTATGTCTAAAGAAAATAAAATCAATCATTGGCTATTGATACTATTTCTCATTATACTGATAATCATACATTTTGTTTAGAACTCTAAAAATAGAGGTATTCATATTGGGGATTGGAATATGAATACCTCTTGTCATTGGGCTATCTTCTCATCGAAAATCCTCTTTTCTGCTGCTGGTCATAATTTCCTTCCACCATATTGTCAACCTCCCGTCTGGCTTTGATTTGCTCCCGGTTGTCAAATTCACCCTTTTGCCGGGCTGTGAAATACAGGAAATCCCCTGCCGCCTGATGTGATTGTCTGTCATCCCCGAACAGGTTAAGGACACTCTTGATGTCCGACACTTGTTCCGTGTCAAAACGTGGCTTGTAATAATCACGGGCGAAACGGATGACACTGTGTACCGCCTTACGGAAGATGTCGCTCGTTTTGAGCAGCAGGAAACTGAGACAGCCGATGATATGGCTTTGCCATGCAATCCGGTTCTTGAGTCTTGTTGTTTCCTGTGCATGTTCCGTTTCCTTGCGGCTAAGTTCGGACTAATGCTTGCCTTTCAAGTCCATCAGTTCCCGATGATGGTTGTCCTGCATGGTTTGTATTTTACCCTGTAACCGCTCAATGGTTTTCTCGTGCGTGGAAATCTCATTGCGCAAATCCTCTATTTCATTTTTCAGTGCTTTTGATTTCCCGGTAGCCCAGCCGACAGCGGCATTCAGAAGTTCGCTCCCTTTTTCCCTGTTCAGCTTGGAGCGTTTCTCGCTGATAGCCCTGTCAAGGTCTTCGCTTTGCCGTTCCTTTTCATTTGCCTTTTCGATAAGGGCGTTGGTCATAGTTTCCGCTTCCTGCATCTTCTTGTTCGCCATTTCCAATTGGTACTCCCTATACTGCCTTGTAGCGTCAAGACGTTTCATTTCCTCTTTCTGCTTCTCAATGATGAAATCGTTTCGCTCCAAATGTTGCTTACCTGTAACAGCCTTTGACTGCCCACGCTCCATCAGGAGAATGTCGGATGCCAAGCTCTGCATTTCGGTCATATCCTCGTCATTGAGCTTGCGGCTCTTGCTCGTATCATGGTTCATCCAGTCGAACACGATGTGCGCATGATAGTTCGGCTTGAACCATCTTTCACCTACTTTGAAACTCTCCTTGTCCCCGGCTTCGGGCTGTCCGCTTAGCCAATGCCCCTCGTCCTTGTGCAGGAAGATTTGGAGCGGAGTGATGCCCCAGCGTCTTTGGCATTCCTCGCCAAATTTTTGCACATCTGCCAATGTCGTGTCCGGTCGGATGAGCAACACACCCTCACGGATTGGCGAGCATCCTACCACCTTGATGATTTTCCCGTTCTTGCCTTTGCGTTCACGTTCCTTCTCCTGCATGGCACGACCTGTCTTTTCCTTGACCATCCGCTTGATGTAGTCATAGTGCGCTTGCAGGTCGGGGTCGCCGAAGGCGGAGTTTATCCATTGCTCATTATTGGCAGTGAGTTCGGGCACGATGTAAATTTTGGACTTGCCGATATTACGCACGTACTCGGCTATTCTTCGGTTATGAGCTCCACTTGATGTGACTTTGCAGGGCTTGATATGTATGCTGCTTTTTGTAGCCATATTCTCAAAATTTGATTTGGGTTGTTGATTAAACTTATTGCTGTCCGCTCATAACAGCACGGGGTTCTCAGGGGTGAAACGCCCTGAGTGGGTTATTAGGGCAAAGCCTTAATCCCCTCGGGAGAGCCCACAACTACGAAAGCGGAGCGTGTAGTTATAGTGGGCTATATCAATGGCAAGCCATTGTCTTTTACCCACAGCCTACGGCTTCCGCTCTCCTCCGTTATGGAGGGCTCTCGCCGCTGCTGCCGATTGGGGATGCACCGACCAGTACAAGGTCAAAATCATCTATCAGCTTTTGCAGGACGGGATTCTTTTCTATCATCCGCCGGAGGATTCTTTCCGCCTCTACCAAGTGGTCGGCTGTACAATTTATTTTGCTTTCCCGTATCTGGATAACAATCCAGTCGGCTATGTCTATGTGTGCCGCTTTCTGTTCCGGGGTGGCATTCTTCTCAATGATGTCGGACACGACCGTCTTGCAATATCCCATGCTCTCGGCACGCTGTTTCCATTCCGCATATCCGTCCGCATCGGGAAAGAGGAGCACGGTGCGCCCGGTCAGCACACGGAGCTTTTCCTCTCCCAACTGGTTCTTGCCGCCTGTCGCCAGCCATACATAGCCGGGGAAGATGGCAGAGCCGATAACGGCACTCTTTTCGGATTCCACCAAGACCACGACCTTATCGGGATAAGTGCCCAGCAGGTGTTCACCGAACAGGCATTGGGACAGTTGCCATTCCTCTGCCAGCTCATGCCGCCTTTTAAGCAGGCTGTGTATCCAGTCCACTGCCGATGCCTGTCCGTCCTTGACACGGTGTCCGTCATTGGGATTGTACTGCATCACCTTGCCCGTGCGTACCCTGTTTGTGCGGTCTATCTGCCAGAAGATGACAGCCCCGTCACGGGTAGCCCCCAGACGGTACTCTTCCAGCAACCGCTTCAACACTTCCTTTGCCTTGCTGCCGTAATAGGAATCAAGGAGCGATGAAATGAAGCGGAAGAAATTGCTATGCACGCTTTGCGACCTCTCTACATACTTTGGCGGTATGCAGCCTATGGCTGCTTGCCGTGGGTTCTGTACGGACTTCTGTTCCGACTTTTGCCTGTCAAAAGAGAAACCGTTGGCAGTACGGCATTCGGGGTGGTCATGGAAATACTCCTTTGGAGTGTAATGATACCCGCAACTGCTTTCATGGTTGCACCTGCCGACAGACGGGTGTAGGGGCGTACCGCTTTCATCCACATAGTATGTGAAAGAACGCCTGTCCCCGCAGTTCGGACAGGTATGCCGTGTTGCCGTTCCTTTATATTTCTGTAATGTATAATTACCCATTGCGTGCCTCCTCTATTTTTCAATGAAATTATTACCATCCCGTCCTGTCCCATTGTCCCACGTCCTGTGGGTCGGGACAGTGGGACACCTTGGGACACTCTGGAAAATCAGATTCCCGTTTACACCGTTACTGCTCCGATAAACAAGGCGGTTATCCTTCATACAGATATGTACAGGCTGTTTCATTGCTTGTCCTCCTCTCTTTCTTGTCCGGCAAACAACTCCGTCTACCCTGCTTCCTCCGTTGTCCCGCCTGTCCCATATTGTCCCACCGTCCCGTTTCCTACGGGTTGGGACAGCGGGACACTTGGAACGGTTGATTCCTCCACTTTCCTGTTGCGCTGGATTATCCGGCTGACGGTGGATTTTCCGCAATTTACCTGTGAGGCTATTTCCCTGACGGACTTCCCCGACTGGGACAGTTGTAATATTTGGTAGTCCCTCTGGTTGGATTCATTGTCGCCAAGTTTTTTCAGGTGTTCCTTTTCCGTTGAATAGCCCCTGAACACAAATTGCAGGAAAGCGTCCACCTTCTCAATCTCGTAGATGATTACATTGTCCGCATCGTGGGAGAATGTCCCATATCGGACTTTGAGCTGTTTTACATAGCGAAACCCTCCGTCCTGCGCACTCTTCCCGATGGCGAACACGCTGTCAAAGAAATTGTAGAGCCGTTTGCTGCCGGCAAGGTCGTTGGACGTGATGGGACAGTCCAAAGAGCGTTTGGGGGTATGCGCCAGCACAAGGACGGACAACCCGTATTTCTTTTTGAGGTTGTTGAGCTGTATCATCAGCCGTCCTGCCGCATCGCCTTTCTCCATAGCACAGCACAGGTAGGTAAGATTGTCAACGATGAAAATCTTGCACCCGGTTTGCAGAGCAATCTGTTCGATACCTCCCATGATGGCTTCCTCGAAATCGGCTTCCAGCAACGAATTGCAATCAAGCGAAACCCGGTACAGCCTTTCAGGAAAGGTGTAGGGCTTCCCATGCTCGTTGGTATAGCGGAGCTGGAACTGCTTTTCGGACAGTTCAAAGTCCAGATACAGCACATTGTCCGTCCAGGCGATACGGTCGGCTATCTGCACGGCAAGGATGGACTTGCCCACATTGGAATCCGCAAAGAGGCAGGACAGTTCCCCCTCATACCAGAAACTGTCCCACAGCGCACGGGGCGTGGGCAGCAGCGATGCTTCAAGTATCGTCCGGTTTGCGGTCTTGATACTCATTACACCGATGCTGTCCGGCATTCCGTGCTGCACTTGGGTTGCCCTCGTCAGGTCGCCATGTATCAGACTGATATAATTCTTGTCCTCTTCCATGACGTTTACCAATTACGTGGAGCGGGTTTGCGGCGGTGGGAAGAAGATAAGGATTCGCTCAGTTCCTCGTCGGACAGGGGTACGGGATTCTTCCGGGAGGATTCCAGCCATTTGTCCAGCTCGTCCCTGTAAAGGCAATATCGTTTGCCGGGCTTGGTGGCGGGAATGCTTCCCTCCGACAGCTTCATATAGAGCGTGCCTTTGGGAATACCCAAGTATTCCGCCGCCTCTTCCACCGACATGGGGACATGGGTGTCCACCGCCTTTGCGTTGTTCACACTGCGCTGCTCGGTAAGCAGGCTTCTCAGGCTCATCACCTCGTCCCGAAGCTGAGCCACGACCTCCGGGAGGTCGTTGAATGTAATCACTGTTTTTTCCATTTGCGTACTCGCCTCTTTTGTAAGGCTTGGCGCAAAGGACTGGAATGATACAGCCGTGAATACCTCCACGAAAGGTCATTGCAAAATAATTCCCGAATAACGATGCCCAACCGTGAATGACGGGCAAAGTTATTCGGGAAACGGTGTAATACAGACAGTTGTCTGTTGTTGATTACTCGTGGTTATTGGTTATGGGAAGGCTGGTTATACTCTTCTCGTACATAATCTGCCGGATAATGGAAATCCAGTCTACCGTTTTCAGGCTCGTCAATGGGAATCAGTGTCTTTAACGGCTCTACCTTGAAGT
>OGOL01002853.1_pt1 | contig 12703 bp, 8 predicted proteins | sample 1552641 | NCBI WGS metagenome assembly OGOL01 (sample SAMEA2580140, study PRJEB22360) | human gut metagenome | biome: human gut; feature: human-associated habitat; material: faeces | place: Denmark | collected 2008/2010 | reverse complement strand
AGGTGTTGACGGTGAGCTGGCAGTGGTTGCCGCAGCCGCCGCACTTGACGCTGACGACTTTCTGGTCGAAGTTCTCCAGCTCTTCCTCGCTCATCATGGCGGAGGTGGTCTGGCCGTTCTTGCGGCACTGGCGCAGGCCGAAGAGGGCCGCACCGTAAGCGCCCATCAGACCGGCGATGTCGGGGCGGATGACCTCGACGCCCATCTCCTTCTCAAAGGCGCGGAGGACGGCCTCATTGTAGAACGTACCGCCCTGCACGACGATCTTCCGGCCAAGCTCTTCGGGGCTGGACGCACGGATGACCTTGAACAGCGCGTTCTTGACGACGCTGATGGACAGGCCCGCCGAGATATTCTCGATGGACGCGCCGTCCTTCTGGGCCTGCTTGACCGAGCTGTTCATAAAGACGGTGCAGCGGCTGCCCAGATCCACGGGGCGGTCGGCGAAGAGGCCGAGAGCCGCGAACTCCTTGACGTCGTAGCCCAGTGCCTGCGCGAAGGTCTGCAAAAAGCTGCCGCAGCCGGAAGAGCAGGCTTCGTTCAGGAAGATGTTGCTGATGGCGCCATCCTCGATCTTGAAGCACTTCATATCCTGACCGCCGATGTCGATGATGAAGTCCACGTCCGGCATGAAGTATTTTGCTGCCGTGAAGTGGGCCACGGTCTCCACGAGGCCGAAGTCGCAGCGGAAGGCGTTCTTGACCAGCTCTTCGCCGTAGCCGGTGGTGGTCACGCTGGCCACCTTGAGGCCGGGGTGCTCTTTATAGAGTTTCAGCAGCTGCTGCCGGATAAGAGGCAGCGGGTTGCCGAGGTTCGGCTGATAGTTGGTATAGAGGATCTGGCTCTGCTCGTCCACGACCACCAGCTTGACGGTGGTGGAGCCGGAGTCGATGCCGATATGCACCGGGCCGCACTGGGCGCCGAACGCCACCCGCGGCACGCTGTGGGACATATGGCGGGCATGGAATGCCTCGTACTCTTCCTTGTTGGCGAAAAGGGGCGGCTCGCTGGCGTAGGTCGCCGTGGCGGCGTACTCATCCAGCGCAGCGGCCACGTCCGAGAGGACGAACTCCTTGTCGGCGTAGAGGGCAGCGCCCAGCGCGACGTAGAGCAGGCTGTTCTCGGGGCAGGTGCCGGTGACGCCCAGTGCCTCGTCGAAGCTCTTGCGCAGCACGGTGCTGAAGGTCAGCGGACCGCCCAGATAGAGGATATTGCCCTGGATGGGGCGTCCCTGTGCCAGACCGGCGATGGTCTGGTTGACCACGGCCTTGTAGATGCTGGCCGCGATGTCCTCGGTCTTTGCGCCCTGATTGATGAGGGGCTGCACGTCGCTCTTGGCGAAAACGCCGCAGCGGGATGCGATGGTGTATGTACGGGTGGCCTGTTCGGCCGCCTTGTTCATCTCATCGGCACTCATCTTGAGCAGCGTCGCCATCTGGTCGATGAAAGCGCCCGTGCCGCCGGCGCAGCTGCCGTTCATCCGGACTTCGGTGCCGTTGGTCAGGAACAGGATCTTTGCATCCTCACCGCCCAGCTCGATGACGCAGTCCGTCGCAGGGACGAACTTTTTGACCGCCACGCGGGTGGAGAACACCTCCTGCACGAAAGGCACGCCGCAGCTGTCGGCCAGGCCCATGCCTGCGGAGCCGGAGATGCTGAGCAGCGCTTTCCGGCCATGCAGCTGCTCTGCGTCGATGCGGCGCAGCAGCTCCTGCGCCTTTTCCAGAATGTGGCTGTAGTGGCGCTCATACGTCGAATATAAAAGGGTATCGTTTTCATCCAGCACCACGCATTTGATGGTAGTGCTGCCGATGTCAAGACCTACTCTCACAGTTGTTTTTCCTCCTAAAGGACAATGCACTCTCCCTCTGCACACAGGGCTCTCCGGCCCGGGCAGAAGTTGTTTGCTAACGAATCAAATTTCAGACTCGCATACACGGGTATTATAAACCAAATCCGGCTGACAATCAATCATTCGGGATTATTTTACACCTTAAAAACAGTAAAATCACCTTTCAAAGTTAAACATTTTGTTAATTTCGCAAACTTTTCTGTGAGTTCCGGGCTGTTTCTGCTAAGATTCTTTACCGTCTGTCAATTTTTCTGCTCTCTTCCCTGTCCCGCACACAAAGCAAAGGCATCTGCGCTGCGCCGTCCCGGCCGCATTGCAGATGCCTTTTTGTCTCGTTCAATATCTCCGCAGCAGAAGGATCTCCTGTGCCGCCCGGCTTGCGAACCGCGCTGCGCGGATGTCGTTCTCCTCGTCGGAGTGGAGTTCCATTTCCGGCGGGATGTCCTCGCAGGAGGCCAGCGGGAACACCACCTGCGCCCGGGTGCCGCCGCCCGGACGGGCCGTCAGCGTCAGCTTCCAGCCTGCACGGCGGCAGATGAGCTTGCAGATGCGGAGCCCCAGCTTTGCGCCGCTGAGGAAGCGGCGGTTGTTCTCGATGGGGTCTTCCTCCATCAGGCCACAGCCGTTGTCTTCTACCCGGAGCGCGACGCCCGTCTTTTTCTGTTTCAGGCTCACCCACACCCTGCCGCCTGCATCGCAGGCCCGCAGCGCGTTGGAGATGAGGTGGAGCAGCAGCTGCTCAGCCTCATCGGGGACGCCCATGACGGTGCAGTGCTCGATGCCCCCGCTCTCCGCCGTGAGCGTTATTTCCAGCGACCGCTGGATGTCCGGGGCCAGACGGCCCGCCTTTTCCAGCAGACCGCACAGGTCCAGAGGCTGCAGCTCGCTCAGCTCTTCATTTTCCAGCTGATAAAGTGTTATGGCATTGCGTACCGTGCGGTCCAGCCGGGCAGACTCTATCTGGATGTCTGAAAGTGCCTGCCGGGTGGGCAGGTCGGCCGACGCCAGCAGATGCATCTGCAGATACTCCCGGTTCTGGTCGATGATGCCAAGGGCATGGAAGCACACATCCCCAAACTCCTCCTGAGGGGAGACTCCTGCTCCATCGTTTCGCCTGCGCATTCTGCTCTACCTCCGCGTCGTGTGGTCAGCACCTCACTGCTGACTCAGTCTACTTTCCAGCGCATAAAGCAGGCGGCCGATGGTCACCTTCCTGCGCTCTAAGCCATACTCTTTTCGAAAATCCCGCCATGTCTGGGTACCGGTCTCGTCCAGCGTCTCCAGCAGCCGCCGGAGGGCGCTGTCCACAGCCGCAACGGTGAGACCGTATTCCTCCGCCACCGGCCCTAATATCTCCTTGCGGATGGCCAGACGGTGGTCGGAGCCCATCATCACCCGAAGCGCACCGGTCAGGTAGCGCTTGTTGGCGTCGCAGGTGCTCACGCCCCAGCTGCGATAGATGCGCTCGCAGCGTTTTTCCAGGCTCTCCGCCGGGCGGTGGGCCGGGGCGCGCAGCTCCTGCAGCATATCTTCCAGTGTGGCCTGACGGATGAGGTAGCATGCATCCTCCTGACTCAGGCTCTCCACTGCCGACTTCTCGTTGCGTCCGTCGTCCCGCAGAAGCACCAGAGGCTTGCGGGCAAGGCCGCGTATCCTGGGCAGAAACTGGATGCTGTCCATGTCCTCCAGTCTGCCGCCCAGCACCAGAACGTCCACATCGCCCTGCTCGAGCCGTTCCAGCAGTGGCCGGCTGCTGCGGTAGCCCGTGCAGCGGATGGCCGGGTTGCGCTCCTCGAGATAGCGTGTCCATACCCGCATCTCTCTGGGGTCATAGCTGGCCAGCGCTACGCGCCATATGACGTCCTGTTCCTCATAGCTCACACGACGCGCCTCCCTTCCTGCAGGCGTTCTGCCTGCTCCGCCTGCGGATACCAGCAGGAAATAACATCCTGCCACAGCTCCGGCTGGACCGAATTCTCATACAAAAACTGCAGCAGCCGTCCGCACTCCTCTTCCGGGGCCGGGACCCATGTACGGGCTGTGACTGCCGGGTCGTCCGGAGCCTTTGTCCGGCTCACGGTCAGCCAGCAGCCCTGTCCCTCCGTCTCCAGAGAACAGGCAAGGGTATACGCCTCCTGATACGGTTCCAGCGTCGAAAATCTCCTCACCAACGGGATATCCTGTTTCATTCTGCATCCTCCTCGCCCCATCTGTCCGGCCCTTTCACTTATGCCGGACAAATCACTTTATACTATACTGTATAAAATTGTATGGAGCGTCGAAAGGAGTTACAACGACAAATTTGCGTCAGTTTTCGTCGAATTTTGGAACACTGAAAATTTTAACATGGATATTGTCTCAAGAATACCATCAACCGCTCCAAAAATCAAGACACATCTGCCGCATTCTCCTGATTTGGGACGCTTTTCCGCGCAGGATGCAGCGCTTTTCCATCCTTCGGCAGAAAACACAGAACTTGGCACCCGTTACGACATAAATTGTTCATATTCTTCTGATAAAATCAAGCAGATACTATGTTTCCCTCTCCGTCCACAAATGCCGGGCGGAATAGGCCAGCAGACACTTCCCCGTTCTGCTGCCGGAAAGGCAGGCCAATGCTTCAGCTTATCAATATCGAAAAGAAATACACCACCGGCGATCTGACACAGGCAGCGCTCAACGGGGTCAGCCTCAACCTGCGCGACAGCGAATTTGTCGCCATCCTCGGCCCCAGCGGCTCGGGCAAGACCACGCTGCTCAACATCATCGGCGGCCTCGACCGCTACGACAGCGGCGAGCTCATCATCAACGGCATCTCCACCCGCCGCTACACCGACCGGGACTGGGACTCCTACCGCAACCACACCGTCGGCTTCGTGTTCCAGAGCTATAACCTCATCCCCCACCAGACCGTCCTCGCCAACGTCGAACTGGCCCTGACCATCTCGGGCGTGTCGGGCGCTGAGCGCCGCCGCCGTGCCGCCGAGGCGCTGCGGCAGGTGGGCCTCGGGGACCAGCTCCACAAGCGCCCCACCGAGATGTCGGGCGGCCAGATGCAGCGCGTGGCCATCGCCCGCGCCCTCGTCAACAACCCCGACATCCTGCTGGCCGACGAGCCCACCGGCGCACTGGACAGCGAGACGAGCATCCAGGTCATGGAGCTGCTGAAGGATGTGGCAAAAGACCGCCTCGTGGTCATGGTCACGCACAACCCCGAACTGGCGGAGCAGTATGCCAACCGCATCGTCCGTCTGCGGGACGGCGCTATCACCGACGATACCCGCCCCTTCGAGCCGGACGACACAAAGCTTGCCCCTCCCATCCATAAGAACATGGGCCGTTCGTCCATGTCGTGGCTCACCTCGCTGGCCCTGAGCTTCAACAACCTGCGCACCAAAAAGGCCCGCACCCTGCTCACAGCCTTCGCGGGCAGCATCGGCATCATCGGCATCGCCCTCATCATCTCGCTGTCCACCGGCGTCAACGCCTACATCGCCGACATGGAGCGCTCCACCCTGAGCGAATACCCGCTGCAGATCCTGAGCAGCGGCGTGGACATCACGAGCTTTCTGTCCTCGGGCAGCAGCGGCGGCACCACAGCCACCGGCCTGCCCACCGACGAGGACGGCAAAAAGGACACCTCCGGCGGCGTGGAGGGAATGGTCTCGGTCCGCCAGCTCATCACCAAGATGGTGTCGGGCCTGACGTCCAACGACCTCACTTCCTTAAAGAAATATCTCGACAGCGACGAGTCCACCATTGCGGATGACGCCACCTCCATCGAGTATTCCTACAGCGTCTCGCCCCAGATCTACCGGCAGGACGCCGACGGCAGTGTGCATCAGGTCAACCCGGACTCCACCCTTTCGATGCTGGGTCTGGGAAGCTCGGGTTCCGGCTCCACCTCCGTCACCAGCAGCCTGATGAACAGCATGGGCAGCAACACCAGCGTTTTCTATCAGCTGCCCGCCAACAGTGACCTTTATAAGTCCCAGTACGAAGTCAAGGCCGGCCGCTGGCCCGAAAAGCCCACCGAATGTGTCGCCGTGCTGAGCAAATACGGCACTGTGACCGACTACGCCCTCTACTCCATGGGTCTGCGGGACTCCGCCGAGCTGGACAAGATGATACAGCAGTTCGCCCAGAACCAGAACGTCGATGTCCCCAGCGACTTCCGCACCTACAGCTACGACGAGCTGATGGGCCTGAAGTTCAAGCTGGTGAACAGCGCCGACACCTACGTCTACGACGACACCTACGGCATCTGGAAGAGCAAGGCCGACGACAAGGACTATATGCAGCAGCTGGTGGAGAACGGCGAGGACATCACCATCGTGGGCATCGTCCAGCCGGACTACACCGCCTCCGCTTCCATGCTCACCTCCGGCATCGCCTACCCCGCCTCCCTGACCGAGAAGGTCATGAAGGACGCTGCCGACAGCGACATCGTGAAACAGCAGATGGCCGACCCCGCCACCAACGTCCTCACCGGCGAGAGCTTCGGCAAGGCCGAGAGCCTCCGCGACTTCGATTTGACCAGCCTCTTCTCCATCGACACCAACGCCCTCAAGAATGCCTTCTCTTTTGATGCCAACGCCCTCGACTTCGATTTGAACGGTGCCTTCGACCTCAGCAGCGGCAGTTTCGATTTGAGCAGCCTCATCGACTTCTCGGATTTTTCCCTCGACATCGACGAGCTGCCCGACATCGACCTCAGCGACGCCTTTGCAGAGCTGGACCTCTCCGTCTCGCCGGAGGCTCTGCAGGACCTCGTGCAGAAGGTGTTCAAGGACTATAAGAAATATATCATCGGCAACGGCATCCTCAACTTCAAGAAGTGGAGCTTCTCTGCCTACCTCAAGACCGAGCGGTTCCAGAAGCTGATGGCCGAGTCCATGAAAGACCTCGTTGACCCGGACAAGCTGCAGGGGCAGCTCTCGAGCGCTCTGCAGACCACCATCCAGACCGTGATGGAGACCTACTCCGACCAAATCACAGAGGTGCTGAAAAGTCAGCTGGACGCTGCCATCCAGAAGGGCATCGTCACCTTCCAGGACCAGATACAGTCCCAGCTCAAGACGGCCATCCAGCAGAACATCGGCAAGCTGAGCAGCCAGATGGAGAACGCCATCAAGATCGACGCGTCGGCTTTCCAGAAGGCCATCCAGCTCAACATGACCGCCTCCGAGCTGACCGAGCTGATGCGCTCCACCCTCCGCTCCTCTTCCGCCACCTATGAGGCCAACCTGACGGCCTTCGGCTACGCGGACGAGGCCGCCCCCAGCCAGATCAAGATCTATCCGAAGGACTTCGCCAGCAAGGCCATCATCCTGGAAAAGCTGGATGCCTACAACGCCGGGATGTCTGCAAAGGGTGAAGACGAAAAGATGGTGCAGTACACCGACCTCGTGGGTACCCTGATGACCAGCGTGACCGAGATCGTGGACATGATAAGCAGCATGATGGTGGCCTTCGTCTCCATCTCGCTGGTCGTCTCCTCCATCATGATCGGCGTCATCACCTATATCAGCGTCCTCGAGCGCCGGAAGGAGATCGGCATCCTGCGCGCCATCGGCGCTTCCAAGCGGAACGTCTCCGAGGTGTTCAACGCAGAGACCTTCATCATCGGCCTCTGCTCGGGCGTCATGGGCATCGTCCTCAGCGAGATCCTGCTCATCCCCGGAAACATCATCATCCAGAAAGTCTCCGGCACTTCGACCCTCGTTGCCTCCCTGCCCGTAGACGCAGCCCTCTTCCTCGTGGCACTGGCTACCCTGCTCACCATTCTGGCCGGCATCATCCCGGCCCGCGGCGCAGCCAAATGCAACCCCGTCAAAGCCCTGCGCGCCGAGTAAACCCCAGAGATCTCATTCCCGGTATCCTTTCCGCTCCGGCGGCAGGGATACCGGGATTTTTTCGGCTTATTTTTGCTCCGGCCCGTCGGTTCAGCTTGTATCCATCCTGCATGAGAACGCGCTTTTTTGCTCTAAAAGTTACAAAAGAGTACGGTCGTCCCGGGAGGTTCTGACGCATACCGGGAATTACCGGGAATCAATTTACTTTTCGCTCTGCGGGCAAATCAACCTGCACAAAGGAGGGTCGATTTGTTATGCAATTCTGCCAAAAGTGTTTCAGGGTTATTGATTTATTCCACAAATTATGCCATACTATAGTCACTGAAACCGTTCCCGACATCGTTCCCGCACGATTTCAGTAAAAACCAGAACTTCGACCGAAAGAGAGGTGCTTCCCGGGATGCCGAACATGACCATCAAAGATATTGCCCGTCTGAGCGGCTGTTCCGTCAGCACCATCTCCCGCGTCATCAATGACCGGCCGGATGTGCGTCCCGAAACGAAAGAAAAGGTGCTTCAGATGATGCGGGAGTCGGGCTTCGTGCCAAACACCAACGCCCGGCAGCTGAAGATCCAGCAGTCCCGCAGCCTCGTCTTTGTGGTCAAGGGTACCCGGAACCTCTTCTTCTCGGACTTCCTCGTTCAGCTGCAGCGGGCCGCGACCCTCTACGGGTACAGCGGCATCGTCTCCTACCTGGACGAGAATGCCAACGAGATCGACGCCGCCCAAAAGATCCTGCGGGAGATAAAGCCCAAAGGCATGATATTCCTCGGCGGCAGCGTGGCGAACTTCCAGCAGGGCTTTGCGAACATCACCGTCCCCGCGGTGCTGACGACGCTGGTCTCCGACGAGCTGGATTTCTCGAACCTCTCGATGGTGGGCGTGGATGACCGGGCTGCGGCCCGCACCGCCGTCTCCCACCTCATCGCGCAGGGTCATCGGAAGATCGCAGTTCTCGGCGGTCCGACCACCAGTTACCCCAGTCGGATGCGCCGCCTTGGCGCACAGGATGCCATGGAGGATGCCGGGCTCACCTTTGACGACCGGCTCTACGGCCTGTCCAACTACGATTTCGAGTCTGCCTACCACGCCATGAACAGCCTGCTGGCCCGCCGGGCCGAGTTTACCGCCCTGTTCGCCATGAGCGATGTCATCGCTTTCGGTGCCATCCGGGCGCTGGTGAGCGCCGGGTTCCGGGTGCCGGAAGATATATCGGTCATCGGCTTCGACGGCATCTCGATGTCCCGCTACTGTGTGCCGGTGATGACCACCATCGTCCAGCCCGGCGAGCAGATCGCGCTCCAGAGCATCGAGCTGCTGGTGCGGCAGATCGAGCATGGCGCTCCGGCCCAGAAGATCACCCTCCAGCCTGAGCTGCAGGTCGGTGAGAGCGTAAGGGCCGTCTGATTTATTTCGTCTCATTTCCGCTGCCAGGCGGAATGTGTATATCACATGATGAAGAAGGAGAACAATTATGAAAAAAATGATCTCTCGTCGTAATTTCCTGAAAGTCGCCGGCGCTTCTGCTGCCGCCCTCGGTCTGGCTGCCTGCGGTGGTTCCTCCAGCAGCACCGCTGCTTCCACCGCCAGTTCTACCGCAGCTTCTGCCGCTCCCGCAGCTGCCGGCAAGGTCTACTACCTGAACTTCAAGCCCGAGCAGGATCAGGATTGGCAGGATCTGGCCGCTGAGTACACCAAGGAGACCGGCGTGCCTGTGACCGTTGTGACCGCCGCTTCCGGCCAGTACGAGACCACCCTGATGAGCGAGATGGAGAAGAGCGAGGCTCCCACCCTGTTCCAGGTCAACGGCCCTGTGGGTCTGGCAAACTGGAAAGATTACTGCCTGGACCTCTCCGACAGCAAGCTGTACGGTGAGCTGACCAGCGACTCCTTTGCACTGAAGGACGGCGACGCCGTTACCAGTATCGCTTACGTCATCGAGACCTACGGCATCATCTACAATAAGGAGCTGCTGACCGCCGCCGGCTACACCCAGGACGACATCAAGGGCTTCGATGACCTGAAGAAGGTCGCCGACGACATTCAGGCCCGCAAGGCTGAGCTGGGCGTTGATGGTGCTTTCACCTCCGCCGGCATGGACGGTTCTTCCGACTGGCGCTTCAAGACCCATCTGGCAAACCTGCCCATCTACTACGAGTACAAGGCTGACGGCATCGGCTCCACCGACGCCATCAAGGGCACCTACCTCGACAACTACAAGAAGATCTGGGACCTGTACATCACCGACTCTACCTGCGACCCCAAGCTGCTGGCTTCCAAGACCGGCAACGACGCCGTGGCTGAGTTCGTGGGCAAGAAGGCCGTCTTCTACCAGAACGGCACCTGGGCTTACAATGACGTGAAGGATCTGGGCGACGACAACCTGGGTATGCTGCCCATCTACATCGGCGTGGATGGCGAGGAGAATCAGGGCCTGTGCACCGGTTCCGAGAACTTCTGGTGCGTGAACAACAACTCTTCTGATGCCGACATTCAGGCTACTCTGGACTTCCTGTACTGGTGTGTCACCTCTGAGGCCGGCACCAGCGCGATGGCTGACAAGATGGGCTTCGTCATCCCCTTCAAGGCCGCTAAGGACTCTACCAACCCCCTCATCGGCATCGCCAACGATTACGTTGCTGAGGGCAAGACCAGCGTTGACTGGTGCTTCTCCACCATGCCTTCCGAGGAGTGGAAGAACGGCGTCGGCTCTGCACTGACTGCTTATGCAGCAGGCACCGGCAGCTGGGACGATGTGGTCACCGCCTTTGTGGACGGCTGGGCCAAGGAGTACAAGCTGGCCAACGGCTAAGCGTTCCCTTTCTTCCGCAATAGCTGGATAACGGGGAGGCGGGCGATGTGTTCGCCCGCCTCTCCTTCTTTTTCAGGAGGTATATCATGCAAAAGGCCATCAGTAAATATTGGCCGGTGTTCGTACTGCCCACCCTGCTGGCGTTCATCATCGGCTTCATCTGGCCCTTCATCTGGGGCATCTATCTTTCCTTCCAGCGTTTCACCACCGTGAGCAAAACCACCTTCGTGGGCCTGCAGAACTACATCAACGTCTTTTCGGACGAGACCTTCCTCCACGCCTTCAGCTTTACGGCGGCGTTCACCGTGGTGTCCACCGTTCTCATCAATGTCTGCGCCTTCGCCATCGCGCTGGTGCTCACCCGCGGCATCCGCGGCACCAACATCTTCCGCACCGTCTACTTCATGCCGAACCTCATCGGCGGCATCCTGCTGGGCTACATCTGGCAGATCCTGCTCAACGGTGTGCTGGCCAACCTGCAGAAACCTCTGCTGGCGCTGGATGCCAAGGCCGGTTTCGTCGGTCTGGTCATCCTGATGTGCTGGCAGCAGATCGGCTACATGATGATCATTTATGTGGCTGGCCTGCAGAGCGTCCCCGGCGACCTCATCGAGGCTGCGAAGATCGACGGCGCAAACGACCGTGAGATCCTGTTCAAGATCAAGATCCCGATGGTCATGCCCAGCGTCACCATCTGCACCTTCCTCACCCTGACCAACAGCTTCAAGCTGTTCGACCAGAACGTGGCCCTGACCGCCGGTGAGCCTGCCAACGCCAGTGAGATGCTGGCCCTGAATATCTACAACACCTTCTATGGCCGCTCTGGTGCTCAGTGGAAGGGCATCGGTCAGGCAAAGGCCGCGGTGTTCTTCCTCATCGTCGTGGTCATCTCGCTCATCCAGCTCAAGTTTACCCGCTCCAAGGAGGTGCAGCAGTAATGCCGAAAGATAAAAAAATGTGGGACAACATCCTCACTGTCATCATGAGCCTGCTGTGCCTGCTCTGGATCTACCCCATCGTCCTGATCTTGCAGAACAGCCTGAAAATTGAAGGCACCTTCACCACTTCCACCGTCTTCAAGCTGCCTACGGCTGAGACCTTCGCGGGCCTCAGCAACTACATCTACGGCGTCACCAAGATGGGCTTTCTGTCCAGCCTGGGCTACAGCCTCGTCATCACCGTGTCCAGCGTGGCCCTCATCCTGCTGTGCTGCTCCATGACCGGCTGGTACCTTACCCGCGTGAACAACAAGCTGAGCAAGTTCATGAATCTGCTCATCGTCTTCTCCATGGTCGTCCCCTTCCAGATGGTCATGTTCACCCTGTCCAAGACCGCCGACACCCTCAACCTGAACACCCCCTGGAACATCTGCATCATCTATCTGGGCTTTGGTGCCGGTCTGGCCGTGTTCATGTTCACCGGCTTCATGAAGAGCGTCCCCATCGAGATCGAAGAGGCTGCCATGATCGACGGCTGCAACCCGATCCAGATCTTCTTCAAGGTCGTCTTCCCCATCCTCAAGCCCACCATGATCTCCACCGCCATCCTTGAGACGATGTGGGTCTGGAACGACTACCTGCTGCCCACGCTGGTGCTGGACATCAAGAAGTACCGCACCATCCCCATGGCTATCCAGTATTTCCGCGGCGGCTATGGCCGCGTCGAGCTGGCCCCCATGATGGCCTGCATCATCATCGCCATCATCCCCATCATCATCCTTTACATGACCTGCCAGAAGTACATCATCGAGGGTGTCGTGGCAGGCGCTGTCAAGGGTTAAAGCAAGGAGGTTCCAGCCATGCGTGCAAGCGGCATTCTGATGCCCGTCTTCAGCCTGCCGGGTCCTTACGGCATCGGCACGCTGGGAGATGAAGCCTTTGCCTTCGTCGATTTCCTTGCGGCTGCAAAGCAGACCTACTGGCAGATACTCCCCATCGGCCCTACGGGCTACGGGGACAGCCCCTACCAGAGCTTTTCTGCCTTTGCCGGCAACCCCTACTTTATTGATTTCCGTCTGCTGGCAGCGGACGGCCTCCTCACCGAGGCTGAGCTGCCCGCGCCCCAGCCGGTGGGTCCCGTCGATTACGGTGCCCTCTACCAGCAGCGGCCCGTGGTGCTCCATAAAGCGGCCGACCGGCTGCTGGCTTCCCCCACCCCGGCCTATGAGGCTTTCTGTGAGGCCC
>OGOL01002841.1_pt1 | contig 12743 bp, 12 predicted proteins | sample 1552641 | NCBI WGS metagenome assembly OGOL01 (sample SAMEA2580140, study PRJEB22360) | human gut metagenome | biome: human gut; feature: human-associated habitat; material: faeces | place: Denmark | collected 2008/2010 | reverse complement strand
ACATCGTATGTGACGATATGTTCAAGCTGCTTGTGTGGGACTGCTACGCATGGTGTGCATGGCAGTTTTTCCAAGTGAAAGACCACAAGGGCAACTACCGCGACATTCCCGGCAACTGGAATCAGTACGCAGGATATTTCCCTTTGTGGCGGCTGTCGTACAGTATTATCCCCTACATCCGAATGAAGTTTGAGCAGAACGGGCTTGGCTTCCAAAACCTTTACAACATCCCGCAGGGTGTGGAAGTGCCGTGGCTGACCTATCAGCAGTTCAGCAATCTGATCGGTAATGTCACCGACATGGTGATTGCAGAGCAGAACTGGCAGCCGATGATCGACGCGATCTGGGAAAACCGCACCGTAGAGGACTACGAAACCACCGGCAGCACCGTCAAGACCGATTTCATGCGAAAATGGCATCACAATCGCTCCGGCAAGCCGATTTCTCTTGACGAGATGATGGAGAATGAGGACGGCGATATTTTTGAGGTTGCCGATCCTCGCGGCGAGTTTGAGCAAAAGGTGATTTCTGAAATGCAGATCGCCGCCTTTGCCGAGCAGAGCATTACCGAGAAAGACAGGGAAATATTAAAGCTGCGCATGAACGGCTTGACCGAACAGGAGATTGCGGACAAAGTTGGCTACAAGACCGCCAGCGCAGTCCATAAGCGGATCGCCAAAATTGCGGGAGCCTATGAGGACTATGTGACAGCGGAGTATCAGAAGTATTTGGACAAGTAAACAGACGCAGAAGCGGCAGCAGTTACCGAAATGGTAGCTGCTGCTTTTTCATGCGGGAAAGGAGATTTTATGAGCAGAGAACCGTTTGAAGCCATGCCCGATGTGATGGACGCAAAGCAGCTTGCCGAAGCGTTACAGCTTTCCAAAGCGGGGGCATATAACCTTTTGAGCAGCCCGGATTTTCCAACCTTACGGATCGGCGGGCGCAAATTGGTGATGAAAAATGAGCTGGTGGAGTGGCTGAAAAGCCACACGAACAGAACACCATGAAAATGCAGTCAAGAGCTGGAAAAGTGGCAAATCAGTCGATAAGGCAAGGCAAAATATACTCGGCATCGTTTGGGGCGTTTCCATCAAAAAATCGCAGCACTTTTCCGATTCAAAAGCTGGGAAAAAACTATAAAAATCAGGAGGTTTTATGAGAACAGGGCTTACCAAGAAGCAAAAGACAACCATGATCTATTTTGACGAGCAGAGCCGCATCATTGAGGTGCAGACACACAACACCGATCTTAAAAAGCGGCTGACGGCATTTGCGGCAAAGTACCCGCAATGCTGCCGCCAGACCGACGATGACGAGCAAGGCGGGCTGACCTTTGAGATTGAGAAAGGACGGCTGAGCTTCCGACTGACTGCGCCATACAGTGAGGAGCGGAAACAGGCGGCGAGTACTTTAGCAAAAGAAAATAGTTTCTTTTTGTGAAAATAATCTTCACAATCTCACACATTAATTGCGTTTTTTCGAGTTCTGTGCTATAATAAAAATAATTACACAAGAGTGAGGTGCAAAATGGAAATTAGCTACAACAAGTTATGGAAATTGCTAATTGATAAAGACATGAATAAGACCAATTTACGTTCCTTGGCTCATTTGAGTTCAGGAACAATAGCTAAGCTTGGAAAGAACGAAAATGTTACTACAGACGTTCTTGTTAGAATATGTTCCGCTTTAGAGTGTGATTTATCTGATATAATGGAACTTCAACCAGTAAGTAAATGACATATTGATAAACAGATTTAACCAGACAAAAGGAAAATGATTATGAGTTCTGAAAGATTAAAGATGATAGATTTGTTTTCTGGTGCAGGCGGCCTTTCTGAAGGCCTCTCCGAAGCCGGATTCCACAGTCTATTTGCTTCTGAGATTGTTCCTGTATATGCGCAGACTTACCAAAAGAACCATCCTAACACTACAGTATTTACTGCTGATATTCGAGAATTAGATGCAAATGAAGTTCGGAAAAGTTTGGGTATTGAGCGAGGAGAGCTTGACTTAATTGCAGGTGGCCCTCCCTGCCAAGGGTTCTCTATCAATGCCCCCATTCGTACCATTCTTGACGAGCGTAACCATTTGTTCAAAGAGTATCTTCGCTTTGTTGACGCTTTTGCTCCTCGAGCGGTTTTAATTGAGAACGTCCCAGGACTGGTATCTTTTGAGCATGGCGCTACACTCCACGCTATTTTGGATGCGTTAGCAGAGTTAGGCTACGGTGCAGATGTAAGGATCTTGGGTGCACCCTATTATGGAGTGCCGCAAATGCGCTGGCGTACTATTGTGCTGGGTGTGCGTGGAAGAACACTGCCCGCAGGAGCATACCCTGAACCGATTTACCATGCCCCCATTCGAGCCAATTTTACAAGCACATTTGACGGACAATCTATTATTAAAGAGCCATCACCGGAAGCAAACGCAAATTTTGTTACGGTATACGAAGCAATTGGAGACTTGCCGCCGTTAGAAAGTGGAGAGCAGGGCGCTACAATTAAGGAATATCGTTGCGATGCTTTTTGTGACTACCAGCGAAGATCTCGAATCGGATCTGTCGGAGTATTAAATCATGAAGCTCCTCGACTGTCCCCCATAAATCTAAAACGTTTGGAGTATATTAAGCCCGGCGGGAATTGGACGGATATTCCCGATGATCTGCTCCCCAAAGGAATGCAGAAAGCAAGAAAATCTGACCATACGAAAAGATACGGTCGAGTCTTACCCGATGGGTTAGCATCGACCATATTGACAAAATGCGATCCACACTGGGGGGCTTTCTTTCATTATGAACAGAATCGTTCCTTTACTGTTCGTGAGGCAGCTCGATTGCAATCTTTCCCGGATCATTTTGTATTCACAGGAAATCTTGCTGAACAATTTGCTCAGGTTGGAAATGCTGTTCCACCGCTACTGGCACAGGCCGTTGGCCTATCTTTGCGCTCAGTTTTAGAAACGGAGGATTGACGTATGTCTGGCTATATTTCAGAAATCTTTGGTTATCGTGCAGAGGATACTTCGGATATCGCATTGCAAAATGTATCTAAACAAGTGTGCCCTTTTCTATCCTCGTACTGCACAAAGGCGCTTGGAGATAAGGCAAATAGAACACTTTCTGGTGTTTGTTCTGTACGACAAGTGACTCCAGGATCGCCCGATGTAATCTGTTGTCCGAATAGAATTTATGCTGAAAATTATAAAATGCTGTCTACAGTGGCGCAGAAGGCGTTTGGTGCGGAGTATAAACTATATGCTGGTAGGCTCGCGGTTTCCAAAGCAAAAGAGGAAAATGGCGCTGTTGCCGTTTTTGGTCACGGGTGGGGCGGCGAGCTACCATTGCCCAAACGGCAAGGGAAAGGTTCCTACTACGTTGACTGGATTTTAGCTCGATTGGACGAAACCGGTGAACTAATGGAATTCACCGCCATTGAAGTACAGACTATTGACACAACAGGCTCCTATCAAAATGCCCGTCGAGCATTGATTGAGCGGCATGAAATTGAAAAGGATACTGTTGGCTTGAACTGGGAGAATGTTTCAAAGAGAATCATTCCTCAAATCATCTATAAAGGTCAAGTTCTCCAACGCGAGGAACTGTGCCGAAGTGGTCTGTACTTTGTATGTCCAAAGCCTGTTTACGATAGAGTGCTTGAACGGTTAGGCGGCAAAGAAAAGCTTCCTCAATTCCCAACCCAACCTGCTGCAATTCATTTTGTTGCATATGACTTTCTTCCGGATATACCTGTTATGGATGGAACAATTCGACCGCTGGGAATCATTGAAGAATACTGTACAACCGTTTACAAAGTACAAGAAGCATTTTCAGCTGTAGATTTGCCAGATCAAAATGTATACCGGGATGCAATCAGACGCTCGCTGTATGACTAATAGCAAATTACAATGAGGTAACGATTATGGAAATTAAAGATACTGTATCAGCTGCAACCGAAGTAGCGAAAACAGCTAAGGAAGTATTACCACAGACAACAGAACAAACAGACGGAGCGCTTGCCACGCTGGTAGGTTGGTTCAACAATGTTGTTCTCTATCCGGTGAAAAAAGCAAATATAACATATAGATATAAATTAGAATGCTTTGAGGATGATTTATATGCTCGTACTGCTCAAATCCCCCAACAATGTTTGCATAACTCAAATTTGATGATTGCTGGACCAACTCTGGAAGCTCTAAAATATACATACGATGAAGAAAAACTACGAGAGATGTATGTAAATTTGCTTGCTTCGTCTATGGACTCAAGAAAAGACACGATTGTTCATCCATCATATGTACAAATAATCCAACAGATGAACCCATTCGATGCGGTATTATTTAGATTCCTTGCATCAAATCGTGGATATATAAAAGCAATCAATCCAGATGTAGGAATCAAAGGAACCAATCAGGTGTATGTAGATGCCATGCCAGAATGGTATATTGACTGGGATGATAGTGCCGATGTATTTCAGATATCTGCGTCGTTAGTTCGACTCTCAAAGTTGGGACTGATAGAGTTACTTCTTGATCGAACTGCCGGTTCAGACGGGTACGACAAGCTGACGGCTTCACCAGCACTTAACGAAATAGTTCAACGTTATCAAGCAGCCAATCCCCATCAAGAATTGGAGTTAAGGTCAATGCACAGCATATTGTATGTTAACGATTACGGGAAGCAGTTTGCCAAGACTTGTCTTGACAGCTAACATCCTTTCAGAACACATATATTTGAATTTTGAGGAAATAAGCGCCTATCTTGGGTATTTTTATGTATTCCGTAAATAATCCCTTTGAAACAAAGGGCGCACTTCTATACAGGGCAAGCCCTGTATGTGCGCTCTGCGAGGCGAACAGCCCGGACACTCGAATGTCCGGGCTGTTTTGCGTCACTTCGTTCCGTACAAGGGGCTGCACCCCTTGCGCTGCTTACGCAGCTATTCCAGCACACTTTGCAACGGGAACAATCTGCTGACGCAGACAGTCCCCGCCGCAAAGTCTGAAAATCCCATACCGTTAGCCAGACCGTCTACTGAAAATGTGGGCGGTCTTTATTCATCCCATCCATCCCATCAAAAAAGGAGGTCATGTATTATGTCGAAACAGAAAACCATCCCGGAACTGAAAGCCGAGATTACTGACAATGAGCGTCAGCTTGCCCAACTCCGGCACAAACAGCAGCAGCTTGAAAACCGCATTACCTACTACGAAAAAGGCGATCGGCGCAAGCGGGCACACCACCTCATCACCCGTGGAGCTGCTATTGAGAGCGTGGCTCCGCTTGCAAAGATTTTGACTGAAACTGAGTTCTACGCCTTTGCGGAAAAAGCCCTCGCCTTGCCGGAGGTCAAGGGCTTGCTCATGGAAGCGGTCAACGAACACAACAAAATTGAGTTTGGGGGTGATTGACTATCGCACTGTATCATTTTCATGTAACCCAGATCAAGCGCAGCGCTGGACAGTCTGCCGTGGCTGCTGCCGCCTATCGCTCCGGCGAAAAGCTGCACAGCGAGTATTACGGCGAGGACAGCGACTACACCCGCAAGGGCGGCGTGATCTGTTCGGAAATCCTTTTGCCGTCCCATGCTCCACCGGAGTACGCAGACCGGGAAACGCTCTGGAACGCCGTTGAAAAAGTGGAACGTGGAAAGAAAGCCCAACTTGCATACAGCTTCGATATTGCCTTGCAGAACGAGTTTTCCATGGAGGAGAACATCGACATTGCAAGGCAATTTTTATTGGACAACTTTGTGAGCCGGGGCATGGTGGTGGACTTTGCCATTCATCAACCGGACAAGGAGGACGGTGGCATCCAAAATCCGCATTTTCATGTCATGTGTCCTATCCGTCCTATCGCGCTAAACGGGAAATGGGACAACAAGCAGCGGCGGGAATATGTGCTAGACGAGCATGGCAACCGCATCCGGGACGGGGCTGGCAACTATGTGTTCAACGCTGTCCCCACCACCGACTGGGGCAGCCCGGAAACACTGGAAGCATGGCGGCAAACATGGGCTGACCTGTGCAACGCAAAGTTTGCTGAGAAGAGTTTGGATTGCCGCATCGACCACCGCAGCTATGAGCGTCAGGATGTAGAGCAGATACCCACCCAGCATGAGGGGCCGACTGTCCGGGCGATGGAAACCAAGGGTATCCGTACCGACAAGGGCGATCTCAACCGCTGGATCAGGAAAACCAACGCCATGCTCCGGGAGACAAAACAGAAAATCGCTGCTTTGATTGACTGGCTGAAAGCTGTCAAAACGGAGCTGTCCAAGCCCCAGCCACCTACACTGGTGGAGCTGCTGTCCACTTACTATGACAACCGCAACAAGAGTGCATACAGCAGCAAGGCCAGGATCACCAATCTGAAAAAGCTGTCTGAGGCGGTCAGCTATCTGGAAGCCAAACACCTCTACACCGCTGATGATCTGGACGCAGCTCTGCATACCATGCAGGGAAAAATCGACACGCTGAAAAAGTCCGCATCCGGGAAACAAGCCCGCATCAAAGATCTGGACGAGTTGCTTCGCATGGCGGACTACTACAAGGCCGGAAAGCCCGTTGCCGACAAGCTGAAAACCATCCGCTTTGAGAAATCCCGTCAGAAGTACAAGGCTGAGCATGACGATACGCTTCGCCTATTCTACATGGCTGAGCGCAAACTGAAAGGACAGGTAGTGGACGGCAAGCTGCCCGTTGCCGCATGGCGTGCGGAAAAGACCCGCCTGGAAACGGAGTACAGGGATTTGCAGCAGGAGCTTGCCCCCCTGTATGCCGACACAAAAAAGCTCTGGGCCATCCATTACAACATCTATGAGGTACAACATGGACGGGAGCGCCAGAACGCCACTGTGCGGCAGAAAAAGCAAGAAATCGAACACTAATCTTTACACAAAATCAGGAGGTACTTATGAAACAGAAATCGCAATTTGAACACCTACTCGACCCGGAACTTTTGGCGGAAATCGAGGAATGGGAACAGCAGAAACACACCGAGCCGGAGGAATATTACTTCTCTAACCCCGATCTCTATTTCAAGCCCGCACCGTTGCCGCCCGACCATCCCAAACACAATTTCTGGTTTGATGAGGACGGACGCATCCATGTGAAAAATCTCTCCGCTTTCTGGCTGCCGGAGTTCACCTTGCAGAAAGAAATCGGCGGCACGATCTACACCGTTACAGGGAGCTATGACGGGACAGAAACACTGGACAGGAAAATGGAGCGCATCATGGCCGAAAAGTTTACAGAAAAGATGGAGGATTCCGAATGACAAATTCACAGACTCTTGGTACAATAGAAGCAACCAATCCTGTACTGGCAGTTGCCCCTTTGAAGGAGGAAACAGAAATGTTACGGGCAACTGATAAAATCACCGCACTCTATTGTCGCCTTTCCGTAGAGGATATGAATAAAAACGGCGGCAAAGAGGATGAATCGAACTCCATACAGAATCAAAAAATGATCCTGCTCCAGTACGCTAAAGAGAATCGCTTTCCTAACCCGACCTTTTTCGTGGACGACGGATACAGCGGCACGAACTATGACCGCCCCGGCTTCCAAGCCATGCTTGCAGAGATCGAAACGGGACGGGTGGCAGTCTGTATCACCAAAGATCTGTCCAGACTGGGTAGAAATTCTTCCCTGACAGGGCTGTATATCAACTTCACGTTCCCCAAGTACAATGTGCGGTATATTGCCGTCAACGACCACTTTGACACCATCGACCCCAACAGCACAGACAGCGATATTGCCGGAATAAAGAACTGGTTCAACGAGTTTTTTGCTAAGGACACCAGCCGCAAAATCCGGGCTGCGCAGAAAGCAAAGGGTGAGCGTGGCGTACCGCTGACCACCAATGTTCCCTTTGGCTATCGCAAAGACCAAGAGAACAAAACGAAATGGATTGTGGATGAAGCGGCGGCTATGGTAGTGAGGCGTATCTTCAAGCTGTGCATGGAAGGGCGAGGCCCGATGCAGATCGCAAAGCTCTTGCAGGCGGAAAAGGTACTTAACCCCACCGCCTACAAGAAGCGCGAGGGCATCAAGACACCCAGCCCGGAAACCGCCGATCCGTACCATTGGAACACCAACACGGTCGTTCACATTCTGGAACGGCGGGAATACACGGGATGCACCGTCAATTTCAAGACCTACACCAACTCCATCTGGGACAAGAAGCAGAGAGAGACGCCCATTGAAAAACAGGCGGTTTTCTACAACACCCACCCGGCGATCATTGAGCAGGAGGTCTTTGACAAGGTGCAGGAGATCCGCCAACAGCGTCACCGCAGGACAAAGACGGGCAAGAGCAGTCTGTTTTCCGGTATGGTCTATTGCGCTGATTGTGGAGCAAAAATGCGCTACTGCACTACCAACTACTTTGAAAAGCGGCAGGATCATTTTGTATGCGCCAACTACCGTAGCAATACGGGAAGCTGTTCGGCACACTTTATCCGTGCGGTCGTTCTGGAAGAATTGGTCTGGATGCACATGAGAACTGTGATTTCCTATGTCAGTCGGTATGAGGATCATTTCCGTGCCGTCATGGAGCAGAAGCTCCGGCTATCCAGCGAAGCCGCGATCCGTGGACACAAGAAGCGGCTGGCACAGGCTGAAAAGCGGTTGGGAGAGCTTGACCGTCTGTTTATCCGGATTTATGAGGATAATGTGGTGGGGCGCATCACAGATGAAAAGTTTTCTATGATGGGCAAGACTTATGAGGATGAGCAGACGCAGCTCAAAGTGGAAATTCAGAGCTTACAGCAGGAAATTGAAGTACAGGAACGACAGATTGAAAACTTGGAGCAGTTTATCCAGCGGGTACGCAAATACGAGGACTTGGACGAGCTTACCCCCTATGCGCTGCGGGAACTTGTTAAGGCGATCTACATTGAAGCCCCGGACAAGTCCAGCGGCAAGCGGCATCAGGGCATCCGCATTTCCTATGACCTTGTGGGCTTTATCCCCGTGGAAGAACTGCTGAAACAGGAAACGGCGTGACCGAAGCCACGCCGTTCCTACAAAAATGCGATATTACTTTCTTATGACCCCCGCGGCTCAGGTCAGGGGACTTTTTTTCGCCAAAAATCAAAATAATTTTGAGATAGGAACCGATTCCATCATGCTCAGATGTTGAGCGCCATCTGATACAATTCGTTTTTGCCGAAGCCGGTGTCGGCGGCGGCGAGCTTGCATGCCTCCTTGAGTGCGCGGCCCTCGCTGCGGTAGCGCGCCACGATCTCCAGCGCCTGCTCGGCCGAGACCTCGGGCTCGGAGCGCTCGGGCGCGCCGCGCAGCACGAGCACGAATTCGCCCTTCGGCGCGTTTTCGGTGAAGTATGCCACGGCGCCGTCGAGCGTCGTGCGCAGCGTCTGCTCGTGCAGCTTTGTCAGCTCGCGCGCGAGCGTGATCTCCCGCTCGCCGCCAAACGTATCGCGCAGGTCGCTGAGCGTGCGCAGCAGCTTGTGCGGCGCTTCGTAGAAGATCATGGTGCGCGTCTCGCCCTGCAGCCGCTGCAGATGCTCGCGGCGGGTCTTGCCGCTCACGGCGAGAAAGCCCTCGAAGCAAAACTGCTGCGTCGGCAAGCCGGACACGGCCAGCGCCGCGATGGCCGCGCACGGGCCGGGGATGACCTGCACGTCGATGCCCTGCTCGGCGCACTGGCGCACGATGTCCTCGCCGGGGTCGGAGATGGCGGGCATACCGGCGTCGGTCACGAGCGCGCACGTCTCGCCGGACAGCAGACGCGCGACGATCTTCTCGCCGCTGGCGTATTTGTTGTGCTCGTAGTAGCTCACGCACGGTTTTTTGATCTCAAAATGGTTGAGGAGCTTCGCCGTCACGCGTGTGTCCTCGGCGGCGATGAAGTTGGCACTGCGCAGCGTTTCGAGCGCGCGCACGGACAGGTCGCCGAGGTTGCCGATCGGCGTGCCGACCAGATACAGTGTTCCGCTCATGGTTGCGTCCTCCTGTGATAAATTCTGCATATTTCATCCGAGTCCGTGCCGTCCGGTGCGCAGAGCGCCAGCGGCGGCAGAATGTTGAGACCCGGCTTTCCGCCGCGGCGCGCCTCGACCAGTACGAGGTTGGGCGCGGCGTCGGCCTTGTATGCCACGGTGCGCAGGCGCTTGGGCTCGAGCCCCGCGGCCGTGAGCGCGCACAGCAGCTCACTGAGCCGCTCCGGCCGGTGCACGAGCGCGGCCGAGCCGCCCCAGCGCGTGAGATAGGCCATGGCGGTGCAGATGTCCTGCATGGTGCAGGTGCGCTCGTCGCGCGCGTGCGCCCGCATCGGGTCGGGCGAGGTGTAGCCGCTGCCGGCGGCAAAATACGGCGGGTTTGCAACGACGAGGTCGAAGCTCCCGGCGGGGAGCAGCGTGCGGTGCGCGCGCAGGTCGGCACAGAGGATCTGCGCCCGGTCGCTCAGACCGTTTGCTTTGATGTTGTCGCGTGCGAGCTGCGCCGCGTCCGGCTGCAGCTCGATGCCGATGGCGGTCGCCTGCTCCAGCGCGCGCAGCAGCAGCACCGTCAGCACGCCTGTGCCGCAGCCGAGGTCGGCAATGCGCCGCGCGCGGCGCTGCGCCGCAAAATCGGCCAGCAGCACGCTGTCCGTGCCGAGGGCGAACCCCGCGCCGGAGCGCACAAAGCGCGGGCCACCGGGCCACAGGTCGTCATATTCCGGTTGGGTCATGGCGCACGCTCCTTCCGTTGCCGTCATATAGACAGAGGCGATATGCAGCTTGCATATCGCCTCATTCGTTTGCGTTGTTCTCCGAGCGGAACTTAGTCGACGGAGATCGCGCCCACCGGGCAGTTCGCAGCGCAGGTGCCGCACTCCATGCAGCTGTCCGCGCTGATGACGTACTTGCCGTTGCCCTCGGTAATTGCCTCGGCCGGGCAGTTGGCAGCGCAGGTGCCGCACATGATGCAATCATCGCTGATAACAAAAGCCATTGTCGTTACCTCCTATGTTTTTCACCGGGTATCGCTACCACTGGTATGAGAGTCATTGTAGCACAAAAATCTGAAAAATCAACCGCGTTTTTCGAAATTTGAAAATGTGTGCTGATTAAAACCCGGGAAGACGTGGAAATAATACAAATCAGTTTCCCGGATTCGGCACATTCCTTGCGCCGGCCGGAGGATAATAGAGGCGTATGACCGGCGAAGGAGGCAAACGATCTATGCGCGGCAGCGAAAGGTTTACACAGCGGGCATCCACGGCGATCCGCAAGGCGCACGATGCGGCGGCGGGAATGGGACACAGTTATGTGGGCACGGAGCATATCCTGCTCGGGATCATCCGGGAGGGAGAGGGGCTCGGCGCGCGCATTCTGGCGGACAACGCCCTTACCGATTCCGTGCTCACGCGCATGGTCACGGAGACGGTCGGGCGCGGCGTGCCCGGCACGCCCGAGCAGGGGCTCAGCCCCCGCGCGCGGCACGTCATCGAGCTGGCCGCCGAGGATTCCAACCGCCTCGGCCACTGCTATGTCGGCACGGAGCACCTGCTCATGGGTATCCTCCGCGAGGCGGACAGCGCCGGGGCGCGCATCCTCGTGGCGGCGGGCGGCGACCTCAACAAGATCTATACGGACATCATGGACGTCTTCGGCCGCCCGGAGTATAAGCCCCGGCCGCAGCAGGGAGCGCCGCGCGCACAGCCGCGCCGTGCTGCCGAGACGAAAACGCTCGACCAGTACGGCCGCGACCTCACGGAGCTTGCCGCGGCCGGGCGCATGGATCCGGTCATCGGCCGCGACCGCGAGATCGAGCGCGCCATCCAGATCCTCTCGCGCCGCAGCAAGAATAACCCCGTGCTCATCGGCGAGCCGGGCGTCGGCAAGACGGCGGTGGCCGAGGGGCTCGCGCAGCGCATTGCCGACGGCAGTGTGCCCGAGGACCTGAAGTGCAAGCGCATCGTGAGCGTGGATCTGACGGCCATGCTTGCGGGCACAAAGTACCGCGGCGATTTCGAGGAGCGCGTCAAATGCGTCCTGCAGGAGGTGCAGCGTTCAGGCAGCGTCATCCTCTTCATCGACGAGCTGCACACGATCGTCGGCGCGGGCTCTGCCGAGGGCGCGATCGACGCGGCGAACATCCTCAAGCCTGCGCTCGGCCGCGGCGAGCTGCAGATCATCGGCGCGACGACGCTTGAGGAGTACCGCAAGTATATTGAAAAGGACGCGGCGCTCGAGCGGCGCTTTCAGCCCGTGCGTATCGCAGAGCCAACGCCCGAGCAGAGCCTGCAGATCCTGCGCGGCCTGCGCGCGCGGCTCGAGGCGCATCACCGCCTGAAGATCACGGACGAGGCGCTCGACAAAGCGGTCGCACTCTCGGTGCGCTATATCGGCGAGCGCTGGCTGCCGGACAAAGCCATTGACCTCGTCGACGAGGCGGCCTCACGTGTGCGGATGCAGGCGCTGGTGCAGCCCGAGCGGGTGCACACGCTCGAGACGCAGCTCGCCGCTGCCACGGCGGAGACGGAGCACGCCGTGCGTACACAGGACTTTGCGCGTGCGGCCGCCCTGCGGGAACGTGAACAGAAGCTGCGTGCGGAGCTGCGCATGCAGCGCAGCCGCTGGGAGCAGGCCAATTCCGGCTCTGCGCGCGCCGTGACGGGCGAGGACGTGGCCGAGATCGTCTCGCTCTGGACGGGCATCCCGGTCGCGGGCATCACATCGAGCGAGAGTCAGCAGCTGCTGCAGATGGAGGCGTCGCTGCGCCGCCGCGTCGTCGGG
>OGOL01002840.1_pt1 | contig 12750 bp, 10 predicted proteins | sample 1552641 | NCBI WGS metagenome assembly OGOL01 (sample SAMEA2580140, study PRJEB22360) | human gut metagenome | biome: human gut; feature: human-associated habitat; material: faeces | place: Denmark | collected 2008/2010 | reverse complement strand
CGAACCTTCCGGTACTTCCGATCCCTCTGGTGATCCTGATCGTACTGTTGGTCGGTGGTATCGTAGGATGGGTCAATGGATTCTTCGTGGCGAAGTTCCAGTTACATCCCTTCATCGTAACTCTGGCTACCCAGCTGATCGTATATGGTTTACTGTTAATGTATATCATGATCAACGGCAATAACGGCCAGCCTCTGTCCGGTCTGGATCAGCATTTCAATGATGTGGTAAAAGGAAGCGTAGTATCCTTTAATGCCGGCGGAGCAAGAATCGCCATTCCCAACTATGTATGGCTGGCAGCTGTCATTGTTATCATTATGTGGTTCATCTGGAACAAGACAACCTTCGGTAAGAATATGTTCGCAGTCGGTTCCAATCCGGAAGCAGCGAAGGTATCCGGTGTTAACGTAATGCGTACTACCATTCTGGTGCATACTCTGGCAGGTGCTATGTACGGTCTGACAGGTTTCATCGAGTCCTCCCGTATCGGTTCCAATACCGCCAACACTGGTCTGAACTATGAGTGTGATGCTATTGCAGCCTGCGTTATCGGTGGTGTATCCTTTGTAGGTGGTACCGGTAAGATCAGCGGTGTTGTACTGGGTGTATTCCTCTTAAGAATCATCTTCGTAGCACTGAACTTCCTGTCCATCAACATGAACATGCAGTATGTGATCAAGGGACTTATCATTCTGGTTGCCTGTGCGATCGATATGAGAAAGTATCTGGTAAGAAAGTAATGACATAAGACTCACCCATAGAAAACATCCGTGACTGCCTGCAGGCAAAGGATGTTTTCTGCGTGGAGAGTAAAATAATATGAGCATGAAGAAATTGCTTATGTCAGATTTGGAAAAGGAAAGATTATGAATCAGGAACAAGTGACAGCAGAGAATACAGAAGAAAAGGCAGCAGAGGTCACCGCATCGTCAGAAATGGCGGGACAGACGCAGGAGGCAGTCCGCCCGAAGGGAAAATGGTTCGGCCGCGGTATCTACGGAAGCAAGGATGTCCCCATCCGCATTTTGGACGGCCTGATCGGTGTTTTGATCGTTGTGATCGTGGGAATGATCATTTTCTTCGCGGTACGCGGTGGATTTAACATTATGTACGATACGGATGGCGGAAGCGAAGTGCCCGCACAGAAGATCCGCTACGGTGAGTTCATTACGGAGCCGGAGACACCTTACAAGCCCGGATACACCTTTGACGGATGGTATACGGAAAAGGAAGGCGAGACGGTGTTATGGTATTTCCAGTCGGAAAAAGTTACCGGCGATATGACATTGACCGCGCATTGGATACCGGCACAGTTCACAGTGAAATTTGACTATGACGGTGGCACGGATGCAGACGGTGCGGTCACGGAATCCAAGCAGGTGACTTTCGGTGAGACCTATGGCACACTTCCGGAACCGGTCAAAGAAGGAAGCATCTTTGCCGGCTGGGAATACAGCGGACAGACGATCACCGCAGATACCGTTGTCCAAATGACAGGAGAACATGTCCTGACAGCAATCTGGAAATGATCTGTTCATTGTTTCAATATCGGTAAAAACAAGAACTCCCGGCTGGAGGCAGATACTGCTTCCGACCGGGAGTTCCTGTTTTTTGAAAGCAATTTTCCCAGACTGTTATAAAAGAAAAGCCTCTTGACAGAATGCAAAGAATGTCGTACTATTGTATTATACAAATAATACAACAAAACAATAGATATGAAAAAGTAAAAACGAAATGAAAATTATTAAGAAAGGATGATAGGAATGGCGTGGGAATTAGATGCTGACAGACCAATCTATGCACAACTGGTAGAACGGATCCAGCGGGAAATCGTATCCGGAAAATATCAGCCGGGAGAGAAGCTCCCCAGCGTCCGTGATCTGGCGGCGGTGGCAGCGGTGAATCCGAACACGATGCAGAAGGCATTTGCGGAACTGGAGCGGAGTGGTCTGATCATGACGCAGAGGACCAGCGGCAGAACGGTTACGGAGGATACGGAACTGATCTCCAATACGAGGGAGAAGCTGGCAGCCGGTCATATGAGGAGCTTTATAGACAATATGCAGGAGCTGGGGTATGACACCGGGGAGATCAGAGAGCTCTTGGCTAAAATGCAGTCCTGAGAGACCGGGGATTCCGGTAAATAATCAAGAGAGGTGGAAAATAAATGAATAATTTGGTGGAAATCGTGAACTTAACCAAGAAATACGGCACCAATGTGGCCGTGAATCATCTGACCGTAAGTCTTCCCAAGGGGAAGATCATTGGTCTGCTGGGACCCAACGGCAGTGGTAAGACGACCCTGATCAAAATGCTGAACGGTCTGCTGACACCGACGGAAGGAACCATTCTGATCGATGGCAATAACGTGGGACCGGCGACTAAGAGTAAGGTGGCCTATCTCCCGGACCGCACTTACCTGACTATGAATCAGACGATCAGGGAGATCCTGGATTATTTTCAGGATTTTTATGCGGACTTTTCCAGGGAACGTGCGGAAGAAATGCTAAAAAGCCTTGGAATCGACCCAACGGTGAAGATGCGGACCTTATCTAAAGGTACAAAGGAAAAGGTACAGCTGATCCTGGTGATGAGCCGGAATGCCAGCCTGTATATTCTCGATGAACCGATTGCCGGTGTGGATCCGGCAGCGAGAGATTACATCCTGCGCACCATCATCAACAACTACAATCCGGAAGCTACCGTGTTGATCTCCACTCACCTGATCGAGGATGTGGAGCAGGTGCTGGATGAAGTGATCTTCATGCGCTACGGTCAATTGGTGTTATATACATCCGTTGACAATATCAGAGAAGAGAAGGGTAAGTCTGTAGATGCTTACTTCAGGGAGGTATTCGCATGTTAGGAAAGTTGATGAAATATGAATGGAAAAATATCTGGAGAGCAGGTACACTGATGCTTCTGGGAATGTTTGTAGTCACCGTGATCGGCTGCGTGGTATTACGCATGCCGGGAGGGCTGGTAGCGGAGATTGCGGACGGCAATGATATAAATGCGGCACAGAGCTGGTTTGTAGTCTCTTCCTTTGTGGCAACACTGATCCTGTATGTGATCATGCTGTTGGCGTCTACCTGGGGCATGCTGATCTTCCTGGGAATCCGTTTTTACCGCAGCATGTATACGGATGAAGGCTATCTGTCCCATACTCTGCCGGTGACGGCAAACCAACTGTTCTTAAGCAAGGTACTGGTCTCCGGTGCCTGGTATCTGTTCCTTACGATAGGCATTGGTATCTCAGTGATGGCATTGGTCGTGTCTTTGATGACAGGACTTTTAAATGTTGGTGAACTGAGTAGTGTAATGACACAATATAATGGGAATATCTGGGAATTCCTGACGGATGCTTTTTATGAGATTGGCAGAGCATATGAAGATGAGATGGGAATCAATCTGCTGCATTATGGGATCACACTGCTCTTAACCTATGTAGTAGGACCTTTCATTACTATGGTCACTCTGTTCGGAGCCCTGACGATCGGTCAGCTGTCTTCTAAACATAAAGGGTTCATGGGAATCCTGGCCTATGCGGGAGTGACGATCCTGTCTTCCATCATCGGCAGCACGGTACAGAGTGCTTTCATGTTTGGTACAAATGTCATGAGCAGTCAGAGTGGAATCTCGGTGAGTGCCAATTCGGTCTATGATATTAATGTGATCACCAGCCTGCTCCTGGCAGCGATCATGTACGGAGTATCTTATTACATTATGAATAAAAAATTAAACCTGGACTAACAGGTATGGCACCTTGCCCTTACGTACGAAATTTGGTATAATAAATCCAAATTGACAACAGGGAACGGGTGAAGGTACATGCAGGAGATACTTGATAGAATTTTAGGAGGAAACTTCGATTATGAGAATGGTTCTTTGGAATTCTCCTGCTCTAAAATAGAGATTTCCCTGTCTCAGGGAACAGCGTACGAAGGCTCTTTTCACATCCTTTCTGCATCGGAAGGCTATGTAAAAGGATCTGTAATATCGGACCATCTGCTGATGGAATGCATAACAGACCAGTTTACCGGCTCCGATGCAGAAATTTTTTATTGCTTCCATGGAGAGAATCTGGAGGAAGGGGATGTGGTGAAGGGCTCTTTTTCTGTAGTCAGCAACAGGGGAGAATACAATCTGCCTTTCGTGGTGACCGTGGAGCATGGCGTATTGAATTCTTCCATCGGTACCATAAGGAATCTGTTTCATTTTGCTAATCTGGCGAAAAGTAACTGGGCGGAAGCGGTACGGTTATTCTATGATCCGGATTTCCGGCGTCTGTTCCAGGGGAATGATGAACATTTTTATGGCTGCTATCGTATGCTGTCCGCCTATGAGGGCAATGAGCAGAACGTGGAGGAATTTCTGATCTGTATCAATAAAAAGCAGCAGATAGAGTTTCTGATAGAGGAAAAGGAACTGGTGAAAAAGCTTTCCAGAGCGGAAGGTAATTACGGGGTGACGGAGAACAGCCTGAATATTGTCAGAAACGGCTGGGGATATACCGATTTACAGATCGAATGTGAGGGAGAGTTTGTCTTCACAGAAAAAGAAACATTAAGTGATGACGATTTTCTGGGAAACCGGTGCAGACTCCCGGTCTATATCGACAGCAGTATATGCAGACCCGGTAAAAATTTCGGCAGGATCTATATATACAATGCTTATACGTCGCTGGAGATCCCGGTGACGGTACAGCTGGGGGATATGACGGCGGTGCGGCATGCGGACCACAGTCATATGCAGTGCAGAGCACAGATCATGAAATATTATGAGGATTTCAGATTACGTAAGATCGGAACAGGTACCTGGCTGGCAGAGACCGGCAAATTGGTGGAACGTATGGTGACTATGGATGAACGGGATGCATCGGCCAGACTGTTTCAGGCACAACTTCTGATTACCGAAGAGAGATACAATGAAGCCGGCTGGATCCTGGATCATGCAGCGGATATGCTGGAGGAACAGAAAGCTGCCGGCGGGGATCTGTGGGCATATTATCTGTATCTGACGACACTGATCCACAGAGATCCCCAGTATACCAGGCAGATGGCGGAACAGGTGGAGCAGATCTATCGCTATGACAGGACCAGATGGCGGGTGGCGTGGCTGCTTTTGTATCTGTCGGAAGAGTATAACCGGTCTGCTTCCGGAAAATGGTTGTTCCTGGAGAAGCAATATCAGTATGGATGTACCAGTCCGGTCATCTATCTGGAGGCACTGGCACTTCTGAACAGCAATCCTGCATTGTTGCGGAAGCTGAACGGTTTTGAACTGCAGGTGCTGCATTTTGGCGCCAGACAGGAGGCGATCAGTGACAGCCTGTTAGAGCAGCTTCTGTATCTGTCAGGCAGAGTGCGGGAATATTCGCCGCTTTTGTGCAGAATTCTGAAAAAAGTATATGGGAAAAAAGAAGATGTACGTATCCTGCAGGAAATCTGCAGTCTGTTGATCAAAGGAGGCAAGACCGGTACGGATGCTTTTGGCTGGTATGAGAAGGGTGTGGAAAGCCATCTGCGGATCACCAATCTGTATGAATATTACATGGCCTCGACAGATATGGATTCCGTAACGGAACTGCCGAAGGTAATATTGATGTATTTCTCGTTCCAGAACAACCTGGATTACGAACACAGTGCCTTTTTATATGCGTATCTGTTGAAACACAGGGCGGAATACGAAGAATTGTATGAACATTACGAACCGCGTATCGAACGGTTTGTCATCGATCAGATTCAGAAACAGCACATTAACAGACATCTGGCGGTGCTGTATCAGGGATTCCTGACACCCGCGATTGTGACGGAGACAATGGCAAAGCCCCTTTCCCGTCTTCTGTTTGCACATCTGGTACGGGTGGAAGATAACAGAATACGCAAGGTGATCGTCGGTCAGCCGGGCAACCTGAAAATGACGGAGACTTTACTGCAGAACGGTATCGCATGGGTGGCAATCTACGGAAATGATTATACCATTGCATTTGAGGATGCCTATGGGAACAGATTCCTGAAAAATGTAGAATACACGCTGGAAAAGCTTTTGGTGCCCGGAAAATATCTGCGGCTGTTGGAACATTATGTGCCGGATACTGTGGAACTGGATCTGTATTTTGCACAAAATGACAGAGGAGAAGAAGCTATGCCTTCCGCAAAGTTAATGCGTATGGCAAGACTTGCGGCATCCGATGCCGTGGAGCCGAAGCTGCGGCATAAAATAGCGGTAGAGCTGGCGCAGGCTTATTTTGATGCCGATGATGTGCAGGCATTGGATGAATATCTGCAGGAGTTTGATGGAGAACATCTGACGGTGGAACAGAGGGAGACCGTACTTCGTTTCCTGATACTGCGGGGGAATTATGAGAAGGCATATCAGTGGATCGAACGGTATACACCGTATTTTGCGGAAGCCAAAATATTGCTGCGCCTGACGGATGCGCTGATCTCACAGTCCGTACATGATGGAGAACCTGCCTTATATGCGGCGGCATTGTCTGTTTTTCGCAGAGGAAAATACAACGGAAATGTTTTGGAGTATCTGTCTCATTATGTACAGGGAACGACGAAAGAGCTGCGTGATATCTGGAAAGCAGCCAGATCTTTTGAAGTAGACTGCTATGAACTCAGTGAGAAAATTCTGGTACAAATGTTGTTTTCCGGTGCATTTGTGGGAGAACGGCTGGATATTTTCCGCTATTACGTATCCCAGGGAGCCGGACAGGAGATCGAAGAGGCGGTTCTGATCCAGAGCTCTTATGATTACTTCTGCAGAGAAAAACTGACGGAGGAATACATTTTTCATGAAATCCGTAATTGCTATCTGCGGGGGGAAGAGACACAGAGAATCTGTAAACTGGCATATCTGAAATTCTATGCGGAGAACAGAGACAGGCTGGAGAGAGAAGATGAGCTGCTGATCCGGGACTTCCTGCAGGAAATGATGAAAGAGCATATTCATCTGAACTTTTTCCGGGAATATAAGGACTGCCTTCCCGAGCTGCAGGAACTAAAGGACAAGACCATTGTGGAGTATCATACCAGAGGCGGTGTCCGGGCAAGAATTCATTATGTGATGCTGCATGAGAACGGACAGGCGGAGGATTATCTGTCGGAATACATGCAGGAAGTATACAGTGGAGTATTTTTCAAAGAGTTTGTGCTCTTTTTTGGTGAGAATATTCAGTATTATATTATGGAAGAATCCGCAAACGGAGAACAACTGACGGAGAGCGGAAGCTTACAGAAGAGTGATATCATGAATGATAATCCAGACAGTAAATACGAGATTGTCAATGATATGATGATCAGTATGTCGCTGCAGGATGATGATACACTGGATCATCTTCTGGAGGAATATTACCGCAGAGAATATCTGGATCACAGACTGTTCACTCTGCAGTAAGATCAGACAGACCACAGAGAGGAGGCGGAAGGAAGATGCGACTGCCGGGAAGCGAAAAAGTAATCGTCGGATATGATCTTGGCAACAAATATGCGCAGATCAGCTGCTATGTTACGGGTAGTGAGGAAGAGATCAGAACATTGTCTTCCGTAGCGGGATCTTCGGTCTATACCATTCCGCTGGCGCTCAGTAAGAGACAGGGAGTCAACCAGTGGTTTTACGGAAGCGAAGCAATACGATATGCCGGGGAGGAAGAAGGAATTCTGGTGGAGAACCTTTTGAAGCTGGCCAGGGACGGAGAACCGGTGCAGATCGACGGCGCACCGATTGATCCGGTTGCGTTGCTGACGCTTTTCCTGAAACGAAGTCTGGGTCTTTTATCTCAGGTGACAAATACGGAACGTATCGGTGCCCTGATGATCACCTGCGAAGAATTGGATCATCGGATGTTGGAAGTGCTGACAGCAGCCACAGAGGGACTTCATCTGAAGACGGATCAGATCTGCTTCCAAAGTCATGTGGAGAGCTTTTATTACTATAATCTGTACCAGCCGGAGGAACTGTGGCGGCATAAGACGATATTATGCGAATATGGAGATGCTTCCATACGTACCTACTGCATGGAATGCAACCGGCATACCACACCTGTAGTGGCATATATGGAGGAGAGGGAATTTCCTTTCCCGGTACCGGAATCCGATGAGAAAATGCAGGAGATCGCGAAAAAACTGTGTGAAAATCAGATGATATCTTCGGTATATCTGATCGGTGAAGCTTTTTCCCGGGACTGGATGAAGGAATCCCTGCGCTATCTGTGTAAGGGGAGGAGAGTTTTCCAAGGCAATAATCTGTTCAGCAAGGGTGCCTGTTATGGCATGATGGAGAGACTGACTCCCGGGGAAACAGGTAAAAATCATGTGTTTCTGGGAAAAGATAAACTCAAATCCAATATCGGAATGAAGGTTCTCAGGCGGGGAGAGGTATCCTACCAGGCATTGCTGGATGCCGGAATCAACTGGTATGAAGCCAAAAATACCATGGAATTCTATCTGCTGGAGGGACGAGCTGTGGAGATCCTGATCACTTCCCTGACCGGCAAGGGGAACCGGATCGCCAGAATCGTACCGGAAGAATTACAGGAGGGAATCATCCGCCTGCGGATCAGCGTGGAAATGCGGGATGACACGCACCTCAAGGTGGAACTGGAGGATTTGGGATTTGGCACATTTCGTGCTGCAACACATCACATCTGGAAGGAAGAGATCGAACTCTGACCGGAGATGAAGATGGATGGAGATGAGAATGGAAATGAAGGCAAGTCTGTGTGTAGGTGAATATTGTGAAACAGCCTATAATATAGAAGAACTGGAGATCCGGGTCTATTGCATGGAGGAACTGTGCTATTGCCTGAAGGAAAATGCGTTTCTTCTGGATATGTCTATCATGAATGATAAACTGGTGGACTGGATCGGAGAGGAATGCAGGGTCAGAGAACTGGCAAAGCAATTGTACCCCATGGTACATAAACAGGGGTCACTGAGTGTTTTCGTACTGACGATTCTGCAGTATGTGGGAATCTATGGGGAAGAAGAGCTGCAGGCAGTCGCACAGGTGCTGAAGCAGGGATCCGGACTCAGCAACCTGGAGAAACGTAAGAGCCAGATCGACTATATGGTGGAAAAAAGAAAATATGCCGCGGCCATTCGCGGATATGATATGCTATTGGAAACCTGGAGTGATCTGGAGAGAGAAGGAAGAGAGCTCCCGGCCGGAAAAGTCAGGGCGGCGATCCTGCATAATAAAGGCGTGGCCCTTACCGGACTGATGCTTTATGATAAGGCGGCAGAGTATTTTCGTGAGGCATGGCAGGCGGATCCGGACAGAAGCCATCTGGATGCTTATCTTGCGGCAAAACGCATGGAGCTTACAGAAGATGCTTATGTGGCATTTGCGGCCCGAAATCCGGAATTCTATACAGAATCTCTGGAACTGGAGAAAAGTATGGAACAATTCGGGAGAGAATGGGAACAGCAGCCGGAATTCCGGCAGTTGAAACTGCGAAGAGAATGGCGCGCAAATGACAGACAGAAATACGATGCGGAAAATGAGAGACTCATCACAGCATTGAAAAACAGTTATCGGACGAGTGTCAGCATATAACAGGATCAGAACGGACAGGAGAAAACTATGGTGTGGTGGAAACGCTTTTTTAAGAAAAAAACAGAGCCGGTGGAAGAGGATGACTGGGAACAGGTGGTCTATACACGTAACGGTGTAAATTTTGAAGAGGAAGATCAGCGGAAGCGTTACATTGTGAACTGCCTGGAGCAGATAACGGAAGCTTCCAGGGAAATCGATCTGCTCACCGGAGAATATACACTGGTAACATCGTACCTGACGGATATGGAAGAGATTGAGGCGTTACCTGCACAGCAGAGAGGGGAGATCAACCGTACCGCAGGTAAAATATCTGCGCTGGAACAGGAACGCAGTAAATATCGTGAGAAGAAAAACCGGATGAAAGATGCGGATTATTATGCCATCCGTAAAAGAGAAGATGAGATCGAAGAAGGGATTCAGAAGATCCGGGAAGGCGAAAAATACGGCAATCTGGTACGACAGGATCTGCATCGACTGGATGGAGAACGGCATGCCTATGAATATCGCAGAAATGAACTGGAGAATCTGATGAACAATCAGAGGGGAATGGCGGTGATCTTCCTGACGGCATTGATCGTGTGCGTGATCATGCTGGCTGTTCTGCAGTTTGCATTTGAAATGGATACTTATGTGGGATATTTCCTGGCGGTAGGCGCCGGCGCAGTGGCAATCTCCTATGTGTGTATCAAATACATGGACAGTGACAGGGAATTGCAGCGTGTTGAGAAGACCATCAATAAACTGATCCAGCTGCAGAACAAAGTAAAGATCCGGTATGTGAACAACTGTCAGCTGATGGAATATCTGTATCTGAAATATAATACGGACAGTGCAGCCAGACTGGAAAAGCTGTGGAAAATGTACCAGGATGAAAAGGAAGAACGGAAACAGTTCGCGGAGGCGGAAGCCAAGATCGAATATTACCAGAAGCAGCTGGTGGAACAGCTGTCTAACTATCGGGTACAGATGCCGGAACGCTGGATCGGTCAGACGGCAGCTCTTTTGGATAAACGCGAAATGGTGGAAATCCGACATGAACTCATTCAGAGAAGACAGGCGCTCCGCAAACAGATGGATTACAACCAGGAGGTGGCGGAGACTGCCAGGAACGAAGTGAAGGATGTAGCAGCAGCATACCCCAGATATGCAAAGGAAATTCTCTCGATGGTGGAGCGTTACGACCGATAAAGAATTGACAAGACCCTCCCGTTATGTTACTATGACACCGTGTTAGCAATTTACCATGCTAAAGTATACAATGCGGCCAACAGTGAGTGGCAGAACGGGAGGATGTATTATGAAAAGAGTATTAGTGGCATTATTGGCGATCAGCATGGCAGCAGGTGTTCTTACCGGCTGTGGTTCTAAAGGATCTGAGAAAACATTTACCGTAGGTTTTGATGCGGAATTTCCCCCTTACGGATATCGTGATGACAATGGAGAATATGTAGGCTTTGACCTGGATCTGGCAGCGGAAGTATGCAAGAGACAGGGCTGGGAACTGGTAAAGCAACCCATTGACTGGGATGCAAAGGATATGGAGCTTTCTTCCGGAGCCATTGACTGTATCTGGAACGGGTTCACCATGAACGGCAGAGAGGATGCCTACACCTGGACCGAGCCCTATGTGGATAACAGCCAGGTGTTCGTCGTAGCAGCAGCTTCCGGTGTACAGAATAAGGAAGAGCTGGCAGGCAAGGTTGTAGCGGTACAGAAGGATTCTTCCGCACTGGCTGCACTGAATGATGAAGAGAACACCGATAACATTGCACTTCGTGATTCCTTTGCACAGCTGATCGAGTATGCGGATTATAACACTGCATTCATGGATCTGGAGCAGGGTGCGGTAGATGCCGTAGCTATCGATATCGGTGTGGCACAGTACCAGATCGCCCAGAGAGAAGCAGGGAAGTTCGTTATGCTGCAGGGTGAGGACAACAAGCTGGCAGTAGAGCAGTATGCCGTTGGTTTCTTAAAGGGTAACGATGAGTTAAGAGATACCGTGCAGAAGACCCTTGATGAGATGGCAGCAGACGGTACTTTCACACAGATCGCTGAAAAGTGGGGACTGACCGACAGTGTCTGCCTCGGTAAATAACAAAAGATAATTGATGTAAGTCAGGATAATTAAGGAGTAGATTTCATGAGTTTGCTGACCATGAGTGCCCAGCTGGCAGAGGGCTTTCTGATAACGGTGGAAATATTTGTACTGACCCTTTTATTCTCCCTTCCTCTTGGGTTGATCGTAGCCTTCGGAAGAATGTCGGGATGTAAGGTGATCCGCATTATTTCCAAAATTTACATATCCATCATGAGAGGAACCCCTCTGATGCTGCAGATCATCGTGGTGTATTTCGCACCCTTTTATGTGTTCCGCATGCACGTGGGAACGGGGTATCGTTTCCCGGCGGTGATCGTGGCATTCGTGATCAACTATGCAGCATATTTTGCGGAAATCTACCGTGCGGGGATCGAATCTATTCCGGTGGGACAGTATGAGGCTGCGCAGGTACTGGGCTACAGTAAGGCACAGACTTTCGTGAAGATCATTCTGCCGCAGGTGGTGAAGCGGGTGCTTCCGCCGGTGACCAATGAGACTATCACATTAGTCAAGGATACTTCTATGGCATTTACCATTTCCATCGCGGAGATGTTTACAGTCGCGAAGCAGATCGGAGCAGCACAGACCAGTGTGGTTCCGTTGCTGGCGGCAGGTGTATTCTATTATATCTTTAATCTCGTTGTGGCATCCTTCATGGAATACCTGGAGAAGAAGACATCTTATTACAGATAGGTGACAGACAGGAGTATCGTATATGGAACAGACAGACGGAGAAATCCTCTTAGAAATGAATCATGTGAAAAAAAGCTTTGATGGAAACGGAGTGTTGGAGGATATCTCCCTGACCGTGAAAAAGGGAGAGGTGGTCTCCATCATCGGTCCCTCCGGTTCCGGGAAGTCCACACTGCTTCGCTGCGCAACGCTTTTGGAAAAAATGGACGGCGGTGAGCTGATCTATTTAGGGCAGACGGCAGCTTCAGAGAAAACGGATAAAAACGGCAGAGTACAGTGCGAATATGCATCGAAGGCGGAATTACATAAGATCCGTAAATGTTTTGGACTGGTATTCCAGAATTTTAACCTTTTTCCCCATTATACGGTGATGAAAAATATCATCGATG
>OGOL01002836.1_pt1 | contig 12758 bp, 9 predicted proteins | sample 1552641 | NCBI WGS metagenome assembly OGOL01 (sample SAMEA2580140, study PRJEB22360) | human gut metagenome | biome: human gut; feature: human-associated habitat; material: faeces | place: Denmark | collected 2008/2010 | reverse complement strand
GAAAACACCACCCTTTCCCAGCGCCCGGCGCTGTCCCAGCGCGTCGATACGGCGCTGCGGCAATTTGAGCTGGCGAGGCAGGACAAGGGCGAGCACATCGCCATCCTTGAAGCGCGCAAGCAGTACGCGTGGTATCTCAAGGGCGTGCCGCACGCGAATTACTACAAGGAGCAGATCGTCCGCATGAACACGCTCGAGGACGTCTACCGCGTCACGAAGGGCATCCAGCGCGATCTGACTTGACAGAATCCGCCCCCGTTCGCTATAATCATACATTATATATAATGTATCGCGGAGGGGCGAAGCCCCCTCCGGCGGGAGGATTACGATGGGCATTGTTGTACTGGGCGCGGTGTTCGTGGACATCAAGGGCTATCCGCAGGACGTCTATATCCCCGGCGGGCGCAACGCGGGCCGCGTCGTGCAGGTGCATGGCGGCGTGAGCCGCAACATCGTCGAGGACATCGCGAACGTCGAGCTGCGGCCGACGTTCGTGAGCCTTGTCGACGACACGAGCGCGGGCGCGGACGTTGTCAAAAAGCTCCAGAGCCACAAGGTCGACACGCGCTACATCCGCACAACACCCGACGGCATGGGAACCTGGCTCGCCATCTTTGACAACACAGGCGACGTGACCGCGTCGATCTCCAAGCGGCCCGACCTGAGCCCCATTGCCGACATTCTCGACGAGCAGGGCGATGAAATTTTTTCGCAGGCCGACAGCATTCTGCTCGAGATCGACATGGAAAAGGACATCGTCAAGCGCACGTTCGCGCTGGCGGAAAAGTACCGTAAGCCCGTCTATGCGGTCGTGTCCAACATGAGCATCGCCATCGAGCGGCGCGACTTTTTGCGCTCGGTGCACTGCTTCATCTGCAACCAGCAGGAGGCGGGCATCCTGTTTTCGGAAAATTACGACGGTCTCTCGCCTGACGAAATGCTTCCCATCCTGCGCGACAAGATCCGCGGCGCACAGATCCACCGCATGGTCGTCACGATGGGCGCTCAGGGTGCGGTGTTCGCCACGCTCGACGGCGAGGACGGCTACTGCCCCGCGAAGAAGGTCGATGTCAAGGACACGACCGGCGCGGGCGACGCGTTTTTTGCCGGCGCGGTCATCGGCCAGACCTACGGCAAAACGATGATGGAATCCTGCGAGATCGGCACGCGCCTTGCTGCGTCCGTCATCACGACGGGCGAAAACGTCTGCCCGCGCTACCTGCCGAGCGAATTCGGGCTGGACGTCTCCACCGTCGACGACGCGCAGATCGCGCTCGAATTCTGACCGCTATATTTTAATAGGAGGGCCCGCCATGAAAAAAGCGCTTTTTCTCGCTCTTTCCCTCGCGTTTCTGCTGACCGCCTGCGGCGAAACGACGCTGCCGGACACGTCTGAGCAGACCCCGGTCGACAACACGTAGGAAACGTCGCTGCCCGAGAGCTGCCTGCTCTACTACGACCTCGGCGACGCAAGCATTTTGGCCGAGGACAAATCTCTCCCGCTCGCGCAGAACGCGGGCGACGGGTACGCGACCTCTTACAGCGTGTGGTACGACGGCGAGTATCAGGACCTCGCTTTACAGGACGGCGACAGCGGCATTTCCGTCGCCGACATGACCGGCGGCAGCGCAGTCTTCGACTACGGCGCGGGGCTCGTCCTCTGGAACGGCGAGCGCTACCACTGCGCGCACCTGACCGCGCAGGACAGCTACATTCCCAACATCTCCCCCAACATCCCCGGCGGTATCCTGCTGCTTGAAGTGAGCGGCGACTGCTGGGCCGACGGCGGCACAGCCGACGTCGCCTGCTTCACAGGCTTCGGCACGGTCGTCATCTGTGGCAGCGGCACGCTGCGCATCGACGGCGCCGTCATCGGCCAGACCTACGGCAAAACGATGATGGAATCCTGCGAGATCGGCACGCGCCTTGCCGCGTCCGTCATCACAACGGGCGAAAACGTCTGCCCGCGCTACCTGCCGAGCGAATTCGGGCTGGATGTTTCCGCGCCGGACGACGCGCAGCTCGCGCTCGAGCTTTGATCCCGGCAACTATTAAACACAGTAAAAAGCGAGGGACGCGTAGGCATCCCTCGCTTTTTGTTTTGCTTTTTTACTGCCCGCACAGCGCGCTGCGGTTTTCTTCCGCAAGGCGCAGCGCCGCGTCTCGGTCCACACCGTAGGCAAAACGGAACGCATACGGCTTTGTCATCGTGATCGCGCTCACCGTGCCGTCCTTCAGGTAAAACGCAATGTCGCGGACGTCGTAGTTCCCGTCGTCCTGCGGCGTCTGCGGCTGCCAGACGTAGGCGCGGTCGAAGTCATAGGCGGGCTCGCTGTAGCCGCCTTCGTCGCTGTAGCCGTCATAAAGCTCGGACTCGTCTGCCGCGATGCAGTAAAGCGCCTCCGGGTATTCCGTCAGCAGCGCTTTCTCGCTGTCGCCGACCTTGACGCCGCGCGGCGTTCCCACGCCCACAGCACTGGTGCGCAGATAGCTGATGACCTCGCGCCCCGTTTCAGGGTAGTAGTCCGTCCCGACGACGAGCTGCGCGTCCGCGTCGTAATGGCGCGCAAAGTCGTAGGGCAGCATCCCGTCGCTGTCGTAGGTCGTATTCTCCGTTTTCCCGTTCGGCTCGTAGTCCGCTCCAAGGCTCAAAAATCCGCCCGGCAGCTCCAGCGTAAAGTTCGCGTCCGGCTGCGGCTCGACCGTCAGATCTTCCTCCCGCATCAGGGGCTCGTCCGGTGCGCCGTCCGACGCTTCCTGCTTTTCTCCGCAGCCTGACACCAAAAGCGTCAGCGCCGCCAAGAGCGCCGCAAGCAGCTGCGCTGTATTTTTCCGTCTCATATCGGTCTCCTCCTTGATTTTGTTTTTTTACGCTTCCTTCAACTTTTCCTCGAGCAGCTTGAAGGCTTCATCCGCCGCTTCCCCGCGAATTTCCTCGCGGGAAGCCGCGCCGAAGTCAAAGCGCTCGGCGATTGTCTCCTTGGGCGACGAAAATCCGATGAATACCGTGCCGACGGGATTTCCCCGCTCGTCGCGGTCGGGTCCAGCGACGCCCGTGACGCTGACGGCGCAGTCCGCCGTCGTCGCCTCGCGCGCACCCTCGGCCATTGCGCGGGCGACGGGCGCGGACACCGCGCCGTACTCTTCCAGCATGTCCGCCGGAACGCCGAGCACGCGGTGCTTAACGATATTCGTATAACTCACGACGCCGCCCATGAACACGCCCGACGCCCCCGGCACATCCGTGATGCGCTTGGCAATGAGGCCGCCGGTGCAGCTCTCCGCCGCGGCGAAGGTCACGCCGCGCGCCTTGAGCGCTTCATAGCAGCGCTGTTCGACTGTTTTTTCTGCCATGATAAGACTTCCTTTCAGAGCTTGATCCGCACGAACTCGCGATTTGTCATCGCGCGGTCGATAAGGCCCTCGATATCAAGGACAGCCTCGGCCTCACGGACCTCGTCGAGGTTCGGCTTCGTGCGCGGATGACGCGGGGTGAAGACCGTACAGCAATCCTCATAGGGTAAGATCGACGTATCGAACGTGCCGATCTTACGGGACAAACGCACGATCTCTTCCTTATCCATGCCGATGAGCGGGCGCAGGACGGGAAGATCGACGACATCCTCGGTCACGCGCAGGGCCTCCATCGTCTGAGACGCGACCTGACCGAGGTTCTCACCCGTGACGAGCGCCTTGGCCTTGACCTGATCGGCCACGCGCTGGGAGATGCGCATCATAAAGCGGCGCATGATGAGCGTGAAGAATTCCTCGGGGCAGTTTCTTCTGATCTCCTCCTGGATCTCGGTAAACGGCACGATCTGCACCGTCAGCCGCCCGCACCAGGGGACTAAGAGCTTGGCAAGGGAAAGCACCTTCTCCTTCGCCTCATCGGACGTGTAGGGCGGGGAGAAGAAGTGCACCATTTCGAGCTTGACGCCGCGCTTGGCGATCATGTAGGACGAGACGGGCGAGTCGATGCCGCCGGAGAGCAGGCTGACCGCCACGCCGCCCATGCCGATGGGCAGGCCGCCCGCGCCCTCTTCAGCAGGGCCGTGGACATAGGCCGCATCGTCGCGAATTTCGATATGCACGACGAGCTCGGGGTCGTGGACGTTGACCTCGCACGTCGGGAACGCCTGATGCAGCGCGCCGCCGACCTGCTGGGAGATCTGGATCGACGTCAAGGGGAACGTCTTGTCGGCGCGCTTGCTCTCGACCTTGAAACTCCTGGCCGTGCGCATCTCGCACTCAAGGTAATTTTTCGCCGCGGAGATGATCTTCTGGATGTCCTTTTCGCACGGCAGCGCCTTCGAAACGGCGATGATGCCGAAGACCTTCTTGCAGCTCTCAAACGCGGCCTCGATGTCGCACTCGTCGTCCTTCGGCTCGACATAGATGGTGCTCTGCTTGGAGTAGACGCGGAAATTGCCGCATTTCGACACGCGGCGGTTGACGTTCGACATCAGCTTATCTTCGAAGCTGCGGCGGTTCAGGCCCTTGAGCACGACCTCGCCGAGCTTGCACAGGATCATTTCATGCATTGGTATTGTTCTCCTCATTTGTTATGGCCGCTTCCGCATCGGCGGAAAATGCGGCTGAATTTTCGTTGTCTTCGGATTTGGCAGGCTTTTTCCCTTTGCGGGTAAGTCCCAGTGTAAAGCACAGCGGCTCAACGGCGGCCAGCAGGGCAAAGAGCGCATAGCTGAACATCGTGCCCTCTCCGCTCACCCCGTTGATCCCGACCATGGCGGGCGCCATCGGCAGCTCCCAGATCATCGCAAGGATGCTCCCCGAGCCGAACGGGACAGGCATCACAAGAAGCGAGGCAAGATTCAGCACATAGAGCACGATCGCCGCGTTCCAGCAGCAATTTTTGTCGATGCCCCGCTCCGGCCGCAGGCCCCAGCCGAACAGGAACGAAAGCGCCGACACATAGACGACGCCGAGCGCGAGCCCGACGGGCGTGGCAAACGTAAAGGACGAGGTCGACCCCGTGCCGCCGAACGCCGCGAACAACAGGATAAAAGCCGCCCCTTGGGCGATATGGCTCAAAATGGAAAGCGCGCCAAACTGGATGTAGTCATACCTTTTCATCTCATTCACCCCTGTAAAATATCCGTGTTGCGGTACTGGATGGCCTCGGCCAGATGATGCGCCTCGATCTTCTCGCTGCCGTCGAGGTCGGCGATCGTGCGCGCAACGCGCAGTAATCTATCGTGGCTTCGCGCCGTGAGGCCGAGGCGCTCGAACGCGCCTTTTAAGAGCTTTTCGCCCGCGGCGTCCAGCGTGCAGAACTCGCCCACCATCGCGGGTATCATTTGCGCGTTGCAGGTGATGTTCGTGCCGGAAAAGCGCTGCTTCTGGATGTCGCGCGCGGCGTTCACGCGCGCTTTGACGTCGGCGGAGGACTCCGCCTTTTCGCGCCGGCGCATGGCTTCGAACTCGACGCTCGGGACGTTCACGTGTAGGTCCATGCGGTCGAGCATCGGGCCGGAGATCTTTTCGACGTATTTTTCCACCTGCTGCTTGGTGCAGTGGCAGCGCCCCGAGGGGTGGCCGTACCAGCCGCAGCGGCAGGGGTTCATCGCGCCGACGAGCATGAAGCGGCTCGGCAGCGTGATACTGCCCGCGGCGCGGGTGATGGTGACCTCGCCGTCCTCGATGGGCGCGCGCAGCACCTCGAGCACGTCGCGGTGGAATTCGGGGAGTTCATCTAAAAAAAGCACGCCGTGGTGCGCGAGCGAAATTTCGCCGGGCTTGGGCGTCTGCCCGCCACCGGTCATCGCGGAGGCGGAGAGCGTGTGGTGCGGCGCGCGGAACGGGCGGTGCAGCAGCATCGGGTGCGAGCTGTCGGTCAATCCCGCGACTGACCAGATCTCGGTCGCTTCAAGTGCTTCCTTTCGCGTCATGTCGGGCAGGATCGACGGAAGCCGCCGCGCCAGCATGGATTTGCCCGCGCCGGGCGAGCCGATGAGCAGGATATTGTGTCCGCCCGCAGCGGCGATCTCCAGCGCGCGCTTGACATTTTCCTGCCCCATGACGTCGGAAAAGTCGGGGCCGGTCTCGCTCGTCTGCTCCGCCTGCCACTTCGGCTGGGGCGAGAGCTTCTTTTCACCCTTCAAATGCTGCACGAGCGACACGACGTCCGGCACGCCGTAAACGGTCACGCCGTCGGCAAGCGTCGCCTCCGCTGCGTTCGCCGCGGGGACGTAGAGCGTCCTGATGCCCGCACGCACCGCGGCCATCGCCATCGGCAAAACGCCGTTCACCGCGCGAAGCGTGCCGGTCAGCGAGAGCTCGCCGACAAAGGCCGCGTCCTTCGCGGGGGGCTTGATCTCCTCTGCACTGGCAAGGATGCCGAGCAGGATGGGCAGGTCATAGAGCGTGCCCTCCTTTTTCCGACCCGCGGGGGCGAGGTTCACCGTGATGCGCGAGACAGGGAACTTCACACCGCAGTTTTTCACTGCCGCGCGCACGCGCTCGCGCGATTCCTTGACGGCCGTGTCGCCAAGGCCGACGATGTCAAACGCAGGCAGGCCCCCGGATAAAAAGCATTCCACCGTGACCTCGTAGCCCGAGATGCCCTGAAGGCCGAGCGAGCGCACCGCTGTGACCATACTGTTTTCCTCCCTCTTTCGCATCGAATCGTACAGTTTGCAATTAGTATAGCACATTTTTTGCATCAGGCAAATCCCCCTCCGCGCATTTTTGCACATTTTGCACAAAATCAATAAATCCTCGCAAAAGTTCTCGAAAAATAAAAGGAATTGAACCTATTGTTGCAAAATAGTGAATGTTTTTGCGGGAACAAGGCGTTTACATAGCGAAAAAAGTGTGCTATAGTGTCATCGTTGAATTTTGCGTTCACACGCAGAAGAACCGTTTTTTGACGGTGAAATAAATAGGAGGTTCATTTATGGCAAGAAAAATGAAATCCATGGACGGCAATAATGCTGCGGCTCACGTAAGCTATGCTTTCAGTGAAGTTGCGGCAATTTATCCCATTACGCCGTCCTCCCCGATGGCCGACCTGGTCGACCAGTGGTCTGCAAATGGCCTGAAAAACATCTTCGGCAGCCAGGTCAAGGTCGTCGAGATGCAGTCCGAAGCCGGTGCTGCCGGCGCAGTGCACGGCTCCCTCGGTGCCGGTGCTCTGACCACCACCTACACGGCCTCTCAGGGCCTGCTGCTGATGATCCCGAACATGTACAAAATCGCAGCTGAGCAGCTCCCCTGCGTGTTCCACGTCTCCGCCCGTACTGTTTCGACCCACGCGCTGAACATCTTCGGCGATCACTCCGACGTCATGGCCTGCCGCCAGACCGGTTTCGCCATGCTGTGCGAGGGCAACGTGCAGGAAGTGATGGATCTCTCCCCCGTGGCACACCTGGCCGCGCTTTCCGGCAAGGTCCCGTTCATCAACTTCTTCGACGGTTTCCGCACCTCCCACGAGATCCAGAAGATCGCCGTGTGGGATTACAAGGATCTCGCCGACATGTGCGACATGGACGCTGTCAAGGCGTTCCGCGAGCACGCCCTCAACCCCGAGCATCCCGCCATGCGCGGCTCCCATGAGAACGGTGATACGTTCTTCCAGCACCGCGAGGCCTGCAACCAGTACTACGACGCTCTCCCCGAAGTCGTGGAAAAGTACATGGGCAAGATCAACGAGAAGCTCGGCACCGACTACAAGCTCTTCAACTACTACGGCGCGCCCGACGCTGACCGCGTCATCATCGCGATGGGCTCCATCTGCGATGTGGCCGAGGAAGTCATCGACTACCTCAACGCCCACGGCGAGAAGGTCGGTCTCATCAAGGTCCGTCTGTACCGCCCGTTCAAGGCTGAGCGCCTGATCGAGGCCATCCCCGCCACCGCCAAGAAGATCGCGGTCCTCGACCGCACCAAGGAGCCCGGCGCACAGGGCGAGCCCCTCTATCTCGACGTCGTCACCGCGCTGGCCAACGCCGGCATCACCGACAAGACCGTCATCGGCGGCCGTTACGGTCTCGGCTCCAAGGACACCCCGCCCGCTTCCGTGTTCGCTGTTTACACCGAGCTTGCCAAGGCGGAGCCCAAGCGTCAGTTCACCATCGGCATCGTCGATGACGTGACGAACCTCTCCCTGCCCGAAGACAAGAACTGCCCGAACACCGCAGCCGAGGGCACCATCGAGTGCAAGTTCTGGGGTCTCGGCGGCGACGGTACCGTCGGCGCGAACAAGAACTCCATCAAGATTATCGGCGACCACACCGACAAGTACGTCCAGGCCTACTTCCAGTACGACTCCAAGAAGACCGGCGGCGTGACGATCTCCCACCTGCGCTTCGGCGACAAGCCCATCCGCAGCCCCTACTACATCAACAAGGCCGACTTCGTCGCCTGCCACAACCCCAGCTACATCATCAAGGGCTTCAAGATGGTCAACGACGTCAAGCCCGGCGGCGTGTTCATGATCAACTGCCAGTGGGATTTCGATGAGCTGAACCATCACCTCAAGGCGGATGCCAAGCGCTACATCGCCAAGAACAACATCCAGCTCTACACCATCAACGCCATCGACCTTGCCATCAAGATCGGTATGGGCAAGCGCAACAACACCATTCTCCAGTCCGCGTTCTTCTCCCTCGCGAAGGTCATGCCCGAAGAGCAGGCCATCCAGTACATGAAGGACGCCGCGACGCACTCCTACCTGAAGAAGGGCCAGGACGTCGTCGATATGAACCACAAGGCCATCGACCTCGGTGCCACCGCCTACACCAAGATCGACGTTCCCGCCGATTGGGCCAACGCTGTCGACGCTGACGAGGCCGTCTCCTACGAGGGCAAGCCCGAGCTCGTCGCTCAGGTCAAGAACATCCTCGATCCCGTGGACAAGATGGACGGCGACAGCCTGCCCGTTTCCGCCTTCATGCCTCACGTGGACGGCCAGTGGGAGCTCGGCGCTGCCGCTTACGAAAAGCGCGGCGTTGCCGTTTCCGTTCCCACGTGGGACGAGACGAAGTGCATTCAGTGCAACAACTGCGCTTACGTCTGCCCGCACGCCACCATCCGTCCCTTCGCTCTCACCGAGGAAGAGGCCAAGAATGCTCCTGCCAATGCCAAGATCGTCGACATCAAGGCCGGCAAGGGCAAGGGTGTTTACAAGTACACGATGGCCATCTCCCCGCTCGACTGTATGGGCTGCGGCGTTTGCGTCGGTCAGTGCCCGGTCGGCGCTCTGACGATGGTTGGCCAGGAGTCCGAGCTGCCTGAGCAGGATGTGTTCAACTACTGCGTCTCCAAGGTCTCCGACAAGAAGGATATGCAGGATCTCACCGTCAAGGGCAGCCAGTTCAAGCAGCCCATGCTCGAGTTCTCCGGCTCCTGCGCAGGCTGCGCCGAGACCAGCTATGCCCGTCTCGTCACTCAGCTCTTCGGCGACCGTATGTACATCTCCAACGCCACCGGCTGCTCGTCCATTTGGGGCGGCCCCGGCGCTACCTCTCCGTACTGCACGGATAAGAACGGCCACGGCCCGGCATGGTGCAACTCCCTGTTCGAGGACAACGCCGAGCACGGCTTCGGTATGTATGTCGGCCAGGAGAAGATCCGCGAGGATCTGATGGCCAAGACCGAGCAGCTCCTTGCCATCGAGTGGACCCAGCCCGCACTGAAGGAAGCCGCTCAGAAGTGGCTCGACACCAAGGACGATGGCAACGCCAACGCCGAGGCCACGAAGGAATACGTCGCGGCCCTGCAGGCGAACATCGCCACCGTCGACGAGCTGGCCGCTGTGCCCAAGTTCGCTGAGCACGCCGCCGAGCTCAAGGCCAAGGGCGAGAAGTTCTGCGACTGCGACGCCTGCAAGCTGGCCTGCGACATCCTCGACAAGAAGGATTACCTCTCCAAGAAGTCCGTTTGGATCTTCGGCGGCGACGGTTGGGCTTACGATATCGGCTTCGGCGGCGTCGACCACGTCCTTGCTCAGAACAAGAACGTCAACGTCTTTGTCTTCGATACCGAGGTCTACTCCAACACCGGCGGTCAGGCTTCCAAGGCTTCCAACATCGGTCAGGTCGCTCAGTTCGCGGCTGCCGGTAAGGAGACCAAGAAGAAGAGCCTCTCCGAGATTGCGATGAGCTACGGCTACATCTATGTCGCTCAGATCGCCATGGGCGCCAACCCGGCCCAGACCATCAAGGCCATCACCGAGGCTGAGGCTTACAACGGCCCGTCCCTGATCATCGGCTATAGCCCCTGCGAGATGCACTCCATCAAGGGCGGCATGATCAACTGCCAGAAGGAAATGAAGAAGGCTGTCGAGTGCGGCTACTGGAACCTGTTCCGCTTCAATCCTGCGGCTGACAAGAAGTTCACGCTCGACTCCAAGGCTCCTGCCGGCGGTTACCGTGAATTCCTGATGAACGAGGCGCGTTACAGCCGCCTGACCCGCGAGTTCCCCGAGCGTGCGGAGGGTCTCTTCACCCGCAACGAGGACGCGGCCAAGGAGCGTTACGAGCACCTCACCAAGCTCATCGACCTGTACGACAAGCAGTAATTGCTGCTTCTACGGTATGAAAAAGGAGCACCCTTTCGGGTGCTCCTTTTTTGCGTTATTTTGTGTTACTTTATGTCTGCATTCAGCAGCTTTTCGCCGACGATGGCCATGCGCGCGTCGGTCATTTCCAGATCGCTGGAAATGAACTCCACGATGCGCGTGCCGCTCGTGATGAGCCAATGGTCATGCCACTGCTCATTTTCTTCATCGTAGAGCTGCCACGCCCGCTCTGCGCCCCACGGCGCAGCGTCGGTCTCACGGTAAGCCCAAGGTGATGGATTCGGGTCGCCATCAACGTATGCTCGCTGGCGATAGTTCAGCTCAGCGGCAAGACAGCGGCCAAACCACGATGTAAGGTACACATCGCTGACGCTGTAATGAATCCACGTGAGATTGCCGCGCGCTGTCTCCGGATGCTCCGGATCATCAAAGGCGGCAAGCACATCGTCCTGCCATCCGCCGCGCTGAGAAGCAAAAGGCGAGGACATTTCCCAGCTCAAGCACGACCAGCGCGCGTTTTCATCCGCTACGCCGAGGTCAGAGAGATAAAGCGGCAGCGCGTCGTGGTAGACGGTCGCCCGAAATTCTTCATCATACAGCTCAGGCGGAACTTCATCGCTGTCAAAAAGTCCGTTCTGCTCCATGGTAAGCAGCACCCCCACCGAAGCCAGCGCGACCGCCGCCGTCACGCAGGCCGTGACGATGCAGCGCTTCGCCCTGCCCGCACCGGTTTTCACCGCCGAATAGGTGAGAAACATCGCAGCAAACGGCGTGATCTCGCACAGGATCGCGGCAAGGTAAAGCCTCCCCATACTGCTGCCGCCGGTCCCCAGCAGGGCTCTCACCAAAATGCCGAAAAGTGTCAGCAGCAGCGCCGCGCGCTCCAGTATCTGGAGCCAGAGGCGCGACTTTGCAGGCAAAAAGCGATGTTCCTCTCTCGCCGTGCGCGCCGCCTTCCGATACCAGCTGTTATAGCAGATAAGGTCAGTCCCGCAGATCAGCGTGACAACAGGCGAAATACATGACAAAAAATCCCCCATTCCATAGATAAGCGTATTCAGAGGGTCTGTTTTCAGGCCGGTCAGGATATCCCAGATCCTGAGGAGCATATAGCCGAACCAAAAAATCATCATACTGTGGTAATATTTGAGTGCGCGGTGCATCGCGTCCACCTGCAAAACAGGGTCAGTCTCAACATCCACAGCGTTTTCATCCGCTGTGCAGAGCACATGGCGGGTCCTCCCGCCAAGGCCGCCGCCCTCGCCCTCGGCTCCGTCTCCCCAGAAGGTCAGATCACCAACGCCCGCTGACTGCTGCCAGCCTGCCTGTGCACAGTACTCGAGGAAAACATCTTCGCCGTCTGCACCACCGTCATCGGGATAGTAGGTGATGGCGAAGCGCAGCTTCTGCGGCTTAATGCGGCGGTAGCGGATGAACAGGCCCACGCGGTCGGGCGCCCAGCCCTCCGCCGCCATGCGCTCAAAGTGGCGCGCAAGGCCCTCGGTGTCGTAAAAAGAATAGGGATTCAGCTCCCGTTTGGTGTTGCGCATCAGAAAAACCTCGCTTTCTCTCATTTCTCGCCGCCCGCAAGGGGCGTTATCTCTCAAATAGCTTCTCGTAGTCCCGCACCTGTGCTTGCAGGCGCTCCACCTCGTTTTGCAGCAGCGTTTCGCCCTCCGCTGTGAGCTGATAGCTGCGCCGCCGCCCCTCCGCGCGCGTTTCGACGATATACCCCGCCGCCAAAAACTGCTCGAGCAGGTTGTAGAGCGTCCCCGGGCCGACGGCCACGCGCCCGCCCGTCAACTCGTTCACGCGCGCCATCACGTCCATGCCGCAGCACTCCTCGCGCAGACACAGGAGGATGTAAAACATCTGCTCGGTCAGCGTGCTGAATTTCTCCCGCGCCATCGTCAGCCTCCTTTTATCGATATTCGATATTCTTGAGGAGAGTATATTATCGAATATCGATATTGTCAAGGGGGAGATTTTCTTTTTCAAAAAAAGGCTCCCTCTTGTTCGCACAGGTGCGAGGGATTTGCGGCACTGGTGCCGCGGGGAAGGCAGCGCCGTAGGCGCTGCACGGGATAAGGGGGATATTCTCTCACGTGAGAGAATATCCCCCTTAAACCCCCAAGAGAACGCAAGGGGCCTTGCCCCTTGACCCCGCACATTGGCAGTCTGTAGCTTGAAGAACTGCACGCGCTGCGCAGTGTGGGTG
>OGOL01002833.1_pt1 | contig 12762 bp, 14 predicted proteins | sample 1552641 | NCBI WGS metagenome assembly OGOL01 (sample SAMEA2580140, study PRJEB22360) | human gut metagenome | biome: human gut; feature: human-associated habitat; material: faeces | place: Denmark | collected 2008/2010 | reverse complement strand
CCGCCTTGCCCTGTCGTCATTTCGACCGAAGCGAAGCGAAGTGGAGAAATCTCACGCCTCAAATGGCAGAAACGCTGCCTCCCACTCGTCATTTCGGCGAAAGCAGAGCAGCAAAATCTCACTTCCCCATGGTACACGCGCATGGCGGCAGGCAGCCCGTCATCACAGGGCCATAATAAAAGGGCTGTGGGAAATGATTTCCATTTCCCACAGCCCCTTCTGCCAGTCAGCGGATATTCTTATTTCAGTACCTGACGCAGCATCCAGATTTCCTTGTAGAAGCTTTCGATGTAGTCGTCCATGAGAGCGCTGGTGAGGTAATCGCCGCTTTCGTCAGCTGCTTTCTTCACAGCCAGCACGTCGTCACGAAGGAGTTCGAAGTCCTTCAGGGTGGAAGCGAAGGCTTCTTCCGAGGTAACTTCTTTGTTTTCCGCTTCTTCTACAGAAGTGAGGGCCAGGAATCCTTTCATGGTGGATTCCGGTTTCAGGGACAGCTTCAGCATATCCTCTGCCACGCCGTCTACCATGCCGGCAATCATGTCATAATAGCTTTCCAGCTTCGGATGATCGTCGAAGAAATGATAGCCCTTCAGGTACCAGTGATAGCTCTGCAGTTTGTGGTATTCTACCACCAGGTCAGCCAGTAATTTGTTCAGTAATTTTTCCATGATAGTTCCTCCTTATAATAAGATGAATTTTGAATACTTTTCTTTGGAAATAATATCTATTTATCTCGATTTCTGATATAATTATATCGTCAGAAATGAAATAAAAATAGCAAAATTATCTTTATTTTTATAAGGATTTTACAAATCGAGGTGTATTATGAAATCTTACTCCCTCATTCCCGGCACCCCTTCTGTCATAGGCACTGAAACGAAGACCCTCTACGCTGAACGGGAAGGAAAGGGCCGGAAAGGCACCCTCCTCACCCACTGGCATGAGGAAGCAGAGTGTCTCACCCTTCTTTCAGGGGCCCTGGAATTTCAAATCAATGAGGCCGTCATCACCCTTCATGCCGGAGACACGCTCCTTCTCTTCCCCAATGTAATCCACCGGAACGGCAGGGAAGCGGAAGGAACCACCCTGATCCGGGTGCTGGTGAACCAGGAGGTGATGACGGCGGACCAGGAAATCCGAAGCCGTCTCATTCATCCCTTTTTAGACAGCCGCCGGTCCGATTTTCTGTACATTCCCGCCTCTCAAAAAGGGGCCGGCGAGATTTCCTCCCTCATGGAGGATATCGAAAAGGCAGGCCAGCGCAGGGATCCGCTGGGCCGCCTGCAGGTCATTGCCTTCCTCCACCTTCTCCTGTATCGTCTCTGCACTCTGTTCCCGGTGGAGGAAAAGGCCATCCCTCTGCCCTCTCCTTCCGACCGGGCCGTGCTGAAGGACATGGCCGACTTCATCCGCCGCCATTACGGAGAAAAAATCACCCTGGATGAAATCGCCGCCGCAGGAAAAGTATCCCGCAGTAAATGTTCCTCCATATTCAAGACCTACATGGGTTCCTCGCCTATGGATTACGTCAATGAGTACCGCCTTTCTGTAAGCCGCACCCTTCTGGAATACCAGGATACGCCCATTGCGGACATTGCCTATGCCTGCGGCTTTTCCAGCCAGAGCTACTTTGCCAAACTGTTCAGCCGCAGCTTCCACATGACGCCCAGGGACTTCCGCGCCGCCTGCCGAAAGGCGGGATGAAGCAGTTCCTGCTATCAAAAAGGGCGCGGCTCCGCCGCAGGTTGTGTAGAAGGGTTGTAGAAAAAGGTTCTTAAGATTGACCAGCCCTATGGGCCGGAGGGTTCTTAAGTTTGACGCGCCTTTGGCGCGAGGGTTGTGGTGGCGGCTTCGCCGCAGATTATAAAAAAAGCCGGCCCACGCCCTCTCGTCATTTCGACCGAAGCCGGTCAGCCGCCAATAGGAAAGCCTCTTATTGTGCAGGCTAGAGGCCAACTTCGGCTGACTTGGAGACTCTATGCAGAGTCTCCACAGAGTGGAGAAATCTCCCTCCTATGATGGTACGGGCAGTATTACGACAGGAGATCTCTCGACTCAGAGCATCATGGGAGCGGTTCCTGTCTGTCTCCCATAACGGCATGCAGCCCCGCTCGAGATGACGATGGCAGCGGGCACCATTGGACACACCTGCAGTGTGAAGGTTCAGAGGGTGCAGAGGGTTCATAAGGGAAGGTTCTTAGGATTGACCGGGCCTATAGGCCGGAGGATTCTTAAGTTTGACGGGCCTTTGGCCCGAGGGTGGTGGTGGCGGCTTCGCCGCAGATTATAAAAAAGCCGGCCCGCGCCCTCTCGTCATTTCGACCGAAGCCGGTCAGCCGCCAATAGGAAAGCCTCTTATTGTGCAGGCTAGAGGCCAACTTCGGCTGACTTGGAGACTCTATGCAGAGTCTCCACAGAGTGGAGAAATCTCCCCCCCCTCTCATGGTACGGGCGGCATTACGGCAGGAGATCTTCAGGCTCAGAGTATCATCAGAGCGGTTTGCATCTACCCATTGCGGTGGCAGGGGTGGCTGCGGTTTCCCGTTTTTACCACATAAAAAGGGCTGCGATGAAATGATTTTCATTTCTTCGCAGCCCTTTTATTTATTCTTTTTTCAGCCCGCCATGAAGTTTCATCTTCCTGGCACGGCAGGCAGGACATTCCCCGTCCCCACCGCCGCAGCAGCTGCCGCCGCCCAGGGTAACCCGGTAAATATGACGGCAGGCCAGAACGAAGCCGATGGCAATGACAGCCAGTACTGCGTAAGTGCCAATACTCATGGATATCCTTCCTTTCTTCGGGAATAGGGATTCCCGCTGCATTTTTATAATTTTACGCCTTGGCGCCGGCGCCTTCTACCCCTTCATCTTTGACCTTTGGTGCCGGGCGAAGGATGAAGTAGAGGCCCACAAGGCAGAGGGCGATGGCCAGAATCTGGGCAAAGCCGAAGGCAAATCCGTAGAAGAGCCAGCCGCCCAGGTTGTAGGCAATGAAGGCCAGGGAGTAGCCCAGGATGACCTGGAAGCCGATGGCCAGAGCTGCCCATTTCCTGTCGCCCATTTCCCTGGCAATGGTGGCCATGGCCACGATGCAGGGCGGATCGAAAAGGTTCAGAATCATGTAGGAGAAGGCCGCAATCGGTGTAAACATACCGGAAATGCCGGCCATCACGGCTTCATCTTCTGCATCCTTGGCTACACCGTTCAGCACAGCCAGGGTGCCGATGGCGTCTTCCTTTGCCATTTCTGCAGAGATGACGGCCACAGCGCCTTTCCAGTCGCCCAGGCCCAGAGGAGCGAAGATCCAGGAAATCAGATGGCCGAAGCCTGCCAGCATGGAGTCTTCAATATCATCTACCATATCCATGGTGATGTTGAAAGAGGAGAAGAACCAGATGATCACGCATACAGCGAAAATGATGGTGCCTGCTTTAATGATGAAGCCCCGGGCTCTTTCCCACATATGAATCAGTACGCCCTTCATGGACGGAATGTGGTAAGCCGGCAGTTCCATGACGAAGGGAGCCGGGTCGCCGGCAAAGATGGATGTTTTCTTCAATGCAATGCCTGCCAGCACGATGACGGCAATGCCCAGGAAGTACATGGACGGTGCCATGAGCACGGAGTCCGGGAAGAAGGTGGAGGTAATCATGGCAATGATGACAGCCTTGGCAGAGCAGGGGATGAAGGTGCAGAGCATGATGGTCATGCGGCGGTCCCGCTGGTCCTCAATGGTCCTGGTAGCCATGACTGCCGGCACGCCGCAGCCGCTGCCCACCAGGATAGGAATGAAGGATTTACCGGAAAGTCCGAATTTCCTAAAAATCCTGTCCATAATGAAGGCTACCCGGGCCATGTAACCGGAATCTTCCAAAAGGGAGAGGAAGAAGAAAATGCTTAAAATCTGGGGCACGAAACCAAGCACCGTGCCTACGCCGCCGATGATGCCATCTACCAGAAGGCTTTCCAGCCAGTCCGGCGCTTCAATGGCTTCCAGCAGGTCCGATGCGGCGTCGGTAACGATGCCGCCGAAGAAATCATCATTCACCCAGTCTGTCACCGGTCCGCCGATGAGGGAGCAGGAAATGAAATAGACTGCCGTCATAATGAGGAAGAAAATCGGCAGGGCCAGGATACGGTTTGTCACCACCCGGTCGATCTTATCGGAAACGGTCATGGTGTGGGCCGCGGTCTTTCTCTTCAGTACGCCGTCAATAATTTTAGCAATATAGGCATACCGCTGGTTGATGATAATGGATTCGGAATCGTCATCCAGTTCATCTTCGCAGTCCTTGATATGGCCTTCCAGATGGCTCATGGTTTTGGGATCCAGCTGCAGGGCGCCGGTGGCATCTTCGTCCCGTTCGAATACTTTGATGGCATACCAGCGCAGGAATCGGTCCTCCACCTTCGGCGCAATGGTTTCTTCGATATGGGCGATGGCATGCTCCACGCTGCCGGTGAATACGGAAGGCAGGTGAACTGTTCTTTTGGCTTTCGCCGCGGCTATTGCCTTTTCTGCCGCTTCCATGCAGCCCTTTCCCTGGAGGGCGGAAATTTCCACCACTTCACAGCCCAGTTCTTCCGCCATCTTTTTCACGTCAATGGTGTCCCCGTTCTTTTTCACCAGGTCCATCATGTTCACTGCCATCACCACAGGCAGTCCGATTTCAATGAGCTGGGTGGAAAGATAGAGGTTTCTTTCCAGGTTCGTGCCATCAATGATGTTCAGAATGGCATCAGGCTGTTCATTGACCAGGTAGTTCCTGGCCACCTTTTCTTCCATGGTGTAGGGAGAAAGGGAATAAATACCGGGCAGGTCCTGGATAATCACATCTTTGTGTCCCTTCAGGATACCGTCCTTCTTTTCTACTGTAACGCCAGGCCAGTTTCCCACATACTGGGAACTGCCGGTGAGTTCATTAAATAAGGTCGTTTTACCGCAGTTCGGGTTGCCCGCCAGGGCAATTCTGATAGCCATACCAGCTTCTCCTTTCATTTTTTGATTATGGTTCTACTTCTACAGCTTCCGCTTCATTTTTACGAATGGAAAGTTCATAGCCTCTGACCGTAAGCTCCACCGGATCTCCCAGCGGCGCCACCTTGCGTACATACACTTCCGTACCCTTGGTGATGCCCATATCCATAATGCGGCGGCGGAGAGGTCCTTCGCCGTGAATCCGCTTCACCAGGGCTTTGGCGCCTACCGGTACATCTCTTAATGTTTTCATCTGTTATCCCTCTTTCAGTAAAATATCTTCTGTGCCATGGATCGATCCAGAGCCACCCGGCTGCCTTTCACCTGGACAATCAGGTTCCCCGCCATATGACTCACAATCAGAACCGGTGAATCTACTACGAACCCCAGTTCCGCCAGATGCTGACGCACATCATCCCGCCCGCCTATGCGGCGGATGGTGACGGTTTCCCCTTCTTTGGCAAAAACAAGAGGCATCATACCCTTCACCCCATTTCTTTCAGGAAAGCAGGCGCCCTGATGCAGGCCTCACCGCTTTCCGCTATTTGATAATTCTTTTCGTTATCGCAGACATATAATAAGCCGCCCATAACCTATTAGTCAATATGCCAAAATATTTTTACATGGTATACCGTATTTATATTTTTTAAGTTACTTTTTATAATTAGGGAATTATTAATTGTAGAATTTACTAAAATTTAAATACTCTATATTTAATTTAATAAATTCGATATACTGAATGTATAGTTAAGATAGACCAGCAAAATTTCCTTCTTGCCTGCCACGTAATCTTGGAATTTCTCCAATAAAAAAAGCGCCCCTCCGAGGAGCGCGCTTTCCTTTTCTTATTTCCTTATGATTTTCTTGGCAAAGATTTCCGCATCCAGAAGGTCCTTCCGGTCCGGATGGCCTCTATGGAAGAAGAGGAACTGTCCATGACAGTGGAAGGTCCTGGTGTCCATGGGAATCCCCTTCTTTTCCAGGAGCTTTCTCACTTCTTCATCGCTCTTTCCGCCGCCCATCATGGCAGTGCTGAAGAAAACGGCCTTGCCCACCTTGTCCGGCGAAAGGCTTTCGATGAAATCCTTCACATGGCTGTCAATATGGCCTTTGTAAATGCCGCTGCCGATGAAAAGGAGGTCCACCCTCTTATCCAGGGGCTTATCTGTGGTTTCCGCCCTTTCTCCCGCTTCCCGGGCAATGGCTCTGGCTGCCTTTTCCGTGGAACCGCCGCGGCTGTAATAACGAACTGCAATTCTCATAGTATCCCTTCTTACTTTTTGATTCTTTTATAGGTGCAGAAATCATGGGGAATGTCCCCCGGTGCTGCTTCTTTTTCCACAAGCTCCCATTCCTTCCCGTCAAAGTCGGGGAAGAAGGCATCGCCCTCATAGGATTTCCGGATTTCCGTAATATAGAGGGTATCGGCATAGGGAAGCATTTCCCTGTACAGATGCTCGCCGCCGATGACGAAATTTTCATCCTCCGGCAGGGCGGAGAGGAGCTCCTCCACGCTGTGGAAAAGGCGCACCCCTTCCGGCGCTTCATAGCCCCTGCTGCCTGTGAGCACATAGTGCACCCGTCCCGGCAGCACTTTGGGCAGGCTTTCAAAGGTCTTCCGGCCCATGATGATGGCATGACCCATGGTGAGGGACTTGAACCGCTTCAAATCATCGGACAGATGCCAGATCAGGCGGTTGTCCTTCCCGATGACTCCGTTTTCCGCCCGGGCCACAATGATGGAAAGGCTCATACCGATACCTCCATGGCGATTTTGTCGTGATGTTTATAATTTTCCAGCACAATGTCCTGGGGCTGGAAATCATAGAAATCGTGAATTTCCGGATTCAGAACCAGCTTCGGCGCTTCATAGGCCTCAGGCAGGCGCTTCAGCTGCATCTGCAGAGCCTCCGCATGGTTTTCATAAATATGGGCGTTATTGATGACATGGGTGAAAAGGCCGGGCTTAAGGCCGCTCACCTGGGCAATCATACAGATCAGAGCTGCATACTGGGCCATGTTGAAAGGTACGCCCAGGCCCATATCGCCGCTCCGCTGCACCAGCATGCAGTTCAGCTTTCCTTCATCGGACACATCCCACATGGTGAGGAAGGCGCAGGGATAGAGAGCCATATCCGGCAGGTCACCGGCGTTCCAGAGATCCACCACCATGCGGCGGCTCTGGGGGTCCTCCTTCAGTGTCTTCAGCAGGGTGTCCACCTGGTGATACTTGGCCAGCTGGTAGCCGTAGGCCTTGCCGATGGTGCCGTCTTCCCTCATCCATTCGTCCCAGATATGGCAGTTCCATTTCTGGAGAAGCCGCACATCGTTGGACTGCTTCTGCCATATCCAGAGGATTTCCTTCACCGCCGTCTTAAAAGCCACGAATTTGGTGGTGAGGATAGGAAATTCCTTTTCCAGGTCAAACTGCATGATCTGGTGGGGCAGCTTGTAGGCCGGCATACCGGTACGGTTCTGCCCCAGCTTTCCCTTTTCCAGGATATTCTTTACAATTCCCAGGTATTCTTTATCTGCAAGGCTCATAGGTCCTCCTTTGTGATGGTTATATAGAAAGTTTCACTTTCCTGTTTCTAGTTGTATCTGCATTTTTTAAGACTGACAGCGCCCACCGGAATGATGCGCCCTCTCAGCAGCTTCTTATCTTTTTATAAGTTTCCAGGGCTTTCCTGAATTCCGCCGCATCCCTTTCGGAAAGGGATGAAAGCACAGAGCTGTCGCCGGAAGCGAGGCGGTGAAGGCTTTCGTCGGAGAAGAAGGCGTCCCCCTTCCTCCCGCCTGCCAGCCGGTCCCTCACCTTTTTCAGGAAGAGGAAATAGGCACTCTGCCTGATATCCGTTGGCACCGGCGCGGCCGGCGGCGCGCTGTTTCCCAGCAGACGAAGGAAAGGCATGCCGTAGGCCGCTGCCTTTTTAGAGCCGATGCCCCGGATGCGCTTTAATTCCTCCAAAGTCCCGGGCCGCTGGAGCACCATGGAAGAAAGGATTTCATCGGAGAAAATAGACTTGGGCGCCTTGTGCACCTCGCCGGCCATACGGCGACGCAGATTTTTCAGCTCCTCCAGAAGGGCGCTGTCCTCATGACTGTCCGTTTCCTCTTCCTTTTCTTCCTCCTCATTCTGATCCAGCAGCACTTCCAGGAACCGGGCGCCGTACTTTTCCAGCTTGAAGGCGCCCACGCCATGCACCTTTCCCATGTCTTCCAGGTTCTTTGGCTTCACCGCTGCCATATCTTCCAGAGTGGCATCGGAAAATACCACAAAAGGCGGTACCTGTTCTTCCCTGGCAATAAGGGTGCGCAGCTTTCTGAGTTTTTCGAAAAGACCGCCCCGCCGGACCGGATTCCGATCGATTTTCTTTTCCACCGCCGCGTCGGCCATGACGCTTTCAGCGCCGAAGGCAAGGCCGTATACCTTTTCCCTGCCTGCAAGCACCTGCCGGGCCTTGTCGGTGAGCTTCAGCACCGCATAGGGCTCCCCTTCCCGCTGGAGATAACCGTCGGCGATGAAATTGTTCAAGGCGCTCTTGATGTGGGCCGCCTTTTCAAAGGACAGCTTCCCGTAGGTCGGCGTATCCTCCAGTTTCCTCTCCACAATCGTGCGGGAATGGCTGCCATGAAGTACGTCGGCAATGAGGGAGGCGCCGAACCTTTCATGAAGGGAGCGGATGGTTTTGAAAACGAGCACCGCCATGTCGGTGATATCCACCCTGCCCTTCCCGCTTTCGCAGTTGCCGCAGTGGCCGCAGGGCTCCGTCACCTTTTCGCCGAAATAGGCAAGAATGAAATTCCGAAGGCAGGAAGTGGTCTGGCAGTAATCCACCATGGCGTTCAGCCGGTGATAGTCCATTTTTCGCTGGTCCTCACCCTGATTTCCCTGTTCGATGAGGTATCGCTGGATGCCGGCATCCTGTCCGCTGTAAAGGAGGATACACTCGGACTTGGCCCCGTCTCTGCCAGCCCTGCCGGCTTCCTGATAGTAGGCTTCCAGACTTTTAGGCATCTGGTAATGAATCACATAGCGCACATTACTCTTGTCGATGCCCATGCCGAAGGCATTGGTAGCCACCATGGCCGTCACATTATCAAAGGAAAAATCTTCCTGGGCCTGGCGGCGGTCTTCATCCTCCATGCCTGCGTGGTAGCGGCCTGCATTGATGCCCCGCCGGCGGAGCAGGTCATACACCGTATCCACCGCTTTCCTGGTGGCGCAGTAAATAATGCCGCTTTCCTTCTTGTGACTCTTCACATAGCGAAGGATGAAATCCTCCTTCGCTGCCCCCTGGATAACCCGGAAAGACAGGTTCGGCCTGTCCAGTCCCGTGCGGAACACCCGGGCCTTCTCCAGTCCCAGGCTCTCCTTCATGTCCGCCTCCACCAGCGGCGTGGCGGTGGCGGTAAAGGCGGTCACCACCGGACGGCGGGGAAGGGAATCGATGAAATCTTTGATTTTTCGATAGGAGGGACGGAAATCGTGGCCCCACTGGGACACGCAGTGGGCCTCGTCAATGACGATCATGGAAAGAGGCACCTGGGCCAGGCACTGGGTGAAATAGGAGGGCTCCAGCTTTTCCGGCGCCATGTAGAGGAGCTTGATCTTCCCCCGGTACAGATTCCGGAGGCGCTCGATGGACTCTTCATAGGGAATGGTGCTGTTCACAAAGGATGCCGGAATCCCCTGCTCCGTCAGCGTCTCCACCTGGTCCTTCATGAGGGAAATCAGGGGCGAAATGATGATGGTGCCATGGGGAAAAAGGAGGGCAGGAATCTGGAAGCAAATGGATTTTCCTGCTCCTGTAGGCATGATAGCCATCACATCTTCTCCTTTGACAATGGCATCAATCACTTCCCGCTGCCGGGGCCGGAAAGCGTCATAGCCGAAGTACCGCTTCAACACATCAGAAGGTCCCATGTTTTCCTCCTCTCCTTTGCTTTATGTATCGTTATAATTATATCATATGCGGCACTCTTTCAAGGGCACTAAGTGACACTACGGTGCTTACCTGTATTCCCGAAGGTTGACGCGGCTTCGCCGCGAGGGTTGAGCCAGCCGCCGGGCTGACGCCCTGGGCTGGCAGGGTTCTGCCTGTGATCGGCTGCGCCTTACAGGCGGGTTGAGGGCTCCCGCCCTCGGGAGTTATAAAGCATCGCTGCGCTGGCGATGTGGGCGCCCTGTCGGGCGCCATGATATACCGCCTGACGGCGGAAAACTGCCACGAAGCGGCTTACAAAATGGCGCCGTAAGGCGCCGTACCTCGCCAACGCAGTGGTACTATTTAACTCCCTGGGCCGAAGGCCCTGAACCCATCCGGGAGGCGTCAGCCGGTCCCGGATAGAACCCTTGGGGCCCAGAGCCAAAGGCACGTCGGCCCCATCAACCCTCACGCCCGTAAGGGCGTGTCAACCTTCGGGAATACAGCCGCCCGCCGAAATCGCATAAAAAAAGCAGCCCTTTGAGGACTGCTTTTTTTATGCGGTACACAATATCATCAGTTGCCGAATTCATCTTTGCCGCCTACCTGCTGAGGCTGCACCTTCACATACTTAATCTGTTCGCACACACACTTATCCTTCATTTTGTACAGTTCCGGAATAAATTCCATCATCTTATTGAAGGTATCATCGTTAATGGAATACTTGGTCCACAGGCCCTCTCTCCTGGCATTCACCACCTTGGCTTCAATCAGGATCTTCATATGATAGGACAGGGTGGACTGGGACAGGGTGAAATTTGACAGAATGTCACAGGCAGACATTTCACGGCAGGACAGCATATCCACAACCCGGAGACGGGTCTCGTCGGAAAGCGCCTTGAAAATAGTGGCAAATTCTTTATAACACGGTTGGAAATCCATAATAAACCTCTTTTCTACAGCTGATTCTTTTACATTTTATAATTATTATTTATAGACTTAATGGCGCCACGACCATGACGAATCGACACATTTAAATCTATTTTTGTCTATTTTATAATATCATCCTGTTCTTGTCAATCCAATCTCATCGATTGAGTGCAAATTATTTCTATTTATTTCCTCCCTCCTTTTTACCCACGAAAAAGGACCTGCCGCAGCAGGCCCTTTCAGGTGGATTATATAGGGATATGTTCTCTTACACCAATTACATACCAGCCAGCATGAAGTAACGGACTTCGATGTACGCGCTGGTTACGATCAGGGACATAATCATCAGTGGGAAGCACCATTTCATGAAGGTACCGAAGGAAATATTATGTCCTTCCTTCGCTGCAATAGCCACCATAATAACGTTCGGGGAAGCGCCGATCATAGTACCGTTGCCGCCGAAGCAGGCGCCGGTAGCCAGAGCCCACCACATGTAGTCCGCATGGGGCAGGTTCATGAGAGCCTGCATATCCTTAATCAGCGGAATCATGGTTGCGGTGAAGGGAATGTTATCAATGAAGGCAGAAGCCACACCGGAGAGCCAGAGAATCATGTAGGTAATGAGGTGGTTGTCCCCGTTGGCCAGAGCAACGCCCCAGGAAGCGATGGCTGTAATGACGCCGGCATTTTCCATGCCGCCTACCAGAATGAAGAGGCCCATGAAGAAGAACAGGGTATCCAGGTCTACTTCCTTCATCGCTTCTTCCGGATTGATATGGCAGGCCAGCATAGCAACTACGCCGCCGGTCATGGCGATGGTGGCAGACTGCAGTCCGAAACGGGAATGAAGAACAAAGCCTACGATGGTGAGGCCCAGGACGATGAGGGACCGTTTGAAAATCATCTTGTCTTCCACAGCGGACATGACATCGATGGCATCAATCTGTTCCTGAGGAAGGTGTCCATGGGGCAGCTCTTTTCTGAAGATAAAGAGGATGCCGATGAGGGTTGCTATAATGGTAATAACAACCACCGGAGCCAGATTGATAAGGAAATCATTGAAATCCAGATGGGTGGCAGAACCGATCATAACGTTCGGCGGGTTGCCGATCATAAGAGCCGTACCGCCTACGTTGCACATGAGGATTTCTGAAACCAGAACCGGCACCGGAGAAATCTTCAGCATACGGCAGAGGGAAATGGTCATCGGTGCAATCAGAAGGGCTGCAGTCACAGAATCGATGAGGGAAGCGCCTACGGCTGTCACACAGGACAGGAGTACCAGAAGTTCCCTCGGGGACCCCTTGGACCTCTTCATAGCCCATAGAGCCAGCACCCGGAAGAAACCGGACTTCTTCACCACAGAAATCAGAATCATCATGCCTGCCAGAAGACCGAGGGTATTCCAGTCGATATATTTTCCGAAGGCTTCCGACTGGGTCACATACCCGGCATAAATCATTGCGCCGCCGCCGACCAATGCGCAGATAGTTCGCGGGAACTTTTCAGACATGATACCCACATAGGTGAGACAGAAGATGATGACGGCTAGGTAGAATTGAAATGTAGTCATGAAATACCTGAACTCCTCTCACTGCCCTGAAAAGGGTCGTAGATTTTCATTGGGAATGAGGGACCGCGTTCCTCCGGACCCTTCCTTTTCCGGAACTGCGGAATGTGAAATCACGACGTCCCCGATGAAGAAACACCACATCGCTTGATAGTTTTATTCTAACACAATGCATGGAAGAAATAAATAATACACAGCGAGGAAGATGAAAATTAATATATAAAATTTAATTTATGATTATCATAAATCATTTTTATTACTTATATGTCTATGGATTTATGGGCACGCCCTTTCGGGCGTGAAGGTTCATTGGACACACCTTAGGTGTGAGGGTTGACGGGACTTCGTCCCGAGGG
>OGOL01002829.1_pt1 | contig 12770 bp, 9 predicted proteins | sample 1552641 | NCBI WGS metagenome assembly OGOL01 (sample SAMEA2580140, study PRJEB22360) | human gut metagenome | biome: human gut; feature: human-associated habitat; material: faeces | place: Denmark | collected 2008/2010 | reverse complement strand
GAACCCACGTGCCCGATTAAGGACAAAACGATTTCGAGTCGTTCTCGTTACGACCACTTCGATACATCTCCATATTCATAGCTATATAATTATAGCAAAAAGCCGCCGTTCCGTCAACACTTTCTGCCAGAGGAGCCCACAGCGCCAAAGAGGCCCTCTGGTCAGGGATGAGCGGAAGCCGCTGCCGCCCTCTGCGGAGAGGTACAACCTCCTTTTCCTCTCTGCTTTAGGGTATCTATTTCATGCTGTGCTGTCGTTTCCAAGGGCCAGATTGTAAAATCGTGGAATCATCGTCTGGATTTTCACAAAATATTACTATTTTGCCCAAAGATTGTACAAACTCTGCCCCCCTCTGTTGTGCTATACTGAAATCAACAACCGGCCTGTTTCCGGCATTTCTTCTGCCATGCAGGCCGCCGAAACAAAGAAGAAAACCAGAAGGAGCAGTATCGATGAGAGAGATCATTTCCTTGAACGAAAACTGGACCCTGTCCTTCCCCAAGGGCGAGCGTCCCACCGAGCAGGTCACCCTGCCCCACACCTGGAACGCTGTGGACGGCATGGACGGCAACGGCAGCTATCTGCGCACCACCGGTGTCTACACCCGCACCTTTACCCAGCCCAAGCAGCCTCTGGCTGGCGGCCGCACCTACGTTGAGGTGCTGGCAGCTGCCCTGGCCGCAACCGTGAAGGTCAACGGCCAGGTGGCAACCACCCACGAGGGCGGCTTCTCCATCTTCCGTGCCGATGTCACCGACCTGTGCCACGAGGGCGACAACGAGCTGACCATCGAGGTCTCCAACGAGGACACCCCCTCCATGTACCCCGCTTCCGCCGACTTCACCTTCTACGGCGGCCTGTACCGCGGCGTGAACCTGATCAGCGTGCCCGGCACCCACTTTGACCTGGACTACTTCGGCGGCCCCGGCATCAAGGTCACCCCCAAGCCCACCGAGGACGGCGGTGCCACCTTTGAGATCGAGAGCTGGGTCACCAACGGCGAAGAGGCCTACACTGTGATGTACAGCATCGAGGACTGCTACGGCAACGAAGTTGCTTCCGGCGTGCGCCCCTGCGACAGCACCAAGGTCACCCTGTACGTTCCCGATGCCCAGCTGTGGAGCATGGACGAGCCCAACCTGTACACCGTGACCGCCCGCCTGCAGAAGAACAACGAGACCTTTGATGAGATCTACGCCAACGTGGGTGTCCGCAGCTATACTGTGACCCCGAACGACGGCTTCTCCATCAACGGCGTGCCCACCCCGCTGCGCGGCGTGGCTCGCCATCAGGATCGTCTGTACAAGGGCAACGCCCTGACCGCTGAGGATCACTACGAGGATGCCATGCTCATCAAGGAGCTGGGTGCCAACACCATCCGTCTGGCCCACTATCAGCACAGCCAGGACTTCTACGACGCATGTGACGAGCTGGGCTTCGCCGTCTGGGCTGAGATCCCCTTCATCAGCGTCTTTAAGAAGGACCCCTCCGCTCACCAGAACTGCCGTCACCAGATGACCGAACTGATCATCCAGAACTACAACCACCCCTCCATCATGTTCTGGGGCCTGTCCAACGAGATCCTGATCGGCGGCATCTGCCAGGAGCTGGTGGACAACCACCACGACCTGCAGAAGCTGGTGCGTGAGCTGGATCCCACCCGTCTCACCACCATTGCCCACGTCTCCAACACCCCTGTTGACGGCCCCATGCATCACATTACTGATGTAGAGAGCTACAACCACTACTTCGGCTGGTACGGCGGCAAGATGGAACAGAACGGCCCCTGGCTGGACAAGTTCCACGCCGAGCACCCCGACATCTGCATCGGCATCTCCGAGTACGGCACCGAGGGCATCATCAACTGGCACAGCAACGATCCCCAGTGCAAGGACTACACCGAGGAGTATCAGGCACTGTACCACGAGCATCTGGCTCAGGTGTTCGAGGATCGTCCCTGGGTGTGGGCTACCCACTGCTGGAACATGTTCGACTTTGGCTGTGCTGCCCGCAACGAGGGCGGCGTTGCAGGCCGCAACAACAAGGGCCTGATGACCATTGACCGCAAGACCAAGAAGGACAGCTACTTTGTCTACCAGGCATACTGGTCCAAGCAGCCCATGGTCCACATCGCTGGCCGCCGCCATGCACAGCGCGCAGGCGAGACCACCGAGATCAAGGTCTACTCCAACCAGGACACCGTTGTGCTGTACGTCAACGGCAAGGAAGCCGGCCAGCAGACTGCACACCGCGTGTTCAAGTTCAACGTTGCTCTGGAAGAGGGCTTCAACACCATCCTGGCCGTTGCCGGTGACGTGAAGGATTCCATCACGCTGGAAAAGGTCGAGAAGGAGCCTGATTGCTACACTCTGCCTGAGTTCAACGAGCGTCAGGAGGGCGTTGCCAACTGGTTCAAGCAGGTCGGCAGCCTGGATCTGAAGGCTCCGATGGAGTTCCCCGAGGGCTATTACAGCATCAAGGACAGCATGGAGGATCTCTCCAAGAACGAAGAGGCTCTGGCTCTTGCTACCAGGGCTGTCAAGCTGGCCACCAACTTTGACATCAAGCCCGGCGTTGGCATGTGGGATATGATGAAGCGCATGACCCCTGAGGCTATGGCTAAGATGATCAACATGCCCGACGGCTTTATCGAGAGCCTGAACGCACAGCTGATCAAGATCAAGAAGTAAGCACTTCCTGCATCTGAACACCAAAAGCGAACGAACCGCCCCGGCACTGCACAAAGCAGCCTTGCCGGGGCGGTTTTCGTTTTCTCATCTCCACACACGCTGGCAAACCAAAAGGGCCCTGCGGCATTTGCTGCAGGGCCCTTTCGGTTATGGGAGATCATGAAATATCAAAGCATCTTTGCCATACTGTCTCAGCCTGTGGCTCAGCGCTTCTTGCTGCGCTTCTTCTTGCGCGGGGCAGAGCGGGCAGGGTTCTGGGTGGGAACAGAATCATTGGAGCGCTTCTGCTCCATCCGATATCTGACGTAATTGGGAATCACGACCGCGATCACGATCAGCAGGATCCAGACCAGGATGCTGGGCTGCTCGTGGTTGGTGTTGAACAGAAACTGCATGACATTATCCATAGGGTGTTTTCCTTTCCGGCCCAGCAGGCCGCCAGAGGGCTTTTTACAGCCAGATGTTGCCGTTCTCGTCCGGTTTCATGGGCACGGCAATGATGAAGTCCACGATGGTCATAGCGGCAGAGAAACCACTCCAGAAGGTTGCCAGATACAGCAGGCCCAGCACCGGACGCTTGGCATAGAACTGGTGCGCACCAAACGCGCCCAGAATGCACAGGCGCATATACTTCTTGCGGCTGACACAGTGCTTTTCACGGTGTTCTCTCCAGTATAACAGGTGGTCGATGGTGTTCCAGATGAACCCATGGTCCGGGTCCTTTACCCACTGTGTCTTTTCTTCCATTTACGATGTACCTCTTGTCTGAATTTTGTTCCAAAAGCAGAAAACCGCCCGCCGCAAGGGCGAGCGGTTTTCCTATTTGATTTTACAGGTTTCCGCAGAAAATTGCAAGTACCAATTAGGCGTTCTCAGCCATGGCCTTCATCTTGATCTGAGCGACCTCATCCTGGATCTCTTCCATCTTCTCCTTGGTCAGGGGATAGAACTTCATAGCGATCAGGTTGCAGACCAGGCCGATCATGATCATGCCGTATGCGCAGAAGACAACGCCGCCGCGCAGGCCCGGGGTAACAGGGTCACCCATAACGGGGTTGTGGTCGGTGTAGCCGCACATGCTGAACATGACACCGGCGACCATGGGTGCGAAAGAGGAGACCAGCTTATCCACGAAGCTGAACAGGGTGCCCATCAGGCCGGGGACGTACTTGCCGGTACGGTAGACTTCGTAGTCGGCGCAGTCAGCGGTCATGGGGATAACGATGTTGCCGGAAATGCCCTGGAAACCAGCGGCGATGATGGTCAGAACGAGGTACAGGATCAGGAAGTAGCCCCAGTTCAGAGCACCGGTAGCGGGGTTAGAGGTCATGGTGGTGGGATCGCCCAGCAGCCACAGGGCTGCCAGAGCGCCGTTGATGACCAGACCACCCACAGAGCCGATCAGCATGGCCTTGCGCTGACCCAGTCGGGTAGCAAAGAAGCTGATGAACAGGAAGCACACGATGGTGCTGGGGATGGTGACCAGACCGGTAACGTTACTCTGCAGCAGGTTGGAACCGGCGATGCAGGCGAACATGGCGACCATGACGGCGCTGGACTTTGCAGAGGAGCCCAGTTTATCGGTAGATGCGGACAGGACCAGCATCTGAATGGCGCGGTTGTTCTTCAGGGTATCCCAGTAATCCTTCAGGCCGACCTTGACAGGTTTGCCGGTGCCGAAGAACTCAGGACGATCCTTGGGGGTGATGGAGATCACAGCGATCACGGTGAAGCAGGCGGACATGATAGCGGTCATCAGCCACAGGGTGTGCATGAACTGGGTGGAAGCGTAGCCGCCCACATCGGTGTAGCCATCAGCAATACGAGGGATGATGATGCCCAGAATGGCGAACAGCAGGGTGTTGAACACGCCGTCGAAGGAAGCGAACATAGGGCGCTGCTTGGGGTCATTGGTCATGCAGCTCTGTGCAGACTTGGTAACAACACACTGGCAGGTGTAGCCCAGGTAGTAGACCATCAGAACGACCACATAGAAGGGGAAGCGCACGCCCTGAGGCAGCTTGTGGGTGACATGGAAAGCGATGTAGCTGGTGACGCACAGGATGATCTGACCGATCACGATGAACGGGCGGTTCTTGCCGAACTTGCTGTTGGTCTTATCGACCATGAAGCCGACGAACGGGTCAGTGACACCGTCCCAGATACGCATCATCATGGTCAGGGAAGAAGCGACCATCATGCCAACGCCGACCCAGCCCATCAGGTAGTAGGTGGCGTAGTTCATCATCATCAGATAAACGTTGGTTGCGGTGTTGTTCAGCGCGTAGCCTGCGATACGCCACAGGGGAACGCGGTGGATGCCGTTGTGCTCATAGTCCTTATCATAGAACTTATCCGGCAGACTTCTGGTTTTTGCCATTTCATTCTCTCCTTTGTTCACACAGGAACATTCTCCGTTTTCTCCATGGGGCTTACAGCTGCCACTGCGTACCAGCCCGTCCGGAACTTTATGTCTATATTATGAACGCTTTTTGATATATCTGTTAGTAATATTTTAAGGTAAAACAGGTCAATTTTACGATTATGGGAAAAGTTTCACTAATGTGAAAAATTCTATTGTGCTTATTGCACAATCAATTGATATACTAGTATAGCACAACGCCAGTTAGCTGCCACTATGTTCTGCGCCGGAGAACGGGCCTGCAAACGCCAGAAAGGGCCCACGGCAAATGCCGCAGGCCCTTTCTGGCGCTAGGAGGTAAATGAATGAATAGAGGAAGATGTCAGATCAGGATGTCGCCGTTCTCATCGGCCTGCATGGGCAGTGCAATGAGAAGGTCGGTCACGCAGAGGAAGAAGGGCACCATGCTCCAGAAGAACAGGGTGTAGAAGGCCGCCAGCGCATACCGCTTTTCATAGTAGCGGTGGCCGCCGCACCAGCCCAGAAACAGGCAGAGCAGAAGGTACTTCTTTTTGTTCACCTTGTGCCTTACGCGGTTCTTTTTCCAATCGTGATACTTACCAATGAGGCCCGGGCTCTTCTCCTTTTCAAGATCGATGCCGGCTTCCAGCTTGGCATCCTGCAGCGCCAGCTCCGCCTTGATAAAGTCATCCCGTGTGAACTCTTCGCCGGTCTCCAGCTTGTGGAACACATCGTCCGTTACCTGCTGGCGGCTGCCGGTGCCGTAATAGCCGGTGCTCCAATCGTCCTTTTCCTCGTCGTAGTGCTCCACATCGCCCAGCAGCTCGCCGGTGGTGGGAGCCTTTTCCGGGGCCTCAGCGGAGGGGGCCGGGGTGATCTCAGGGGTCTGGTTCAGCTTGTTTTCTTCTGCCATAGTGGTATTCCTTCCGGGTCTCAGGTATCAGAAAGTCCTGCGGCAGAGGATGGCCCGCCGCAGGACATTTCCGGTTACGATGCAGGACAGCGGCGCTGTCCCGGATTCAAAATTTCCGCAGGGAGATGGTTGGCATTAAGCCTGCTTTGCAGCAGCCTCAGCCTTGATGCGGCCGATCTCAGCCTGGATCTCTTCCATCTTTTCCTTGGTCAGGGGATAGAAGTGCATGGCAACAACGTTGCACAGCCAGCCAACGATGGGCAGCAGGACGAAGCAGCCGATGGTTGCCCAGAAGATGCCGTCAGAGTACGGAGTCAGAGTATCGGGCAGAGCATCCTTGAAACCAGCCATGGAGTAGAACAGGGCCACCAGAGTGGCTGCCAGAGAGGAGACCAGCTTATCCACAAAGCTGAACAGGGTGCCCATCAGGCCGGGGACGTACTTGCCGGTACGGTAGACTTCGTAGTCGGCGCAGTCAGCGGTCATGGTGATAACGATAGAGGAGGACAGAGCCTGCACACCGCGCCATGCGATGATCAGCAGGATGAAGATCAGGCCCACTGCGCTCCAGCCGGTGAACAGGGTGCCCCAGGTGTCAGGACGGATGATACGGAATGCGGGGAGCGCAAACTTGGAAGCATCGCCCTTGGGGTTCACAAAGACCAGGAACAGGGTGATGATGATAGAACCGATGATGCCGCCATAGGTGCCGGTCATCATGGAAGCCTTCTGGCCCATCTGACGTGCGATCTTGTTCATCAGCAGGATGGAGATCAGAGCGATGGGGATAGAGGTGATCTGAGAGTAGCTGGAGAATGCGGCATAGTTGCCGAAGATGATGCCGAACAGGCAGATCATAACAGTGGAGTTGCTCATGGTGGACATGAACAGCTTATCAGTAGATGCGGAGACCACCAGCATCTGGATGGCGCGGTTGTGAGCCAGGGTGTCAACGTAATCCTTCACGCCGACCTTCTGGGCGGTGCCCAGACCGAAGTACTTGGAGTTATCCTTACGCCACAGAGCAATGATGGCGCAGATTGCAAACACTGCAGACAGGCCGCCGAACATCAGCTGCATGGTGGTGAACAGGCCGGGGTTGTAGAAAGCGGACAGGCTGCCGCCGGACTTCTCCACGATGCCTGCCAGAGAGGGGTTCTGTGCCACCAGAGAAGCGATCTCTGCAGCGTTGTTCTCAGCAGTCAGGGTGAACTTGGGAACCAGGCTGTCGGTAACGACGACAGGGAAGAGAATGTTCATCAGGATGATGTTGTACACGGTATCGCACATTGCGAAGATGGGGCGCTGCTTGGGGTCGTTGGTCAGGCAGGTCTGAGCAGACTTGGTGACGACGCACTGGCAGGTGTAGCCAATGATGTAGATCATGTAGATGATGATGAACACCGGGAACCGGACACTCATACCCAGCTTGGGGATGAAGTTGAACATCACGAAGGTGGTGACGAACATGATGATCTGACCGATGACAATGAACGGACGGTTTTTGCCGAACTTGCCGTTGGTCTTATCGACCATCATACCAACGAACGGGTCGGTGACACCGTCCCAGACACGCATGATGGTAACAATAGAACCGGCCAGCACGGATGCCAGACCGACGATACCGATCAGGAAGTAGCTGATGTAACCGACCACCATCATGTAGGTGTTGGTGGAGGTGTTATTCAGAGCGTACATCATGATCTCCCACATTTTCGCTCTGTGGATGCCGTTTTCTTCAAGCGGCTGTTTGACCTTCGCCATAGAAGGGTTCTCCTTTCAATTCTGCGGCCGGTGTGCTGCCACTCACTCCGGCCTTTCATTCGGCCCCCCGTGAGCTGCGGCTGCCACATCGCGAATCGGGGGGATTTTATGTATATATTATGAACCTTCCCTCAAATTTCTGTTAGTAAAATTTTGAGGAAAAACAGGACATTTTTACTCTTTTCGGGCGAAATTAACAGTTTTAAAAAACAACATTTGTCATTTTGCACATGATTGTAAGATACTAGTACAGCACATTCCACAAAACAGACTTGCATTCCAGCTGCGCGCAAAAAAGAATACAAGGAAAGTGCGGAAATATCCAAAAAATTTTCTAGTTGTTCCGCGCGGCGGCCTATTATAATAGGTATAGCATCTGCGGCTCTGTGGCATGGGCCGCTGCTTTCAAAAGAAAAGGAGAAAACACTATGGCAGTGAAAGCATCCGAGCGTGTAAAGCGCTACCAGAACCCCAACGGCCCCACCATCAGCACCGTGGAGCGCAAGGTCATCGAGCAGGACGGCCTGTATTTCAGGGACATCGACGGCACCGGCACCGTCAGCGCAGTCAACGACTGGCGCTTGACCCCGACTGAGCGCGCCGAGGCCTATGTCAAGGTTCTGACCACCAGCGAGAAGATCGGCCAGATCTTCACCTCCGACTGGCGCATGGGCCCCAAGTATCCCTCCCCCCGCCTGGCCGCCAACGGCCACAAGCCCGTGGCGGACGAGAGCGGCCTGCTGGACGAGGCACCCGTGAACGTCTCCGACAGCATCTTCGGCTCCCAGTCCCTGCCCAGCACCTCTGACATGGTCAAGAAGAGCTTCAACCGCCATGTCATCCTGCGCGAAAGCCCCACGCCCGAGGATCTGGCAGACTACCTGAACCAGCTGCAGTACCTGACCGAGACCTGCGATCACTTTGTTCCCATGCAGGTCATGTCCAACAGCCGCAACGAGAACGGCGAGGTCGTGTTCGGCATGAACGATGCCACCGGCGTGTTTGCCACCTATCCCGGCACCCTGGGCATTGCTGCTGCCGTCAAGGGCACTGCACGCATCGACATCATCGACAAGTTCGCTGACACCATCCGCCGCGAGTGGAATGCCTGCGGCCTGAAGAAGGGCTACATGTACATGGCCGACTGCGTCACCGATCCCCGTTGGCAGCGCACCTTCGGCACCTTTGGCGAGGACCCCGCACTGATCGAGGAGATCTTCGACCACCTGATCCCCGGCATCCAGGGCGGCAGCAACGGCGTTACCCCCGAGGGTGTTTCCATGACTGTGAAGCACTTCCCCGGCGGCGGTGCCCGTGAGAACGGCTTTGACCCCCACTATGCAGCAGGCCAGTGGAACATCTACGCCACCCCCGGCTCCCTGCAGAAGTACCACATCCCGGCATTCCGCGCAGCCATCCGCCACAATGCCGAGTCCATCATGCCCTACTACTCCAAGCCCAGCGCCGAGAAGAGCGCTCCGCAGGAGGACTTCAACGGCAACCCCATCGAGCTCCAGCCCTACGGCTTTGCCTACAACAAGGTGTTCATCGACGGCCTGCTGCGCGGCCAGATGGGCTTCAAGGGCTACATCAACTCCGACACCGGCATCGTCCACAACATGTGCTGGGGCGTTGACATGCTGGACGAGCCCGAGCGCATCGGCTATGCTGTCACCCAGAGCGGCGTGGACCTGATCTCCGGCCTGCTGGACAACGAGCTGGGTGAGGAGAGCTACGCCCGCGGCACCAACGACTACTACGACACCCACGCAGTGCCCGCCGGCTTCAAGAAGGAAGATCTGGTGCTGACCGATGCCAGCCTGAACCGCGCTGTCAGCCGCACCCTGACCGAGCTGTTCCGTCAGGGCATGTTCGAGGACACCTACGCCGACCCCAGGAAGGCCGCCGAGGTCGTTGCCACCAAGGCCGACTGGGAGGAAGCTTCCCGCGTGCACCGCGAGTCCGTTGTCCTGCTGAAGAACGACGGCACCCTGCCCCTGAAGGACGGCACCAAGGTCTACGCTGAGGCCTTTGGCAAGAGCGCCGAGGCCGGTGAGGCCGCCACCAAGGCCCTGCGCGAGATGCTGGGCAATGTCACTCTGGTGGACACCCCCGATGAGGCCCAGGTGGCCCTGCTGATGGTCAGCCCCCAGTCCGGTGCATACTTCAACGCCACCCCGGGCTACCTGGAGCTGGACATCTGCGAGGACAAGACTGTCTGCAACGTGGACGAGAGCGGCAAGCCCACCACCGAGACCCACAAGGAGACCACTCTGGTGGGCGCAAACCGTCTGGCCGGTATCGCTGCTGCGGTCCACGCCCACGGCGGCAAGGTCGTTTCCAACATCAACTGCCCGCTGGCCTGGGAGGTCGGCAATGTGGAGAAGGTCTCCGACGCTCTGACCGTCGGCTTTGACACCTACCCCTCCGCAACGCTGGATGTGATGTTCGGCCGCTTTGCTCCCGTTGGCAAGCTGCCCCTGACCCTGCCCAAGGGCGACGAGGTGCTGGCTGTGAACGCAGACGGTGTCTGCATCAGCCCCAACGACGTGCCCGGCTTTGCAAAGGATGCCTACATGCCCGACAGCATGAAGGACGAAAACGGCAAGGCCTACGCCTACCGTGATGCCGCAGGCAACTACTACGAGATGAACTTCGGCCTGACGTTCTGAGGGAAACCCTCTCCGTCTCGCTCAAACCAAAGGAGACACTTTCCATGGCACAAACGCAGAAAAAACAGCAGGATATGGGCACGGGTGACGTGAAAAAGCTCCTGCTCCAGCTGATGATCCCCGCCGTTGTGGCGCAGGTGGTCAACCTGCTGTACAACATCGTGGACCGCATTTACATCGGACACATCTCGGGGATCGGCGCAGCGGCTCTGACCGGCGTGGGCCTGTTTACCCCCATCCTGATGCTTCTGAACGCCTTTGCCATGCTCATCGGCTCCGGCGGTGCCCCCCGCACCGCCATCGCCATGGGCCAGGGTGACAAGAAGCAGGCCGAAAAGATCGTCAGCAACAGCTTTACCATGCTGCTGCTCTTCTCGGTCGTCCTGACCATCGTCTTTTACGCCGCCGCACCCACCCTGCTGCGGCTGTTTGGTGCCAGTGACACCACCCTGCCCTACGCTCTGGCTTACAGCCGCATCTACATTCTGGGCACCATCTGCGTACTGATCGTGCTTGGCATGAACACCTTCATCACTGCGCAGGGCTTTGCCAAGATCAGTATGCTGACCACCGTTATCGGTGCGGTCATCAACATCGTGCTGGACCCCATCCTCATCTTTGGGCTGGGCATGGGCGTAAAGGGTGCTGCCATTGCCACCGTACTGAGCCAGGCAGTGGGTGCCATCTGGGTCATCCGCTTCCTCACCGGCCCCAAGACCATCCTCAAGATCCGCAAAGAGGACATGAAGCTGGAAGGGAAGATCATCCTGCCCGTGCTGGCACTGGGCATTTCCACCTTCGTCATGCTCTCCACCGAGAGCCTGCTGTCCATCAGCTTCAGCTCCAGCCTGGCTCGCTACGGCGGTGACGTGGCCGTGGGTGCCATGACCGTGATCACCAGCGCCTCCCAGCTGTGCACCATGCCCATCTCGGGCATCTGCCAGGGCGGCCAGCCGGTGATGAGCTTCAACTTCGGCGCAGGCAAGAAAGACCGCGTCAAGCAGGCATTCCGCTTCCAGCTGACCCTCTGCCTGAGCTACACCACCATCTTCTGGCTGCTGATGATGCTGGTTCCCGGTGCAGTGGCTGGCATCTTCACCTCGGATGCCTCCCTGATCGATTACACCACCTGGGCCATGCGCATCTACATGGCGGGCATCTTCTCCACCGGTGTCCAGATCGCCTGCCAGCAGAGCTTTATGGCGCTGGGTCAGGCCAAGGTCAGCCTGCTGCTGGCCTGCCTGCGCAAGCTCATCCTGCTCATCCCCCTCATCTTCATCCTGCCCCATGTGGTCGCGAACCCCGTGTTCGGCGTGTTCCTTGCTGAGCCCGTCAGTGACATCATCGCCGCTGCCGTGACCGCCACCACCTTCTTCCTCCAGTTCAATAAGATCCTGGACAAGGGCGCTGGCAGGGTCTGATGCCTTGTCCGCCTGAAAACAATCATCCGTATCACCACAACCATCTGATCAAAAAAGGAGTATCCTCGTGGAAAAGAATGTTCTGAACACCGACCTGTCCGGCAAGGTTGCCGTGGTCACCGGTGCCAGCGGCACCCTTTGTTCCATTTTCGCCAAGGCTCTGGCCCGGGCAGGAGCCAAAGTGGCTCTGCTGGGCCGCAACATGGAGAAGCTGAAGGAGCTGGCCAATGCGATCGAGGCAGAAGGCGGCGTGGCCAAGGGCTACACCTGCAACGTTATGAACAAGGCCAACTGCCTGCAGGTGGCAGAGGAGGTGATGGCGGATCTGGGTCCCTGCGACATTCTGGTGAACGGTGCCGGCGGCAACAACCCCCGGGCCAACACCGACAAGGAATTCTTCGAGATGGCAGATCTGGACGACGACACCGTGACCTTCTTCGATCTGGACGAGAGCGGCGTGGAGATGGTGTTCAACCTGAACTTCATCGGCACCCTGCTGCCCACGCAGGCCTTTGCCCGGCAGATGGTGGGCCGCCCCGGCTGCAACATTATGAACATCTCCAGCATGAACGCCTACCTGCCCCTGACCAAGATCCCGGCCTACTCCGGCTCCAAGGCTGCCGTCACCAACTTCACCCAGTGGCTGGCAGTGCACTTCAGCAAGGTGGGCATCCGGGTCAACGCCATTGCCCCGGGCTTCTTTGCCAGCGAGCAGAACGCACGGCTCCTCTACAACGAGGACGGCACCCCCACCGCCCGCACCGAAAAGATCCTGGCTGCCACCCCCATGGGCCGCTTTGGCGACAGCGAAAAGGATCTGGTGGGTGCCCTGCTGTTCCTGCTGAACAACGAGGCTGCCGGCTTCATCACCGGCATCTGCCTGCCCATTGATGGCGGCTTCTCCGCCTACTCTGGTGTCTGATGAGG
>OGOL01002828.1_pt1 | contig 12775 bp, 9 predicted proteins | sample 1552641 | NCBI WGS metagenome assembly OGOL01 (sample SAMEA2580140, study PRJEB22360) | human gut metagenome | biome: human gut; feature: human-associated habitat; material: faeces | place: Denmark | collected 2008/2010 | reverse complement strand
TTTTTTAACCAAAACCAAAGTAGAACATACGTTTTAAAAATACGGTGCACTGGCCGAATTTTCACAGGAAAAAGCGGTAAAAGGCTTGAAATCTCAGGGAAATTTCTGCTTGCATTTTTTATGTGAATCTCGTATACTCAAAACAAGGGTGGGGGAAAGTGGTGTATCATACCATGAAAATGGCTTACTTTCCCACATAAGCATCAGATCGGACGCGGCACGGCTTTTTCCAAAATGAAGAAAAGGCCGCGCTTTCGTGCCCTCTGTATGCGAAAATGCACAGAAAAAGGGGGTCAGCCGCCGTGACGGGTCAGTATCAGCACACGATCGACGCCAAGGGGCGGCTCTTTATCCCCGCGAAGCTGCGCGAGGAGCTCGGCGACACGTTTTATGTCACCATGGGCATGGACTCCTGCCTGAGCATCTATTCCGACGCCTCCTGGGCGCGCTTCACCGAAAAGTTTGAAAGCCTGCCCTACACGAAGACCAAGGCCATGCGCCCGCTCTTCGCCAACGCCGCCAAGTGCGAGCCCGACGCGCAGGGGCGCATCGTGCTGCCGCAGAAGCTCAGAGCCTACGCCCACCTTGAAAAAGACGTGGTCGTGATCGGTGTTTCGAACCGCGCCGAGATCTGGAATGCGGAGAAGTGGGCAGAGATCGAGGCCGAGGAGCTCAATCCCGAGAATCTGGCCGCCGTGATGGAAGAGCTGGGATTCTGATATGGAAGAGAACTACGGCCATAAGCCGGTACTGCTGCACGAGTGCCTCGGCGCGCTCGCCATCAAGCCCGACGGCATCTATGTGGACGGCACGCTCGGTCGCGCCGGACATTCGCTCGAGATCGTGCGCCGCCTGACGACGGGCCGTCTCATTGCACTTGACCGTGACGAGACCGCGATCGAAGCGGCGAACCGCCGCCTCGGCGATTATTTGGACAGGGTCACGCTCGTCCACAGCAATTTCAGCGCGCTCGACTCCGTTTTGTACGAGCTGGGCGTCCACGGCGTGGACGGGATGCTTTTTGACCTCGGCGTTTCCTCCCCGCAGCTCGACGAAGCGCAGCGCGGGTTTTCCTACAAGCAGGACGCGCCGCTCGATATGCGCATGGACGAATCCGCCGCACTGACCGCGCGCGAGGTCGTGAATACCTATTCTTATGAAGAGCTGCGCCGCATCCTCTTTGAATACGGCGAGGAGCGCTATGCGCCCGCCATCGCGAAGAGAATTTGCCAGCACCGCGAGCAAAAGCCCATCGAAACGACGCTTGAGCTCGCCGATATCATCCGTTCGGCCATGCCCGCGAGCGCGCTGCGCGAAAAGCAGCACCCTGCCAAGCGCAGCTTTCAGGCCATCCGCATTGCCGTGAACGACGAGCTGGGCGAGCTTCCGCCGATGCTCGACGCGGCGGAGAAAAATCTGAAACCGGGCGGACGGCTCGCGGTCATCACGTTCCACTCGCTCGAAGACCGCATCGTCAAGAAGAAATTACAGGAGCTTGCACAGGGCTGCATCTGCCCGCCGGAATTTCCGGTGTGCGTGTGCGGACGAAAGCCAAAGGTCAAGCTCATCACAAGAAAGCCCATCGTTTCGGGCGAAGAAGAACTCGCAGAGAATCCCCGTGCCCGCAGCGCCAAGCTGCGCGTCGCGGAAAAGTGCTGACAACAGCCGAAAATACGCAAAAGAAAGGAGATCGCCATGGCCAGCCGCAGAGAGCAGAACATGAAATACCGCCGCTACAGCGGACGAGTCAATGGCAATCTCGCTTACGATCCCGCCTACGAAGAGCGCCAGCGCAGGCTGCGCCGCGAGCGTGAATATGAGCGCGAGCACGAGCGTCAGCGCGAGGAATTCATGCGTCCCCCGCAGCGGAAGGTGCAGAAAAAGGCTGCGCCCGTCCGCCGTCAACGCGAAAAGGTCTCGCTCGGCACGCTGTGCGGCTTTATGGCGCTGGCCGCAATGGTCGCGCTGATGATCATGTGCCGCGCACAGCTGACGGAAATCTCCGCGCAGGTCGTCTCCGTGCAGAAGGAGATCTCCGCGCTCGAGGACGAGCATGTCGCGCTGCTCACGCGCTACGAAAAAACCTTTGACCTCACCACCATCAAGGAGGCGGCGGCCGCGGCCGGTATGGCCAAGCCCAGCGCCTCGCAGGTCTACTACATCGACCTGTCGGAGCCCGACAGCGTGGTCGTCTACCAGCAGAAGAGCCAGAACGTTTTGTCGCGGGTGCTCACGTCGCTTGGCAACGGCGTATGCGCAGTGGTGGAATATTTCAAATGAGCGAAGCTATACATAAGGAGTAAGGAGCTTCCTTACTCCTTTTCCATTTTTAAGGAGGATGAACGACTGTGGCACCACGCCCCCAGAACCAGAAAAGACGGCCCGAATCCGCGCGCCGCGCAAACCGCATCATTCAGACAAGAACGCTGCTGCTTCTGGGCGCGTTCGGCGTGCTGACGTTTGTGCTGCTCTTCACCCAACTCTATCACTGGCAGATCACCGAGCATGACGAGCTCCAGTCCGTCGCTGTGCGCCAGCAAACGCTGCGCACCACGGTGGAGGCGAGCCGCGGCACGATCTACGATCGAAACGGCACGATCCTCGCGATGTCCGCCTCGGCGGAGGATATTTTCATCTCTCCGAAGGAGATCATCGAAAACGATCAGGATCAAAACCTGATCGCCAACGGCCTTGCTGAAATTCTGGACCTTGACCCCGCTGACATCCTCAAAAAGATGGAGAAAACGAACTCGCAGTACGAAGAGCTCAAGAAAAAGGCGGACGATGAGCTTGCCGACAAGGTGCGCGAATTCATCAATGAGAACGACCTCAAGGGCGTTTTCATTCGTCCGACGAGCAAGAGGACCTATCCCAAGGGGACGCTCGCCTCTCAGGTCATCGGCTTTACCAATGACCTCGGCGGTGCGATGGGCCTTGAGGCGGCGTACAACGACGAGCTGACCGGCGAGAACGGTATGGTCGTCACCGCGCGCGACCGCGACGGCCGCTCCGTGCTCTACCAGTACGACCAGTATTTCGACGCGGAAAACGGCTGCGACCTGCACACGACGCTCGACACGACCATCCAGTATTACCTTGAGAAAGGTGTGCAGGAGCTTGAGGCGCGCTTCGGCACTGGCAAGGGCGCCGAGGGCATCGTCATGGATGTCAACACCGGCGCGGTGCTGGCGATGGCGTCGCTGCCGACCTACGACTTGAATTCCCCCGGCACGGTCTACAACGACTTTCTGACCTCCGGCATGACGGAGGAGCAGGTCCTCGAAAACATGAGAGACCTTCTCAACAAGCAGTGGCGCAGCAAGGCCATCAACGACACCTACGAGCCGGGCTCCACGTTCAAAACACTGACGCTTGCGATGGCGCTTGAGGAAAACGTTGTCGACCTGAACACGGGCTTTTATTGCAGCGGCAGCGTGAAGATTGAGGGCGAGACCATCAACTGCTCCAAGCGCGCGCCCGGTCACGGCCAGCAAAACCTGACGCAGGCGTTCGCCAACTCCTGCAACCCCGCGTTCATCAACATCGGCCTTCGCATCGGCAACGACAAGTTTTACCAGTACATGCTGGACTTTGGCCTGACGGAGAAGACCGGCATCGACACCACGGGTGAGGCCAGCGGCTTCGTCAACAGCGAAATTAAATATTCGACGCTGGCGCTGGCGTGCTACGCCTTCGGCCAGAACTTCAACGTCACGCCCATCGCGCTGCTGGCGGCGCAGTGCGCCTGCGTCAACGGCGGCTACCTCTATACGCCCTATCTTGCCGAAGAGATCACCGACCAGGACGGCAACGTCGTCTCCAAGCACGACTCCACGCCCATCCGTCAGGTCGTCTCCGAGGAGACGTCCGCGCTTGTGCGCGACATTATGGAGTACGAGGTCACAAGCGGCACGGGCAAGAACGGTCAGGTCGCGGGCTACCGCATCGGCGGCAAGACCGGCACGTCGGAAAAGGTCGCGCAGGACGCGGCCGGCGGCGCGAAGGAGTACATCGTCTCATTCATCGGCTTTGCGCCGGCGGACGATCCGCAGATCGTCATCCTCGTGCTGCTCGATACGCCGAGCAGCAGCACCGGCATCTACATCAGCGGCGGCCAGATGGCTGCACCCACCGTCGGCAAAATGATGGCGGACATCCTGCCGTACCTCGGCGTGGAACCGTCGTATTCCGAGACGGAAAAGACGTACATGGATAAGACCGTGCCGAACGTGACCGGCCTGTCCGTCGAGCAGGCGAAGGCCGCGCTCGAGGAGGTCGGCCTGCAGGCGCGCGTCTACGGCGAGGGCGACACGGTCACGGCGCAGCTTCCGGGCAGCGGCGCGGTCGTCGCCAGCGGCAGCACCATCCTGCTCTATGCGGGCAAGGAGCCCTCGGCTGACAAGGAGACCATGCCAGATCTGACCAATCTCAGCTATCAGACCGCCCGCGACCGCATGGCCGCGCTGGGCCTGTATATCAAGACCAACAGCTCCATCACGGACACCGCACAGATCGTCTCCGGCCAGACCGTGGCAGCCGGCACGCAGCTGGATCACGGCACGGTCGTGGAGGTCACGCTCGTGACGAGTGATTCGAGCATGCTGGGCAGATACTGACGAACAAACGGAGGTACCCTTATGAAACTCAAGCGACTGCTGTCCGTTCTGGACGTGTGCGAATGCACCGCCGATCCGGAGCTGGACGTTCGGGATATCAGCTTTGACTCGCGCACCACGCAACCCGGCGACCTGTTTGCCGCCGTCTGCGGGTATGAGTCCGACGGCCACCGCTTCATCGGCGCAGCCGTCGCGCGCGGCGCGGCCGTCGTGCTCTGCCAGAAGAAGCCGGAGGTCGATATACCGTATATCCTCGTGGCCGACAGCCGTCTTGCGCTGTCACGCCTCTGCTGCGAATTTTTCGGCAACCCGTCGCGTGAGCTGACCATGATCGGCGTGACCGGCACGAACGGCAAAACCACCGTCACCACGCTCATCAAGCACATGCTCGAGCAGTGCCTGCACACGAAGGTCGGCCTGATCGGCACGAACGCGAACATCATCGGTGATGAGGTGCTGCACACCGAGCACACCACGCCGGACACCTATGAGCTGCAAAAGCTCCTGCGCCGGATGGTCGATGCCGGCTGCACGCATGCGGTCATGGAGGTGTCGTCGCACTCGCTCGTGCTGCACCGCGTGGAGGGCATCCGCTTCCGCGTGAGCATCTTCACGAACCTGTCGCAGGACCACCTGGACTTCCACAAGACCATGGAGGCCTACGCCGAGGCCAAGGCGCTGCTGTTCGCGCAGAGCGACATCGGCATCGTCAACGCCGACGATGATTGGGCGCACGTCATGCTCGCGCGCGCCGAGTGCCCGATGCAGACCTACTCCGCCAAGCGCAACGACGCAGACCTTGTGGCCAAGGATATCCGCCTGAGCGCGTCCGGCGTGCGCTTTGTCGCCATGAGCGGTGATGCGATCGCGCGCATGCGCCTCGGCATCCCCGGCATGTTCTCTGTTTACAACGCGCTGAGCGTCGTCGCCTGTGCGCGCGCGCTCGGCATCTCGCTCGATGACTGCGCGGCTGCGCTCGATACGGCAAAGCCCGTCAAGGGGCGCGCCGAGCCGCTCGAGACCGACGGGGACTATACCATCCTCATCGACTACGCCGTCACGCCCGACGCCATCGACAACATCCTCACGACGGTGCGCGAGTTTGCGCCTGCACGGCTGGTGTTCCTCTTCGGCTGCGGCGGAGACCGCGACCGCGGCAAGCGCCCGAAGATGGGACGCATCGCAGGTCAGAAGGCGGATTTCGTCATCGTCACGAGCGACAACCCGCGCACGGAAGACCCGGAGGCGATCATTGCCGACATTCTCCCCGGTCTCAAGGAGACGCACACGCCCTATGTCGTGCGCCCCGACCGGCGCGAGGCCATCGCCTATGCGATCGAAAATCACTGCCCTGGCGACGTTATCATCCTCTGTGGCAAGGGCCATGAGGATTATCAGATCATCGGCAAGACGAAGGTGCACATGGATGAGCGCGAGATCGTCGCCGAAATACTCGACAAGAGGAAGAGAGAGAAAGAAAAATGACACTGAAGCTGATACTGGCGTTCGTCATCGCGTTTGCGGTGTCGGTCGTCGTCGGATTTTTCCTGGTTCCGTATCTCAAGCGCATCAAGGCGGGGCAGAGCATTAAAGAAAACGGTCCCACGTGGCATATGTCCAAGCAGGGCACGCCGACCATGGGCGGGCTGATGTTCATCGCTGCGATCGCGGTCGTGTGCCTGTCGGTCGGCTTTGAGTGCATGGCTGAGGGCGAATACGGTCACCTGTTTTGTCTGGCGTTCGCGCTCGTGTTCGGCGCGATCGGCTTTCTGGACGACTATGAAAAGCTCAAGAAAAAGCAGAACCTCGGTCTGACGGCCGGCAAGAAGATCCTGCTGCAGCTGGCGGCGGCCGTGGCGTTCATTTTCCTCATGCGCCGCTTTGGCTATGTCGCGCTCGACAGTCTCTACATCCCGTTCTGGAACACGACCGTGGCCATCTCCGAGCCGCTGTATGTGATCTTCGCCGCCTTCGTCATCGTCGGCACGGTCAACTCCGTGAACCTCACCGACGGTGTGGACGGTCTCGCCGCGAGCACGACGATGCCGGTGTGCATCTTCTTTGCCGTGCTTTCCATCCTCTGGGGCGAGCGGTTTTTGTCCCTCGGCGTGTTTGCCTCCGGCATTGCCGGCGGTCTGCTGGGCTTTTTGATCTATAACTTCAATCCGGCCAAGGTGTTCATGGGCGACACGGGCTCGCTCTTTCTCGGCGGTGCGGTCGCGGCGCTGGCCTTCGCCTACGATATGCCGCTCATCCTCGTGACGGTCGGCATCATGTACATCGTCGAGGCGCTCTCGGACATCATTCAGGTCGGCTATTTCAAGCTCACGCACGGCAAGCGCGTGTTTAAGATGTCCCCGTTTCACCACCATCTGGAGATGGGCGGCTGGACGGGCCACAAGTGGAAGGAAAAGCAGATCGTGGCGCTGTTTGCCGGCGTGACGGTGCTGTTTGCAGTTTTGTCGTTTATCGGCGTGTTCCACCGCTTCGGTGCGTGAGCGCGCCGCGGCGCAGGGAGGTGCGTTCATGAATATATCCGGTTTGAGACTTCCTGCGCGCCGGACAGGGGCAGCTGCCGGAGCAAAGCGCGGCAGCTTTGACCTGCCGTTTTTCGTGCTCACGCTGCTGCTGCTGACGATCGGCGTCATCATGGTGCTCTCGTCGAGCTTTGCCCGCGCCTATGCGCAGGGTAAGTCGCCGACGTATTATTTCGTCCGGCAGGCGGGCTTCGCTGTGGCCGGCGTCGTGGGTATGATCCTGTTTTCCCACGTGCGCATGGCGACGTACCGCCGCTGGTCGCTCGCGCTGCTGGGCGTGAGCATTTTCCTGCTCGCCATCGTCTGGATCCCGCACATCGGCGTGGTCGGCGGCGGCGCGCGCCGGTGGCTGAGTCTCGGCTTTACGACGTTTCAGCCGTCGGAGATCGCAAAGATCGCGGTCGTGCTGTTTTTCTCGAGCATGATCTGTACATACAAAGACCAGATGCAGACGATCCGCTACGGCGTCGTGCCGTTCATGGTCATCACCGGCGGCATCGTCATCCTGCTCATGCTCGAGCCGCATCTGTCGGCGTCGATCATCATCATGGCGCTGGCGATCGTGATGATGTTTGTCGGCGGCATCAAGCTCTCGTACCTGCTCATCGGCATGGGCGGCGCGGGCGCGCTGCTGCTGATCGCGGGCAAGTTCGTGCCGTATGTGCACAAGCGCATCGTGTCGTGGCGCGACCCGTTCGCCGACACGAGCGCTGCCGGCTATCAGATCGTGCAGTCGCTGTATTCCATCGGCTCGGGCGGCTTTCTCGGGCTCGGCCTCGGCCAGAGCCGGCAGAAATATCTCTACCTGCCGGAGGAGCACAACGACTACATCTTTTCCATCGTCTGCGAGGAGCTTGGCTATGTCGGCGCGGTTGCGATCCTGATCCTGTTCGCGCTGCTCATCTGCCGCGGCTATTGGATCGCCGCGCACTCGCCCGACCGCTACAGCTTTCTCGCCGGCGTCGGCATTACGACGCTGCTGTCGATCCAGGTGTTTTTGAACATCGCGGTCGTTACGAATCTCATCCCATGCACCGGCATCTCGCTGCCGTTTTTCAGCTACGGCGGCACGGCGCTGCTGATGCAGCTCGGTGAAATGGGCATTATTCTGAGCATATCGCGCGACATTCCGACGAAGAAAGCGCGGTAGCATCCGATTCTGCAAGCTGTCTCGGCGGCGCGTGCCGCCTGAGTTTCGATATTCCGGGAGGGACTGACTATGAATTTTCTCTTTACCTGCGGCGGTACCGCAGGCCACATCAACCCCGCGCTCGCGGTTGCGGGCGTTCTGCGCGACCGGATGCCCGATTGCGGCATCCTCTTCGTCGGCGCAAACGGCAAGATGGAGACGGACCTCGTTCCGCGCGCGGGCTATGACATCGTGACCGTGGAGGTCACGAACATCCACCGCAGCCTCAAGCCGTCGGAGATCATGTACAACTTCCGCTCGCTGCACAATGCGCGGCAGGCGACGAAGGACGCGCGCAAGATCATTGAGGACTTCAAGCCCGATGTCGCCATCGGCACGGGCGGCTATGTGTGCTACCCCGTGCTCAAGGCGGCGGCGCAGCTCGGCATTCCGGCCATCGTGCATGAGTCCAACGCCGTGCCGGGGCTGACGACGAAGATGCTCGCCGGCGCGGTCGACCGTATTCTGGTCGGCTTCGAGGAGAGCAAGCAGCACTACAGCGAGCAGGACAAGGTCGTCGTCACCGGCACGCCGGTGCGCGGCGCGTTCACGGCCTGCTCCAAGGCGGAGGCCAAGCGCCAGCTCGGGCTCGATCCCGAAAAGCCGCTGGTCGTGTCGGTCTGGGGGTCGCTCGGCGCGTCATACATGAATGAGATCATGACGGCCTTCATCACCCGCGCCGCCGTGACGGGCGCACCGTTTTCGCTCATCCACTCGGCGGGGCGCAACGGCTATGAGAAGATGCACACGGCGCTGCTGGAAAAGTGTCCGGCCGATCTCGCGGCACACGGCATGGACGTGCGGCCGTACATCTACGATATGCCGCTGGTGATGGATGCGGCCGATCTTGTGCTGTGCCGCGCGGGCGCGTCCACGCTTGCCGAGCTCACGTGCATCGGAAAGCCCGCCGTGCTCATCCCGTCGCCGAACGTCACGAACAACCATCAGGAGCGCAACGCGCGCGTGCTCGAGCGCGCCGGCGGCGCAAAGGTGCTGCTCGAAGGGTCGTTCACGGCGGACGACCTGTATAACCTCGTCAGCGACCTGCTCTCCGACGGTGCACAGCTTGCGCAGATGGCGGACAATATGCGCGCCGCCGGCGTGAGCGATGCCGCCGAGCGCATTGCCGATCTGGTGCTTGAGCTGGCGGACCGGCATACAAAATGACAACTTCGCGTTTCTCTGCATAGGATGGCATGAATTTGCTGTGCGGAGGAAAGATCATGAGCATATGGCACATTTACGGCGGAAACAGGCTGACCGGGAGTACGCGGGTGCAGGGCGCCAAGAATGCGGTGCTGCCGATCATGGCGGCGTCGGTGCTCTCCGGAGGTGAGACGGTTCTGCACAACGTGCCCGATCTGCGGGACGTGACGACCACGCTGCGCATCCTGCAGCATCTCGGCTGCACGGCGGTGCGCGACGGGGACACGGTACGCATCGATTCGCGCGGGATGCACTGCGATTTCATCCCGCACGCACTCATGCGGGAGCTGCGCTCGTCGGTCATCTTTCTCGGCGCGATCCTCGCGCGCTTCGGCACGGCGCGCCTGTCCATGCCGGGCGGGTGCGAGCTCGGGCCGCGGCCGGTGAATCTGCACTTGGACGCGCTGCGCGCGCTCGGCGCGGAGGTCACGGAGCGCGGCGGAGACATCATCTGCCGGGCGCACGCGCTTCAGGGGCGGCGCATCCTGCTGCCGTTTCCGAGCGTCGGCGCAACGGAAAACGCCATGCTCGCTGCCTGCGCAGCGGCGGGGGAGACGGTCATCTGTAACGCCGCGCGCGAGCCGGAGATCGCCGACCTGCAGTGCTACCTGCGCAAGCTCGGCGCGGACATTTCCGGCGCGGGCACGTCCACGGTCACGGTCGGCGGCTTCCGGCCGCGGCCGTTTGTCGAGCATACGATCATGCCCGACCGCATCGTCGCAGCGACGATCCTGTGCGCTGCCGCCGCCTGCGGCGGCGAGGTGGAGCTGCAGGATGTAGATCCGGCACACTTTTCGACCGTTCTGGACTCGCTTTCTGAGGCGGGATGTGCTATAATCACAGCGGCGTCCGCCGTGCGCCTGACATCGGATGGGCAGCTCACGGCGCCGCGCCCGGTCGTCACGCAGCCGTATCCGGGCTTTCCCACGGATGCGCAGCCGCCGCTCATGGCGGCCTGCCTGCGGGCAAAGGGCACCACGGTGTTCACCGAAAACATCTTTACCAACCGCTACCGTCATGCCGAGGAATTCCGGCGTCTGGGCGCAGCCGTCAGCATCGAGGGCCGTGTGGCGTATGTCACCGGTGTCGAGCGGCTCACCGGCGCGCCGCTCACGGCAAGCGACCTGCGCGGCGGCGCGGCCATGCTCGTGGCCGGGCTTTGCGCCGAGGGCGCGACCGAGCTTTTCGACGACGGGTATATTGACCGCGGGTACGACCGCTTTGACGCGTGCCTGTCGGCGCTGGGCGCTGACGTGCGCTGTGCCGTGCCGCGGTGAAAGGAATCTCTGCCTATGAAACAATCGAAGCAGCCCCGGCAGCGCCGTGCGCGCCGTGTGCGCCGTCCGTCCGCAGGGCGGGGGAGATCGCTGCTGCAGCCGCTGATCTTCCTGCTGATCTGCGTGGCGCTTGTGCTGGGGATGAGCGTGTTTTTCCGCGTCTCGAAGGTCGAGGTCGTCGGAAACTCCATCTACACGGCCGAGGAGGTCGTTGACGCCTCGGGCATCGGCAAGGGCGATAACCTCTTTTTCATCAACCGTTTCTCGGCGGCCAGCCGCATCTTCAGCAAGCTTCCCTATGTGGACAAAGCAAAGGTCACGCGCGCCCTGCCGAACCGCGTCACCATTACGATCCAGGAGAGCAGCGCCATGGCCTACGTCAAGGCGGACGACGGCTACTGGGTCGTCGACCAGAACTGCAAGCTGCTCAAGTCCGTCACGGACAGCGAACTGACCGGCCTCGCCCGTATCGACGGCATCACGCCGGTGGAACCGAAGGTCGGCGAGGTGCTCAATGCCGGCGACGCCGACGCGCCGAAGGTCACGTACCTTGCGGCGATCCTCGGGCAGCTGCTCACGCGCGACATGGCGTCCAAGGTCACGGTGATCGACCTTTCGGACGCGGCGAGCCCGAGCTTTCTCTATGACGGGCGGTTCACGGTGCGCCTCGGTGCAAACGAGAATGTCGAGTATAAATTCGGCATGCTCCAGAGCGCCATATCGCAGCTCACAGCCAGCGATACCGGCACCATCGATCTGTCGATCGACAAGCGCGCACATTTCAGCCCCGGCTGAATGTTCACAAAAAAAGATTGACCTGATAAGGAAAACGATATAAAATGGGAAAGAATAAGAACAGACAAAAGCGAAATCCGCCAAGAAACGGCCCTCAGAGCGCACACGCGCCGAGCGCTGATACAAATAGAAACAACAGGGAGGAACCGAATATGTCCTTTGCTACCGAGTCCGGTCCGGAAAATGTCGTCACCATCAAGGTCGTTGGCGTCGGCGGGGCCGGCAACAACGTCGTAAACCGCATGGTTAAGTCCGGCACTCAGGGAATTGAGTACGTGGCTGTCAATACAGATAAGCAGGCTCTGGCCGTCTCCAGCGCAGACCAGAAGATCCAGATCGGCGAGAAGCTGACCCACGGTCAGGGTGCCGGCAGCGATCCCGACGTCGGCAAGCGCAGCGCCGAGGAGAGCCGCAACAACATTGCCAAGAGCCTGGAAAATGCCGATATGGTCTTCATCACCGCCGGTATGGGCGGCGGCACCGGCACGGGCGCAGCGCCCACGATCGCGGACATCGCCCGCGAGGCCGGCATCCTGACCGTCGGCGTCGTCACCAAGCCCTTCAAGTTTGAGGGCAAGCGCCGCATGGATCAGGCCATGGTCGGCATCAACGAGCTGCTGGGCAAGGTCGATTCCCTGCTTATCATCCCGAACGACCGCCTGAAGTTTGCCACCGACCAGAAGGTCACGCTGGCCAACGCCTTCGAGATCGCGGACGACGTGCTGCGTCAGGCCGTTGTGAGCATTTCCGACCTCATCAAGAACACCGGCTTTATCAACCTCGACTTTGCGGACGTCACCTGCGTCATGAAGGACGCCGGCTTTGCCCACATGGGCGTCGGCCGCGCCGCCGGCAAGGGCAAGGCGGAGGACGCTGCCCGCATGGCCGTGGCCAGCCCGCTCATGGAGACGTCGATCAACGGTGCGCGCGGCGTGCTCATCAACATCACCGGCTCCGAGGATATGGGTCTGGAGGATGTCGAGACCGCTGCCAACCTCGTTCAGGAGGCTGCGCATCCGGATGCCAACATCATCTTCGGCGCGAGCTTCGACCCCTCGCTCGACGACGAGATCCGCGTGTCCGTCATCGCCACCGGCTTCGACGAGCCGGGCAAGGCGCAGGCGGGGGGCGCCCCCGCCGGCCCCACAAGGAGCG
>OGOL01002817.1_pt1 | contig 12813 bp, 10 predicted proteins | sample 1552641 | NCBI WGS metagenome assembly OGOL01 (sample SAMEA2580140, study PRJEB22360) | human gut metagenome | biome: human gut; feature: human-associated habitat; material: faeces | place: Denmark | collected 2008/2010 | reverse complement strand
GCACCCTCGGTATGCTGGGCGGCTCTGCAATGGGTACTACCCTGAGCAACCTGGCTGCCAAGTACGCATGGATCATGGCTGGTCTGGGCGCTGCCGGTGGTATGATGCGCTTCGTCGGTTTCGCTACCCTGCTGCGCATCATGCTTTCCAACGAGTTCTGGGGCATCTACTTTGCTGGTTTCGCTCTGGCAACCATCATCGGCTACATCCCCGAGCTGTCCGGTTCTGCTCTGCTGCTGATCGCATTCGTTGGTGTTGCGATCGCTCTGTATGACTACCAGACTCGCGTTGCTATCAAGCAGGCTGCTGGTTCTGGTTTTGCTGCGAATGGAGGCGACGACGAAGATGGCATCTAATGCAACTCATTACAACAATCTGACTCCCGCGAAGCCTTTGGATAAGGCTACGCTGAATAAGATGGTGTTCCGTTCCCTGAACCTGCAGGCATCTTTCAACTACGAGCGTATGCAGGCTGCCGGCTGGCTGTACTGCATCCTGCCCGGTCTGGAGAAGATCCACGCAGACAACAAGGAAGACCTGGAGCTCTCCATGGAGCACAACCTGGAGTTCTTCAACACTCACCCGTTCCTGGTCACCTTCGTCATGGGCATCATCCTCTCTCTGGAGCAGCAGAAGGCTGACATCGAAACCATTCGTGCCGTGCGTGTTGCCGCTATGGGTCCTCTGGGCGGTATCGGCGACGCAATCTTCTGGTTCACTCTGGTTCCTATCACCGCAGGTATCACCTCGAACATGGCCATCAACGGTTCGCTGGCTGGCCCCATCCTGTTCCTGCTGATCTTTAACATCGTGCAGTTCGCATGCCGCTTCTTCCTGATGTACTGGTCTTACAACCTGGGCACCAAGGCTATCGACATCCTGACTGCCAACGCTAAGGAGTTCACCCGTGCAGCTTCCATGCTGGGCGTCTTCATCGTCGGTGCTCTGACTTCCAACTACGGCGGCACCACCGTTGCTACCGTCATCGAGAACGGCGACAGCCCCATCGTTATCCAGAGCATTCTGGATGGCGTCCTGCCCAAGCTGATCCCTCTGGCTCTGACCCTCGGCCTGTTCTTCCTGATGAAGAAGAAGAACTGGAAGCCCGTTACCTGCATCGCTCTGCTGCTGGTGATCGGTCTGGTCGGCGCATTCTTTGGTATCTTCGCTTAATTCAAAGCTGGAGCTACAATGCACGCTGTACTTCTTGATTTTAATGGGACGATGTTCTTTGATACCCGCTTCCACATGGAGGCGTGGTCAAAGATCTATCATGAACTGCATCCCGAAGATAAAAGCCCTCTTGCATCGACGAAGATTTGCGGTCCCTGCAATGATGTCATTCTGAAGAACATGGCCCCGTGGCTCACCCCTGCGGAGCGCCAGCAGTATTCAGAAAAGAAAGAGGCGCTGTACCGGGAGGCATGCAGGAACGATCCTGCCAGTTTACACCTCGTAGCAGGTGCTGAAGAGCTGCTGCAAGGCTTACAGAAGCGCGGCATCCCGTTCGCGCTGGCGAGTGCTTCCATAAAAGCAAATGTTGATTTCTACTTTGACTCGTTTCCGATCGGTCACTGGCTGAAACAACAGGACGTCGTGTACGACGACGGAAGCTATGCCGACAAAGGCGAGATGCATCTGGAAGCTGCGCGGAGGCTGGGTGTTCCGTTCTCTGAGTGCTTGGTCATCGAGGACAGCGTCACCGCCATCGCTCTGGCAAAACGAAACGGCGCAGGCCGGATCGTGGGCGTCGGAGAGACGGCAGACGGGTCCGAGCTGCTGGCACTGGGAGCAGACCACTACATCCACGACTTTACAGAATTTGATTACGGTTGGTTGGAAAACTGAGTTCACCCAATGAGTTTCCACTTCCACAGTTGATAAGGCGGCTTCGAGAGATCGAAGCCGCCTTTGTCGTGCGTGTACATATAAAATATACCGCTCCAGAAATGAAGCGGTATAGAGGAGAACTTGTTCAGCTTATGAGATTGCTCGAGGTCAACAGAGTCAGATACTGGAGTAGTTCCTGAGCAGCACTTTCAAGGGCTGCGTTGCCGGAGTGACAGCACAGAACGTGGCGGCAAGCGTCCTGAATGCGCTTCAGGCTGTTCTGGCTTCTCGCGATGGACAAATCATTTGAAAGAAATTTTTTATTGATTTGATAATAATCGGAGAAGATAGCTTCCGAAGCATAGTGAACAGCGTCTTGATATTTTTGGTCTTTTTCTAAGCCACGGTCTTTCTCTGCGAGTGCGCAGCAGATAAGAGAGACCGTCAGGGCAGATTTGTAGTGGATAGCCTCCCAGCCGTCATCATAGACTTTCTTGGCGTAAGAGTAGGCTTCCGTGAGCTTCTCCCTCGATGTTTCATAGCGATAAAGGCATTTGGAACGCTGGAGCCAGTAATGCAAATCGGAGTTCAACTCAACGGAAAGCTCCTCATAAATGCGGCTGACGAGCTGTTGCTTTTTGGGTTTGGGCGCGAACAGCTGATTCAGAGTATCGAACAGAATGATCTCAATGTAGAATCGTCTGTGCGAGTAATAGGAGCGGCAGTTCTGCACGATATAAATGATACATTCGACGATTTTTTGGTCGTCACATCTGGAAAGAGCATTGATGAGAGCGAGCTTGCTGTTGTGGACAAGCTTCTTGCCGGAGTGCTTTGTGGCCTCGTCGGGGGTGCAGGGAAGATATTCAACAAGAGGGCCACAGACGTTCATGAAGTTTCCGATATGAAGATTGGTGATCCCAAGAACCGCAGCGTCAGAAAAGTAGACTTTGTCAAGGGCGGAAAGAAGAATCAGCTGCATATAGCCCCAGAAATCGAGCTGTGAGACATCAATGTCAAGGAAGGACAGGTCTACCAGATGATTATCGCTGAGAAGATACAGGTAGTCGTCGTTGGTGTTGGAAGGCTTTCTTCTGGATATTCCTAGAGTATCCGCTTTGGTACGGTTCTGCAGGAGCTCATCTCTGTGGAAAACACTGTTCAGCTCGACAATACACGTTTTGATTTTGGTTTGAGTATAATTGTCACTGGAATTGACGCACATAACAATACGATGATTATGGTGCAGGAGAAGCGGTTCGTTTCCTAAGATATAGCCATAGACGTCGGGGGAAAGGGCATTGCTGTCAAAAAGGAAAAGTCCATTCCGTGTTTCATTGAACAGTTTTACAATCAGGTCTTCATCGGGAATCAGGTCGGAAGGAAAATAGAAGCAGTCGCGCTGAGGGACCTTCCGGGTTATATCACAGAGAAGGGAAGTTTTTCCACTGAAGCGACGGCCTTTGACGATAACACAGGTGTATTCGTCGAGATTGGAAAGGACTTCCTGAACAGCGTCCCGCAGGACGTGAAGTCCGCCTCGTTTGAATGTATTGGAAGTAAAATCAAAGATATTCCCATGAGAAAGAAGCGAGAGTGATATGGCTTTATCCGAGTATTCAACAGTGGCCGGGTTGTAGTAAGAATACAGGCTCGTTGCGACGGAAGCCTGAAGTTCCTTATATTTTTTCACAAGGTCGACGTAAAAAGCCTCATAGCTGTTAACGAGCAGTACATGGCTGATGCCATAGGAAGAAAGCTGCATTTCTTCGAGAAGAGAAGGCTTTTCGTTTCGGACGATGATCCGCATGGAATCCGGCAGATATTTCCCCGTACACTGGTCGACCACCTGCTTGATGTCGATCTCGTCCTTCAGACTGCAGCCGATGAATAGAACGATCCGGCTGCAAAAGTCGGATTTTAGATAATTAAGGATATAGCGGTTCTTACTGCCGATGATGGAATTCCAGTATTGGCTATTGCTGAAGATAATGTTTTCGTTAGAGTCATCGGGAGAGCTTGCGTAGGTGGCCTCGTGGACAGCATCACCGTGAAGTTTGTATAAGAGTTTTTTGGATGTTTTGGGAATATTGAATTTTTTATACGGAAGGATCGCTCTGTATTTTCCGCAACGCTCGATACCATCATCAAAGTTGATAGTGTAAATATATGGCCAGTCGATTTTATTGATGAAATCCTGATGCGAAGCAGAGAGGTTGGTTTCCGTGAAACTCTTTTCGAAAAAAGCTGCACGGTCGGCTACAGAAATATATTTAAAAAACAGGTCAGCGATCTGAGTGAAAGAGCAGGTATCCAGTTTGCCCTTTGCGAGATCAGGGAACGATTTCAAAATGAGTTCAATCATCTCTGCGCAGACTGTCGGACCATCAGGCACACAGCCTCCTGCAGTCTCAGAACCGGCAGAAAATCCGGCACCGATAAAAGGAATGAGGTTTCGGCGGACAGCATATTCGGCGAGCTTGGAGATGCCTTCATCGTGTTCCCAATAGGTGAGCATACTCATTTTTCTGCATCCTTTCATCTGAAGTAAGTGATAATTTATTATACTATATCCAATAGAAGAAGACAATCGGAAAAATTGCTGGCTATTTTCCTTGTAAAGCAAAAAAGGTGGAAAATCACTTGACACAGTAAAATGAAAAGCGCAGGTCATCTTCCAACTGGAGAGAACCTGCGCCTTTTGGCATATGTCCCAGACAGGAGTCGAACCTGCGGCCTTCCCCTTAGGAGGGGGACGCTCTATCCAACTGAGCTACTGAGACACGTTACAGATATGATACCGCAAACAGCGCACAAAATCAAGTTGAATCGGAGAGAAAAAAGGTGTATCCTATAAAGAGAGGCTCCTGCGCCGGGAAACTTTGCGCAGGGGCGGCAGAACGACTCGCCCCTCTGGCTGCTGGCCGGGGGAGCCCCGGGAGGTTGCAATGGGAAAAAACAAAACCAAAAAGCGGACACGCCGGCCCAATAAGGGCTGGCTGGCGGGCAGCAGTGCGACGCAGACCATCTGCAGCAGCTTTCTGCTGGTCATCGCGGTGGGGACGCTGTTGCTCACCCTGCCCATTCCCAGCAGGACGGGGCGGCTGGGCGTCATCGCCGCCCTGTTCACCGCCACCAGTGCCACCTGTGTGACGGGCCTCGTCGTGCGGGATACATGGAGCCAGTTTTCGCTGTTCGGGCAGGTAATCATCCTGATGCTCATTCAGGTGGGCGGCCTCGGCCTTGTCACCCTCACCAGCTTCTTCGCGCTGGCGGCCCGGCGGCGGATGGGCTTCCGCGACCTGCGGCTGCTGGGCGAGAGCGTCTCGGCAGACGGCCTGTCCAAGGCCACTGAAGTGCTGAAGATCGTCATCAAGCTGGCGGCGGCTTTCGAGGCCGTGGGCATCGTGCTGCTGCTCTTCGCATTCGTGCCACAGTTCGGCGCAGAGGGTGTGTGGGTCAGCGTGTTCACGGCCATCTCGGCTTTCTGCAACGCAGGCTTTGACCTCTTCGGACGGTTTGGCGCCTACTCCTCGCTGGTGCCGTACGTCAACAACTACTATGTGCAGGCTGTCATCATGTTCATGATCATGGCCGGTGGTCTGGGCTTCATGGTCTGGGTGGAGCTGGCGGAGTACCGCAAAAAGCGGCGGCTCTCTCTCCACGCGAAAGTCGTGCTGCAGTTCTCGGTCATCTTCTGGGTGGGCGGCGCGGTGCTGCTGGCCCTGCTCGAGTGGTCGAACCCCAGGACGATGGGCGGCCTGTCCGTCCCGGGCAAGATCATGGCGGCGCTGTTCCAGTCGGTATCCACCCGTACTGCGGGTATGAACACTATCGACCTCGCGGCCTGCAGCCCCATCAGCAAGCTGCTGATGAGCGTGCTGCAGTTCATCGGTGCGGCCCCCGGTTCGACGGGCGGCGGCGTCAAGGTGACGACCTTCGCGGTGCTCATCCTGACCATCCGCAGCGTGGCACAGGGCCGCGATGACTGCGTTATCGGCGGTCACCACATCGAGTCCAAGACGGTCTACCGCGCTCTGACCATCATCGTAATCGGCGCGGTGGCGGCGTTCGGCTCTGCCGTCGTGGTGTACTACAACACCGCAGAGACGGTGTCGGTCATCGACTGCATCTTCGAGTCCTGCTCGGCGTTCGGTACGGTGGGCCTGTCGGTGGGTGTCACGGGGCAGCTGAACACCGGCGCAAAGCTGCTGTATATGGCCTGTATGTTCATGGGCCGCGTCGGCCCGGTGTCGCTGGCGATCAGCCTGACGGCAAAGCCCGACGACAACAAGCGCAAAGTCCTCCCGGTGGGTCACATCAACGTAGGTTAAACAAAAAGCGGGCGCTCTACCTGTCCGGAGAGACAGAGGAGCGCCCGCTTTCACTCATTATAAATTGTCCAGTTCCGTCTGGAGCTTTGCAAGAGAGTCCCGAATCGGCAGATGCTGGGGGCAGACGGCCTCACACTTGCCGCAGCGGACGCAGTGAATGGCCTTTTCGGCATCCGGGAAGCAGGCTGTCCACTGCTGGCGGATGGCGTCCTTATTGCCGAACATCCCGAGCTTGTTCCAGATGCTGAAGTTGTCGGGAATGTCCACGCCCATGGGGCAGGGCATACAGTACAGGTAGAGCCCACCCCGAGGGGGCGGGGCATACGGTAGCGGCAGCCGGTGCAGCCGATTTTGATGTGGCTGCGCAGGACGTCGGCAGTCTGCCGGATGGCGGCGTTCTCGGCGTCGGTCATGGGGCAGAAATCTCCGAAGGTGGCGAGGTTGTCGTCCAGCTGGTCTTCTGCACTCATGCCGGAGAGGACGACCTTCACATTTTTGTGGCTGGCCACCCAGCGCAGCGCCCACGAGGCTGCACTGGCGTCTGCGTCCAGTGCATTCAGCGGCGCGGCAGCGTCCGGCGGCAGCTGTGCCAGCGTACCGCCCTTGATGGGCTCCATGATGATGAGGGGAACATTCAGTTCTTCGGTAAGAGCATAGCCCCGGTCGCCTGCGATCTCCTCGGCACGGTCGTCGGTGTCGAGGTAGTTGTACTGCAGCTGGCAGAAGTCCCACGGCTGGTCGCGCAGGATATGCTCGAAGCCCGCCGCGTTGTCGTGGCAGGAGAAGCCAAAATTCCGGATGCGCCCGGCAGCCTTCTGCTCCCAGAGCCAGTCCACAATGCCCATCTCTTTGGCCGCATCGTAGCGGGCTTTGTGCAGGGAATGCAGCAGATAGAAGTCGATGTAGTCCACACCCAGCCGCTCGAACTGCTTCTCGAAGATGGCTTTGGCCTCGTCGAGGGTCTTGCAGCTCCACAGAGGCAGCTTGGTGGCGAGGTAGAAGCTCTCTCGAGGCCACTTGGCAATGACCCGGCCCACGAAAGGTTCGCTCTCACCGCCGTGGTAGGGGAAAGCGGTGTCAAAGTAGTTGACACCCGCCTCTCGGGCAGTGTTCAGCAGCTTTTCGGCCCGTACTTCGTCGATGCGGCCATCCGGCAGGGTGGGGAAGCGCATACACCCGTAGCCCAGCAGCGAGGTGGAGATGTCCCGCCCGCTGCCGTCTTTTTTTGTCCAATCACGATACTCCATAGCCATTTCTCCGGCGGGGGTCTGCCCGCCGCTCCTCTGCCCTAAGTATAGCAGGAGAAATTGCGATAGACAAGACGAACACCCCGGCCTGCAGACAGCCGGGGTGTTGTATTCGTGCGGGAAATATGATATTCTATAGGTGCTGCCGATGCAGCAAGGTACTGTCTGCAATGTAGGTGGTCACGCCCTTCCGGCCCTGCGCCGGGGAGGTGAACTTTTTGCTATCCCCTGACGCATGGTGCGAAAGGGGGGATGTTCTATGACGTTTGAACAGGTCGTATTGCTGCTCTCGCTTCTTGGCGGAGCGATCTACATCACGTTTCAAATCACCTGGACCATTTTTAACAGCAAAAAGAAATGACCGCCCAAGCCCTGACAAGCTGCGGTCATTCTTTTTGATCTAACGCTGGAAGGACGCTGACCATTCGCAGACAGTGCCTTTCGTGTTTATAGTATAGAGCTTTTGCAAGCCATTGTCAAGCAAAACGAGGGATAAGATGGATTCTCTGAAAATCGGAAATATCACCCTGCCCCACCGGGCAGTTTTTGGCCCGATGGCGGGCTTTACGGACGCGCCCTGCCGTCGGCTGATGGCCCAGCACGGCGCAGGATTTACGGTCAGCGAGATGGTGTCCAGCCGGGCGCTGGTCTACCACGACCACAAAACGGTCAGCCTGCTCAAAGCCGAACCCAACGGCGCACCCTACGGCGTGCAGATCTTCGGCGAGGTGCCCCAGATCATGGGCGAGGCCGCAGCGGCCATTGAAGAATATCAGTTCGACTTTCTGGACATCAACATGGGCTGCCCGGCCCCGAAGATCGTCTCGGGCGGTGCAGGCAGCAAGCTGATGCTGGACCCCGACCTCTGCGGCCGCATCGTCGAGCAGGTCAAGGCCCACACCACCCGCCCGGTAACGGTCAAGATGCGGAAAGGCTGGGACGCCGACCACATCACGGCGGTGGAGTGCGCCAAAGCCTGCGAGCAGGCGGGGGCTGAACTCATCGCCGTCCACGCCCGCACCCGGGAGCAGATGTACACCCCGGGCATCGACCCGGACATCATCGCCAAAGTCAAGGCGGCGGTGAAGGTGCCTGTGCTGGGCAACGGCGACATCCACACGGCAGAAGATGCCGTGGAGATGATGCAGCGCACTGGCTGCGACGGCGTCATGATCGCCCGTGCCGCGCTGGGCGACCCGTGGCTGTTCGAGCGGGTGAACGCCGCCATCGAGGGCCTGCCGACTCCCAAGGAGCCGAACCTGCAGGCCCGGATGAACGCCCTCCGCCGTCAGGTGGAAGAGATGGTGGAGCAGAAGGGCGAGTACACCGCCATGCCTCAGGCCCGCGCCCAGACGATGCACTATATGAAGGGCCTCAAGGGCGCTGCCGCCCTCCGCCGCTGCTGCTGCACCCTGTCCCGTCTGGAAGACCTGGACGAGCTTATTGCGGCGGTGTTCGAAGAGCAGCGCAAGGCCGGGCTGGACCCGGACGACGTGCGGGAAGTCCCCTTCCCGTGATCATTCGCTGCGGGTCAGCTCGTCGAGGTTCTGGGTGAAGCAGGGGAGGCAGTGCGCCATGAACCAGTCGGCCTCAGGGCAGTGCATCCCTTCCAGTGCCTCCCGCTGCTGACGAAGCGCGGCATCGAACTCGTGGTTGCCGCTGCGCTGCTCCTCCATGCACTTGACGAGGGCTGAGAGCCGGTCAGCGGCTTTCAGGAGCCGCTTTTCCTCGGCGGTCAGCAGGCTGCCGGTGATGAAGGGGCTGACCTCCTCGGCCAGCTCCGGCGGCAGCAGGCGGGTCATGGAATCCACGCTCTCGGTCTCCAGCGCCTTGTAGGCGTCCCGCAGGCCGGGGCTGCTGTACTTGACCGGCGTGGGCATATCGCCGGTGATGATCTCGGGTGCATCGTGATAGAGCGCCGCCACCGCCACCGTCTTGGGGCGGCAGGGCGTGCCGGTGTACCGCCGCGCGATGAGGCAGAGGGTATGGGCCAGCAGGGCAGTGTCGCAGGTGTGCTCGCTGAGGGATTCCGGGCGGGTGGAGTGCATCAGACTCCACCGGGTGATGTACTTCATCCGCGCCAGAAGGGCGCTGAACGGGTATAGCTTCATGTCGGCCTCCTTGAAGTGTCTTTGAGAGGGTTATACCCGCCCGGCGGGCGAATGTCAAGCAAAACACAAAAATTCTTTTTTTCCACACAGCCGCGTGCTATACTGGAACGCGAGAACGATGCAGGCGATGGGCCTGTGCCGCCCCTCCGGGCGGGGAAAGAGGATAGACAATGGACGATTCAAAAAATCAGACCGGAAATGCCCGGCTGCTCAATATGCCGGGGCGGCGGGACCAGATGCTCCGCACCATGCTGCTCTGTGCGCTGACGGCGGCGATATTCTTCCTGCCGTTCTATATCATCGACGGCGGATTTTTCCACTACGCGGGCGATTTCAACAGCCAGCAGATCAGCTTCTACCGCTACATGAACGGCTTTATCAAGGGGGCAGGCTACCCGGATGGCATGGCCGGTGCGGCCCGCAGCACCTTCTCCTGGGCCACCGACCTGGGCAGCGGCGCGATGAACGCCTACTCATTCTACCTGTACGGTTCGCCCTTCTTCTGGCTGTCCCTCATCTTCCCCCAGAACTGGCTGCCCTACCTCATGGTGCCGCTGCTGGTGCTGAAATTTGCCGTGGCGGGCGGCGGCGCTTACCGCTACCTCTGCCGCTATGTCCGCCGCTCCGACCACGCGGTGCTGGGTGCCTGCCTGTATGCCTTCTCGGGTTTCAGCATCTACAATGTCTTCTTCAACCACTTTATCGACGTGGTGGCCCTCTTCCCGTGGATGCTCTGGGCGCTGGACGAAACGCTCTACGAGCAGGAAGAGCACTACGGCCTCTTCGCGTTCTGGGTGGGCGTCAATCTGCTCAACAACTACTTCTTCTTCATCGGACAGGTCCTCTTCCTCGTCATCTACTTCATCTGCAAGCTGACGACGAAAGATTTCCCGATGAATGTCCGTCTCTTCGTCCGGCTGGCCTTTGAGAGCCTGCTGGGCGCGGCTCTGGGCTTCGTCCTGCTCTGGCCGGCGGTACTCAGCATTTTGCAGAACCCCCGCACCATCGACCTGTCGTCGGGCTGGGGCTTTCTGACCTACTCGAAGGTGCAGCAGTATCTGGCCATCCTGCTGAGCTGGATCTTACCGCCCGATTCGCCCTACATCACCTCCATCTGGTCGGAGGGCATCATCAAGTGGACAAGTATGTCGGCCTATCTGCCCCTGTGCAGTCTGGCCGGCGCGATGGCCTACTGGCGGGCGCGGAAGGGCGACAGCAAAAAGCGCATCGTTGCCACCTGTGCCATCTTCGCGCTGGTGCCGGTGCTCAACAGCGCCTTCTACGCCCTCAATTCCAGCTACTACGCCCGGTGGTACTATATGCCGGTGCTCATCCTCTGCGCCATGACGGCCAGTGCGCTGGAAAGCCCCGACATCTCTGCCGACGAGCTGGACGCCCCAGTCCGCGGCATCGGCTGGCTGATGGTTGCGACGCTGGCGTTTGCCCTGGTGCCGGTGCAGGACGGCGACACCAAAGAATGGTCGCTGGGTGTGCTGCAGAACCCCGGCCAGTATGCCGCCGTCCTGAGCTTCGGCATCGGCGGCCTTATCCTGTACCGCCTGCTCTGCCGCCGCTGGCGGGGGAGCCAGGCCTTTGCCCGTCGGATGACGGCAGTGGTGCTGGCCTTTGCCTGCGCGTTCAGCATGGTACACATCGGCATCGGCAAGTTCGGCCAGTGGCACACCGACAGCGACCTTGTGGAGCAGTACACCTCCGCCATCAAGCTCAAGGATGACCTGCCCGAGGGCGACTGGCGCGTGGATACCTACAAGACCCACGACAACCTCGGCCTCTGGCTCGACAAGAGCAGCCTGCAATACTTCGGCAGCACGGCCGCGCCCAGCATCCTCAGCTTCTACCCGGCACTGGGCGTCAAGCGGGATGTCCGCAGTGAGCCGGACATCTCCAACTACGCCCTGCGGGGTCTGCTGAGCGTCAAGTACCTCATCACCACGCCCGAAAAGCAGGAAGATTTTCTCGCCGCTGCGGACGACGGATGGAGCTATTACGATACCAAAGACGGCTTCATGCTCTACGAGAACGAGAACTACGTTCCCATGGGCTTTACCTACGACTACTATATTACGGAGGAGTCCTACGAGACGACCGTTAAAAATACCCGCGCGAACCTCCTGATGCGGGCGCTGGTGCTCAGCGAAGAGGACGCCGAAACCTACGGCAAGTACCTCGAGAAGCTGCCCGACGCAAAGCTGGACGATTTGTGGTACGACACCTACGTCTCGGACTGCGCCGACCGCCGCGCCTCGGCCTGCAGCAGCTTCCAGATGACCAACTCCGGCTTCCATGCGGAGATCACGCTGAAAAAAGACGACCTCGTCTTCTTCTCCGTACCGTACGACGATGGATTCACGGCCTACGTCAACGGCGAAGAGACTGATGTCATCCGGGTGGACGAGGGGCTGATGGCCGTCCTGGCCCCGGCGGGGGAAAACACCATCGACTTCGTCTATCAGGCCGACGGCTATTCTCTGGCCAGCAAAGTCTCGCTGGCAGCGCTGGCGGCATTCGTCCTATACGCCGGGTATTTTGTCTGGAAGAAAAAGAAACACTGTTGAATCGCGGTTTGTCAATGCGCATTCTCCCATAAAATACAGAGCGCTTTTTGTGGAAAGAGCGAATAGCCCTTCCGGCCAAAACGTGATAAAATAAACACGTTGTGCTGCCGGAGCAGCCGGAAAGGAAGCGCGAAAGCTATGGAACAAAGCTATTTGATGCCGGGACAGGAACGATGGGAATCATTCCGGGATGCAAATGGGGTGCCGAAGGTTCGCTATTCTTACTGCTCGCTGAAAGGGCGGCTGTTCCACTGCGTGAGCCGCAGCCGGGAAGAGGCCGAGCGCCTGTGCGAGGACTGGCTGGTAGGCCAGGACCGCTGCTACCGCAACTGAAGATCCGATTTGACAAGACTGCCGTGCAGAAAGACGATGCACGGCAGTCTTTTTCGTGCGTCAGAAACGGACGGTCCGCACCCCCTCCCAGCCTAAATTCTCCCCGGATATGAAGATGCTTTCGAGAGCGATTTCTCGGATGACAGCGCAGACGACAGCGATTTTTGAGGAGAGCTGAACATTCCCTCTTTCCGCCGCATACACCGGTGGGAAGGGGGAATGCAATGTGAACGTCTATCTGTTTGCAGCGGTCATCCTGCTGCTGCCGGCGCTCTGTACGGCGCTGGGGGCGGCGGGGGTCTTCTTAGTGCGTCGGGCCGACGAGCCCCGCACCCGGCGGATGCTCTGCGGCATGGCGGCGGGCATCATGCTGGCGGCCAGC
>OGOL01002813.1_pt1 | contig 12832 bp, 7 predicted proteins | sample 1552641 | NCBI WGS metagenome assembly OGOL01 (sample SAMEA2580140, study PRJEB22360) | human gut metagenome | biome: human gut; feature: human-associated habitat; material: faeces | place: Denmark | collected 2008/2010 | reverse complement strand
CCCCCAGCCACATCAGCGCCGTGATCAGGCAGCCGTACACCACCGAGATCGTCATGGCGTCCTTGAGCACTTGACGCGCGCGATCGCCCTTGCCCGCGCCGGCATTTTGCGCCGTGAGCGCGCTGACGGTGGCGCCCATGGAACTCGGCACAATGAACAAGAAGCTGATCATCTTCTCGACCAGGCCCACGGCGGCGGCGTCGACCAGGCCGCGATGGTTGGCGATGACGGTGATGAACATAAACGCCACCTGGATGCAGCCGTCCTGTACGGCCACGGGCACTCCGATCTTAAGAATGCTGCCGAGCACCTCGGGCTGAGGGCGCAGGTCGCTACGCTTAACGTGGATGTTCGTGCGGCGGCTCTTGAGCCACACGAGTGCGAGGGCAACGCTTGCTGTCTGGGCGGTTACCGTGCCGAGCGCCGCGCCCACGGGTCCGAGCCCCATGTGGCCGATAAACAGAAAGTCGAGCGCGATGTTGATAATGCACGCCACGCCGATCACGTACATAGGCGAGCGCGAATCGCCCAGGCCGCGAAAGATGGCCGAGAGAATGTTGTACGCGGCGATAAAGGGAATGCCGACAAAGCAGATATGCAGGTAGGCGGCGGTGCCATCGACCGCCTCGGGCGGCGTGCCAATGAGCGCCACGATTTGCGGGCATAGTGCAAACAAGATGACGGCCAGTACCACCGAGACGCCCATAAAGAGCGTGATGGTGTTACCGATGGCGGTCTCGGCGCGGTCGAAGCGGCGTGAGCCCACGGCGTGGCCGACGATGACCGTCGTTCCCATGGCCAAGCCCACGAGCGTCACGGTAATGATATAGAGCGTCTGCGCGCCATTGCCCACGGCGGTGATGCCGGCGGCGCCGCTAAACTGCCCCATCATGTACAGGTCGGCCATGCCGTAGAGCATCTGCAAAAAGTACGAGAGCATATAGGGCAGGGCAAAGACCGCGATGGTCTTAAGGACATTGCCGCGTGTGAGGTCGTGTTCCATGGGCGGGGCTTTCTGGCTGTGTTTGTTTACGTACCAGTGTAGTGAAAACCCTATAACGATTGTAGAGTCAAGGTTTGTGTTGGCAGTGGGGCGAAAAAAGTCACGCTCCGAGCGCGATGCTTTGGCCTTCTGTGCCCCTCACCTCGCCTCAAACCATCACAACATTCGCCGTTTTTTGCCAAAATCGGGAAAAGCATCGAATGTTGTGATGGTTTTTCTGCCACTCGAACGGGTGGAATCGCTTTCTTGCGCACGAAGGTGTGCGGACCCGTGGGCAGGGGAATAAGGTTGGTTATCCGACTTCATTGGAGGGCTCATGGACCTGCCGATCGTCCTGTCCCATAAGACTGCCTGGCTGTACCACAACGTGGCGCGCCCGTCCGAGCCGCTCTCGCGAGCAAGCAGTCTATACGATGAGGACTCGCTTGCTAACGAGGCGGAACCGGCCGCGAGCCTGACCAAATTGGGACTCGATGCCAAGGGGCTGAGGGCTTCAACGGCAGTTGGGATCGTTGTCGACTATCTGGTTTCTCTTGGTATTCCACGAGAAGAGCTCGATCATATCGACACGCTCGTCAACTTCGATTTTGAGCGCTCGACGCCGGCTGGATTTAGGTGCCACGTGTTTGGAGCGCCGGTACCTCCAGGCCATCTTATCGAGGTGGCAGAGGGCCTTCTAGTGGTTGATGAACTCATGTGCTTTGTCCAAGCGGGTTCGTGGATGAGCGAGCCCGAGCAGCTGGAATATGGCTACGAAATCTGCGCCCGTTACCATTTGAATCATCTGTCGACAGGCGATTATATCGAGATGGGGCAGAGGTATACCGTTGCCGACTTGATTGCCTATTGCAGTGAGAATCGATCTCGTCAGGGGGCTGTACGCGCGGCCGCCGTGCTCAAGCGCGTGCACGATGGCGCGCGGTCGCCCATGGAGACGGCCACCGCAATCATGGTCGTAGCAAAACGTTCCCAGGGAGGGCTGGGATACGCCAAGATCGAGCTCAACCATCGGGTCGATGTTCCCAGCGAGTTCAAGTATCTCGCAAAGGCCGGGTATTTCGAGATCGACGTATATGCGCCTGCGAGCGGTACGGGGATTGAATACAACGGCTCGGACCATCTTGATAAACAGCGCAGCGCGTCGGATGCGGAGCGTATGACCGTGCTGAGCGCGCTAGGCTTTAAGATGATCGTCCTCACCGGGACTCAGTTTGCCCACCAGCTGCAATTGCATCGGGCGATGAACGCCATCGCGCTCGCTATGGGCCTCAAGTGCGACCGGAGCGAAGCGTTCCAGAAACGTCAGAACGACCTGCGAGAATTCGTGATTCGGCACTGGGACGGCGGCCTTTAGGGACGCTTTGGTCCTTCTGCGGGGTGCCATGGGCAGGCAAACCATCACAACATTCGACGTTTTTTGCCAAAAACGGGAAAAGCATCGAATGTTGTGATGGTCTGTGCTGAGGATGGGCTTGGAAAGTCCGTTTTGCTCAAAGCGACCTGTCCTGTCGTACGGGTGTCGGCATGATTCTCTCGTGGGGTATTATGTTTTCCGAAGAATAAAACGCCGCGTGAGGGGAGGGCTGCGTGGACGGGCACGTGCAACATGACGGCTTTGGCCGCGATATCAACTACCTGCGCATTGCCGTTACCGACAAGTGCAATTTCCGCTGCATTTACTGCATGCCGGCCGATGGCGTGGCACCCCGTGCACACGACGAGCTGCTCAGCGCCGAGGAAATCGCCCGCTTTGTGCGCCTGGTGGCGGGGGAGGGCATTCGCCGCGTGCGCCTGACGGGCGGCGAACCGCTGGTCAGCCGCCGTATCATCCCGCTTATTCGCGACATCCGCGCGATTCCGCAGATCGAGGACATCTCGCTCACCACCAACGGCGCCCTGCTGCCCAAGCTGGCGCCGCAGCTCAAAGATGCCGGGCTTAACCGCGTCAATATCTCGCTCGATACGCTCGACCCTACGCTCTTTGGAAAGATCACGCGCCTGGGTCGACTCGAGCAGACCATGGCTGGCATCGACGCAGCGCTGGCCTGGGGCTTTGAGCCGGTTAAGGTCAACTGTGTGGTCGTACGCCGGCTCAACCAGGATGTAGCAGCCCTCGCACGGCTGACCGTCGACCGCCCCATCCACCTGCGCTTTATCGAATACATGCCCATTGGCGACGAGCGCACGAGCTCGCATTGCGCTGTGGACCCGCATGCGCCCGCGCTCAATCCCGAGCTGTGGGACGCGAGCGACACCGTGCCGAGTGACGAGCTGCGGGCGCGCATCAATGCCGGGGCCGCTGCGGTGGGTCTAGGCGAGCTCGAGCCGCTCGGCATCAACGACGCTCCTGCCGGCGCGGGTCCTGCGCGCTATTGGCACTTTCCGGGCGCGGCGGGAACGGTCGGCTTCATTAGCGCCATGTCCAATCATTTTTGCGCGAATTGCAACCGTCTGCGCCTGACGGCCGATGGCAACGTGCGTCCGTGCCTGTTTAGCGATGCCGAGTATTCGGTGCGTGAGGCGCTGCGCCGTGGTGATGATATGCAGGTACTTTCGATTTGGCGCGATGCCGTGGCCCACAAACCGCAGGAACACGCGATAATTGAGGGCACGCAACGATTTATGTCCCAAATCGGAGGATGATCATATGGCCAAGAGCAGGTACGCCGATGCCACCAAGGCCGCTCGTAGGGCCGCGATGTCTGCCCATAAAGTCACGGCTGCGGCCAGCGATGCCGCCGCGTCCGCGCAGCCGACTGCCAGCGCTGTCGCCGAGCCCGCCCGCGACGCCCGTCGCGACGAGCTGACGCACGTGGACGCCAAGGGCGAGGTGCGCATGGTCGACGTGTCCGACAAGGCCGAGACCCATCGCATCGCCATCGCCGAGGGCACCATCCTCATGCATCCCGAGACGCAGGCCATGGTGCTGCAGGACCGTGCCAAGAAGGGCGACGTGCTTGCCTGCGCGCGCGTGGCGGGCATTATGGCCATCAAACGCACGAGCGACATCATCCCCATGTGCCATCCGCTGCTCATTACCAAGAGCAAGTGCGACATTGCGCCCATCGCTGCGGCGGGGACGCCGGCCGAGGACGTGCCCGAGGGCTGGGCGCCGGCGCGCGCGGACGGGCAGGTTGGCTTTCACGTACTGGTTACGGCCGGCGTGACGGGCAAGACGGGTATTGAGATGGAGGCTCTGACCGGCGCGAGTGCCGCGTGCCTAACGATCTACGACATGTGCAAGGCGGTCGATCGCGGCATGGAAATCGTCGATGTGCGCCTGCTGCACAAGGAAGGCGGCCGCTCGGGCATATGGGATCGCGCCGAGCGTCAGGCTGCTGCTGTTGAGGCCGTGGGAGCCACGGGCAACGCACCCGCGAGCGCACCCGTCGCCGTCGCGCCCGCAGCTCCGACACCGGCCGTCCCCGCGATCGCGTTTATCGGCTACCAAAACTCGGGCAAGACCACGCTCGTCGAGAAGGTCATTGCCGAGCTCACCCGCCGCGGCCTGCGCGTGGGTTCGCTCAAGCATCACGGGCACCACGGCTTTGATATTGATGTGCCCGCTAAGGACACCTGGCGCCATCACCAGGCCGGATCCAAGCACGTGGGCCTTATCTGCGCCACGCGCTGGGCGGAGTACGCCGATACGCGCGAGGAGGACGAGATGCCCGCTCGCGAGCTGCTGTCGCGTTACAACGATGTCGACGTGGTGATCATCGAGGGCTACAAGACCGAGGGCTTCGACAATATCGTGGTCGCGCGCTCCGGTGTCGACCGTCTGCGCGGCAAGAGCTCGCTCGACCTGGTCGACGGTCACACGCTGGCCCTTGCCTGCAACGAGGCCCTGGCGCGTCAGGCCTTCGACGCCGGCTTTGCGACCCGAGCCATCAACATCAACGATGCCCGAGCCATCTGTGACCTCATCCAAGACCACCTTCAGGCTTGACGCTGCGCCGGCCCCAAGCACCCCATCTCGCCCCTCAAGCCGTCGCTCGCGTACCAAAGTACGCGTCGCTCCTCTTTCGGGGCGACCTGGGGCACTTGGAACCGGCTCGCTGCGCTGCCATAACATGCCAAAAAGGGACAGGTTTATTTTGGCAGGTTTTATCTGGGCAAATGTCACTTCCACCACAAAGGGGCGAGGAACCTTTGCGGTGGTTTTTGCTTTGGTAGATGTGTGGGACATGCCTTACAATCTACCAAGTAGTTCATGACGGGCGAAAAACGGAGAGAAGGGGCTTGATGCGTCCTTAATGTTTCATGCGGATAGATTGATTTGACAGACGGTGGCGAATGCCCGCCGTCCGCATTCGTATGAAACAAGGAGTCTCCATGCTCGCCCCTCTTTCCTCAAAGCCTCAATCATCGCTGTCCGTGCAGGCCAAGCGCCTGGTGGCGATGCGCTTTCTCATCTACACCGGTTTTCAGACCAGCTACTTTATCGGCGTCATCGGAACGCTCACCTATGCAGACGATGCCTCGGTCATGGCGACATCGCTGGCCGTCCTTTTTATGAACGTATTCGTGATCTTGGGATCCTTTGCGGGTGGCGCTGCGCTCGACGCCTGGGGCCCGCGCTGTCATTTCTTGCTGAGCATCGTGGGCACGCTGGCAACCGGCGCGGCGATCCTCGTTTTTGGCAGCGCGACCGGCATCGTCCTGCTCGGCGCAGTGCTCCTGGGCTTCGTGATGGGGTTCGCCCAGCCCATCGCCACATCCTATCCAGCCTACCTCACCGACGATCCTGTCGAGCTCAAAGACATCAACTCCGCCATCGCCATGTTTTCAAACGTGAGTATCATCGTTGGCCCCACGCTGGGCGGCTTTGTCGCGGCGGCTGCGTCGTCGCGCGCGGTGTTCGTGCTCATGATGCTCTTTACCGCATTGGCGCTCATTGCCGGTTGGGGCTTTAGGCAAAGCGCAGGTCAGGCTGCCACACACGAAGGCAAACCCGCGATCGGCGACATCACATCGGATAAGGCCAGCCAAAGCCCCGACCCCAACACATCTTCCCGCGCTACCTTCGCGACCAGCATCAAGACGGTCTTTACCAACAGCGTCCTCGCCCTGCTGTTCTGCATTATTTTCCTTTCGAACTTTGGCTATGGAGCTTTCGATCCACTGGAGTCGTTCTTCTACCGCGATGTTCTGCATGTCGGTGTCGAATGGATGGGCTGGCTCTCGTCGGCCAGCGGTGTGGGCGCGGTGCTGGGCGCCGTCCTCGTGCTCCGCTTGCCGCCGCACCTGGTCAGCCTCAAAACGCTGCTCATTGCACTCATATCCGTGGGCCTAGGAAGTTTGCTCTATGTGGGAACACCGTACGTGGGTGTAGCCCTCGTCGGCCAGATTGTACTGGGCATAGCTTGGGGCATCGTCAACCCGCTCCACAACACGATCGTGCAAACGACGGCCCCGCTCGAGCAGCTCGGTCGCGTGAACTCGGTCATGGGCTTTGGCAACATGTTTGCCGGCGTAGCCCCGCTGGCGATTGCCCCCTGGCTAGCGGCGACGTTTGGTGTGCAGCAGACGCTCATCGGGGCGGGTATGGTCGTGACGGCGGTTCCCGCGGCGTTGCTGCTATTTGGTCGTTGGCACTTGGATCGTGCCGCAAAGCAGTAAAAACCATCGCAACATTCGATGAAAATCGCGATTTTGTCGAAAAACGTCGAATGTTGTGATGGTTTGCGCCCCGGGTCAGGCCATCCTGCGGGTCCGGCCACCACAAAGGGGCCAGGCTCCTTTGTGGTGGTTTTTGCTTTGACGGGCCGCGCCTGTGCCTTGGTATACCATGTACGCCGTTCACGAATACACCCCACACCGCCGCACAACCCAGAAAGGCCCCCATGGACACCACCTTCAGCCACATCAAAGCCGTGTTCTGCGATATCGACGGCACGCTGCTCACGAGCCAGCACACGGTGTCCCCGCGCACCGTGGCGGCGATCCACGCCCTGCGCGAGCGCGGCGTGCTCTTTGGCCTGTGCACTGGGCGCGATGCCCACGCGACCGAGGCCATGTACGAGCTCTGGGGCATCGAAGGCCTGGTGGACGTGATGGTGGGCTGCGGCGGCGCTGAGGTCATCGACCGCGCGCACGATATCAACGAGCTGAGCTATCCGCTGCCGGGCGAGACCATCGCGCGAATCTGCAGGCATATGGCGGACCTTCCGGCAACGCCCGTCTGCCCCCGAGACGGCGTGTTCTACGTGCCCGAGAGCAACGCGTGCGTCGAGCACCTGTCGCGCGTCGACGGCGTGCCCTACCAGGTGGTCGATTTTGCCGAGTTTTTGCGCGAGCCGCAGCCCAAGGTGATGTTTACCATGGCGCCCGAGGTGATGCCGCAGGTGATTGAGCGGGCGTCGACGTTTGCCGATGACACTGTTAAGGCGGCGGCTCTGCAAACCACGCAGCGGCTCTACGAGTTCATGGATCCGCGCGTGTCCAAGACGCGCGGCCTTGTGCGCGTGGCGGAGCTCAACGACATGGAGCTCCAGGACATCTGCGTGTTTGGCGATGCGGACAACGACACCTGCATGGTGGCTGACGCCGGCGTGGGCGTGGCCATGGCAAATGGCAGCGATGCCACCCGTGCCGCCGCCGATTTTGTAACCGCGAGCAACGACAAAGACGGCATCGCGATCTTTATCGAGGAACATCTGCTATAGCGCCGGGGGGAGAACCACCGCAAAGGGGGCAGGCTCCTTTGCGGTGGCCTCTGGCGATTTGGGTGAATTGATACCTAAAATCTGCGCGAAAATTCAAATAACGCTGTCTGAACATCATGCTTCTAACCACCGATGAGTTAAAGATGTTCCCATCAATTTGGTAGTCTATTCCTCCCGGTTAATGATTTACCGTTCACAGGGCGCATGCTCTTGAGCAAAATGTTGTGCAAATAAATAAAATGCTATTAAAAAATGATAACTAGCTTAATTACCAGTAGAAATAGATATTTCATAGCGAATAAACGAAGGTAAATCTGAGCAAATGTCAAGAGAATTGAGAATTCGCTACAAAACTATCGGTTTTCTTGCTCAGATGTTCAAACAATCGTTACAATATGCATTACTAAGCGTGCGCAATTACAGATTGCGCAGATACGTTTGATAGTGAAAGAGCAAGATCGCGGTCTCTTGGGGAGGAGACATCGATGAAAGCGAATTCAGAAAAAACTAAGCAGAGCAATAAAGCGACGCGCCGTGTACTGGCAGGCGTTTTGTGCGGAGCCTCGGTTTTGAGCCTGGTACTGTCGCTCGTCATGCCTCCGATCTCGCAGGCCATTGCCAACGACACCCAGACAGTTTCTACCGAGGAAGCTGTAACGGGGAGTTCCTCAAGTGAGTCCGCTGCTGTAGATAACACCAGCGAGGATGCCGAAAACCAGAATAGCGCCGCCACCTCTGCGAACGCGGCTACTACTGTGAACAAGGGCATCTACAAGCCCACGTCTATCGGTATCGGTACGAATATCGATATCTCCACCCCCGATCCCGGCGTGGCCACCTACGTCGGCCGCGACATGTACATCGGTGGTAAGCCGAACAAAACTAGCACTCTTGATGCGAATAACGCCCCCACCGGCTCATATGCCGCTGAGGCGGAGGGCCTTACCGTGGTCCACGGCAAACTGGCCATGAATCCTATCAAGGAGAGTTGGGGCGGCCAGGGCTTCCGTTTCGGCACCGTTGGTTTTGGATCGCAGTTTCGTCCCAGGGGGGGAAGCACGGTGCTTGCGGTCGCCGGCATAAACAGCTTGATTGAGAACATGAATACCGGTCAGGGAACGACCTCAGATGCTGCGACGGTTGGTGCTTGGACCAAGGGTGCTTGGGTCGGCAAGGCGACAAAGACTGACTCCCGCCCTGGCTATGACTATACCGCGCAGATCGCCGGTCCCATTACCTATTCCTATTGGGATTCGAATGCTAACAACGGGCGCCAGTCTGTCGTGAAAAATCAAGGTAATTGGTTCGAGGGCTCGGATGCTCTGAAGAGCGACCTGTTCAATCAAAATGTTGATTTGACTAATGTTAACGGTAACGATTATTCGAGCTACAACGGTGCAGATGGATACCTCTCGAAGCTATCGAAACAGCTCGCCTCGTTTGCAAATACCGGCACAGTTACGGATGGTTCCGCAATTAGCGACAACAGCTACGCAATCAACAAGTACGATAACAAGGGAACAAGCTATACACTCACTTTCGATGGTAGTGAGAAGTCTGTTTCCGGTGCGCTTGATACCAGAATCCCGAACTATAAGATTTGCAACACCGAGCGACTTATCACCTTTACCGGCGATGGAACTTCTATGCAACAGGTCTTCACCATTGCCGGTTCCGAGCTCTCCAACTTGAAGGATGGCGTCTACTACCGCGGCGTCGACTTTAAGTTCACCAATGTCCCCGAAGGCGCATCCATTGTCGTGAACGTTACAGGTGCTGGTCCTGTCGAGTTCCACAATGGCTGGCGCTTCTGGTGGGGCGATACAGAAATATCTCGCGGTTATGAGAGTAACGCCGATAAAGACCTTCGCGCGAAATACTCGCTGGCCTCCCAGTCCATCATGTGGAATTTTGTCGATACCACGAGCCTCACCATCCGTGGTGGCATTGCGGGCGAGGGTAGAAGCGACTGGGGCAATGGCAACGGGGAGCGTAAGTTGGCCCGTCCGGGGCAATGGCGGCGGGGACGGCAAGTGGACCGACGATGACCCCGCCGCTGCTATGCTCGGATCGATTCTCGTTCCCAACGGAAGCTTCGACGACCATGTGACCACCAACGGTCGTGTGTACGTGGGCGAAGATTTCATGATGAACAACCCTAAGATCGCGTACAACTTCACAAATCTCGAGGGTAACTCGGCTTCCGTCATTGATATGGATCAGGAGCGTCACAACTTCCCGTGGTCTGGGTCGTATACACCGGACGGCTCTGCCATTGCGTGGAGCAAGGTCGACGCTGCGGACGGCATGACGCCGCTTTCTGGTTCCTCGTGGACGATATACGGCACTGTCGATGATGCCAAGAATGAAACGAATCCCATCGTTACGGTAACGGATGGCGGTGCCAATGATTACTCTTCGGATGATGGCGAGCTTCAGTTCAACTATTTGAATCAGAAGGCCAAAATTGGCGATCCCAACGATAAAGACTACTTCACGTACTACATTCGCGAGGTCAAGGCGCCGGAGGGCTACCAGAAGTCAGACACCATCTACTACGCCACTATGAACAATACTGGCGAGAAGCCGAACTATGTTCAGGGTTATGTGGATGAGAACGGGAACAACGTTTCGTTCGAGAATAACCCCAAAGGTGCCATTCCCAACACCAAGATTATTACCGGTACGGTGTCTTGGACTAAGGTTGAGGAAGGAGACAAGGGATACACTCCTTTGGCTGGTTCCGAGTGGAAGCTTGCGAAACTGGGTGCCGATGGTACGACCGAGGCGCAGCCTTGGACCGTGAGCGATCAGTCGGCTTCGAGCGAAACCACTTGGGCCGATACCGACGACACGAATGGCAAGTTCACATTGGCCGGTCTGCTGCCGGGCACGTACACGCTCACGGAGACCCAGGCTCCGTTTGGCTACGAACTGAACAAGAACACCTACAAGTTCACGGTGGACAGCACAAACGGCTCCATTACGTGGAAAGAGAACGAGCGGCCGAGCATCGTTAGTGGCACTACGTACATCTCCGACAAGTGCAGCGCTACGTCCGTGAAGATCCCGGTGACCAAATCCGTTCGCAATACGGACTGGCCGAAGGACGACGAAGGCAGCTATGTGCCGTTCGAGTTCAGCATTGTGGCTACGGGTGACTATGCAGCCAAAGCCCCCATGCCCGAAGCGCCCAAGATTTCTGTTGCCCCAAAGGCAGGGGAGACCGATGCCGCCAATCTCAACAACATCACGGCGACCTTTGGCGCCATGACGTTCAACAAGTCGCACCTGTCCACTGAAGCAGGCACCAATAAAGATTACGCCAAGACCTACACCTACATGGTGAAGGAGGTCGCGCCTGCCACCGGTGCCATCGATAAGCTCCGCTACTCCAAGGCCGAGTACCAGGTTGCCGTCACGGTGAAGGCCGTCATGAATGAGACCACTGGCAAGTACACCGGTCTTACCACCTCTACCACCGTTACGCAGATGAAGGACGACATGGGCAACACCCTTGGCAAGAACGGGCAGGGCGTCGCGGTTCAAACCTCCGCCGGTGCGGACCCAACCATCATTCCCGTCTCCACCTTCACCAACACCTACTCCACCACTCTGCCTCTTTCTGGTATGTCGGGCGTCACTCTGACGTACCTTGCCGGCGCGGCGGTGCTTTGCGCTGCTGCAGCCTGGATGCACATTCGTCGCAAGGCGAATGCGAAGGGAGGCGAGCGTCGTGAATAAGAAAGTTTGCTCCTTCCCGATCTTGTTTGCGCTGCTTGCCCTCCTGATCGGCACCTGCGCGGTTGTGTTCCCCGCTTCCGCGCAGGCCGCGCCGACCTCGACCGGTTCTATTACGGTGAGCGGCACCGTGGCGCGCAGCTACGACGCCTACCAGATCTTTAGCGCCAACGTCGTCGACGGCGACAGCGACGCCAAGATCGCCACTGACCTCGCCTGGGCAAGCGACGCCGTGCGCGACGCCGTCCTGCCCGTGCTGCACAGCGCCGGCATGCCCAATTCCCAGACCACCGCGCAGGAAGCTGCCGAGTGGCTCAACGCCGATTCCCACCTTACGGGCGCGCTGAGCGCACAGCTCGCTCGTTCCCTCCAGACCTCTGGTGCCGTGTCCGTGGCCCTTAACGCGGGCACAACGGCCGAGCTGCCCTGCGGCTACTGGCTCCTACTCGCCCGCGGCGACGAGGGGTCGATCATGGCCCTGGTCGGCGGCAGCGCCGTCACCGTCAAGCCCAAGGCGGCGACCCCCAAGGTGTCCAAGCATGTGCTGGAGGACGGCACCGCCGCATGGCAGAAGGCCGCCGACGCCACGGCCGCCGACGACCTGTACTGGCGCCTCTCCGCCACAGTCCCGGCCGGGCTCACCGCCTACGACACCTATACGGTGCAGTTCGTCGACACCATGAGCGCGGGGCTCGACCCCTCCAAGGTCGCCGCGAGCATGCATGTGTACGCGGCGGCGGGCGCGGACGGCGGCTTCGACGCCGTCCAGACCGGCAGGGACGGCCTCGCCGGCACCGAGCCCGCGAAGGGCTGGACCGACATCACGGCCCAGTGCGGGGTCTCGGGCGACGGTAAGACCTTCACCGTGCGCACCGGCGACCTGATCGCCGCGCTCGGCGGGGCCGACGCCTTCACCGCGGGCGCCCGCGTGGTCGCCGTGTACAACGCACCGCTCAGCAGCGCATGCAGCCACGGCATCGCGAAGGGCAACCCCAACGAGGTCTACCTGCGCTACCCGCGCTCTCCCTTTGCCGACCAGTCCGGCGACGCCGGCTTCACCCGCACGCCGAGCGACGATGCGTGCGCCTACACCTGGGATCTCGCGCTCACCAAGCGCGGCAGCGACGGCGACAAGCCGCTTGCCGGGGCAGTCCTGAGCATCGCCGACGACCGCGGCCGCACGCTGGCGGCCGACGGCACGTGGGATGCAGAGGGCAAGGCCACCGTCACCACGGGCGAGGACGGCCGCGTAACCGTCTCGGGCGTGGACTCGGGCAAGCTGGAGGTCTGCGAGCTCAAGGCGCCCAAGGGCTACAGCGCCTTCGAGGGCACGCGCTCCGTGACGGTCAAGGCCGAGGGCCTGGACGTCGACCAGGTGGCCGCCGCCAAGATCCTCACCAAGTACGCCGAGGACAGCAAG
>OGOL01002809.1_pt1 | contig 12853 bp, 11 predicted proteins | sample 1552641 | NCBI WGS metagenome assembly OGOL01 (sample SAMEA2580140, study PRJEB22360) | human gut metagenome | biome: human gut; feature: human-associated habitat; material: faeces | place: Denmark | collected 2008/2010 | reverse complement strand
AGCGTTCTGAAGAACATCAGGCCAAGAAAAACCAACAATTCCAGAAGAAAACCCTGTTTGAATAATGGTTGCGTTGTTTGTAATCGGCGCATTCATCCCTCGGACGTTCTTGCGAACGGCCGGGGTTTTCTGCGCTGAATCATTATAATATCACCCTCTCTCCTGTATTTTATCATGTACAATACTATCATTGATGATTGTATATAAATATAGATAAAAGCACTGTGCTTTTATCTATATTTACTTTTAATGTGTTCACTTTGCTTCCTGATCACAAAGCTCAACCTTTATCCTTTTTCCAAGAGCGCTAGCATATTTTTGCAACACAACTAATGTCGGTACTCTTGAACCGTTTTCAAAACGCGCAATATTTGCTGGCAATATTCCTGTAATATCTGCTATATCCTGCTGCGTTTTCTTCTGGTATTTTCTTTCTGCCACTAATTCTTCAATCAATGCAGATGACATTTGCAGCGTATTTTTCTGAATTTCTTCTGCATAAGCCATAAGCCGTTTTTCTCGTGCCTTTTTTTGTGTCCGATACTCTTCCATATTATTAGTCAGAGCGCCGTCCATCTCTTTTGTTTTTTCCTGCATATAATGCACATTCTTCCTTTGTCTGTTTTATGTTATCATATCACGCATGATAGATTTTTGCAAGAGTTTTTTCTTAGATCCCATGTATGTTACACTATGCATTTGCTTATTCAAAACTAATTGTAACCGGATCAGATATACAAATCTCATCATAAGAATCGCCATCCAAAACTGCTACTTTAAATTCCAAATACTCAAGATCTTCCATCGGACAATACTCATCATCTGATTCATACATGTCTATTTCATCCTTGGATTTCTTATTTGGGGCTAAATTAGCTGAATACACAGCGTAAAACATAAAATCATTCAATGAAGCATCCTCATACTGTACAATGATTTTTTTATCAGTAAGATTTTCTGTTATAAAATTAATCGAATATCCATCACCATACTCATCTTCCTTAATTCCATTATAAGTAATGATAACAGACTCATCCTGATAAATTACATCTCCTATTTCTGTAACATTGGAATCTCGCAACTGCTTTCGTTCTTCTTTCAACGCTGCAATTTGCTTCTCCAAATCGTGAATCTGCTTCTCAATCTCCGAAATTCGATCCTCATTTCCTGAAACTACACTTTCCGCCTCAGTACTGTCCTTTGTTTCTTCAACTGCCTCACTAATCTTTTCTTCCATACTGGTTTCTTTTGCCATTACTGGCATTCCTGATACCACCAATGCTGCCGCCATTACTGTAAAAAATCTTTTTCTCATTTCTACCTCTCTCCTCTTCCAAGTTTATTACAAAATATTTCTTACAAAACAAAGTACCAGGGGCTGGCACGTAATTGCCTCCTATACCTTATATGCCATACTTCCTTGCTGCCCATAGAATCCCATGCGCAGAGCTATTGCAGCAAATCTCGTTATCCATCACCATACTGACCGCCTGTTCTAACGGCATAACCAATACCTCGATTTCTTCTGTCGCGTCCAAATGCTGCCCACTGACCTTACGGCAATGATCTGCAAAGTATATGTGCATATAGTTTGTAAGCTTCGCGGAACTTTCTACTGTTCTTCCAATAAACTGCCAGTCCTCAGAAATATAACCTGTCTCTTCTAGCAGTTCTCTCTTTGCAACCTCCAGACCTTCCTCGCCCCTTTCAAAACCACCTGCAGGGATCTCAATCAAGTCTCGGCCAAAACAATATCGATATTCTTTTTTCAATATGATATTTCCATAGTCATCTAATGCTACAATTGCCGCCGCCTCGTTAATCGTAATGGCATAAAACTCATCAATATGTTGCCCATTTGGAAGTTCCACAGCATCTTTTCTCACCTTCACCCACTTAGTATCAAGCAGCGCTTGTGAGCATATCGTTTTCCATTTATCCATGCTTTACCTCTAATGTTATTACGTGGTAACTGTCACATAGTACCTGAATCTGGTAACAATGTGATCAATGCCCTCACTGGCTTTTTAATTTTTATTTAAGGCAGATACCACTCTTAGTATATCACAATTTCATACATTTTTACAGACCCTTTCTTACCTTCATAACCTCACAATACATCAATCCGCCAATTATTCCATATCACTACTGCTGAAAATGGCACCATCATAATCACGTTTTCAATGCAATCGGTTGTCAGCTTCTGTTCGCCATTCACTGTCTCCCATATTCCCCAGCCGCCCATGACCTTGGACAACGGGTTCATCCACAGATTACGGTTCAATAATGTTCGTTAGTACCAGAGGTCTGGCACCAAGTCATTTTAGTACCAGGGGTCTGGCACCCGGTACGTTTTGCAACCATTTTTGAAATACAAGTCGATTGCCTGTTGTTTTTCTTCGATGCTATACCTGTTCATTTCTTCCTCCTAACATCTTTCGACATTAGGTCCAAAAATTGTCCGCACCCCCAGTTTAGTACCGGGGGTCTGGCACCCGGTATTTTCGGCATCAATGTGGTTTTTGCCGGGGTCTGGCACGTAATGCTTTAAGAGCAGCTACCGTGTAAATGCCTCTACACGACTTTATTTTACCAAAGTCTGACACTAATTCGACAGTATTCGACTTTTTAGTCATTTTTTGTTCATTTTACGTTTACAGTTTAGTACCAGGGGTCTGGCACTTTTTTATCTCGGGCTTATACCTCATTTCTACTATACGTCCAGAGAGTAAAAGGAGAGCTTTCCAGAGTAAAGTGTCAATGCCCTCTCGGGCTTATACCTCATTTCTACTGTGTCAGTACGTTGATGGCAGCATTGAAGCGTTTGTAATGTGTCAATGCCCTCTCGGGCTTATACCTCATTTCTACGGTACCCCTTCAAAAACCTAGGTTTTATGCGGTTTCCAGAGCCTGTTTTTGCAGGTATTTATCAGAATATTCTGACAACAGCCGTTTTTCGTGCATGTTAACATTTTGAACATATTTAATGAGGTGTACTTACCCTTGACACTGGATTAAGTATAGCACTAAATACAACCGTTGTCATCCTATTTTTTCACTCTCGTGATAAGTTGAGCTGTACTTTTTTGCCGGGGTCTGGCACTTTTTTTCCAAGACTCGCTTCAAATGCTGTGGTTAGCAGCTTATTTGACAGGATTTCCACCTGTCGGATTGCACGCCCTTTGCTGGACGCACGGTCTGGCACCAATGGCCCCAAATGCTCCAATAGCCCGTTAAATTATCTGATTAGTTTACCCAAACACCGCTTTCATTGAAATAATAATTACCTCCATCAATTATCTGCCAACCAGTCACCATATTTCCACTTTCCTGCAGATAATACCACATACCTCCTAGCTGTAACCAACCTACTGTCATGCTTCCACTTCCATCAAAATAGTACCAGACATTTCCTATAAATGCCCAACCGATTGTCATTGTTCCACTTGGCATCATATAATACCAGATTCCATCCAACAATAACCAGCCGGTACGCATCGAACCACTTGCATCAAAGTAGTACCATACTCCATTGATTATATTCCAGCCAGTTACCATTGTGCCATCTGGCATCATATAATACCAGGTTCCATCCAACAATAACCAGCTGGTATGCATCGAACCACTTGCATCAAAGTAGTACCATACTCCATTGATTATATTCCAGCCGATTACCATTGCACCATCTGGCATCATATAATACCAGGTTCCATCCATCAATAACCATCCGGTATGCATCGAACCACTTGCATCAAAGTAGTACCATACTCCATTAATTATATTCCAGCCGGTTACCATTGCGCCATCTGGCATCATATAATACCAGGTTCCATCCATCAATAACCATCCGGTATGCATCGAACCACTTGCATCAAAGTAGTACCATACTCCATTAATTGACTTCCAACCCGTTGTCGTACAATCTTCTTCATTCCCATAATATATAGTTCCTTTTAAAAACCCGTCATTAGAAGATCCAATTTCAATCTGATTCCACTGATTCTGAGAACCATCATAATATACCCTTTTTATATTGTTGCTTCCATCAAAGGCTTCCGATTCAATAGTTTTTACCGAAACTGGAATATGAATTTCCTCCAATGTATCCAAATCTCCTACTGCATCCGCTTCAATCTTTTTTACACCATCTGGTATAGTCAGTGTTGTGATACCATTATGAGGTACTTTATATAAAACTAACATATCTTTTGAATACAAAGTTCCATCAACAGATATAAATTTTGTATTATCTGAAGACACCTTTATTTCCTTCAAAGCCGGACAGTATGCGAAAGAATATTTTCCTAAAGACACCAACCCTGCTCCAATTGATACCTCTTCTAGCTTATCGCATCTGTAAAAAGCATAGCGTCCAATAGAAGTTACACTATCTGCAATCTTTATAGAAACCGGAGCATTGGACATTTTTCCATCTCTGTAGTTTCCTCGAATTGCAAAAATATAGTCTGCTATAGATGTAATTCCTTCTTCAATCACAACTTCTTTTACATTAGCTGAATAATAATCCCAATTATAATGACCAGATGGTGTTCGCTCAAGCTTCATCTCACCCGTACCAGATATTCTAACAGTTCCATCACTATAATAATTCCACAATGCATCACTTCCACATGAGCCCGAATCAATCAAATATACATCCACTACCGTAATCTCAAAAGATACACTGGCGCTCTCGTAATTATCATCACCTGACGCAGTCACTGTGATTATGGCTGTACCTATACTAATTCCATCTATATACCCACTACGATTAACAACAGCAATATTAGGATTACTCGATACGTAAGAAATATTTCCTATTCCACTCACCCGAATTCCAGTTACTCTATTAACAGGAAGTTCAAATAAATAAGGTTCCGCCAGCAGGTTCTGGCTTGCTTTATTAATTACGAAATTCCTTATTATTTGTCCAAAATACGAACCTTTTCCAATAATCGTAATACTGCCATTCCCTGCATTCACATTATTGCTATAGGAAACTTCATAATCACTTCCCTCTATCAATTTTTGGCTACCATATAATACGCTTACTTCAGGTTTCTTTTCCATTCCGTCATATACATAACTATCACTTGAAAGGATTACGGAGCAATCCGAAATGCTCTGATTGGCAGCATTTTGGTCATATACACCATCATGATCTGTGTCTTCTAATGCAGTTATTTTACCATTACTCTCAGTAATCAACACAGTTTTTTCGCTGGTTGAGAAATTAATTTTCTGAGTTTCTTTTGAATTTGACCCAATAACTGTAGTATCTTCAAGATTATCCCCAGAAATTATCATTCCCTCTTCCACCATTTTCAACGAAATTTCAGAAGCATTTTCTCCAGTCACGTTCAAAATATACCACGGTAACACGGTATCATCAGACGTAACATCAAATTCATACTTTCCATCTAAGCCAGCACATGCAACCTCACCACTGTTGTCAAAAGAGATTTCACTGTATGTATCAGAGTTCACATCAAAAAAGTAAGTATCACACTGCATAGTCATGTCAAGTGATGTATCCTGGTCTAATGGACTAATTTTGCATGTACTAGAGTTATCCAGTTGGATATTTAAAACTGGATATTCGTTTGAGCCAATACTATAACCTTCATCATAATATACAAAAAGTCCATCTCCAAATCCATCTTCTGTTCCTGCTGAATTCCCGGAGATTGTATATGTTGCATTGTCGGTAGTAAGCAGCATATCACTATGCTTATTGTCTCTGAGCCATTGTGTGCCTAAATAGCCAAAATCAGTACTTGTAAAAATATCTGCTTGTTTTACAGCACGTCTAAAATAACCACTTTTTTTCGAAGATGCCCCAAAACCATAATAATTTGGAATCTCCCACTGATCGGTTCCCTGATTAACATACAAATAGGATCCTTCTATATCTTTTTGATTGCTTGTTCCCCATGGATAATTTGAATCATATGTAACAATTCTCGTATCATACGTAGTTCCATGGTATGTCCACGATCCAAATTCTACATCATATCCAACAATTGCATGTGCTACCTCACTCATGCCAAAACTCAAAACAAAAGGTTCTCTTGCCATACTAATGCTTGCCATACTAATAATTCTGCTTATCTGCTCCTGCACCGATAGAGACATAAAATCTGACATCACTTTTTGAGAATCAGATGTCCATTGTTTAGCATGATAAAAGCCAATTATAGACTGTGCCTCCTCGGAGTTTGAAATCTTATATAACGAATCCGCGCCTTCCTGTATGCTATCTAAATCCAACATATCTCTGCTTGCGAGAAAAGATGTAGCTGCAAAACCATAGCATAGCCCCCCTTGTTCTGAATTTATTTTTTGATCCAATCCACTTTTTTCACTATTACTCAGTCCTAAAATCAATGAATTATAATCGTCAGGCAACAATGGAATCTTAGAAACTGACCTATTCTTAAAATTCCACTCATCATCTGGATGTTGAAATACTTTTTTCCCATTCATACTAACAGCAGTAGAATATTTATATCCTCCCATAGAAGTAAAAACAACATTCACATTTCCTTGGACAACTAATGAAATTGTTTCTATAAATGAGGCACTCTTCCCATCATCAGAAATAGAATAGGATGAGGAGTCTATGGATGCAGCACCCATATCGGATTCAATTGTATTATTTAAATTTGACATATATCGAATTAGATACTCTTCATTTGGATTATCAAGAGTGACTGTACAGGTAACAACGCCACTGCCCATAATTGAATTTGGTGCAGATATGTGCAATTTAGGTTCTATTTCTAGTTCAACACTCGCAGTTCGTCCGTCATCCGCAGTTCCTGTAATTATAACATTTCCTACATCATAAATTTCTACTTCCATAAAGGAAATAGCTGCCGTATTATTAGCTACATCTGATATACAAGATGGTTTTTTTACAACCTGAGCAATGGATGAATTGCTAGACGTCCATTGAATTTTGTCAAATTCTTCCAATACCTTTCCTGACTCCATGCTTTCAAAGGTTCCATGTATATATGCGGTATTTCCCAACAGACAGATACCTGATCCAAAAAGACTAAATAAATGGCTTGTTGGTTTTTCTGGTTTTTCTGGCTCTCCTATCGACGGATCAGAAAGTATCTTGTATTCATTATTAATAAAACTGGCACCAAACGAATTCGTAAATTTAATATTCCAATTTCCCCTTGTGTTGAGTTCTCCAGTTATTGCAGTTCCATAAGTGTAAGACGGAATATACCCACTCAATAAATTGCGTGTAAGTGTACTAAACGAATTTTCCGTTGCTCTGCTAAACTCAAAAACCTGAACAGTTCCATAATAAGTTCCTTCTGTGATCTGAAGAATCACTGTTCCATCATCCGAAGATACAAACTCCAATGTTCCTGTATTTGACTGTAGCTTTTTTCCCACAAAATCAGATAACTTAACACACGTCGTCTCTTCCGATAAGGTTTCTGCTTTCAAAGTATTTTGTTTTTCTAAAAAGCTATCAAAAAAATCAAACTCATCAATAAAGGTTTCTTCATCGCGAACACTAATTTTTCCACCATCATTACTAAAAAGGCCATTACCTTTTAATTTTCTCTCCACAGACTCACTTATAAAAGTATCCTTAGCGAACACAGATACCGGTAACCCTTGTAAGCACAAGCTAACCAAAATTGTAAGTGAAATACATTTCTTTAATAGATTCCTCATACGCGCTCCTTCTATTATTTAACTGCTATCAACAAGCATAATTAACGGGGCATTAGTACCGGGGGGCTGGCACTTTTTTCAATTGCATCATGGATTGAGTAATCCATGATGATGTGATTAGTAGTACCACCGGTTCCAACTGTTTAATTCCTGTTCCGTTTTTGCCGGGGTCTGGCACGTAATGCTTATACCTCATTTCTACACACCAGTACAGCCAACAATGTGTCAACGCCCTCTCGGGCTTATACCTCATTTCTACTTTTCTTGATGGATTAGTAAACTGTTATAGAGAACGTTGTGTCAATGCCCTCTCAGGCTTATACCTCATTTCTACAACCGATGCCTTCAATGAGATCTGTAACCTTGTTGTAGTATCAATGCCCTCTCGGGCTTATACATCATTTCTACGAAAAGCGCATGAGATTAGACCAGTTTATAACATATTAGTGTCAATGCCCTCTCGGGCTTATATCTCATTTCTACGCACAGGTGGAGGCAGCTGAAGCTTTTGGAAATATCAGCGTCAATACCCTCTCGGGCTTATACCTCATTTCTACTAACAATGAAATTTAAGACAACCCATAAGCTCAAGGAGCATGCGTCAATGCCCTCTCGGGCTTATACCTCATTTCTACATGGACTGGCGTTGCACCTCTGCCTACGTTAAAAGCTTTGCGTGTCAATGCCCTCTCGGGCTTATACCTCATTTCTACCAGAGACAGATCGTGTCCGCAGCAAACTATGGTTATGTGTCAATGCCCTCTCGGGCTTATACCTCATTTCTACGGTACCCCTTCAAAAACCTAGGTTTTATGCGGTTTCCAGAGCCTGTTTTTGCAGGTATTTATCAGAATATTCTGACAACAGCCGTTTTTCGTGCATGTTAACATTTTGAACATATTTAATGAGGTGTACTTACCCTTGACACTGGATTAAGTATAGCACTAAATACAACCGTTGTCATCTTATTTTTTCACTCTCTTGATAAGTTACGCTGTAGTACCAGGGGTCTGGCACGCAATGCCTTTTATCTTAATAATCTTTTAGTGGGGTCCAGAGGCGCGACCTCTAGGTTTAGTTTCGTTTATTTACGTTTTATTCTTCACTCGTCTGTTCTGTTTCATGCAAGCATTTGGCTACGAACCCCACATACACACGTAGGAAATCCCATCTGAACCCACATATACGTTACAATAAGACTATTCATCATAGCGCCTCCATCAATCTCAATGCCTTTAACAAATCCTTCGGTTTCAAACTTTAACTTTATGCAACTCAGCCAAGTTCCAAATAAAACAATAAGCGACAAATCATTTTCACATCTCAGCCGATCTGATGGATCGTTGCCTGCTGCTCACCTCGTAGTGGTGTGTGATTATCAGAGCAACTACCGTGTAGATGCCTCTACACGACTTTATTTTACCAAAGCCTCACACTAATTCGACAGTATTCGACTTTTTAGTCATTTTTTGTTCATTTTACGTTTACAGTTTAGTACCAGGGTCGAGTAGACGTACCTTTCACAAGGTACGCCCCTCACAGATCCGGACGTGCGGCTTTCCCGCATCCGGCTCTTCATATGGCTAATCGTATGTCTGATCTCTGTGTATCTGACACTTTTCTCCTTGAAATCAGTTTCCTCGTCATGCCAATCTCTGTGTATTGGACAAGTTTCTTTCTCGGATATTGCCACATGTAGTTTCCTTCCCTCCAGTGGCATTACCCACCTTCAACGGTACTATGGAACTATCCGACTACCTATATTTCTTTTGTCTCTCTTTCTTTTATTGACAAGACATACTCTGCTCCTTTTTTTCTAAAGCTGAGAAAATATAGGCTCTCTCCAGTTGACGTACAATCCTTGTATTACATGAACAGGTCCTTCCGACGCCGCGGAGCTGTGTGAAATCTCACCTTAACGATAAACCCACATGTTGCCTTCCCCTCAGACCACAGAGTCGGCACTCCGATTTATGGTATTTCGGCGCTCAATTGCTGTCCCTGCAACCTTGCTGTCTACGCTTAGCCCATTACATTACTGTAACACACTCAAGACTCGCTTCAAATGCTGTGGTTAGCAGCTTATTTGACAGGATTTCCACCTGTCGGATTGCACGCCCTTTGCTGGACGCACGGTCTGGCACCAATGTTTGACGGTATTTCTAGCACTGTGTTGGGGTGAGGGCAATATCCACTACTATGTTAGCTTTGCGAAAACCAATTTTTATACACGGCAACTGTTGACGCATAGGTCGTTTGATTTGTCGCATAAAATTCTTTCTGCTGTGGATCATTTACCAACTTGTAAATTTCCTGCTTATACATTTTCTCAAAACGCTCGACATCAATTTTTTTATCTAAATATTTTGCACATGCATCTTCATAAGCATTTCTATACATTTCTTCCGCTGAGAAATATGCCTGTTGAGTCACTTTACTACTAGGATTTTTTTCTACTTCTGTTGCATAATGCAAAACTTCTTTAGTTGCATCTGAAATGCTATTTCTCACTTGTGTCTCAATGGCTCCTTGTGCAGTTGACGTTTGTGTCTTTGTCATTTCATTATACTTTCCCTGAAGTCTAAAGTATAACACAGCATTAGTCGCAGATACCAATAAGGACAGTCCTGCAATAATCGTATCAGACATTTTATTTCCCTCCGTTTGCCTGTGCAATTATTTTTCTCACTTGGCTCATTAAGGTAAGCGTTTCATGGTTGTCAAAATTCTCATTAAAGAAACCGTAATCGCCGATTTCATCTTCAATGTATCCTAAGATTATCTCAACTTCAGAACTTGTAATATCTCTTCCATCGACTTGTAAGTGTAAAATCTTATTACACACTTTAACCACAGTTTTCTGTGTAGGTAATTTTTTTAATTCCTCTGCACAAGAATGTGCATATTCTTTCATTGTCATTTGCCATTCTCCATTCTATTAAAACTTTTCTGTTAGCATTCAATTGTTTCTTCACATCTCAGCCGACCATAAGATCGTTGCCTGCTGCTCACCACGGAGAGGTGTGTGACTTATCAGAGCAGCATGGGAGCTACCGCTCCCAGTATATCACAATTTCATCCATTTTTACAGACGCTTTCTTGCCTTCATCGCCACATAGTACGCCAAACCACCTACTACTCCGCCGACTGTGTTATAGAAGATGTCTGATAGCTGAAATGTACCCAAGCGAAGCAATAATTGTAGCATCTCTATGCTTACTGAAAAGATAAATGCTATCTTCCCGCTTTGCCACAGTATCTTCTTCCAGCTGTTTTCTATCTTCTCTCCGAATGTCCACATCACTACTGCTGAAAACGGTACCATCATGATCACGTTCTCGATACACTCGGTGGTCAACTTCTGTTCGCCATTCACTGTCTCCCAGATGCCCCAGCCACCCATAACATCGGACAAAGGATTCATCCAAAGATTGCGGTTTAACAGGGTTCGGAACAGAATAAGTGAAGTCACAAAGGCCAGGAAGAACAGTTTCCGAAAGAACACACTCTCCTTGAATTTTTGATACCATGTCATCATGGCAATCTTCCAGCCTTTTCCGGCTCCAATAGATTCATAGGCATATAGATAGAAAAACATGGCTAGGAAGGAAAGCAGGAGTGAAAATCCAAATGGCTCATAGAGAGCAGTCAGGATGTTTGTGATGATCTTTCCGAGTAAATCAATCGTTTCTTTCATCGTTGTTTACAGATCGCTGAACAGGTCAGCCTTATACACGCCGTTCTCTAGCATCTTCTTAAAGCTGTCCTTTACTGCTGCGACATCCTCATGGTAGGTCATGCCGTACCAAGTATCGTTAGTTTTCAGAACCTTCACGGACATCTTACCCTCACTCAACAACTCCCCGATAAAGATAGGAATCAGATACTCTGCCTTTAGCGGATTACCCGGTACTTCTTTCTCAAAGAACTCTTTGAAGCCTTCTTCCAGCACATCCAGAAAATCAGGAGTCAAGCCCCACATGTTCATGGAAACAAGAGAATTCATATCAACGGCCACTCCATCTGCCTCTGCTCCATTTGCAGTCTTGACGATGTTCTTGGTCTCCACAACCTTGGTCAGGTTGTTCTGCTCATCCATCTTGCAGATGCCACGAGTCACACCACCATTATCAGATAGCGTGTTCTTCAGAACGAAACCAGCCATGCAGGACTTGCCGCCATTCACCAGATACTCATGGACGGCCTTGAAGCCCTCCTTACCATAGTAATCGTCTGCGTTAATGACGATGAACGGAGTTTTAATTACGTCCTTCGCCGCAAGCACGGCCTGACCGGTTCCCCACGGCTTTGTCCTGCCTGCCGGCAGAGTTCCTGGGATATCATTAATATCCTGGGAAGCGTAATCCACAGTTACATTGTGAGAAGAGCAAATGGTGGCAATGCGGTCTCCGATGACTTCTTTGAACTCCTTCTCGATATCCTTGCGGATGATAAATACCACATGATTGAAGCCAGCCTCGATTGCATCATGGATTGAGTAGTCCATGATGATATGTCCAGCATCATCCACTGGCTCCAGTTGCTTAATACCCGTTCCGAAGCGGCTACCGATACCAGCAGCCATGATAAGTAATGTTGTTTTCATACTCTCTCCTTACTGCGTTCTTTCCGCCTTATGTGGATACGCCTTTAAGTAATACTTATGGTGCTATTCTTATCAATTCCTATTAAAATTTAAAAGTATCTTTCAGTCCCAACCACTTCTGGTCCTTATCGCTCAGGTTCAGTGCCGTACCGTCTTCCAGTGTATAGCCCTCTGCGCTTGCACTGCCCTTGTATTCGCCCTTCAGCTCCGGCCACTCAATGCCGATTTCCGGGTCGTTCCAAGCCATGCCGCCCTCATCATTCGGATGCCAGAAGTCGTTGACTTTGTAGCAAAACTCTGCTTCATCACTCAGAACCAGGAAACCGTGTGCAAATCCCTCCGGAATGAGGAACTGCTTTTTATTCTCAGCAGACAAAGTCACACCATACCACTTACCATACTGGATTAAGTATAGCACTAAATACAACCGTTGTCATCCTTTTTTTCACTCTCTTGATAAGTTGAGCTGAGCAGTAACACGCTACCCTGGTCAGTTGGAAAAGTAAATTCCAGTTCCAGTAGGTCATAACCGGAACTTACCAT
>OGOL01002796.1_pt1 | contig 12890 bp, 11 predicted proteins | sample 1552641 | NCBI WGS metagenome assembly OGOL01 (sample SAMEA2580140, study PRJEB22360) | human gut metagenome | biome: human gut; feature: human-associated habitat; material: faeces | place: Denmark | collected 2008/2010 | reverse complement strand
TAAACTACTTTTGTTTAAAAGGGAGAGAGTTTATGAATTTTAAAAAGAATTATAAAGGAATGTTATTATGTTTGATTATTGCCATTCCTTGTTGGTTTTTAGGAAAGAAGTTTCCTATTGTAGGTGGTCCTGTCTTTGGAATTATTCTTGGAATGATCATTACTTTATTTATTAAAGATAAAAATGAATTACAATCAGGCATCACTTTTACATCCAAAAAAATCTTACAGTATGCGGTTATCTTGTTAGGATTTGGAATGAATTTATCGGTCGTGTTACAAACAGGAAAACAATCTTTACCAATCATTCTAGCTACTATTTCTACATCTTTAATTGTCGCTTACCTGTTACATAAAATCATGCATATTCCAAGTAAGATTTCTACTCTAATTGGTGTTGGTTCTTCTATTTGTGGTGGTTCAGCCATTGCGGCTACAGCACCTGTTATTGAAGCCAGTGATGAAGAAGTAGCTCAAAGTATTTCTGTTATCTTTTTATTTAATATGATTGCTGCTTTATTATTTCCTACACTTGGAACACTGTTAGGTTTTTCTACAAAAAGCGGTGAAGCTTTTGGAATCTTTGCTGGTACTGCTATTAATGATACATCTTCTGTAACAGCAGCAGCTTCTACGTGGGATTCAATGTACCATCTACAAAGTGCTACTTTAGATAAAGCCGTAACTGTTAAACTTACAAGAACACTTGCAATCATTCCGATTACTTTGGTTTTATCTTTTTTTAAGTTAAGAAAGAATAAAGATGGTCAAAAAATTAATTTAAAGAAAGTTTTTCCATTTTTTATCATTTATTTTGTGTTAGCTTCTATTATTACAACAGTTGCTATTAAAATGGGAGTCTCTGCTGATTTCTTTACACCCTTTAAAGAATTAAGTAAATTCTTTATTGTTCTAGCAATGGTGGCTATTGGTTTAAATACAAATGTTATTAAATTGATTAAAAATGGTGGTAAACCAATTATTTTAGGTTTTATTTGTTGGATATGTATTGCTTGTATGAGTTTATTCATGCAACATCTTCTTGGAATATGGTAAAAAGCTCTTAGGAGCTTTTTTGTTAAGTTAATGTTAAGTTTATTTACTTCACATTAAGAAAGTGTTAATCTACTTACGGATTGTGAGGAATATATATATGGAACTATCGAATATTTTTTCAATGTTAGGTGGTTTAGCGCTTTTCCTTTATGGAATGAATATGATGTCTAATGGATTAGAGCTTGCTGCCGGAAATAAAATGAAATCTATTTTAGAAAAATTAACTTCTAATCGTATTTTAGGAGTTTTAGTTGGAGCTTTAGTTACAGCTGTTATTCAATCTTCTTCAGCGACAACTGTCATGGTCGTTGGATTTGTTAACTCTGGATTGATGTCTTTAACAAGTGCTGTTTGGGTAATTATGGGAGCCAATATTGGAACAACAATTACAGGTCAATTGATTGCTATCAATATTACTGCACTTGCTCCATTATTTGCTTTTATTGGAGTTGCCATGATTGTTTTCTTTAAAAGCAAGAAATTAGATGCTATTGGTACGGTTATTGGTGGTTTAGGTATTTTATTTATTGGAATGGAAACAATGTCAAAGGCTATGGTGCCACTTAGAACAATGCCTGAATTTGTAGGATTGATTTCTAAGTTCCAAAATCCACTTATTGGTATTATCGTAGGGGCTTTATTTACTGCACTTATTCAAAGTTCATCAGCATCTGTCGGTATTTTACAAGCTTTAGCTAAAAGTGGTGTTATGACTTTATCATCATCTATTTATGTATTATTTGGTCAAAATATTGGAACTTGTATTACTTCTGTTCTTGCTTCTATTGGAACAAGTAAGAATGCTAAAAGAACAACAATTATTCATTTATCTTTCAATATTATCGGAACTGTTATTTTTGTAACGATTAGTTTATTATTCCCATTTGCTCATTTAATTGAAAGTATTACACCAAATAATGTAGCTGCTCAAATAGCTAACGTACATACAATATTTAATATCACAACAACTTTATTATTACTTCCAATTGGGACTAAATTGGTTGATCTAGCAACTAAGATTTTACCTGAAGATAAAGAAGAAAGCGAACATATGTCTCTTAAATATTTAGATTTCAGTATTTTTGAAAATGATTTTCATATTGGAACAAGTGCTATCGCTAATACTCAATTATTTAATGAAACTCAACATATGTTAAATGTAGCGAATCATAATGTTAAAAGAGCATTTGAACTTTTAAATCATTTTGATCAAGAAAAATACGAACGTCTTCTAAAAGATGAAAACTATATTAATTATTTAAATCAACAAATTATTGATTTTACAACTGCAGCTATTTCAAACGAGTTCCCTACAGAAGGTTCTCAAACAATTATATTATTTTTAAAACTATCTTCTGATTTAGAAAGAATTGGTGATCATGCAATCAATATTGCTAACAGAGCTCAAAGATTAGCAGAAGATGATACCCATTTTTCTCAAGATGCTTTAAAAGAAATAAGTATTATGGAAAGTTTATGTAATAATATTTTAGATGAACTTATTATTATGGATTATGATGAATTTAAATATATCGTTGATAAAGTCGATGTTATGGAAGATAATATTGATAAAACACAACATCAATTCGCAGTTAATCAATTAATTCGTTTAAAAGAAAAAAAATGTTCAACTGAAAACAGTATTATTTACACAAAAATCTTAACTGATTTTGAAAGAATTGGTGATCATGGTTTAAATATTGCTGAAAGCTTATATCATATTCGTAAAATCATGAAACAAATGAAAATGATTAAACCAGAAATAGAAGAAGCATAAAAAAATAGGTTATAGCGATTTGATTCGTTATAACCTATTTTCATTAATGAATAATTTTTAAAACATCTTCTTCACTATTGATGTTAAAGATATTTAATGTAAGAACATTTAATTTTTCTAGCGATGTATTTGTAAGTTGTTTTTCTAAAGGTCTTGATAAAGTTCCTAATTTTACTTTAAGCAGTTCTTTTAAAGTATTGAGTTTTCCTTCATCTCTCATTCTTTGAAATAATTGATCCATTGCCTTACACATATTGATTTCATTTCCTTCTGGTAAGTCTTCTCTTCTAATATTTGTACACGTAAATGTTACCACCATCATGAAGCTTTCTTGCATCCATTGTTTTAAGGTCGACAACAGGTAGTCTCCAATCATTGATATAAGGTTCCATCTCTGATGGTATACTTTTCAATGTTTCTTTTAATGTTTCTAGCAAGTTCCATTCTTCATCTCCCGTATAGAACACAAAACTTCCTATTGGATAGACTTCTTTTTTACTTTCAACTTGATTGATATAAGTCGTCGCATCATAGTTGAGTATGCGAAAAATCATATTTTTATCAAAAGTGCTTTGGTGTTCAACTCCGATAATCACATAATCTCCATGGATGTCCGCTTTTCTTATCACACCCCGATATCTTTTGATTTCTGTTGGATCATCTACATTTCCTATCAAGGTCAACAGATCATTTTATCTTTCTCTTTTCCTTCTTTCAATGGACGGATAGTCCAAAAAATATAAAAAGCTATTGATGGATTAATCCATTTCAATAGCTCCAGTATATAATTGATAGTATTTACCTTTTTCTTTAATAAGTGATTGATGATTTCCTCTTTCAATAATATGTCCTTGTTCTAAGACCATAATACAATCACTATTTTTAATTGTTGATAAACGATGGGCAATAACAAGTGTTGTTCTACCATGCATTAATTTATCCATTCCATCTTGTACAAGCTTTTCTGTTCGAGAATCAATAGAAGAAGTTGCTTCATCCAAAATAAGTGCAGGAGGATTAGCAACAGCAGCACGCGCAATCGCTAATAACTGTCTTTGTCCTTGCGATAAGTTCGCCCCATCTCCTGTAAGCATTGTTTGATAACCATCTGGCAAATGTTTAACAAAGAGATCGGCATTGGCAAGTTTTGCTGCTTCAATACATTCTTCATCCGTAGCATCAAGGCGTCCATAGCGAATATTATCCATAACTGTTCCAGTAAATAAATGTGTATCTTGTAAAACCACACCTAATGATCTTCTTAAATCATCTTTTTTAATCAATTTAATATCAATTCCATCATAAGTAATCGAACCTTTTTGAATATCATAGAAACGATTAATTAAGTTTGTAATTGTTGTTTTACCTGCACCAGTAGCCCCAACAAAGGCAATCTTTTCACCAGGATTAGCATAAACATCTACATTGTGTAAAACCATACGGTCATCAAAATAACCAAAGTCAACACCTTCTAAACGAATATCACCCTTCATTTCTACAAGTTCAACATGACCATCGCTTCTTGGATGTTTCCAAGCCCAATGTCCTGTTCTTTTATCTGTTTCAACCATTTTTCCATCAACAGTTTCTACACGACATAAAGTAACCACACCTTGATCATCTTCACTTTCTTGATCTAATAAATCAAAGATACGACCAGCTCCTGCTTGTGCCATGGCAACAGCATTGATTTGTTGAGAAATTTGTCCAATAGGTTGGTTGAAACTTTTATTCAATGTTAAGAAAGCTACAAGGGTTCCAATTGTTAAAGCAAAATGTCCATTTAAAGCAAGGATTGCGCCAACAATTGCACAAATGATATAAGAGATATTTCCAAGTTGTACTGTAACTGGCATTAAGATATTCGCAAATTTATGAGCTTGATAAGCACTTTCTCTTAATTCATCGTTTAATTTTCTAAAATCAGCAATTGCTTGATCTTCATGGTTGAAGACTTTAACAACTTTTTGACCAGAAATCATTTCTTCAATATAACCATTCACTTTACCTAAATCCCCTTGTTGTTGAACGAAGAATTTACCTGATAACGATCCAAGTTTTCTTGATACAACAAGCATGATCATAAGCATACATACACTTAACACAGTTAAAGGAATATTTAAAATGATCATTGATACAAATGTTGTCACAATAGTCATACAACTTGAAATAAGTTGTGGAATAGATTGTGAAATCAATTGTCTTAATGTATCAATATCATTTGTATAGACTGACATTGTATCTCCATGAGGAGTTCTGTCAAAATAACGAATTGGTAAAGATTCCATATGTTCAAACATTTCAATTCTTAAATCTCTTAAGAACCCTTGTGTTACATAAACCATAATACGGTTAAAGGTAAAGGCACAAACAACACCACAAGCATAAAGTGCACCCACACGAATCAAAGCATGGAATAGTCCACTAAAGTCAGGTGAAGAACTCTTTAAAAGGGGAACAATATAATCATCAATTAATGTTTGCATAAACATTGTTCCTTGAACATTAAATAAAGCATTTCCTACAATACATAGAAAAACAACAATTAAATGGATTTTATATTTACTCCATAACATTTTAAGTAAACGTTTCATTGTTCCTTCTTTCATTATTCTTCCTCCTTCCCTTTCATTTGTGTTTCATAAATTGTACGATAAATTTCATTTGTTTCTAATAATTTATCATGTGTGTCAAAACCATCCACGACACCATCATTTAAAACAATAATACGGCTTGCATTTTGAACAGATGATATACGTTGTGAAATAATAATTTTTGTTGTATCGGGAATACGTTCATTGAATGATTCTTGAATACTTGCATCTGTAGCTGTATCAACAGCACTTGTTGAATCATCTAAAATTAAAATCTTAGGATTTTTAAGTAACGCTCTAGCAATACATAAACGTTGTTTTTGTCCACCTGAAACGTTTGAACCACCTTGTTCAATATACGTATTATAACCATCTTCAAAACGATCAATAAACTCATCAGCGCACGCTAAACGACAAGCTTCTTTACATTCTTCTTCTGTTGCATTTTCATTACCCCAACGTAAATTTTGTAAGATTGTTCCACTAAATAAAACATTCTTTTGTAAGACAACAGAAACTTCATCTCTTAAAACTTCAAGATCATAATTACGAACATCTTGTCCACCAACAACAACGCTACCTTCGTCAACATCATATAAACGAGAAATAAGGTTGACCAAACTACTTTTAGCACTTCCGGTACCACCAATAATTCCAATTGTTTCACCACTTTTAATATGAAGATCAACATCTTTTAAGACCGCTTCTCCACTACCATGTTTATAAGAAAAAACAACATGATTGAAATCAATTGAACCATCTTTTACTTCAGTTAAAGCTTCTTGAGGAGAGACTAAATCAGATTGCTCATTAATAACTTCTGCAATACGTCTTCCTGAAGCAAGTGACATCGTAATCATAACAAATGCCATAGAAAGCATCATAAGAGACATCATAATATTCATAACATAGCTAAATAAACTTGTAAGTTCACCTGTAGTAAGAGTCCCACCTACAATTGCTTTAGCACCTAACCATGAAAGCATTAAAATTGAACCATAAACAGCTATTAACATAGCTGGGTTATTATAAGATAAAACAGATTCCGCTTTGACAAAAAGTTTATAAATGTTTTGTGCTGCTTTTTTAAATTTTTCATTTTCATATTTTTCTCTAACAAATGATTTAACAACTCGAATACCAACAACGTTTTCTTGAACACTTTCATTTAAAGTATCATATTTAGGAAAAACATCATTAAAATATTTTGTGGCATGATACATAATTATTGTAAGGACCGCTACTAAGAAAACAATGGCAACAACAAAAATCATACTTAATCTAAAGTTGATCATCATTGCCATGGTAAGGGCACAAATAAGTGACATTGGCGCACGAATGCACATACGAATAATCATTTGATAAGCCATTTGCACATTTGTCACATCTGTCGTTAAACGTGTTACAAGTCCTGCAGTACTATATTTATCAATGTTTGAAAAAGAGAATGTTTGAATGTTTGTATACATGGCATCTCTTAAATTGGCTGCAAAACCCGTTGAAGCTTTAGCTGCATGGTTACCAGCTAAAAAACCAAGTGATAATGTTCCAATTGCAATAACAAACATGAATGTTCCATATTTTGTAACATTAGACATATTACCTGCCTCAATCCCTTTATCAATAAGACTTGCCATTAATAAAGGAATAATGATTTCTAAGATAACTTCTAATGCCGCAAATAACATTGTAAGTAATGAATCTTTTTTATATTCTTTGATTTGTTTCATTAAAGTTTTTACCATAATTGACGTCCTTTCCTATTCATTTACCGAACTTCATGAATATTTATAAATCTTCTTTGATATTATTAATTAATTTATCGGATATTTTAATAAACATATTTATTTCTTCTTCAGATAAATCTTTAATAAGTTTTTGATGCATTTCTTTCATCTTATCTTCAATTTGTCGATTATGATTTCTTGAAGATTCTGTTAAAACGATTTTCTTTAATCTTGCATCATATTCTACTTCTTCTCGTTCAATCATTCCCTTTTTACACATCAATTTCAACATTTCTGATGTCGTAGAACGATTGATTGAAAATTCTTTTTCTATATCTTTAGGAAATGTATCAAGCCCACTATCTTCTCTATCTTGAACAAACCCAATGATCCAACAATGCATTAAAGTTGCACGATCAGGCCTCTGACCTGTTTTCTTATCCATTGTTTTTCTCATTAGGTTATTTATGGTCTTAATACGATGTCCAATGGGATCTCTATACATATCATTCCTCCTATATTGTTCGGTTACGAATTGTATGGTAACATACAATTTAAAATTTGTAAACTTTTTTCATAGAAGTTCTTTATAAGTCGTTGTATAATAGAAAAGAAAGTGAGGAAGACAAATGGAAATTAAAGAAAGGTTTTTAAATTATGTGAGTTTTGACACACAATCAGATAGTTATTCACATACTGTTCCTTCAACTTCAAAACAATTAAAATTAGGAAATTATTTAGTTGAAGAATTAAAATCATTAGGAATTGAAAACGCAAAAATAGATGAATTTGGTGTAGTTTATGGAACAATTCCTAGTAATAATAATCATCAAGGAGATGTTATAGGTTTTATTGCCCACATGGATACTTCTCCTGATGCAAGTGGTAAAGATATTCATCCACAAATTATCAAAGATTATCAAGGTCAAAAAATTACTTTAAATGAAGATAAAGAACTTTATCTAGACCCTGAACAATATCCTCAACTCTTACAACTTATTCATCATGATTTAATTACTACAGATGGAACAACTTTATTAGGAGCTGATGATAAAGCTGGTATTGCAATCATTATGCAAATGGTGGAATATATTTATAATCATCCAGAATTTAAACATAATGATATTCAAATTGCTTTTACACCTGATGAAGAAATTGGACATGGTAGTGATCACTTTAATGTTGATTACTTCAATGCACAATATGCTTATACCATTGATGGTGGAGATATTCACATTGTTGAATATGAAAACTTTAACGCATTTAGTGCCGAAGTGAAAGTCCATGGAAGAAGTATTCATCCAGGAAGTGCTAAAAATAAAATGATCAATTCAACGCGTGTTGCCTATGAATTTGATTCACTTTTACCTGTGCATATGCGCCCTGAATCAACAGAAGGTTATGAAGGATTTAATCACCTTCACTCGATTCAAGGAACTTGTGAAGAAACAGTTGCTGAATATATTATTCGTAACCATGACTTACAACAAGCAAATAAACAATGCCAAGACTTTAAAGACATTGCAGAGTTCTTAAATAAAAAATATGGTTATCAAATTGTTGAAGTAACGATTACAGAAAGTTATTTAAACATGAAAGAAGCTCTAAAAGATCATATGTTCATTGTTGAACAAGCTTTAGCTGCCATTAAAGAAAATGGTTTAGATGCTTATTGTTCACCAATTCGTGGTGGTACAGATGGTGCACGTTTAACATTCAAAGGACTTCCTTGTCCTAATCTTGGTACAGGTGGTTTTAACTATCATGGACCCTATGAATATTGTTCACTTACTATGATGGAAAAACAAGTTCAAATCTTACTTCATATTTTAAAAAACACTGCTTCTAAATAAGCATTAACAAAAAAATCGTGTAGATTTCTTAGACAATAAATAAAGCAAAAGTATTAACTTAATTTCTTAACTTAGTAGCATTACAAAAAAAGCCGTGATTTTTCACGACTTTTTGATATTAAAATTAAATATTTGTATTTCTTATAATTTACTTTTGATTTTCTTTATTTAATTCCAAAGTATCTATTTTTTTAATAAATGGTAAATAAATAACAAAAGATACAACAATCATCACAAATTGCCATAATGCAACACGCCATCCACCAATCAAAAGTCCTGATATAATTGGTGGTGTTGTCCAAGGAACCATAACCCCGCTAAATAATGGTAAAATTCCCATATACATTAATAAGTAACTACTTATACCTATAATTAAAGGAACAAGAACAAATGGAATTAATAGATATATATTAAGTACAATTGGTGTCCCAAAAATAATTGGTTCATTAATGTTAAAGATATTAGGTACAATGGATAATTTACCTAAGCTACGTAATGACTTTGATTTGGCAAAAAATGTAATATAAATCACTAACCCAATCACAATTCCAGCACCAGACATACATAAGAAATTGTCCCAAAATTGTTGTGTAAAAATATGTCCACCATTTTGAATTGTAAGAGGCAATCCTGAATCTATAATTTTTTGATTAGCTGCCATATTTGCTTGTAAAATTGGTGAAAGAATTCCTCCACATATAGAACCACCATGGACGCCTGTCCACCATAATAAAGACATAACAACTGTCATAATAATAACGCCAAAGAATGAATCTGTAATTCCTTGTAAAGGAATTTGAATTACCGAATAAATAAGTTCTGCAAATGTTGTATTAAATATAAAGTGACATATAGCATAAATAATTGCACAAATAGTAATAATAATTCCAGTTGGTAATAGTGACGAAAATGAATCTGCAACACCACTAGGCACACCATCTGGCATTTTAATGCTAATATCTTTTTTTACACATAAAGAATAAATATATCCAACTAAAAAACCAATTAAAATAGCACAAATCATTCCTTGACCAGCAGTCCAATCTTTAGAAATAATTCCTGTAACTGATTCCCCACTGTCTAATACCTTAGAAGATGGAGTTAATAAAATAAAAGCTGCTAAACCAGTTAAAGCGCCATTTATAGCTGTTATTACTTGATCATTCTTCAAATAAGAATAAGTAATTCCTATTACTGTAAAGAAGGCCATTAATGAAAACGTAGAAGAATATACTTGAGAACATACATCTCCTATTCCACTTTCACTAATTACTTTACTTACTGATTCAATTGGTAAGTTGGCAATCAACAGGAACAATGATCCTATCATTAAAAAAGGTAAAGAAAACATCATTCCATCCTTTAAAGCCTTTATAACTTTTGTATTTGTAAACTTCGATATATAAATAACTAATGTTTCATTTATAAATTTGTTCATATTATTTATCTCCTATAAAATTTCACCATTTGATGAAATAACTCTTTTATACCATTCAAAAGAAGCTTTTCGATATCTTCTTCCACTACCTTTAGCTTGATCATCTAAATCAACATAGATAAATCCATATCTTTTTGCCAATTCACCAGTAGAAGCACTTACAATATCGATTGCTGACCAAGGAGTATATCCCATGACTTCTACACCATCTAACTCAATTGCTTTTTTCATTTCTGAAATATGGTTTCTTAAGTAATCAATACGATAATCATCATTAATGATTCCATTTTCTAATTTATCATAAGCTCCAAAACCATTTTCAACAATAAACATTGGTTTTTGATATCTTTCATAAACTTCATTTAAAATAATCCTTAATCCTGTAGGATCAATAGCCCAACCCCAATCACTTTTCTTTAACAATGGATTTTGTACTTCAATAAAGTCATGTATTTTATCATATTCTGCAATCGTTGATTTATAATAACTAAACCCTATATAATCCACAGTACCTCGTTTTAAATCTTTTAAATCTTCATCAGTTATATCTAATTGAATATTACTCCTTTCCCACTTTTTTAAAGTATAGGTTGGATAATATCCCCTTACATGAACATCACTAAAGAAATACCTCTTATCCATTGCTTTAATTCCTGCAAGAATATCTTGTGGATTACAAGAAGAAGGATAAATTGGGCCAAAATGCAACATGCAACCTACTTGCATAGAGGCATTAATTTCTTTTGCTCTTTGAACTGCTCTAGCACTTGCAACAAACTGATAATGAGATATTTGATACATTGTTTGTTCAATATTTTCATTATCTTCATATAAAACACCTGCTCCAGTCCAAGCATTAAAAGGATTATCGGTATCTATAAGATTATTAATTTCATTAAATGTCATCCAATATTTGACCTTTTTGCTATATCTTTTAAAACATGTAATCGCATATCTTTCAAAGAATGTAATTAATTGTCTATTTCTCCAACCACCATATTTTTTTGCTAAATAAAGAGGCATTTCAAAATGAGATAAAGTAACAATAGGCTCTATTCCATATTTTAAACATTCATCAAAAACATGATCATAATACTCTAGCCCTTCTTCATTAGGCTCTAATTCGTCACCTTGAGGATAGATCCGTGGCCATGAAATACTTAAACGGAAACTTTTAAAGCCCATTTCAGCAAATAATTTAATATCTTCTTTATAATGATGATAAAAATCAATTCCATAATGGTTAGGATAATATTTATCATCTAATATTTCATAAGAAATTTCTCGAGGGTGATCAACATCACCAGCTGACATAACATCGGTTACACTTAATCCTTTATGTCCTTCTTGATAGCCACCTTCGTATTGATTAGCAGCAACAGCACCACCCCATAGAAAACTTTTATTCATAATCATTCTCCCATTTTAAATTTATCAACTGCTTTTGTTGTTTCTTCTAAATAAGAATAATTACTTATTAATTTTAACGAAGTAAATATATTAAAAACATACTGTAAAGAAGCAATATAAACAGCATTAGATAGTTCAGTTGTATTTTGAGTGGTCATAATTACAATTGTTTCATCACAATATTTACAAATTTCTCTTTTTTTATGATCACAAATCACAATTGATTTAGCATGATATTTGCGAATATCCTTTGCTATTTTTAACATTTCCTTATTTTGACCTGTATGTGTTAAATAAATGCAAACTGTATCATTTGGTTTCCTTTGCTTTAAGTATTGAAGATGCATTGGATTTAAACTGTTATATGCTTTAGAAATAACCCCTTCTTCTTCAAAATTCAAACTATAAATTTCTGCTAAAGAAAAATTAATACCAGTTCCATAAATTTCAATATATTTAGCATTTTTAATAAGTTGATAAATTCTTTCTATAACTTGTCTATCTAGTAAACTTTTTGTATACTCTATCGCTCTTTTATGTAAAAGTTCGATTTTATTTAAAGCATCATCAATTGAACTCTCACTTGAAAAAGGTTCAATTTTAAAATCATTTTTCAATTCAAGTAAATGAGAATATTCAGCCGCATATTGATATTTAAATTCTTTATATCCATTAAAGCCCAGTTTCTTACACAACCTAGAAATCGTTGCACTACTGGTATAACTTAATTTTGCCAGTTCATTAATATTCTTTTTTAAAATATCTTCTTGATTATTTATTATATAATCCACTAAATACTTTTCTTGAATTGTTAAATGGTCTAATGTTTTCATTTTGTCAATAATCATCATATTTCCTCTTTTCACCGGTTAAAAGATTCAAATTAATTATCTTCTTATCTAGAAGACATCTTCATCATAATTAACAACAACTTGTAAGTCAATCTTCTGTAAGCATTTACAATCAAATCGAAAAAAACTTTCAATTTCACAATTATTAACAATAAAAATTGAAAGAAATTATCAAAAAAGGTTAT
>OGOL01002772.1_pt1 | contig 12948 bp, 8 predicted proteins | sample 1552641 | NCBI WGS metagenome assembly OGOL01 (sample SAMEA2580140, study PRJEB22360) | human gut metagenome | biome: human gut; feature: human-associated habitat; material: faeces | place: Denmark | collected 2008/2010 | reverse complement strand
TGGGCTCCGGCGTCGGCGGCGGGCAGTCCAAGCTCTTCACGGCGCTGGCCACGGCCGCGATCCTGGAAGAGGCGCTCAAGGGCATCGCCTATACGAAGATCGTCGCCTTTGACGGCGGCACGAACGCTGTGGAGCACTGCGTCATCAAGGATTTTGACCAGAAAGAGCTCGGCAGCCGCTGCATCGACGCCATGACCCAGATCGCCGCCGGAAACGGCAATAAGGACGGCTATTCCATCCGCGCCGCCGCGCTCGATCTCGCCAAGCGCACCGAGCGCCGCAAGATCCTCGTGGTGCTCTCCGACGGCCTGCCGTCCGGATATTTCAGCGAGGCGGAGGCGATCGACGACGTGCGCACGGCCGTACAGGCGGCGCGCCGCCGGGGACTGCTTGTGATCCCGATCATCTACACCGCGCGCACGGACGAGAACGTGGACGCCTACCGCCGGATGTATGAAAAGAGCATCCTCTTTGCCGATTCTGTGGGTATGCTCGGCGAGTTTGAGCGCCTGCTCATGAAGCTTGTGCGCTGAACGGCGGACGGCGCGGCACACACAGGAGAAGGAAATACCCCGACGATAGCAGATCGTCGGGGTATTTGGCTGCCTGCGCCACATGAAAACGCAGACCAAACCGGTAAAGGAGTGTGAATGGGGGAAGGGGAATTGTGGATGAAAGGGTGCGTGCAGCGTATATGAAAGGCTCATGTGTGGGCGTGATTGGCTGATGCTCTGAGCGGTATGGGATTTGTCCTCGCATGGAAGCGGCATACCTCACGGGATGGTGCTCCACAGGGCGGATGCCCTGTGGAGCGAGTGGGGAGACGGGAAGAAGAAAATGACTTAAATAAGATTCTTTTCCTTCAGGTCTGCGATCTTGGCGTCATCATAGCCGAGCAGCTCCTTGAGGATCGTGTTCGTGTCCTGACCGAGGCTCGGAGCGCCGCGCCAGACCTGGCCCGGGGTGCCGGACATCTTGGGGACGATGCCGAATGCGGTGACTTCCTTGCCCAGCGTCTGATCCTCGTACTTGATGAAGTCGTTGCGCTTCTGATAATGCTCGTTTGCGAGGCAGTCCTTTGCGCCCATGACACGGCTGCACGGGACCTTGAACTGTGCCATTGCGTCCTCGATCTCCTGTGCGGTGCGGGCTGCGCACCATTCGATGGTCTTTGCGTCGAGTTCTCTGCCCTTCTCGGAGGCGACGGCTTCGATACCGGAAGAGCAATCCTTGTAGTTGAAGTACTCAAGGTCGAGATTCATTGCCTGAATGGCTCTCTTGTAGACGCCGGGGCCGAACGCGCCGAGCGCGACATCGTAGCCGTCCTTGGACTTGAACAGGCCGTAAGGCTGGAAGGCTGCGGACTTGTTGCCGGAGCGGGTGTTCTCGCGGCCGGCCATGGTGTAGGAGGTGTACAGGTCGCAGCAGTAACTCGCCTGAACCTCGAACTGCGCGATGTCAACGATCTGGCCGTCGCCGCCCTTGAGGACGTTAATGTATGCAGCCAGAACCGCAAACACGGCGGCGTATGCGGAGGTGAAGTCATTGAGCCAGGGCTTGCCGACGACGGGATCGCCGCCCTTTTCGCCGTTGAGGCCCATCCAGCCGGAGAACGCCTGACCGATCATGTCGTAGGATGCGCGGTCGCAGTACTCGGGCAGGCCGCCGAATCTCGGGTTGCCGTAGCCGCTGATATGGGCGATGATGAGCTTGGGGTTCACCTCGAGCAGCTCCTCGTCACGGATGCCGAGCTTTTCGAGCCAAACCATGTTCTCCATGAACACGTCGGCTTCCTTGATCAGGCCGAAGAACAGCTCCTTGACCTCGGGATGCTTCAGGTTCAGCTCAAGGGAAAGCGAGAGCTTGTTGCGGCCGTCCTGCGCCCAGGAGGTGCTGACGGTCTTGCCGTCCTCTTTTGCAAAAGGAGCGAGGACACGGAGCGTGTCGCCGACGCCGGGGCGTTCGATGTGGATGACCTCTGCGCCGAAGTCGGCAAGCAGCGTGGCTGCGTAAGGCATTGCGATCAGAGAGCCGGAATCGATCACGCGCATGCCTGCAAAAGGACCGTACTGAGGGATGATCTGTTTACGTTCGCTCATTTGAATAATCTCCTTTTGTAATAATATTTTTTTAACAAAATAGTCTCATGATATGCTGCGGCCGCCGGGGTGTGCGGTGACCGCAGCGTGTGCCTGTTATGCCCTGCGGTTTTTGATCTCTGCGATGACGGCAGGCAGGACGGCCTTGAAGTCGGCCACTGCGCCGTAGTGGGAGATGTCAAAGATCGGAGAGGCTGCGTTGTGGTTGATGCTGACGATGCACTTGGCGTTCTGCATGCCGACCTGATACTGCACGGAGCCGGAGATGGCGACGTTGATGATCATGTTGGGCTTGACGGCGGTGCCGGACTGGCCGATCTGAGCATCGTGCGGCAGAAATCCGTTGTCGACCAGGGGTCGGGAGGCGGCAAGCTGACCGCCGAGGAGGTCTGCAAGCTCCTTGAGAAGCGCGAGCTCTGACTCGTCCTTTACGCCTCTGCCGCCGGCAACGAGAACGTCTGCGTGATCGATGGGTACGCCGGTAACGACCTTCGGCTCGACATTCAGCACCTCGTAGCACGCCTCCTTGTCGACCGTGACGTGCTCCGTGATGACCTCGCCCTTGCGGCTCTCGTCCGGCTCCAGGGGCGTGAAGATCTTCGGACGAACGGTCACCATCTGCGGCCGGCACTCGAGGATGACGATGTGTGCAAGGATGCTGCCGCCGTATGCGGGCGTGGTCTGATAAAACACGTCATCTTCATCGTAGCCGAGGTCGATGGCGTCGGCAGTGAGGCCGGTCTTGAGGGAGATCATCATGCGCGGCGCAAAATCGCGGCCGAGGCTGGTCGCCGGATACATGATGATCGAGGGCTTATACTTCTCCGCAAGCTCGGTGAGCGCCTGCTGATAGGGCCTTGCGCTGTAGGATGCAAGGTTTTCGTGCTCTGCGACGATGACCTGATCGGCACCGCCGGCGATGAGACCGGCTGCCAGATGCGCGACCTTGCTGCCGAGAAGGACGGCAGTGATCGCTTCACCGTTATGCGCCTTGAGCTCCTGCGCCTTTGCGAGCAGCTCGTAGGTCGCAGGATTGAGCGTTCCGCTCTGCTGTTCGGCAAATACCCATATGCCTTTGTAATCTTCCTTAGCCATTTGCCAAACCTCCTCAGACCAGGTGCTCTGTTTCGAGCATGTCAACGAATTTTGCTGCGACCTCTTCGGCGCTGCCCGTAAAGTAGGTGGTGTCGGTATTGCGCTTGGGCGGCTCGAACACGACCTTGGTAGACGACGGGGAGCCGGGGATGCCGGTCTGCGCCGTGTCTGCGCCGAGATCCTGTGCGTTCCAGACGGCACGGGGCTTTTTGAGCGCTTTCATAATGTTGATCGGCGTGGGATAACGGGGCGTGTTGATCTCCGCTGTTACCGTCACAAGTGCCGGGAGTTTTGCGCGCACCTTCTCGGTGCTGTCCTCGAGCACGCGGTCGCAGTAGACCCAGCCGTCTTTTACATCGATGCTCGATGCAAGGGTAACCTGCGGGATGCCGAGAAAGGCTGCGGTCGCCGGACCTGTCTGAGCGGTGTCGCCGTCAACGGCGTGGCGCCCGAACAGCAGCAGGTCGTAGTCGCCGATCTTTTCGGCGCCTTTGGCAAGGGTGTAAGCGGTGGCGAGGGTGTCTGCGCCGCCGAAAGCACGGTCGGACAGCAGGTATGCCTCGTCGCAGCCGAGCGCAAGCGCCTTTTTGAGCACGTCCTCTGCCTGAGGAGGCCCCATGCTGATCGCAACGACCGTTGCGCCGTACTTTTCCTTGAGCTGGATGGCGGCCTCGACTGCGTTTGCGTCGAGGGGGTTGATCATGCTGGCAACGCCGTCGCGCTTCAGATTGCCGCGCTCGTCAAGCTTGACATCGTCCGTGTCGGGTACCTGTTTTACGAAGACAAGTATTTTCATCTCTATCTCTCCATTTGCTCTGTGCTGTGTACCGGTCATCCAAGGACGGAGCCGCTGATGACCATGCGCTGGATCTCACTCGTGCCCTCGCCGATCTCGAGCAGCTTCGCGTCGCGGTACAGACGCTCGACATGGAACTCTGCGCTGTAGCCGTTGCCGCCGAGCACCTGAATGCACTCATCGCAGATCTCCTTGCACCATTTGGAGCTCATGAGCTTGAGCATCGCCGCCTCTGCCGAATGACGCTGGCCATTTGCCTTCATTTCGGCAGTATCCCAGACCATCAGATCCATAGCACGGACCTTTGCTGCCATATCGGCAAATTTGAAGGAAATGCCCTGATATGCCTTGATGGGCTTGCCGAAGGTGGTGCGCTCGTTGGCGTATGCCTTGGCAATCTCCATCGCGTGCTGGGAGAGGCCGGAAGCAATGGAGCCGATGGAGATACGGGCACCGTCGAGCGCCATCATGGCGACCTTGAAGCCCAGACCCTCTCTGCCGACGCGGTCGCACTCCGGAATGCGGATGTTGTCAAAGCTCAGCTCGCAGGTGGCCGAGCCTCTCATGCCCATTTTGTGCTCGAACTTGCCGATGGTCAGACCTTCTGCATCCTTGGGGACGATGAAAACGGAAATGCCCTTTGCGCCTGCGTCGGGATCGGTCTTCGCCATGATAAGATAGTAGTCGGCAACACCGGAGTTCGTGATCCAGGCCTTGCCGCCGTTGAGGATATACGAGCCGTCGTCCTGCTTTGCGGCGATGGACTTGATGCCCGCTGCATCCGAGCCCGCGGAGGCCTCGGTCAGGCCGAAGGCGAAGACCTTGCCTGCGGCTGCGAGGGGGAGGTATTTCTGCTTCTGCTCGTCACTGCCGTGAACGAGGATCATGTCGGAGGCCAGCCAGTTCGCGTCGAGATAAAGCGCGATGCTCGCGCTGCCCTTTGCAAGCTCGTTGACAACGATCTGAGAGGTGATGGCGTCGCCGCCGCCGCCGCCGTACTGCTCGGGGATGTGGATGCCCATCAGACCGGTCTCGACAAGCTTTGAGTAGATCTGCTGGTAGATCTCCATGTTGAACGAGAAGGTTTCGTCCATTGCCTTGTCATAGGGGGCGACTTCGTTCTTGGTGAACTCCCGGACCATGTCTCTGATCATGATCTGCTCTTCTGTGAATTTGTACATTGTGCATTCCTCCGTTAAGAAAGTGTTCGTTTCTGCTTACTTCTGCGTGCTGCGTGTTGTACAACAGACTGTGACTGTTAACTGCTTTTTGCCCAAATCTGTACCACTACAGACTTGAACTGTTTTTCAAAGCGGGTCTTGCTATTGGGTTTCTATGTGAACAATTTAACATCAAAAACACAGCTCGTCAACAGTTTTTGGCGAACCTACTTGTTTTTTGGCACTTGCAACAAAGTGTGTTTCATGACAACAACAGTGTGCACCGACTTTTGTATAACAGTTGCACGGCCGGCGTCGCGTTTTCGCTTCCGGATACCGAAATTGTTATACAACACTTCGACAATCTTTTATCATTCATCATTTTTCTTGTATTTCTTCCCCACGGAATGTATAATCAGTATCACTTGATGATACAGTTTGCTTGGGGGGAGTACCATTTCCAATAAAAATGATATCGTTTTGTCGCGTATCGAGGCGACAGAACCGGGAACGAAAATTTCTGTAAGGGGCCTTGCCTCCGAACTCGATGTCAGTGAGGGGACGGTCTATAAGGCCATAAAGGAGGCCGAGCAGCGCGGCCTTGTCATCACAAAGCCGAAATCCGGCACGTTCCGCATAGAGTCTGACGTTGACTCGGACAGCTGCGCTGTGACGCTTTCCGAGCTCGTGTCGGCGCTCGGGGTAAGCTGTGCAGCGGGCAGAAAATCGCTCGGCTGTACCATTGACAATATCGTGATCTGCGACAGCGATGAGGCGCAGCTTCTGAGCCGCCTGGAATATGCGGATCCGAGCCGCACGCTGTGCATCGTCGGCAAACGCCCCGATTTCCAGACTCTGATCATACAGTCCCGTGCGCATATGCTGATCACCGGCGGCGGCCGCCCGAGCGATTATCACATCGTCAAGGCTGAAAAAAACGGCGTCTGCATCCTCACGGCGCTGCAGAACACCTATGCGATCATGAAGCTGTTTGACAGCCAGTTTTCCTCGGCAAGGCTCGCGGACGAGGACGCACCTGTGTCCGAGTGGATGCAGGCGCCGAACTACCTCTACCGCAACGATTATGTCGCCGACTGGCAGCGGTACTATGACGAGCAGTTTCCCGGCATGAGATCCTTTCCCGTCGTCGATGAGGAGCTGCACCTGTGCGGCGGGATCGATATCCCGCGCACCTTTGCAGCCGGGCACACGCAGAAGCTCTCGACGCTCGTGTCGCAGGACGCCAGGCTCCTGACGGTCGATGCACAAAGCTCCGTGCGCGAAGCGGCAAGGAAGATGATGCTCTCCGGCAGCTCGTTTGCGGCGGTTCTGCGCGATGATAAGATGGAGGGCGTGTTCTATGCCTCAGATCTGATCCGCTATTTCATGTATCTGGGCACGGAGAGCATGTCTGACTATGCGTCGTTTCTGGTGCCGGCTCCGGAGTATTCCAACGAGGACCGCAGGGTGTATGAGCTGCGCGTCCCGGAGGCGGAGCTTGCGAATATGGACATTCTGCCGACTGCGTTGATGCTCGTCGCCGCCGATAAGCATCTTGCGCAGCAGGGCTGCCTTGACTGCGCTTTGAGCAGCAGCTCGTTTTTCTATCCTGAGCAGATAACGCAGGTCGGCGGGCTTATGCTCTGCACGGCACTCACATCAAACGGTAAGGCGGGCTTTTCGGTCGAAGCGGAGGTCTATACCGAAACGGCAACGTTTGCAAAGGCCATGCTCATTTTTACGGAACGATAAGGGAACAAAGCTATGTTTTTATTGACGAAGGAACAGCAAAAGCTCAGAGCCGAGCTCAGGGAGTTTGTCGACCACGAGGTGTGCCCAGTGGCCACAGAGCTGGATAACCGAGGCGGCTTTCCGCACGATTTATACGCACGCATTGGCAAAATGGGCTATCTGGATGCGGAGTTTGAATACATCGGCAGCGGCGCAAAATACGGCAGTCTTGAGGGCGCGATCATCATTGAGGAGCTGTCGCGTGGACTGGCCTCACTGGGGCTGATCGTAAGCCCGCACTATCAGTGCACGGAGTTGATCGCCTGCTGCGGCACGGAGACGTTGAAAAAAAAGGTCATCGAGCCGGCGCGCCGCGGCGAGCAGCTCTTTGCCTTTGCCATATCTGAGGAGCGCGGCGGATCCGATGCGCTGGGCGTGGACACCATTGCCGTAAAGGACGGCAGCCGCTGGATACTGACTGGAAAAAAATGCTGGGTCACGAATGCCGGAGTCGCCGATGGCTATGTCGTCACGGCAAAAAGCCCGTCTGCCGAGCGCAGCCGCAGTATGAGCATGTTTTTCATTCCCAAAGACGCCCCGGGGCTGACGGTCGTTGAAAACCGCAGCATGATCGGGCTCAACAACTCGCCGATGGGACATATCATCCTCGACGAGTGCTCGATACCCGATTACTGTCTGGTCGGTGAGGAAAATGTGGGCTATCCGCTGATAAAGCCGCTTCTGAACGAAGGCAGACTCGATATGGCCGCTGTGGCGGTCGGCATTTCGCAGGCGGCACTCGATGATTCCGTGAGCTTTGCCGGACGTGTCGGGCTGTACGGCCGCAGCCTGGCCTCCTATCAGGGCGTGTCGTTCCCGATCGCGGATATGTACACGAAAACGCTGATGGCAAGAAATTCGCTCTACACAGTCGCATCCATGATGGCCGACGGAATGCCGCACACGCGGGACGTTGCTGCGCTCAAGCTGTTTGCCACGGAAAGCGCATTTGCGACGTGCAAGGCCGCCTGCCAGATACATGGTGCGCACGGTCTGAGCGCGCAGTCTGGCGTTGACCGCCTTTTCCGCGATGCGCACATGCTGACCGTCGCCGAGGGCACGTCGGAGATCTGCCGGATCGTCATTTCCGGCGGCCTGACAAACCCGGGCAAAATGTAAAAAGGAAGCAGCGTTTTGCCGCTGCTTCCTTTTCGATACGCCGGCAAACGCTGTGAGGTTTTTGCCCGGCAAAGACAATACCGGCGGCCGTGATCTCCTTCCGTATAAAACCGTTTTTGCCCGGTGTGCAAAAACGGCGGGTTTTGATATGGCATTGCTTGACAAGCCCTGCGCGGTGTGCTAAGATGCTTTTTCGTTAAAAGGGAGTAGTTGCGAATGCATGGTCAACAATCTCCCGGCAGCAGCCGGTGGTCATGCGCCTATGATGATAGGTAATGAGACTTTTAGCACATCATATACTATGATCGTGCGGGAAGTCTCATTTTTTTGCGCGGTCACAAAGGAGAATGCGTTATGAACCTCGATTTTACCGGCAGTACCCTCTTTTTTGTCCTGCTGCTGTTTGCGGTGGGGCTGATCTGCATCATCAAGGGCGGCGACCTGTTTGTCGATGCCGCCGCATGGATCGCCGAGGCCTCCGGTATCCCCAAATTCATCATCGGCGCGACCGTTGTGAGCTTTGCCACGACGATGCCGGAGATGCTTGTGTCCATCTTTTCCGCGCTGGAGGGCAATGCGGACATCGCCATCGGCAACGCCGTCGGCTCGGTGACGGCCAATACCGGCCTGATCATGTGCCTGTCGCTGATCTGCATGGAGTGCACCATGCCGCGGCGGCAGTATGCGGTCAAGGCGGTGCTGCTGCTTGCGGCGATCGCGGTTCTGTTCGGCTTCACGCGCGACGGGCAGCTGTCCATCCTTGAGAGCGTTTTGATCCTTGTCATTTTTGTGTGCTTTATTGCCGAGAGCCTTGTTGCCGCGCGGCGTGAGCAGTCGTTTGAGGCCCCGGAGCAGGATGCCCGTCCCAAGACGGACGGCCGGACGATCGCGCTCAATATTGGCAAGTTTGTGTTTGGCGCTGCGGCCATTGTGCTCGGTGCGCAGCTTCTGATCGACAACGGCACCGCGCTCGCGCAGATGCTTGGTGTGCCGGATGCCATCATCGGTGCGACCATGATCGCCATCGGCACGTCGCTGCCGGAGCTCGTCACGACCATCACGGCCATCCGCAAGAAGCAGTCCTCGCTGTCGGTGGGCAACATCATCGGCGCGAACATCATGGACCTCACGCTCATTATGCCGCTGTGCGCGCTCATCCTCGGCAAGCCCCTGCCGGTCGAGCGTCAGGGCATGCTGCTGGACATTCCGGCGTGCCTCGTCGTGAGCGCGGGCGCGCTCATCCCGGCGCTCATGCAGGGCAAATTCAAGCGCTGGGTCGGCTTTTTCATCGGCGCGCTCTATATCGCGTATCTCGTCATCATGTTCACGTGCTTCGGCGCGTAAAAAACCGGCGCCGGTCTCTTTTCGGAGACCGGCGCCGCTGTTTATTTTGGGAACGCCGCGCAGATGCGGCGGGGGATGCAGGGCGTGTTTGCCTGCTTAAGATGCGAAAGCGCTATCTGATAAAGTTATGATGAGGGAAAAGAAAATGATTTGTATCGATTGTCCATGCGACAGCTGCGTCCACCAACGAGAGAATATTGACGGATGGAAATGCGCCTGCGACGCATTCCCGGATGGGATACCTGTAGATTATATGCTTAAATCAGATCCGAGCAGGCAGAAAGAATGCAGCAACGGCATAGGCTACGAGAAAAAGAGTGATGAGTAATCAGGCGCCATGCATCCGCATGGTGCTTTTTCGCGTCTGGACGGAAGGCGGACGGCAGCAAAAAACCCCGGAAGCCGAAGCTCCCGGGGTTTTGGTGCGCGAGGCGGGACTTGAACCCGCACGTCCGGAGTGGACACTAGAACCTGAATCTAGCGAGTCTGCCAATTCCACCACTCGCGCATAGGCTTTGTGAATCAAAGCTTGTTTAATATAGCATTTCGCGCGGGGATTGTCAAGCGTATTTTCCGCAACTACCCGAAAAAATCTCAACGTGTGTCGAAAACGTGAATTTTTACCGGCCCGGGTGTTCAAATCCAGCGACATCTGCTATACTAAAAAGAAAAAGAGACCCGGTCGTGCCGGGAACGGAGTTGTGATATTCATGGATTCAAATCGCGTTATGCTCAAGGCGGATGCGCGCCGCCGCACCGTCAGCTGTCAGCCGAGTCCGATTCTCGCGGGGGTGATCCTCTTTGCTCTCGGCATGCTCATCTCGACGCTCACGTCGTACCTGATGGGCATGGATCGTCTGGCCACGGCGCTGACAAACGCCGCGCGCTTCGGCACGGAGGCGGTCGAGCAGGCGTACCTCAGCTTCCTTGAGCACTACAGTGTGTCCGGCTTTGCGATCGCGCTCGTCGTCGCGCTGCGGATCATGAGCTACATGGTCAGCGTCGGCTTCGCGATCTTCACGCTGCACGTCAGCCGCGACGAAAAGGCCGAGTTCGGAAACCTCTTTGACGGCTTCGGCCTCTTTTTCCGCGTGCTGTGGCTCGGCATTCTGGAGGGGCTTCTGATCTTCCTGTGGAGCCTGCTGCTGGTCGTGCCGGGCATTGTGGCGGCCTACCGTTACCGGCAGGCGCTGTATCTGCTGCTCGATCACCCGGAAAGATCCGCGTGGCAGTGTCTGCGCGAGAGCGGCGCGCTCATGAGCGGGCATAAGTGGGAGCTGTTCGTGCTCGATCTGAGCTTTCTTGGCTGGGCAATGCTGAGCGCGATGTTCGCGCCCGTGTCGATCTGGCTCGACCCGTACCGCGCCATCACCAACGCCGGGTTTTATAACCGGCTGATCGCCGCGCGGGGCGGGGCACACGTGATCGAGGGCTCGTTCACCGACATCCCGAACGACCCGCAGCGCTGATGCCTGCACCTTTTCGCACCCCGTCTGCCGCGTGCAGGCGGGGTGTTTTGCGTTGACAAGCCGGGGGCTTGCGGTATAAACTATATAGAATTCCAAAGGAAACGAGGTGTACGGATGCAGACGGAGCTGGAGAGCCGACCGCAGGCGATGATCGCCATGAGCGGCGGCGTGGATTCGAGCGTTGCGGCATACCTGATGCAGCAGGCGGGGTATGCCTGCATGGGCGCGACCATGCGCCTGTATGAAAATGAGGATGCCGGTCTGCCGCGCGGCAGCACCTGCTGCGCGCTCGACGATGTGGAGGATGCCCGCCGCGTGGCCTACACGCTGGGCATGCCGCACTATGTGTTCAATTATAAAGACGCGTTTCGTGAGCAGGTCATGGCGCGCTTTGCCGCCGCCTATCAGCGCGGGGCGACGCCGAACCCCTGTCTGGACTGCAATCGCTACCTGAAATTCGGCCTGCTGGAATCGCGCGCCCGCGCGCTCGGGTGCGACGTACTGGCGACCGGGCATTACGCCCGCATCGAGCAGCTTCCCGACGGGCGCTGGACGCTCAAAAAGGCGGCAGACCCCGAAAAGGACCAGAGCTATGTGCTCGCGTGGCTCACGCAGGAGCAGCTTGCGCACACGCGCTTCCCGCTCGGCGGCCTGCGCAAGAGCGAGGCGCGCGCCATTGCCGAGGCGCACGGCTTCTGCAACGCGCACAAGCACGACAGTCAGGACATCTGTTTTGTGCCGGACGGCGATTATGCCGCCGCGGTCGAGCGGCTGACGGGTGCACGCAGCGAGCCCGGGCGCTTTGTGGACGCGCACGGAAACGTGCTCGGCACGCACCGCGGCATCATCCACTATACGATCGGACAGCGCCGCGGGCTCGGCATCGCGGCCGAAGCGCCGCTGTACGTCTGCGGCATCGACGTGCCGAACAACGAGGTCGTGCTCGGACGCAATGCCGACCTGTTTTCGACCGAGCTCGATGCGAGCGGCTGCAACTGGATCTCCGGCGACGTGCCGCAGCAGCCGCTACCGGCAGCCGGAGCAGCCCTGCACCGTCACGGTCATGGGCGCAGACACGGTGCACGTGTCGTTCGAGACGCCGCAGCGCGCCATCACGCGCGGTCAGGCCGTCGTGTTCTACGACGGGGAGACGGTGCTCGGCGGCGGCACGATCGACTGAAATGCTATGACGAAGGGAGGCGCGGCCATGCCCGTGACGCTCTATCTTGCGATCCCCTGTTATAATGAGGCGGCGGTGCTGCCGGAGACGGCGCGCCGCCTGCGCGAAAAATTCACCGCTCTGCGCGCCGCCGGGACGATCGGCCCGCTGAGCCGCATCTGCATGATCGACGACGGCTCGAGGGACGAGACGTGGCAGATCATCTCCGACCTGCACGCGCAGGATCCGGTCTTTTCCGGCATCCGGCTCTCGCGCAACCGCGGCCACCAGAACGCGCTGCTGTGCGGACTGATGACGCTGCGCGATCGCGCCGACTGCGTCATCTCCATGGACGCCGACCTGCAGGACGATATCAACGCCATCGACGCCATGCTCGCGGCCTTTCGGGACGGGAATGACATCGTCTACGGCGTGCGCGCCAGCCGGAAGCAGGACTCTGCGTTCAAGCGCGCCAGTGCGCAGGGCTATTACCGCCTGCTGCGCGCGCTCGGTGCGGACGTGGTGTATAACCACGCCGACTACCGGCTTATGAGCCGCCGCGCGCTCGACGCGCTCGCGGAGTACAAAGAAGTGAACCTGTTTTTGCGCGGGCTCGTGCCGCTCGTCGGCTACCCGAGCACGGTCGTATACTACGAGCGCGGCAGGCGCTTTGCCGGCGAGAGCAAGTACCCGCTGCGCAAGATGCTCTCGTTCGCGTGGGAGGGCGTGTCGTCGCTGACGGTGTCGCCGCTGCGGCTCATCACGCGCATCGGTGTTGTGATGTTTCTTGTCAGCATTGCCATGCTCATCTATTTTCTCGTGCGCTATTTTACCGGCCATACCGTCGCCGGCTGGTCGAGCCTTGCCGTGTCCATCTGGGCCATCGGCGGCGACGGCTGGGCCTACGACATCGGCT
>OGOL01002761.1_pt1 | contig 13003 bp, 12 predicted proteins | sample 1552641 | NCBI WGS metagenome assembly OGOL01 (sample SAMEA2580140, study PRJEB22360) | human gut metagenome | biome: human gut; feature: human-associated habitat; material: faeces | place: Denmark | collected 2008/2010 | reverse complement strand
GAAATCATTACCGAAGGGGTATTGCGGCATCCGTAAAGCGGCGGAGCCGCTAACGGCTGCCCTACCTTACCGTTGCGGAGAATCTACCACTTTATCGACAATCTCGGGCTACAGCAAGTCTGAAGCAGTTCTCTCAAATAACGGGAACCGGTCATCACGAATGCTGTTCTTCTGTGATTTTTGACAATTTCCAACAGAAAACTTCTATTCCAATCATAGATATTACGGCTTGCAATCCGGAACCGGCTTCTGTATAATGAACCAGATAAATTTCTTAGGAGGTAACACCATGATGCAGTCCAGTATGAGTATGCGAAGCGCCGTTTCCTCCATTTTCGGGATTCATGGTCCCGTCATTTCCATTTCCCTTTTTTGACCGGCTATAGGAGCCGGTATTTTTATGCCTGTTTGCGGACAGCCGCAGGAAACTGGTCTATTTATATAATTTAGATAGAAGATTTGTGTGTTACGAGAGGAGAAAAACATGAACGAGAAAAAGAAACCCATCCTCGGTCAGGAAGCCGTGACCGACGCCCGCACCCTGGGCACCCCCCGTATGCTGATTTTAGGCTTGCAGCATCTGTTCGCCATGTTTGGTGCCACCGTTCTGGTGCCCATTCTGGTTCAGGGCTACGGCCTGCCCCTGAGCATCCAGACCACCCTGCTGATGGCTGGTCTGGGCACCCTGCTGTTCCATGTGTGCACCAAGTTCAAGGTCCCCGCTTTCCTGGGCTCCTCCTTCGCCTACCTGGGCGGCTTCTCCACTGTGGCCTCCATGCCCGCCTATGACGGGCTGGACCCCGAGCTGAAGCTGGCCTACGCTCTGGGCGGCATCGTCATCGCCGGTCTCCTGTATCTGGTGCTGGCTCTGCTCTTTAAGGTGCTGGGTGCCAAGACCGTCATGCGGTACTTCCCCCCCATCGTCACCGGCCCCATGATCATCATGATCGGCCTGAACCTCTCCGGCTCCGCCATCAAAAACGCCGCCACCTGCTGGTGGCTGGCCCTGGTGGCCATGGCCATCATCGTGGTGGCCAATATCTGGGGCAAGGGCATGGTGAAGATCATCCCCATCCTGCTGGGTGTGGTGGGCAGCTATCTGGTGGCGCTGGTGGCTACCCTCTGCGGCGCCCAGCTGCCGGATGCCAACGGCGTCATGCAGCCCCTCGTCAACTTCGCCTCCGTGGGCGAGGCACACCTCATTGGCCTCCAGAAGTTCATCCTCGCCAAGTTCGACGTGTCCGCCGTGCTGGTCATGGCCCCCATCGCCATCGCCGCCATGATGGAGCACATTGGCGACGTGTCCGCCATTTCCTCCACCACCGGCAATAACTTCATCGCCGATCCCGGCCTGCACCGCACCCTGACGGGCGACGGTCTGGCAACCGCCTTTGCCGGTATGTTCGGCGGCCCCGCCAACACCACCTACGGCGAAAACACCGGCGTGCTGGCTCTCTCCAAGGTCTACGATCCCCGCGTGATCCGTCTGGCTGCCGTCTACGCCATCATCCTCAGCTTCTCCCCCAAGTTCGACGCGCTGGTAAACTCCATCCCCTCCGCCATCGTGGGCGGCGTCAGCTTCATCCTCTACGGCATGATCTCCGCCGTGGGCGTCCGCAACATCGTGGAGAATCAGGTGGATCTGACCAAGTCCCGAAACCTGATCATTGCCGCCGTCATGTTTGTCAGCGGCCTCGGCTTCAGCTCCGTGGGCGGCGTGACCTTCACCGTGGGCGGTGCGGCTGTGACTCTGTCCGGTCTGGCCATCGCTGCTCTGTGCGGCGTGATCCTCAACGCCATTCTGCCCGGCAATGACTACGAGTTCGGCATCAGCGTCGAGGGCGACAAGTCCGCTGACCTGGGCAGCTACTAATTTCTGACAGCACTTTTCCAACAGGGAACGCCAAAAACGCGGCGTTCCCTGTTCTTTTTGCAAAATATAAACATTTTGTGAAGAAACCGTTGACAAGTTCGGAAATTCACCTATAATAGGGTAGGATACAACTGGATAACGCATGATAGAGGCGCGGCTGATAAGAGTAACCATCCGGCAGACAGGCATAGAGGATGGGGAAAGGGTCAGCCGCCGAAGGGCCGTACCGCTGCCTGGCGGGTCGGTGCCTGGGCCGTCGGAAAACATCCGCCGGACTGTCGCCCGGAAACGGGCGGGGCGCTGTCATGGATCTGTTTGGTGAAATGAGACCTTCAAATGGAGTCATGGCGGAATGTCATGACTCCATTTTTTGTTCTGAAACACAATGTGCTTTGACAGGATGGAGTTCACGCGTATTCTCCGGTTGCATGGGCTGCGGCCCAAAAATGAAAGGAGAATCTCCATGAAAAAACATCCCCTACTGCGGACGGCCCTGCTGGTCATGACCGCCGCCGCGCTGCTGTGTGTCAGCGCTCTGGCTGTTGAGGACGGCGCGCCCGCCAACAGCATGTACGGTACCTTCTGGGCACTGGTGCCCCCCGTCATCGCCATCACTCTGGCCCTTATCACCAAGGAGGCGTACAGCTCTCTGTTCATCGGCGTCACAGTGGGTGCTCTGTTCTCTCAGGGCTTTTCCCCCATCGGCGCGCTGAACATGATCGTCAACGACGGCCTGGTGGCCGCCATCAAAGACAACGCCGGTATCTTCCTGTTCCTTGTTCTTCTGGGCATCATCGTGGCACTGGTAAATGCCGCCGGCGGCTCCGCTGCCTTCGGCCGCTGGGCCTCCCAGAACATTAAAACCAAGGTGGGGGCTTCCCTTGCTACCTTCCTGCTGGGCATTCTGATCTTCATCGATGACTATTTCAACTGCCTCACCGTGGGCACCGTCATGCGGCCCGTCACCGATAGCCACCGGATCTCCCGTCCCAAGCTGGCCTACCTCATTGACGCCACCGCCGCCCCCGTGTGCATGATCGCCCCCATCTCCTCCTGGGCCGCCGCCGTTTCCTCCACCGCCGAGGGTCTGGACACCGGCATCAGCGGCATCCAGCTCTTCATCAAGGCCATTCCCTACAACCTCTACTCCCTGCTGACCTTCATCTTTATCATTGCCCTGTCCTTTATGCAGTTCGATTACGGCCCCATGCGGACCTATGAGCGCAAGGCCCGGGAGACCGGTGACCTCTCCGCTCTGGAAAACGCGGAGGATGAAGCCGTGAACCCCAAGGGCAAGGTCATCGACCTGCTGCTCCCTGTTCTGGTGCTGATCGCCGTGTGCACCACCGGCATGATCTACGTGGGCGGCTTCTTCGGCGTGGATGCCTGGGGCGGCACCGACTGCGCCGGAGACTTTATCGGTGCCTTCGGCAACACCGACGCTTTCATGGGTCTGCCCTGGGGCGGCATCATTGCTCTGCTCTTCACCGTCATCTATCTGGTGGCCCGCCGGGTCATCACCTTCAAGGACGCCATGGCCTGCATCCCCAAGGGCTTCAACGCCATGATCTCCCCCATCCTGATCCTGACCCTGGCCGTCTCTCTGAAGGCTACCATCACCTCTCTGGGCGCCAGCATCTATGTCCATGACCTCATGGAAGGCGCCGCCGCTACACTGTACTCCATGCTCCCCGCCGTGATTTTCGTGGTGGCCTGTATTCTGGCCTTCGCCTCCGGCACCTCCTGGGGTACCTTCGGCATCCTGATCCCCATTGTTACCGCTATTTTCCCCGCTTCCAGCGAGCTGCTCATCATCGGTATCTCCGCCTGCTGTGCCGGCGCTGTGATGGGTGACCACTGCTCCCCCATCTCCGATACCTCCATCATGGCCTCCGCCGGCGCCCAGTGTGACCATCTGGAGCACGTTGCCACCCAGATCCCCTATGTGCTGACGGTGGCCGGTGTCTGCGTGGTTGGCTTCATCGTGGCCGGTTTCGTCCAGAACGTGTATATTACCTGGGCCGTCAGCTTTGCGCTGATGCTGTGCGTTCTGTTCGTCATCCGCAGCATGGAGCGCCGCAAGGCCGCGTAAACTCATTGAAAAAGTGCCTTTCCATTCGTGGAAAGGCACTTTTCTTTTTGCGGCGGATATGGTATGATGGCCCACAGCGAATAGGAAAGGACCGAAACGATGCAAGCCTTTGAACTGACAATTTTGAACTGGATACAGGCTCACCTGCGCTGCGGCGTTCTGGATGCCGTCATGGTGCCAGTCAGTCGGATCTGCGACCACGGTGAGGTGTGGATCTTACTGGCGGCGATCCTGCTGGCGATCCCAAAGACCAGAAAGCTGGGGACCTGTGTGGCCTGCGGGTTGGTTCTGGATCTTCTGTTCTGCAACCTTGCTCTCAAGCCGCTCATCGGACGGATGCGGCCCTTCGCCGTCAGCCCCGGCGTTTCCCTGCTGATCCCGCCCCCCACTGACGCCTCCTTCCCCTCCGGCCACACGGCAGCCTCCTTCGCATCGGTGGCCGCGCTGAAAACAGCGAACAGCCGCCTTTGGAAGCCAGCACTGGCGCTGGCCGTGGTCATCGCCCTGTCCCGGCTGTACCTCTACGCCCACTGGCCCACAGATATTCTGGGGGGCGCCGCCGTGGGTATTCTGGCAGGTTGGCTGGGAACAAAGCTGGCGCAGTCATTTCCCCGGAAAAAAGTGTAAAAAAGGCCCGGAAACATCTAACGTGTTTCCGGGTTTCTTTATTTCTTCCTTTTTTCAGGGAGATCCGGGCCGTTTTCACGGGCCTGCTGAAGGTAATCGTGGTCCTCATTTTTCTTGCTGGGCACGAAGTTCAGCGCCGCTGCCCGCTTCTTGCCCTTGCTCCGGGCGTAGAAATAACCGGCCACGGAGAACACCACCGCGCCCACAAAATTCACCAGCAGGTCTTTCATGGTGTCGATGAGTCCAATATCCAGATAGCCGCCCAGGCCCAGATTCTCGCCGTTGATGACCACATCGTGGATCTCCTTCACCGCCACTACCTTATTGGTCCGGGTAGGGTCCAGGCTGGCGGAGTAGATGGCGTTGATGACGGTATCCCGCTGCATATCCGTATGGAAGAACCAGTCCATGCCGAACTCAAAAAATTCCCACAGAACGCCGATGGTCATGGAAAAGCAAAACGCAACCATGGCCAGAAAGAATGGTGACAGGTCGAAGGTCAGCTTCTCATTGTCATTGAGCAACAACACCAGAGAAAAGCCTACCGCCGCCGCCAAAAAGCCGTTGATGGTGTGGAGCATGGTGTCCCAATGGGGCACGTTGACATAGAAAGCATTGACCTCTCCCAAGATCTCGGCCGCGAAAATGAAGCAGAGGATCGTAATTTCCAGGGGCGGCGGCAGCTCGATCCGCAGCCGGACCTGCACCCAGCTTGGCACATACAGCAGCACGATGGTCAGAATACAGAAAAACGCACCCTCGTAGTTATCCAGAATGATCTGGCGCACCAGAGATACGATCACCAAGGCCCGCAGAATATAAAAGACGATGAACGAGCTTTTATGTTCCCGCAGTTCCTTGTCCATGGCCCGCTTGAACGTCTTTTTCAGCCAGCCCCGCTCTTTTCTTGTTTTTTTCAATATGGTTCCTCCTGTCCGGCGGCTATGACCGCTCATCATTGCAACAGAATACCACAAAAAATGGCTTGCGACAAGATAAATCGGTCAGGCACTTGGCTGCCTTTGCACAATCAGCGGTCAGCTGACACCGGCCAGATAACGGCCCGCAGGGCTTCAAGGTCATGGGTCACCGCCAAAAAACGGAGGGAGCACACCGCGTCGGCGGTAAAGGCCAACAGCAGCCACCACGTCACACCGATGGGAACACGGTCCGCCAGCGCCACCACCGGCGGCGTCACCAGATAGACAGCCGGGAACAGCAGCAGTCCCCACGCCAGGAAAAATGGCAAACACACCCGACCACGGAAATTTCCAAAAACCCCGGTGTAGTCCCAGAAGGACACTCCCAAAAAGGTCTCCCCCCACCAGTGGTAAATATATTCCACAGAGGTGGCGGTCAGCCCGCCCCAGAGGTAGAGCGGCCACCCGGAACGAAGGCTCGGCGGCAGGGCCAGTACCGCCGCCATGCCCAGTCCGTATACCGGGCAGAGCGGCAGGAGCAGCAGACATCGTCTCCTCCGCCGGGGAGACCGGGTCACGGCAGCAAACAGCCGCTCCAGCACCCATCCTAAAAGGCTGAAGCTCCAGAAGATCCACAAATATTCCGCCATACGCCGCCCTCCTCTGCTTGATGCCCTGTCAGTATCGGCAGACCGCCACTGCCTTATACGCTTGCACGGGAGAAAACAATATGCTATACTTAAACAAGGCTATTTCAGAAAGGCGGGGGATCCTATGGCGGATAGCTGGGAGCGCTTAAAACAGGACTGCGGCGCCTGCCGGGGCTGCGCACTGGCGGACACCCGGACCCATGTGGTGTTTGGGGACGGCTGCGAGACGGCGGAGATCATGCTCATCGGTGAAGGCCCCGGCCAGCACGAGGACGAGCAGGGCATCCCCTTTGTAGGCCGGGCCGGGCAGCTGCTGGACGATATGCTGGAGATCATCCATCTGGACCGCACCAAGGTCTACATCGCCAACGTGGTGAAGTGCCGCCCGCCTCAGAATCGGGACCCTCTGAATGTCGAACAGGACGCCTGCATCGGCTATCTGCGGCGGCAGGCAGCACTGATGAAGCCCAAGATCATCGTCTGTCTGGGTCGGATTGCTGCCAAAGCCATCATCAAAGAAGATTTCAAGATCACCCAAGAGCACGGTCAGTGGTTCCAGCGGGGCGGCGTCCAGATGACGGCCATCTATCACCCGGCGGCGCTGCTGCGGGATGAGCAGAAGCGCCCGGAGACCTTTCTGGATTTAAAAAGTATTCAGGCCAAGGTCCGGGAGCTGTGCGAGTATACTGAATGTTAAAAAGTGCGGGAACTTAAGTTCCCGCACCTTTTTCATTTTTGATTTCAATTCTCAGGCTGTGGCGATTATGTCCCGGTTCAGCACAAAGTATTCCACGCCGGAATACAGGGTGGTGATGGCGATCACTGCCACACACACGGTATTGAGCCAGCCGGGGATCGGCAGGAACATGATGACGATGCACACCATGGTGCTGGCGGTTTTCACCTTTCCCGACCAGCCTGCGGCGATGACCCGCCCCTTGTCGCTGGCGATCATCCGCAGGCCGCTGACGGCGAACTCCCGCACAATTACAATCAGCAGCGCCCAAGCAGGCATCTGCCCGATTTCCACAAACCATAGCATGGCCGCCGTCACCAGCATTTTATCTGCCAGCGGGTCGGCAAACTTGCCGAAATCCGTGACTAAGTTGTACTTTCTGGCGATTTTCCCGTCCAGCAGATCGGTAAAGCTGGCAATGATAAAAATGGCCAGCGCCACCCAGGTGGCACCGGGGAAGCCCCAGTACAGCACCACCATGAACACCGGGATCAGCAGGATCCGCAGCATGGTCAGTTTATTGGGTAAATTCATAATATACATCCTTTCGCAGGGTTTTCAAGGAAAAACAATCACCTTCACACAAGCTCGCCGGTGGTCTCACCGTCCATGGTGCCGGTCAGGCGGACATTCACAAAGCTGCCGGGAGCGATCTCGCTGTCGGTGGTGAACCAGATCCGTCCGTCGATGTCGGGGGACTCAGCATAGCTGCGTCCGTAGAACATCTGAGCCTGAGAATCGTACCCCTCGCAGAGGACCTCCCGCTCTTCACCTAAGATGGAGTCATTGTAGGCGTCAATGATGTCAGACTGGACATCCACCGCCAGCTCCGCGCGGCGCTGGGCCTCTTCCATGTCCACGTGCTCCATGAGGGCCGCCTTCGTGCCCTCCTCAGGGGAGAAGGGGAATACCCCCGCCCGCTCGATGCGAACCTCCCGCAGGAAGTCACACAGTTCTTCAAAGGCCGCGTCATCCTCGTAGGGCAAGCCCGCAATGAGGCTGGTCCGCAGCACCAGACCGGGAACCTTCTCCCGCAGTTTTTTCAGCAGGGCCAGCAGGTCCGCCTTGGTGTCCCGGCGGTTCATGGCCTTTAAAATGGTATCGTTGCAGTGCTGGATGGGAATATCCAGATACTTCACGATCTTCGGCTCGCTGGCGATCACATCGATCAGCTCGTCGGTGGTGTCCGTGGGGTAGAGGTAATGGAGCCGGATCCAATGGAAGTCCAGCTTGCAAAGCTCCTTCAGCAGCTTCGCCAGCTGATGCTCACCGTTGAGGTCCGTGCCGTACCGGGTGATGTCCTGGGCAATGACGATCAGCTCCTTCACCCCGGCGGAGGCCAGCTCCGCTGCCTCGTCCAGCAGCTCGTTCATGGGACGGCTGCGGTACTTGCCACGGAGGGAGGGGATCACGCAGTAGGCGCAGTGGTTGTCGCAGCCCTCGGCGATCCGCAGATAGGCATACCACGGGGGCGTGGACAAAATGCGCTCGCCGCTTTGGTTGGCAGTGTGGATATTCCCCAGATGGCAGGGTTTTTCGCCCTTTTCCATCACCTCGGCGATGGCCGTGGCAATGTCGCCGTAGCTGCCGGTACCCAGCAGGCCGTCCACCTCCGGCAGCTCGTGGAAAATATCCTCTTTATAGCGCTGGGTCATGCAGCCGGTGACTAAGATCTTTTTCACCTGCCCCGCATTTTTCAGCTCCGCCATCTCTAAAATGTTCTCGATGGCCTCCTCGCAGGCGGACGCCAGAAAGCCGCAGGTGTTCACCACCACCACGTCGCAGCCCTCCGGCTGGGCCTGAATGGAGTAGCCTGCCTCGGCGCACAGAGCCATCATCTGCTCGCAGTTCACCTGATTCTTGGCGCAGCCAAGGGAAATGAATGATACATTATAGCTCAAAATGGATTCCTCCGGTATGATCGAATACGCCCCTCCGGGCGGAAATAACGAATGCGCAATCAGAACCAAAAATTTCACAGTCTTTGAGACTGATCCTCGGCTCCGCGGATATAACCTCCGGGATCACTCCTCCCAGATCTCAGAACCATAGCGGCCCCAGGCGGACTTCACCTCGCCCCAAGAAAACCCCCGGCGCAGAAGGGCGTCCGTCAGCCGCTTCTTCTCCTTATCCTCCGGGGACCGGCCGTGGAGCTTGCTTTGCAAAAAGCGGTCGATCTGCTCCCCGTCCGAGGGCAGCTCGTCCAGCGCCTCGTCCCAAAGTTCCTGAGGCACGCCCTTTTCCCGCAGCTTTTCTCTGGCCCGCCGGGGACCGTATCCCATATCGCCGCAGTGCCGCACCAGTGCGGCGGCATAGGCGCCGTCATCCAGCGCGCCGATGGCTTCCAGCCACTCTCCGGCATAGCGGGCCTCGGTCTCTGAGGCTCCCTTTTCCTGCAATTTCTTCTCCAGGTCCCGGCGGCTCATGGCCCGACGGCCAACGAGGTCCGCCGCCGTGGTCTTGATGTTGGACACCCCGGCGGTCTCCTTCAGCCGCGTCAGGGTTTCCTCGTCCAATTCATCGCCGGAGCGCAGACCAAAGGTCAGCAGCTCCTGCTCCGTCACCTTCAGCAGACTGCCGTCTGCCAGAAATACCAGCACCCGCCCCCGCTTATGCTTGGAGGCTTCAATGCGGTCAATCCTCATCGTTGAAATCGTCGGCGGAGACGTTCACCGCCTTGCCGGCGGCCTTGGCAGCGGCGATCCGGGACTGGTTGCCCATCAGCTTATCGAAATTGGCCCGGATCTGCGCCTCCACATCGGCGGCAATATCGGGATTTTCCTCCAGATACTTCTTGGCGGCGTCCCGGCCCTGACCGATGCGGACCTCGCCCATGGAGAACCAGGAACCGGCCTTGGTGATGATACCCAGCCGGACGCCCAAGTCGATCAGTTCGCCGGTGTGGGCGATGCCCTCGCCGTACATAATGTCGAATTCCGCCTCCCGGAAGGGTGGCGCCACTTTATTTTTCACGACCTTGGCCCGGGTCCGGTTGCCCACCACCCCGCCGCCGTTTTTCAGCGCCTCAATCCGGCGGACGTCGATGCGGACGGAGGCGTAGAACTTCAGCGCCCGGCCGCCGGTGGTGACCTCCGGGTTACCGTACATAACGCCCACCTTCTCGCGAAGCTGGTTGATGAAAATGACGATGGTGTTGGTCTTGCCCACCGCACCTGTGAGTTTCCGGAGGGCCTGGCTCATCAACCGGGCGTGAAGGCCCACATAGCTGTCGCCCATTTCGCCCTCGATCTCCGCCCGGGGCACCAGCGCCGCCACGGAGTCCACCACGATCACGTCGATGGCGCCGGAGCGCACCAATGCCTCGGTGATCTCCAACGCCTGCTCGCCGGTATCCGGCTGAGAGATCAGCATTTCATCGATATTCACGCCCAAGGCCCGTGCGTAGGTGGGGTCCAGCGCGTGCTCTGCGTCCACAAACGCCACCTCGCCGCCCTTTTTCTGGGCCTCTGCCGCCACATGAAGGGCCAGCGTAGTCTTACCGGAGGATTCCGGTCCGTAGATCTCCACAATGCGGCCTCGGGGCAGACCGCCTACGCCCAGCGCCACGTCCAAGGACAGGGAACCGGTGGGGATCACGTCCACCTGCAAATTATTCTGGTCGCCAAGACGCATAATGGAGCCCTTGCCGTACATTTTTTCGATCTGGCCCATAGCCGCTTCAATAGCCCGCTTCCGATCCTCCGCCGGGGCGGCACTGGCCACGGGGGCTTTCTCTTTTGCCATACATTCTTCCTCCCAAATCTGATTTTCTATCTTGCTTGCCCGGTCTGCCGGGCGTTCTTACTCGCTGTAAACCTCTCCGCAGAGGGTGCCGAACACCACGCGGGGGATGTCGTTGTGGTCCTTCACCACCTGAATGTCTCCAAAGCCCTGGGCGCGCATGATCCGGAGCACCGCATCCGCCTGACCGATACCTACTTCAAAATACAGCCGCCCGCCGGGAGCCAGTGCTGCCTTCCACTTCTCACTGATGGCCCGGTAGAAGTCCAGACCGTCCTCGCCGCCGTCCAGTGCCAGATGGGGTTCATAGTCCTTCACGGAATGATCCAGTCCCGGAATATCCCCATGAGGGATGTAAGGGGGATTGCTGACAATGCAGTGAAATTCCCCCAAAGCCCGGTCCGGCCGCTCCAGGGCGTTCACCGTCATGGGGATCACCCGGCCCGTCAGGGCGTTCCGGCGGGTGTTCTGCCGGCAGATCCGCAGGGCCCCGTCGGAAAACTCGCCCAGTACCACATGGGCCTGAGGGGCCTGCGATGCCAGCGCCAGACCGATGCAGCCGCTGCCGGCGCACAGGTCCAGCACCCGGCAGTTGCCCAAGGACTGCACATAGGGCAGCGCCTGATCCACCAGCACCTCCGTATCCGGCCGGGGAATCAGCACCTCCTTGGAAATATCCAGAGGCAGGCCGTAAAACTCCCACTCACCGATGAGATACGCCACCGGCTCTCCCGCCAGATGACGGGCCGTCAGCTCCCGCACCCGGCGTTCCAGCTCCGGCGGGGCGTACAGCCGCCCATCCCGGGTCAGCTCCTCCCGGGTCTTGTTGACCCCGAAACAGGTCAGCTCCCGGGCCTCCAAGGTGGTGTCGATGACGCCGCCCTGCTTCAGTTCCCGGCGAATATCCAAAAACAAGTCATTATATGTGATCGCCATGCGTCGTCGCAAAGTCCGCTGAACTTCGTTTCTGCCTGTGGCAAAAACTGCGTTCACTCCCTTGCTCCTCCTTTTTCTTCCGCAAACGTTTCGCTGGTTGCGGAAGAAGTATTTCTATAATTGTCACCACGCGTCCTTGCCCTTTTCGTCGGGCAGGACCAACTCCAGCGAACGGATGGCACACTCGATCATGCTGTCATCCGGCTCGTTGGTGGTGAAATTCTGCAGCCACAGGCCAGGGGCCGTCAGGAATTGGGCCAGCTTGCTGTCCTGCACATGGCGGCCCACCCAGCGGTTGAACTCATAGGTGATGCCCACTACCAACGGCAGCAGGAGCAGATGCACCAGCGTCCGCAATCCCGCGTTGGTGATGGGCCAGATGCCGAACACCACGCTGGAAACCAGAATGGACACGAAGATCACCACAAATAGAAAGCTCGTTCCGCAGCGGGGATGGTGCCGGGGCTGGATGCGGACGTTCTCTACCGTCAGCGGCAGGCCCGCCTCGTAGCAGAAAATGGTTTTATGCTCCGCCCCGTGATACTGGAATACCCTGTAAATGTCCTTCTGCTTGGAGCAGAGGATCAGATACGCCAGAAAGATCGCGATTTTCAAAAGGCCCTCCACCACGTTCCGGCCCCACAGGGGGAAGCCTGGGAAAAAGTGGAGGATCCCGCCGGTAAGCAGCGTGGGCAGCACCAGAAAGAGGAAAATGGACATTCCCACGCCCAGTAGCACGGCCAGACCCACGATAGCCTTTTCCAGCTTTTCGCTGCTGAGGTGCTTTTCCAACCACTGTTCAAATTTGGAGGGCTGGCTCTCTTCCTCCTCCGGGTAAAAGTCCGCGGAGTACATCAGGGCCTTCACGCCGCTGACCATCGCCGCCAGGAAATTTACGGTGCCCCGGATCAGGGGAATGCCCAAAATGGGGTAACGGTCCTTGATGAGCTTCAGCTCCTCCACCTTTTCCACCAATTGACCGTCTTTGTCCCGGACCACGATGGCCTGCTTTTCAGGCCCGCGCATTAAAATGCCTTCGATCAGCGCCTGTCCGCCGATACTGGTGCGGAAGGCACCGCTGGAATGTTCCGCCATAAATAAGGTTCCTTTCTGTTTCGCTGTTTCAGTATATCACACTGTTGTTTGAAAATCAAACATTTGTTCTATTTATTCTTTTTCCGGGATGCAGATGGTCACCACTGCACCGCCGCCCTCGGCATTGGCAATGTCGAAGGTGCCGCCGTGGAGCCGCACGATCTCGTCGCACACAGCCAGACCGATGCCGCTGCCCCGGGCCTTGGAGGAGCCCTTGTAGAATTTCTGCTTCACATAGGGCAATTCTGCCGCCGGAACGCCGGGACCGTAATCCCGGACCCGGACCACCTGATTGGTTCCCTCTCTGGTCAGAGAGGCATCGATGCGTCGGCC
>OGOL01002755.1_pt1 | contig 13027 bp, 9 predicted proteins | sample 1552641 | NCBI WGS metagenome assembly OGOL01 (sample SAMEA2580140, study PRJEB22360) | human gut metagenome | biome: human gut; feature: human-associated habitat; material: faeces | place: Denmark | collected 2008/2010 | reverse complement strand
GCGCGTCGAGCGCGTCCATCTGCTCCTGGATGGCGCCGTACAGGCACGGGTCGCCCGTGTGCAGGCGCACCACTTCCTCGCCCCGCGCATCTGCCGCGCACATCACGTCGAGCACTTCCTCCAAGGTCATGTGCGCGCTGTCGTAGACGATGCAGGATTCCTTGCACTCAGCGAGCAGCTCGGGGTTCACAAGGCTTCCCGCCCAAACGACCACGTCGGCTGCGCGCAGAAGGCGCGCCCCGCGCAGCGTGATAAGGTCGGCGGCGCCCGAGCCTGCGCCAACGATATGAATCATCCGAGCCTTCCCTTCCCGTTTCTCATCGCAACCGTTTACGCCGCCATTCGCGCAGCGGGCAAAACACGGCGCCTGCGGCGGCAATCGGCGCAAATACACAGGCAGGAGGCGCAATGCCGCCCGCCCTGGCTTTGACACGTTCACAAGTGCCCACTATCATAGTAAAAGTTTCGGCAACGAGCATATGACAATCGGATAAAAGGAAATGACCGGCGCGGCGCCTGCACAGCCCGTGCTGGCTTGCGGAGGGAACCAGGTGGGAATCCTGGGCAAGGGACATTACTGTATAGGACGCGCGGGCGAACCGCCTCGCGCCCCAAGCCAGACTGCTTCGCCTTTTCCTCACGGCATCGCCGTGGCGTTAGCTCCTTGTGAACCCCGAGGGGTGCGCTTTTCTTTCGCTTGTGCCGACAAGCAACTGTCGCCGGGGGACCGGCAAACCGAGGAAAGGAAAAACCATGTCCGACCAGATGTCACGCCGCGGCTTCATGGGCGCCGCAGCAACCGGAGCCGTCGCGCTCGCCGGATTCGCGCTCGCGGGCTGCTCCAACACCTCCGCGAGTTCCGAGAAATCGAGTGAAAAGGAGAAGGCCGTGAAGCCGGTCATCCTCGTCACGAGCTTCGGCACGAGCTACAACGACTCGCGCCACATCACCATCGGCGCCATCGAAGACGCTATCCGCGAGAAGTACTGGCAGGACTACGACATCCGCCGCGCCTTCACCGCGCAGATCATCATCGACAAGCTGAAGAAGCGCGACGGCATCACGATTGACAACATGACCGAGGCGCTCGACCGCTGTGTGGAAGACGGCGTGAAGGAAATCGTCGTGCAGCCGACGCATCTCATGGCTGGCCTGGAATACGCCGACGTGAAAGACGAGCTCGACAAGTACGCCGACAAGTTCGACAAGATCTCGCTCGGCGACCCGCTGCTCACCTCCGACGACGACTACAAGAAGGTGGCCGCAGCCATTAAGGAGAACATGGCGTCCTTCGACGACGGCAAGACGGCGCTGTGCCTCATGGGCCACGGCACCGAAGCCGATTCCAACGCCGACTATGCCAAGATGCAGGAAGTGTTCAAGAACGAGGGCTTGACGCAGTTCTTCGTCGGCACTGTCGAGGCTGAACCGACCTGCGAGGATGTTATCGCCGCCGCGAGCGCCGCAGGGTACAAGAAGGCCGTGCTCGCGCCGTTCATGGTGGTCGCGGGCGACCACGCGAACAACGACATGGCAGACGAGACCGACCCCGACAGCTGGGCTGCGAAGTTCGTGGCCGCCGGCTTCGAAGTGACGTGCCTGCTCCAGGGTCTGGGACAGAACGCCGCGGTCGATGACATCTACGTCTCGCACGTGGACGACGCCATCGCCAAGCTGTAAACTCGCCGCGCACGGGGGCGCCGGTCGCGTCCCCGTGCAACGGGCATGCGCCTTCCCCGACTGACGGCGCATGCCCGTTGCATTCGCATCCCCACCGCACGGCGCGGGCGGTCGAAGCGATTGAAAGGAACCACTCCATGTTGAAGAAAACCCTCGCCTTCGCCTTGTCGGCGGCGCTTTTCGCGTTCTCGCTCGCCGGCTGCGGCGGAAATTCAATCGACAGCGCAAAGGCAAGCGATGCCGATTCCCAGGAAAAGACCGAACAGGCGGCCGATGCGCCCGAGGGCGCAAGCGCTGCCCCCATCACCGCCGACAAGGTGGCCGACGGCACCTATCCGATCACCGTAGATTCCAGCTCGAACATGTTCAGGATTGTGGACGCCCAGCTCATCGTGGAAAACGGCTCCATGCACTGCGTGATGACACTTTCCGGCACGGGCTACGGCAAGCTCTTCATGGGCACGGGCGACGAGGCTGCCGCCGCGAGCGAGGCCGACTTCATCCCCTATGTGGAAAACGCGGAAGGCAAGTACACCTACGACGTACCCGTTGAAGCGCTCGACGAGGACACCGCCTGCGCCGCGTGGAGCATTAGAAAAGGGCAGTGGTACGACCGCACGCTCGTGTTCGAATCCGCCGGCGTCGATCTGCGCGCCGACGCGCTGAAGTAACGCCATGCGGTCGATTCTTCCCAAGAAGGAAAGCAGGAAGCGCCGCAGCATCGCGGCGCGCGCGATCACCTGCGTTCTCGTCGCCCTGCTCGCGCTTCCCTTCGCGGGGTGCAGTGCGAGCCCGAACGCGACCGGTGGCACGGCGGGCTCTCAGGAATACACTGTGAGCGTCTCGCTTTCCGGCGGGTCAGGGCGCGCAAGCATCGCCTCACCCACCACAATTGTGAAGGATGGCGACACCTACACCGCGACCATCACCTGGTCGAGTTCGAACTACGACAAAATGACCGTCGAAGGCGTGGACTACGCGCCTGTAAACGACGGCGGCAACTCCACATTCGAGATACCCGTCACGCTCGACGAGGACATCGCCGTGTCGGCCGAGACCGTCGCCATGTCGACGCCGCACACCATCGACTACACGCTCTACTTCGACTCATCCACCATGAAGGAGAAATCGGGCGACGATGCAAGCGGCGGTTCCCCTGCGGTAACGGCTTCAAGCGCCGCGGCCGACTTCCACAACGCCGATTTGGGCTGCGGCTGGGAGCCGACGGGGGCGCTTCAGCTTGAATACGCCAAGCACTTCACTGTCGACGAGTACGAAGGCGGCCTGCGGCTTATCTGCGTTTCGAACGGGGAGCGCTTCCTCGTGGTGCCGCAAGATGCGAAGGTACCTGATGGGTTGAGCTCCGACATCGCGGTCATAAGGCGCCCCGCCGACAAGGTGTACCTCGTGTCGTCGGCAACGATGTGCCTGGTCGACGCGCTCGATGCGAACGACAATATCTTAATGTCGGGCACGAAGGCCGACGATTGCTCGGTCGCGCGCTTCAAAAGCGCGCTCGAAAGTGGGGCGATCGCCTACGGCGGCAAGTACAGCGCGCCCGACTACGAGCGAATATCGGCCTCGGGCTGCACGCTCGCCATCGAGAACACCATGATCAACCACACGCCCGATGTGAAGGAAAAGCTGCAGAAGCTCGGGCTCGTCGTGCTCACCGAACAGTCGTCGAGCGAGCCCGAAGCACTCGGGCGCGTCGAGTGGATTAAGCTTTTCGGCGTCCTGTTCGACAAGGAAGACGAGGCCGCGCACCTGTTCAACGAGCAGAAGGCCCGCGTCGAGCAAACGTCGGGGCTCGCGTCGTCAGGTAAAACCGTGGCGTATTTCTACATTAACTCGAACGGGGCCGCCGTCACGAGGCGGGCGGGCGACTACGTGGCGCAGATGATCGAGCTTGCAGGCGGCAGCTACGCGCTCGATGACGCGCAGACGGCGTCGACGTCAGGTTCGTCAGTAACGCTCGAAATGGAGCGCTTCTACGCGACGGCGAAGGATGCCGACATCATCGTCTACAACGGCACCATCGACGAATCGGTTGCCACCTTGAACGACTTCGTAGGCAAAAACGCGCTATTGTCGCAGTTCAAAGCCGTGAAGAACGGCAACGTCTGGGTCACAAGCGCCGACATGTACCAGCAGATGACTTCTACCGCCGACATTATCGACGAGCTGCACGGGGCGTTCACCGGCGATGACGCGAGCGACTTCCATTATCTGAGGAAGCTCGGCTAGCACCATGAAAAGCCGACTTTCCATGACATACGACGAATCGGGGCGCGCCGCGCGGTGTCGCGTCGTGACGGCGCTGCTCGCTGTTGCCCTCATCGTGCTCGTCGGGGCCAACCTGTGCATCGGGAGCGTGCTCGTGCCAGCAGACCACATCCCCGGCATCCTTTCGGGCGGCGCGGCCAATTCCATGGAAAGCCAGGTCATCTGGGAGATTCGCCTGCCGCGCGTGCTTTCAGCCGTGCTTCTCGGCGGGGCACTTTCGCTTTCCGGGTTCCTACTGCAGACGTTTTTCAACAACCCCATCGCCGACCCGTTCATCTTGGGCGTCTCCTCGGGCGCAAAGTTCGTCGTCGCGCTTACGATGATCGCACTTCTGGACGCGAACCAGGCCATGTCCTCGCCGGCCATGGTGGCCGCAGCGTTTCTGGGCTCGCTTATCACCATCGGCTTCGTGCTCCTCATCGCACGGCGCATAAGTTCCATGGCCATGCTCATCGTGGCGGGCGTCATGGTGGGATACATCTGCTCGGCGGCGACGAACTTCCTCATCGCCTTCGCCGACGACCAGTCCATCGTGAACCTGCACAACTGGTCTTTGGGTAGCTTCTCGGGTTCGAGCTGGAACGACATCGCGGTCATCGCGGTCGTGGTGATCACCGTGAGCGCATGCGTATTCGCGATATCGAAGCCCCTTTCCGCCTTCCAGCTGGGAGAAGCCTACGCGAAAAGCGTCGGCGTGAACGTCGCACGCTTCCGCGTGGTGCTCGTCCTTCTAGCGAGCATGCTCTCTGCCTGCGTGACCGCGTTCGCTGGTCCGGTGTCGTTCGTAGGCATCGCGGTTCCGCATCTCGTGAAGTCGGCGTTGAAGTCGTCGAAGCCCATCCGCGTGATTCCTGCGTGCTTCTTGGGAGGCGCCATCTTCTGCGCGGGCTGCGATTTGATCGCGCGCACGCTGTTCTCCCCCGTCGAGCTTTCCATCAGCGCCGTCACCGCCATCTTCGGCGCGCCGGTGGTTATTGCACTCATGTTGAAGAAGCGGGTGAGGTAGATGGGGGAATTCGTGCCGCGGACCAAAACGCTCGGAGGGAACATTCCATGCTTGGCCAGTCCTGAGCTCGCACGAAAGCGCCAGAAGGCACTTTCGGCTCGTGCGGAACTGCGCGCGGAACGCCTCCTCCGAGCGCAGTCGAACCTCGAAACCCCGGTCGAAACGCAGGCTGACGGAGCGCCGCTTTTCCGCATAAGCGACCTGTCGGCGGGCTACGACAAGAAGGTCGTAGTCGAAGGTGTCGATCTGGAGGTTCGCGCGGGCGACGTCGTGGCGCTCATCGGGCCGAACGGCTCGGGCAAGTCGACCATCTTGAAAACCATCACACGCCATCTTGCACCGCTTGCCGGCGCGGTCGAGCTCGACGGACGGGAGATTTCCCGATGGAAGACGGCGGAGTTCGCAAGGAACCTTGCCGTTATGCTGACAGATCGCCCCCGGACCGAGCTCCTCACCTGCCGCGATATCGTAGAGGCGGGAAGACATCCCTACACCGGGCGAATGGGCACACTCTCGCCCGACGACCATAGTCGGGTCGACGAGGCAATGAAAACCGCACATGTGGAAGAGCTCGCCGAGCGCGACTTCATGCAGATAAGCGATGGGCAACGCCAGCGCGTCATGCTCGCACGCGCCATCGCGCAGGATCCGCGTGTGCTCGTGCTCGACGAGCCCACGTCGTATCTCGATATCCGCTACCAGATCGACCTGCTGCGAATACTTCGCCACCTTGCGAAATCGCGGAATGTGGCTGTCATCATGTCCATCCACGAACTCGAGCTCGCGCAGAAAAGCGCCGACAAGGTGATTTGCGTGAAGGACGGCCGGGTCTTCCGCGCCGGCGCACCCGAGAACATATTCACGCGCGAGACAATTGGCGAGCTCTACGGCCTTCAGCATGGCACCTTCAACGAGCGCTTCGGCAGCGTGGAAATTGGGCGCCCACACGGTGATGCGCACACGTTCGTCATCGCCGGCGCAGGTACGGGGTCGGCTGTGTTTCGCCAGCTCATCCGGCAGGGCAAGGCGTTCTACGCGGGCGTTCTGCACGAAGGGGACATCGACTGCGAGCTCGCGCGCGACCTGGCGACGGAATGCGTGGCCGAGCGCGCCTTCGAGCCGATCGGGGATAAAACCATAGCCCGCGCCAAAGAGCTCCTCGTCCACTGTGCGCGCCTTATTGTGTGCCCCGCCGCCTTCGGCACCATAAACGCCCGCAACGCAGAGCTCGTCGCCTTCGCACGCTCGCATGGTATCGAGGTCATGCAAGCGTGCGAAGGCGCATCGGAGGATTCCCATTTGGAGCGGGAAGGATAAACTGAACTTTCTTTTAAGGATCCTCAGGCTACAGCTCCTGCGCCGGCGAGGTCTACAAGGCGCCGGAGAACCTCGTGAACAGGAATTTCCACGCCGACGAGCCCAACTAGGCCTAATCCAAGCGAGATTCCAGACTCGACAGACCATTGAGAGTCAGATCGTTGGCGACCTCAGAGACACGCTCAATAGGAACCGAGCCGTCAGACAGTGCCCACGTGCGATAGATACCGATAATGCCCGACAGCAAAAACGCCAGATAGTAATCGAACATCTCGTCCTTGAGACCTTGGGGCAACAGATCGCGCTCGGCAATCTCGTGCTCGAGCGGCGCACGAAGACGAGCCATAAAATCATCGAGCGGAATATTCTCGATCAGCTGACGATTGAGCACGAGGTTGTTGCACAGCGCCTCGTTAACGGTTTTAAAGAAGGTCGCCGCCGCGCCAAGGGCGCGCTCGTTGGTGTCGCCGTCCATGGAAGCAAGTGTTTTCTCGACCGAGTCGACAATCATCTCCACAACATCGACGGCAATGGCATCGAGCAGGCCGTCAACCGTACCAAAGTGAACGTAAAAGGTCTTGCGGTCGACATTGGCCTCGCGCGCGATGGCACTCACCGTAATGTCTGCCAGCGGCTTTTCCATGAGCAGGCGCTCGAAAGCAGAAAGGATGGCATTACGGCTGCGAACAATGCGGCGGTCAAGACGCGGTTTGCTGGTTGCCATGGGCGTGTCCCTTCGATATGCGAGCATTCATCAACAGATGAGAGATAATCTACGTAAGAGGATTATCCCCCATACAGCACAAATATGCCCCGCATCATGAAGAACGCACGACTGTCCTACTGCGACTTAGGGTGCTTCTTCTTATTGAGTGCCGACGGAGATACGCGAATACCATCGCCTGTCTGGCGCACATAGACTTTATGAGCCGGCTTAGCGGCCCCAGAAGCCTTCTGAGCGTGCTTCTTGGGATCAACGGTAACAGCATTCGTGGGGTGCGGCTTAGTGGGAGCAGAGGGCGTCTGAGACGTGCGGCCGAGTTTGCGCATCACGCGATCCCAGCGCGCATGGATGCTCTCGTTGTGGGCGCTCTTAAGGCCCAACAGGGGCGCAGCCAAAATGGTCGGCGCAATGAACGTAATGAGGCGCCACAGCAGATAGCCGGCGGTCGAAGCCGACCCAAAGAAATGACCCAAGAACAATGCAAAGCCACCCTCAGCGCCACCAGTTCCACCGGGCAAGGGGACCGCAGAGCTCAGAAGCTGGACAAAGGCGCTCGCGGCCATGACCGAGAAAAAGTCGACCTCGTGGTGGCCAAAGGCAAGCATCAGGAAATACGGCACCAGATAGAAAAACGCGAGCTGCAGCATGGTGATAAACACGGTGAGCAGCATGGAAGAAAAATGTCCGGCTGAAAGCTTGAACTTCTCGGAGAAGGAGTAGATCTCGCCGTCGACAAACGTGCGCCATCCCTCGATCTTAGTGGCCGAGACACCAATGCGCTCAAGCCAATTGATGATGCAATGGGCAACGCTCGTGACGGTCTTAGGCATGAGCGCGACGGCGAAGATGCCCAGCAAGATGCAGCAGTGTCCACCAAAGCTAAAGACGCACAGCAACGTCATATCGCCATAGCGATCGGCAAAAAACGGCATGCGAGCAAGCAATAGGATAGCGCCCCAGGCAACGAGGCCAAACTGGTACACGATAAAGCGCGTGAACTGCGTGGCGCCAGCCTCGCCGACATTTTGGCCCGCCTTGGTCAGGCGGTAGATCTGGGCGGGAGTCGAGCCCATCATCATAGGTGTGAGGTTGCCAAAGAAGATGCCACTCGCCTCGACCGAGATCAGGTCGCGAATGCCAACGGGTGAATTGGGGTCGAGCCAGACAGCGATCGCATAGGCCACAATGCCAGAGAACAGATACATGAACATACAAAGACACGCGACAAAGAGCCATGACGCCTGCACGCTCGACATAGCGGCCCAGAACTGCCCCATCTGCCCGGTTACCACCAGATAGACGATATAACCCACCAGCACGACGCCGATAAAGATGGCGCCGCGGCGTGCGCTCTTATTGTCATCGCCGCCCGAGGCCTCAACCTCGACCTGGGGCTTAGACGTATGCTGAGAGGACTCCGTCATGAGACTCCTTCTAACAGACAAAATATCTTGGATATTGTACCCGCAAGGACCATAAGCAGAACGCAAAGCTCTGGTACAAACGGGAATTGCAGACGGCTGTTTGATAATAAAAAACCCGGACTTCCGTGGGAAGACCGGGTATCAGATGTGTGGTAGCCCGTACCAGATTCGAACTGGTGATCTCCGCCTTGAGAGGGCGGCGTCCTAAACCGCTAGACGAACGGGCCATAAGCCTCAGCAGAAAAGAAGTGGTAGCCCGTACCAGATTCGAACTGGTGATCTCCGCCTTGAGAGGGCGGCGTCCTAAACCGCTAGACGAACGGGCCACATGACATCTGCACTGCCGTGCTGCGAGGAAATATATTACGGGACAAAAAACGACAGCGCAAGAAGAAATTCCAAATTGCCGAAAAATTGTCGACAGGTTATGGAACACGCAGGTAAACTGGGTAGCTAATTCAAATTGAGATGGACCAAAAGAGCTTCGCGCTCGTTGGAAATGTTGTCTTCGATCACGGCGTCGAGGGCGGAGTTGAGTAGTTGGCCTAGCTCGGGCCCCGGCTTCACACCGGCGCAGATCAGGTCGCCGCCGTTGATGGCGAGCATCTTGAGCGTATAGGGCTCCCCCGCCTCCAGTAGCTCGTGCGCCATCGCGCGCATCTCCTCAATCGTCTCGACGTAATAGAAGCACGACGGGGCCTTGCCGAGCGTGTCGGCACGCTTAAGATCCATGAGCTCGTCCATCAAACGCGGCGTGTCGACGCCCTCGCCCGAAAGCGTGCGCATCATATTGAGCAGGCAGGAGCGCTCGGGGCGCAGCGGCTTGTCGTGATATTTGATGAGCAGGCACACGTCGCGCACCAGGTCGTGCGAGAGCGCCAGGCGATCCATAATGACGCGCGCTTTCTTGGCGCCGAGCTCGGGATGACCGTAGAAGTGTCCGCTGCCGGCGTGATCGACCGTGAAGCACTCGGGCTTGGACACATCGTGCAAAAACGCCGCCCACATAAGGCTCGACGAGGGCGCGACGCCGTCACACAGCGCGAGCTCCCCCGCCACCGTCAGCACACGGGCGATATGCTCGTAGACGTTAAACGCATGATAGACACTGCGCTGATCAAACCCGCGACCCGCTGCCAACTCGGGCACGGCGGCGCAGATGAGCTCGGGGTAGCGCAGCATCGCGTCTCCCCCATGACCGGTCGAAAGAATGCCCTCGAGCTCAATACCCACGCGCTCGCGCGCCACGGCGTCGAGCAGCGGCGCGCACTCGGCAAGCGCGCGCTTAGTCTCGGGCTCAATCATAAAGTCCAGGCGGCAGGCAAAGCGCACCGCACGCAACATGCGCAGGGCGTCCTCGTTAAAGCGACGCTTGGGATCGCCGACAGCGCGAATCAGCTTGCGCTCCAAGTCACCCTGGCCGTCGTAGCGGTCGACAAGCCCGCGCTCGGGATGCCAGGCCATAGCGTTGACGGTAAAGTCGCGCCGCGCCAGATCGTCCTCGAGCGAGGCGGCACGCTCAACACTCTGGGGATGGCGACCATCGGTGTAAAAGCCATCCAGACGGTACGTGGTGACCTCGATACGCTCGCCATCGGAAATAGCCGTGATTCCGCCAAATTTAATGCCCGACTCCACAACCGCGATGCCGGCGGCCTCGAGCGCCGCTTTGGACTCCTGCCACAGGCCGCTACAGCACATATCAACATCGTGGCTGGGGCACCCCATCAGGGCGTCGCGCACCCAACCGCCCACGTACCAAGCCTCAAGACCAGCCGCCTCAAGCGCGCGCAGGACGCGCAGGGACGCATCGGACGGTTGCGTACCGTTGAGCGAAACATTGCACATACCTGTGGCCTCCTGCGACTATCAAATTGGCTATCGATTGCGTCTGCAAGAAGTCTAGCAAGAAACAGCCTCCACTGCACACGCAAGTCCGATAAACAAAAACGCATCCGTCCTAGTCTAAGACGGATGCGAAATAATCAAACTATTCAGGCAAGGTGCCGGAACTAGCAGACCTGGCGAACCTCGATGTGCTTCTTATATTCGTCCACCTTGGCAAAATCGCCCAGACCGGGGCACTCGACCACGTTGGCGCCGGTAGCCATCGAAAGGCGCAGGGCGTCCTCGACTCGCTCGGGAGCGTCGTGCCATACGGACAGGAAGGCAGCGAGCGAGGAATCGCCGGCGCACACCGTCGACAGCAGCTTGACGTCGAAGGTGCGATTGGCAAACCAGATGTGCTCGCCGTTGGAGAAGTACGCACCGGCGCCACCGAGGGTCAGCAGCACGTTCTTGGCGCCCTTGGCATGCAGCTCGGCCATAGCGCCCTTGACGGACTCATCGTCGCCACCGCTCACCTTAATGCCAAAGATGTCGAGCAGCTCGTCGTCATTGGGCTTGATCAGCAACGGCTCCATGGCAATGAGGTCCGCCAGCTGATGGCTCGAGATGTCAAGGACGAACTCGGCCCCCTTGGCCTTGACGCGGCGCAGGACCTCGGCCAGGAAGCCCTCGGAAGTGTTGGGAGGCAGCGAGCCGCTGATGACCAGGCAGGTCATGTCATCGAGCGAATCGATGAGCTCAAACATCTCCTGCTCGTTGGCCTCGTTGATAGCGGCGCCGGCGTTGACCATGTTGTACTCGGTGTCGGGGCCGGCGTTGAGGAACACATTGACGCGCGTAATGCCGTCGGTCCACACGGGCTTGACGGGCACGCCCAGGGCCTCGGCGCCCTTGACGATGAACTCGCCCGAGAAACCGGCGAAAAAGCCCAGGATCGTGGTGTCGACGCCGTAGTGGTCGAGCGTAAACGAGACGTTGAGGCCCTTGCCGTTGGGCGTGTAGACGGCGTTGCGGGTACGCGTGACGGTGTTGGCAGCAAGACCGTCGCAGGCGATGTTGTAGTCAATGGCGGGATTTGCAGTGAGCGTGTAAATCATGAATGTTCCTTTCACGAAGCAACGTGTTAATGAAAGTATATTCCACGCATCGGTAAAAGGCTAGGACAACTCGGTGAACGGTGTGGAAGCGATGAAGTACGGCGGGACACCTCTCCCCCGTGGCGGAACAAAAAGGCGCCCCGGCCGAAACCGGGGCGCCGTATGCGCACGAATATGTCGCGTTTCGATTACTGACGATCGAGCTTGCGGACAGCAACGCGCTTGCTGTACTCGTCGACGTGACCGAAATCGCCGATGCCGACGGACTCGGCAACGTTGGCGCCGGTGGCCATAGCGAGCTTCATGGCCTCCTCGACGTTGTCGCGATCCCTGTACCACTTGTGCAGGAACGCAGCGAGGGTGCAGTCGCCGGCGCAGACGGAAGAAACCAGCTTGATGTTGAACTCACGCTTGGCGTACCAGATGTCCTCGCCGTTGGAGAAGTAAGCGTCGCCGCGGCTACCACGGGTGAGCAGCACGTTCTGAACGCCAGCGTCGTGAGCCATCTTCATGGCAACGCGAACCTCGTCGTCGGTGTCGACCGGCACGCCGAAGATGGCCTTCATCTCGTGATGGTTCGGCTTGATGAGCAGCGGCTTCTTGTGAGCGAGCTCCTTGAGCTTGTCGGAGGACAGGTCCAGGACGACGTCGGCGCCACGGGCCTGAGCGTGCTCCATGACCTGAGCCAGGAAGTCGGGCGTAGCTTTGGGAGGCACGGAGCCGGAGACGATCAGGCACTCGAGATCGCCCGCGGTGTCCAGGATGTTGTAGAGCTCCTCCTGGTGCTGCGGCGTGATCGGAGCACCCGGGTTCAGAATGCCGTACTCGTGCTGGCCATCGTTGACGTAGGTGTTAATGCGCGTGATACCGTCGGTCCAGACCGGGCGGCAGAGGCAACCCAGGTTCATGACCTCCTCGACGATGAACTTGCCCGTGAAGCCGGCGAAGAAGCCGAGCGCGACGGTGTCGACGCCCATCTTCTTAAAGGCGAAGGACACGTCGAGGCCCTTGCCGTTAGCCGTGTAGCTGGCCGAGCCGGTGCGGACGTTCTCGTCGGGCTCGAGCGGAGAGCTCGAAACCGTCATGTCGACAGCCGGGTTAGCGGTTAGCGTGTAGAACATTTACAGTACCCCCTGTATATGTGAGGGCCGCGTGGCCGGCCCATTCCAACCACGCGGTTACCTCTGATACCAAATTAGCGAGCTGCGGACTCGAGCAGTGCCTTGACCTCGGCGGCGGTGTTGCAGGCGAGTGCCTTCTCGGCGAGCTCGTCGCACTCGGCCTTGGTCCACTGGCTGATGGTCTTGCGGGCGCGCAGGATCGACGGAGCGCTCATCGAGAACTCCTCCAGGCCCCAGCTGATCAGCAGCGGCTCGAGCAGCGGATCGGCAGCGGCCTCGCCGCACATACCGACCATGATGCCGGCCTTCACGCCGCTCTCGATGATGTTCTTGAGCGAGCGGAGCACGGCGGGATAGTAAACCTGGTACAGGTTGGAGATGGTGTCGTTACCACGGTCGGCGCACATGGTGTAGCCGATCAGGTCGTTGGTGCCGATGGAGAAGAAGTCGGCGACCTCGGCAAGACGGTCTGCGAGCAGCGAAGCGGCGGGCGTCTCGACCATGATGCCGACCTCGATGTTCTC
>OGOL01002732.1_pt1 | contig 13144 bp, 6 predicted proteins | sample 1552641 | NCBI WGS metagenome assembly OGOL01 (sample SAMEA2580140, study PRJEB22360) | human gut metagenome | biome: human gut; feature: human-associated habitat; material: faeces | place: Denmark | collected 2008/2010 | reverse complement strand
TCGGCCGCAAGCTGTATTCCATGTTCTTCGAGGGGTACACCGAGAAGCTGTGGGGGCGCCATCCGTCCCAGATTTCCGCCGATTGGGGTGCACAACGCGTCAAAGGCCTGAGCATTATGGGCGTGTTGAAGAACGCGTTCCAGAAGCTCCTGCCGAAGAAGCGCAGCAATGCTGAGGTCGAAACCTCGCTGATCGAGGAATTCTGGTATCCGAAGTATGGTCCGGGCCAGCTGTGGGAAACCGTTGAGGCCAACTGCGAGGCGGCTGGCGTGAAGGTCATCACCGACGCGAATGTGGTGGAGATTCGCCAGGACGACGGCAAGATCGCTTCCGTGGTGTATGAGGATTCTGAAGGCAACCGCATCGAAATGACGGCGGACGACTTCATTTCCTCCATGCCTGTCAAGGACCTCATCAACGCAGTGGACGCTTCCAGCAAGCCTGCGCCGAAGGACATGACCGAAATCGCCAACGGTCTGCCGTACCGCGATTTCGTGACCGTAGGCCTGCTCGTCAAGCACCTGCGTCTGTCAAACACCACTGACATTCCTACCCTCGGCAATCCGCCGATCGTGCCTGACTGCTGGATTTACGTGCAGGATCCGGGCTACAAGGTCGGCCGTCTGCAGATCTTCAACAACTGGAGCCCGTACCTGGTCAAGGACGTAGACAACACCGTGTGGATCGGCCTTGAATACTTCTGCGAAGAGGGCGATTCCTTCTGGAACATGTCTGACGAGGAGGCGAAGAAGTTCGCTATCCAGGAGCTCACCCGCATGCAGATCATCAACGGCCCGCAGGACGTGATCGATTCCCATCGTGAGCGTGTGAAGAAGGCATATCCGGCCTACTTCGACACGTACGACCGCATGTCTGAGCTCGTGGAATACCTCGATTCCTTCGGTAATCTGTACTGCGTCGGCCGTAACGGTCAGCACCGCTACAACAACATGGACCATTCCATGGCCACCGCCATCGAGGCCGTCGACAATATCAAGAATAGCAAGACGTCCAAGAAGAACGTGTGGTCCGTCAATACCGACAAGAGCTACCACGAGGAAAAGTAAGCTTCGGTAAGTCCGACGTACTGTTGTTGCAGGCAAAGACCCGTCGTGTGATCACATGACGGGTCTTTTGCATTGTGATTTGTGATTTGCGGTTGGCATGAATACGTTGGCACACCTGCGTTGCGTTGGTCTGGATAACGTTGTATAGTTAGAAAAGTTCGAAAACCGTGATATTTCGCGGCGGACTTTCAGTGGCGGAACATTTCCGTATCTCTTTTTTACAGCTGTCGTGGGCGTGTGCCTGCGGAAGCTAGGGGAAAGGCAAAAACCAGTGGCAACCAGCCCGAATCTTGAAGACATGAAACTGCCTGAGCTCAAGGAGCTCGCCAAGCAGATGGGCCTTCGTGGCATCTCCACCATGCGTAAGCCGGAACTTATAGCGACGCTTCAGGCCGCCCGTTCCGGTGGCGAGGCACCGGCCGGCGTGACCGTGCGCGCCCCGAAGTCCGCAGCGTTCGCCGCTTCGGCAGTACCGGCAGCTCAGGCCGAGGAGGTCGGCAAGCCTGCTGAGGTTGCCGAAGTCAAGGCCGATGATGCTGAGAATTCCGAAAAGCCGGCTTTCAAAACCTCTGGAAGGGCCCGCGTCGAGCGCACTGAGCGTTCCAGCCGCCGCAAGCAGGCCGAGGCGCCCGGCGAGGATGCCGCGGACGTTATGGCCGCTGTGAACGCTTTGGATAGCCTTGACGAGGCTCCGAAGCGCCGTCGTCGCCGTGACACGGAAGCGGCCACCGATCTGCTCGCCGAATTGGGACTGGATGATGCTTCGCCGAAGCAGGACGACCGTCGTCGCCATCGCAAGGACGATGAGGTCGATGCCGAGCCGCGTCGTCGTCGCCGTACGGTGGAGGAGCCGAAGGATGAGGATGTCGTGCGCGATCTCGACGACATTCTCGCCACGTTGCCTTCGCAGGGCAACGAGGACGACGAGCGCCATGGCGAAACCGAGGATGGCAATTTTGCACGTCGTGTTCGTGGTCGTGCCAGCGACAGGGACGATCGTGCGGATCATCGCGGACGCCGTCTGCGTGGACGTGACCGCGATTATGACGAGCGTGACGATCGTCGTGGCCGTAACAGCGATCGTAATGATCGCAATGATCGCAATAATCGTGCCGACCGTAACGATCGCACGGATCGCAATGTCGAACGTGAACAGCGCCACGAGGAGCCGAAAGAGGATCTCGTGCCAGTCGCAGGCATCGTCGACGTGCTCGATTCTTACGCTTTCGTGCGTACGTCCGGCTATCTGCCGGGGCCAAACGACGTGTACGTCTCCATGGGCCAGGTCAAGAAGTACGGCCTGCGCAAAGGCGACGCGGTGCACGGTTCCATCCGCACCCCGCGTGAGGGCGACCGTCGTAACCAGCGTCAGAAGTTCGTACCGCTGCAGTCCATCGACTCCATCAACGGCATGACCGTCGAGGCCGCGCAGAACCGTCCGCAGTTCAACAAACTCACCCCGCTGTACCCACAGGAGCGTCTGAAGCAGGAGACCGCGCCGGGCAAGCTCACCGGCCGTCTCATCGATATTGTGGCGCCGATCGGCAAGGGTCAGCGTGGTCTGATCGTGTCTCCACCGAAGGCCGGCAAGACTATCACCTTGCAGAACATCGCCAATGCGATCGCCACCAACAATCCTGAAGTCCATCTGATGGTCGTGCTCGTGGACGAACGTCCGGAAGAGGTCACTGATATGGAACGTACGGTGCAGGGCGAGGTCATCTCCTCCACCTTTGACCGTCCGGCATCCGATCACACCACGGTCGCCGAACTCGCCATCGAGCGTGCGAAGCGCCTCGTGGAGCTCGGCCAGGACGTGGTGGTGCTGCTCGACTCCATGACCCGTCTGGCCCGCGCCTACAACATCGCGGCCCCGGCTTCCGGCCGTATCCTTTCCGGCGGTGTTGACGCCCAAGCGCTGTACCCGCCGAAGAAGTTCTTCGGTGCCGCCCGCAACATCGAAAACGGCGGTTCCCTGACCATCATCTCCTCCGCTCTGGTGGAAACCGGTTCCAAGATGGACGAGGTGATTTTCGAGGAGTTCAAGGGCACCGGCAACATGGAACTGCGCCTGAGCCGCGAACTGGCAGACAAGCGCCTATTCCCGGCCATTGATGTGAACGCTTCCGGCACCCGCCGCGAGGAGCTCATCACCGATCCGCAGGAACTGCCGATTATCTACCGTCTGCGCCGACTGCTTGGCGGTCTCGAACCGGAGCAGGCCTACCAGACGCTCGTGCCACGTCTGAAGAAGACCGCGACCAACCGTGACTTCATGGCGTCGCTGATTCAGCAAAGCAGCAATAACGCGAATAACGGCAGCAATTGATCGCAATTAGTCGCGAGTGATCGCAATTTGCGGTAAGCAAGCCAAGGGTCGTATGGCAATCGTCATACGACCCTTTCGCATATCCTCAGGGCATTGCAGATGCATGGGTGATCACGTTGTGGACATGCGATACATAAATTCCGACATGCTAAAAAATACGAAAGCAAAAGTTGAAAGACGAAAATCATGTTGCCTTACAAGGGGAGATGTGTAAAAAATAAAAGACAAGTGATTGAAAATCGAAATTCGTAGGAAATGTTACGAAAACGCGGTTGGCGGATTGTGTGTTGGGGTGGGTATGGTAATGGACGAACTGTGAGCTGCATAGGGGAGTCGGTCCCGCCAGGCCGATGCAGAATGCTTGTTGGAAAGGGGTATGTATGACAGGCAACGGCAACGAACCCGACACCACGCACGCGAACGTGGCCCAATTCGACGATATCGACGAGACCATTCTCCGCATGTTGGAGGAGGATGGCCGCGCCACGCTGTCCCAGCTTTCGGACGCTACGGGACTGTCGATTTCCGCGGTGCAGTCGCGCGTACAGAAGTTGGAACGTCGCGATGTGATTCTCGGCTACAAGGCCGTCATTGACGATGAGAGGCGCGGGCTTGCCGTGCGCGCCTATATTGCGGTGACGCCGATCGACTATTCCAAGGAATCCGAGATTCCCGACAAGTTGCAGGATATCGACGGCATTATGTCGTGCGATTCCGTTGCCGGTTCTCCCAGCTACATGCTGACGGTGCGCGCGGCCTCGCCAGGCAAGCTTGAGGATCTGCTGAATGTCATCCATCAGACGGTGCCGGTGAGCACTGAAACCACGATTGTGCTGCAACGGTACTTCTCCAAGTGACATTCGCGCGGTAGTCTTGTATGCATGAGCGATAGCGAACACGACTGGCTTCGGCCAGAAGAAGAACACGAAACCGAAACCGTCATCGATGCGAGTACCGCGCAAAGCAATCCTGAGGTCGCCGACGCCGTGGCGAAAATCGCCGCGTTGCGCCAGTCAATCGACAATGTCGATACGGCCATCGTCTCCCTGCTGGCGGAACGCTTCAAATACACGTCCCAAGTGGGCGTGCTGAAGGCGCGTGCAGGCTTTGCACCGGCCGATCACAAGCGTGAGAACTACCAGATTGAACGTCTGCATCGCATTGCCGTCGACGCGGGTCTTGACCCTGAGATCGCCGAAATGTATCGCGAATTCGTGGTGACCGAAGCCAAGCGTAGGCATAAGCGCATTGCCGAAAACGGTGGAGATCCGGGCGTGCTCGACGTATTCGCCTGACCTGTCTGTTTTCGGCGGAAAACAAGTATTTCGGGGCATGCCGGGCATTACATTGAATGCTTTGGAATGGAATTACGATTGCGATTGCGAGGTCCGGCATGCGTCACGCACTTACGATTCATCCACGGGACGTCCGTCGCCATCTTTCCGCAGCTACTGCTGTGGCGCTTGTCGCCGCGATTCCGGTCGCGGCCGTCGATGCGGTCAACGTGGCGACGGCCGTGCGGCAGAACAGGCAATATGCGGTCGAGGCGACGCAAAGTGACGTGATGAGCGCGTATGAATCCATCGACAAGCCTGGCCGTCTTTTCCTGACCCAAAGCGGAACTTCTGCATCGCACGCATCACAGCGCGTTCCCAAAGGCACTGTGTCAATGCCGTGGAAAGTGTCCGCCACATTCACTCTTGACGGTCCCAATGTGAGCGCTTCCGAAATTTCCGGCGCTTCCGGAATGGTTGGCGTGCGTATCACCCTGCATGCCGTTGATGCCGATAAAACGGCCGATTTGACGCCGATTGTCGCTTTCACCATCCCCAGCCGCGTCGGCAATGACGTGACCGCTGACGACGGTGTGGCCGTTTCGTCGGACAACACCTCGACACTGGTGGCCGCAGCCGGCAAACCCGGTGAGGATCTGACATTTAACACGTATGTGACGGCGAATCGCTTCTCCATGAGCTCACTGGCCGTCGCCGCGGTGGATGGCGATGCCGGCCAATCGCTGCCTGATCTCACCAAGCGTGCGGCGACGCTGGTGGACGGGTTGACCAACGTTGGTTCGCAGCGCAATCGCAAGCTCATTTCTCAACTGGAAAAGCTTCGGGACAACGAAAAAGCGATCGCCAAACAGACCATCTCAACGCGTTCCAAAGCGCATGAGCAGGCGTTCGACACCTATGTCGAGGCGTACGTCGGCTCGTATACCACGCATCTGTCCGGCTCACTCGGCAATTCCACGCAGCTGTCCGCCATTCTCGGCACCGCATCCGAGTTGAACGGCGACACCCCTGTAGCCAAGTCCGTGGCGGATCTTGCCAACGCCGTCAACGACGTGAGCGCCGCTTACCGACATATTGGTGCCGCTGATGCGGTCGACGAGGTGATCCGCACCATCGAGCAGCGCGGCACATCCGGGCTGGTGAGAGAGCTCGGCAAACGCGCGGGTGAGGAGCAGCAGCGCGGCTCCAAGGATTACAGCGTCGGCCAGTCACAGCTGTCCTCCGCGATGATTCCGTATTCGATGGACTTCACCGACGCATACACGGCTCGACTCAAGGAACTGGGCGCCATCACCAGCACCGCATCCGAATACGAAAACCAGGCGATCGCCGACGTGCGTGCCGGCATCAAAGGCAATGAGAAGCTCAAAACCGCATCCGACAAGGTCTCCGCCGCGATGACCGCGTTGGCGGACGCTAGCGAGCACATCGGGCAGGCCAGTGCGTTCCATCAGATCATCGTGCGGTTTGCTGACCAGCTGGATTCGGATGACGAGACACCGGATGCCAACGCTGCTGACGGCTCTTCGGTGCTTGCTTCAATGCGTGCCGTTTCGGCTGGGCGTGCGTTGTGCGCGAAGGCCGAGAAGTCGCGCGCCAAGGCTCAGCGCAAGGCGGAACGGGTGCAGGCCAAGGGCGATGCCGCCGATTCCTCCAGCTTGGTTGACGACAAGAATGCCATCAGCATGGACGATGTGATGAGCTATGCGGGTGGATTGCGTCCGTCATTCGGCGCGGCCGCGGACGCCACGTCGAAGAACGTGGCGAAGGTTGGGGGAGTGGATGGCTCCACAAAGAAGGGCGATTCCGCCGCTTCGGATGGCGGTTCCGAATCCGCCGGATCAATGCCGATTTCGGGCTACGGTTTGGCGAAAAGCGAGTTTGCGCCAAATAATGGCGATTTGATCGACGAGACGGTTGAGTTGGCTGCCGCGGCCGAGATTTTGGACGGTGCGATGCAGTCTGGACTGTCGGCTGGTTCCGCAAAGGCGACTGGCGTCGCGCAGTATTTGCTGGCTGTTCCGATACTGTAGATTGGCTGTTTCCGCTGGCGGGTGCGATTTGTGGTTGTTTTGGCGCGGCCCCCGTTCATGAATAAGAGCGATTTAGATTGGTTTTCCCGGTTTTTTCGGATACGGGGGTGCGTATTTCGGCTTGGAACGCCGCTTTGATGCCCTCTTTCGTGCGTTGACTACGATTGCGCATCGGGAATGCGACTTTTTCGAGTACGGGGGTACATATTCTGGCAGGGAACGTGATTTTCGCAATCCCGACCATGCATCGATTGCGATTTGGAAAAGCATAAGAATACGATAAAACCTCCTTTTGCGATACCGAAATCCGCAATGCGGGGCAATACAAAAGGAGGTTTTACCGTCAGCCGGCAGTCCCGTGAGAACCACCGGCCGATATGATTTCAGAAGATTACTTCTTAGGTTTCTTTGCCGGCGGCTCGCCCAGCTCGCTTTCAGCGATTGTCACGTCGGTGGCGGCCTCGTCCTCGCCTTCGGCTGCTGCAGGCGAGGTGAAGGAGATCGGTCCGGTCACACGCCCAGCTTCGGCGATATCGTCCAATGCGCTTTCGATGGACTTGCGTGCCTCGTCGGAAACGCCCAGCTGCACGGAAAGGATTGGAGTCTTCATCGAAACCTTGGCCTTCGACTTGATGCCACGCAGCGCGGCCAGAGCTTCACCGGCATGGGTGAGCAGCTCCGGGGAGACGGCTGCTGCGGCCGCATCGTACGTTTCAGCCTTCGGCCATGCGGCGTGGTGCACGGAGCCTTCGCCCTCATGCATCCAGCTCCACACTTCTTCGGTGGCGTAAGGCAGGTACGGTGCTAGCAGGCGTGCGAAGGCATCCAAGCCCAGTCCCAGTGCGGTGCGGGCGGACTTCACAGCCTTCTTGCTCGGCACGCGGCCGGTGGCGTCGGCAGTGCCGTATGCGCGGTTCTTAACCAGTTCGATGTAATCGTCGCAGAACTGCCAGAAGTAGTTCTCGATGACTTCCAAAGCCTTGGAATGCTCGTAGTTGTTGAGGCTTTCGGTGGCTTCGCGCACCACGAGGGCCATCTTGGCCATGGCTGCGCGGTCCAGCGGCTCGGTCACGTCGGCAGGGTTCCAGCTTGCGGTTGCCGGAGCGCCCACATGATGATTCTCATCCTCACGGCCGATGGCCAGCGCGAACTTGGTGGCGTTGAGCAACTTGATGGCCAAACGGCGGCCGATCTTCATCTGGCCTTCGTCGTAGGTGGCATCCAGGCCCAAACGTGCCGCAGCGGCCCAATAACGCACCGCGTCGGCACCGAACTGCTTGATCGGCTTGTCTGGCACGACCACGTTGCCCTTGGACTTCGACATCTTCTTGTGGTCCGGATCGAGAATCCAGCCAGACAGGGTGGCATTGGCCCACGGCAGACACTTGTTCTCAAGATGCGCGCGATCCACGGTAGAGAACAGCCAAGTACGGATGATGTCCTGACCCTGCGGGCGCAGATCCATCGGGAACGTGGCATTGAAAATCGCTTGGTTCTCTTCACCTGGCTCTTCCCAACGGGTCACGATCTGCGGGGTGAGCGACGAGGTCGCCCACGTATCCATAATGTCAGGCTCTGCGGTAAAGCCGCCAGGCACATCGCGCTGGTCTTCGCTATAGCCTTCCGGCACATCGTCGGTCGGATCGATCGGCAGACGATCCTCGCTCGGCACGATCGGATGATCGTAATCGGCGGTGCCATCTTCATTCACCGGATACCACAGCGGGAACGGCACGCCGAAGAAGCGTTGACGGGAGATCAGCCAATCGCCATTCAGACCGTTCACCCAGTTTTCGTAACGCACGCGCATGAAATCGGGGTGGAAGTTCAGTTCGCGTCCACGTTCGATCAGCTCGGCGTTCAGCTGCTGATCGGTGCCGCCGTTCTTGAGGTACCACTGGCGGGAAGTGACGATTTCGAGCGGCTTGTCGCCCTTCTCATAGAAGTTCGTCATACGCTTGGTCGGAGTCGGCTCACCGTCAAGATCACCGGATTCGCGCAGTGCGTCGACGATAACCTTGCGTGCGGAGAACGTCGTCTTGCCGGCGGTCTCCTGGAAGACACGCTTGCCTTCCTCGTCTTCGATCCAATCCGGGGTGTCCATGACGATGCGTCCGTTGCGCTGGATGATGGAACGCAACGGCAGGTTCAGATCGCGCCACCATTCGACGTCGGTCACGTCGCCGAACGTACAGCACATGGCGATGCCGGCGCCCTTGTCCATTTCCGCGGCCTTGTGCGCCAGAATCGGCACCTTCACATGGAACAGCGGGGAATAGACGTACTGGCCGAAATACTGCTTGTAACGCTCGTCGTCCGGATGTGCGATCAGTGCGCCGCAGGCCGCCAGCAGTTCCGGACGGGTGGTTTCGATGTAGATCGGAGTGCCGTCTTCGAAACGGAATGCCACCTTGTGGTAGAAGCCCGGGTATTCGCGGGATTCCAGTTCGGCCTGAGCCACTGCGGTCTGGAAGGTCACGTCCCACAGGCCCGGAGCATCTTTCTGGTACGCTTCACCGCGGGCCAGATTGCGCAGGAATGCCTTCTGCGCCACGCGCTGCGGGTGTTCGCCGATGGTGTGGTAGGTCTGCGTCCAGTCAATGGACAGGCCGAGGGAACGCCACAGCGCCTCGAACTGCTTCTCATCCTGAGCGGTGAGCTTTTCGCACAGCTCGATGAAGTTCTTACGGGAGATCGGAACCTGATCCTTGGCGTCGATCTTCTTGCCATCGGTACCTTCGAACGGCGGCACGAAATTCGGGTCGTACTTGAGGGAGGTGTCCACGCGCACGCCGTAATAGTTCTGCACACGGCGTTCGGTCGGCAGGCCGTTGTCGTCCCAGCCCATCGGATAGAACACGTCGTAGCCGTTCATGCGCTTGAATCGCGCGATTACATCGGTATGCGTGTACGAGAACACGTGGCCCACGTGCAGGTGACCGGAAACGGTGGGCGGCGGGGTGTCAATGGAATAGACGGCCTTGCGGTCGCGGGTGCCCTGGAACTTGTAGACTTCGTTTTCGTCCCAGACTCCGCGCCACTTGTCTTCGAGACCGTCCACGCCGACCTTGTCGGGCAGCGGCGTGAGGTTCGCGTTGATGGTATTATCTTGGCTTTCAGTCATAAACGCTAGTCTAGAAAGCGAATGTGACAACTTACGGAACTGCAACCGAATGCCGAAATCGCGAAATAATCGCAGAAAAATCAGTGCAGTTTTATTCTGCTTAACGGAAGCAGCCGGTCGGTCAGATTTTTCGGATATCCCTGCAACTGGTCGCTTACCGCAATGAAATTCTTACGCGTGTACAGCCAGTCGCTTGCCGCGTTCTCGCTGACGGTGCGTGCATACGTGCGCATGCGATCCTGATAATCGTTGTCGTTGGTGGCCGCCATCGCATCCGCATATGCTTGCTGCGCATCGCCATTTTCGAAATGGAACATGCTTTGGCCGTCGGTGAATACGCTCGCATCGTTTTCGCCGCTCATGGTGGTGAGCGCAACATTGTACGTGCCGGCATTCATGCGTTCCGTGACTTGTGCCGCGGAATCAAGCACTTCCAGATTGACGCCGATATTGAGCTGTTCGATCGCCGATTTCACGGTATTGCCGATCTGCTCGTATTTCTTGGGCACTAACAGATCGATGTCGGCGATATAGGAGGCACCGAAATAGCTACGCATCTGCTGGCCCTGTTCAAGATTGTATGGGAACAGTTCGCTTAAGTCCTCATAGCCGTCTTCCAGCGGGCTGATCGGACCGCCGAGCGGCGAATAGGCGTCCGGAGCGTCTTTGGCGATGGATTGGGCGTCGATGGCGTACCGTGTCATTTTACGGATCTGCTCGTCGGAGAATGGACTTTCGGTGCCGTTGTTGAAGGCGAGCATCACTTTGTCGAAGCTGATGCCGCTGTCGGAATTGATGCCGCTTTGCTGGTTGAGCTCGTCCGCCGCTGATGCGCTCAACGGCAATGCCATGCTGATTTTCTTGGCTTCCATGGCGCTGACCAGGGAATCTTCGGAAGCGTAGTAATACAGCGTTATTTGCGATGCTGCGGCTTTGGTGCCCCAATACGAGTCGTTGCGTTGCAGCACGATCTGCGATTTCGACATGCTCGCCACGGTGAACGGGCCCGATCCCACGGACTTTTTACTGTAATTCGCCTTGCTTTCCTCGTCATAGACGATGCCGGCACGCCCGCTGAGCGCGCGCAAAAGCCTTGGATTTGGCTGATTAAGCGCGATGACTACTGTGTTTTCGTCAGGATTGGTGATTTCCTTGAGATCGCCGAGCTGGTCGGCACCCACGTAATTATTGTTGATGACGTTTTGCAACGACCAGACTACGTCCGACGAGTCGAGTTTATGCCCGTTGGCGAAGGTCATGTTGGTGTTGAGCGTGAACGTGTAGGTCAGTCCGTCGTCGGAAATCTGCCATGATTTGGCGATTGACGGCTGCAGTTTGTTCGTTTCGCTGCGTGATACCAAGGTCTCGTACACGTTTTCGAGCAGCGCCTGCTCTATTGCAGTGCCCTGTTCGCTGCGGATGTCAAGCGATTCCGGCGCGCTGCCCTGAATGCCGATGGCCACGGAGGAATCTGAAACGAGCGTGGTGAAGGAGGTGATCGGATTTTTGCGGTTTGTCAGCGACCAGCCCAGCCAGGTCATGACGCTGAGCATGATGGCGACGCCGAAAAAGACCAGCCACCGCGTGATTTCGGCTTTTAGCTTGGCTTCACGCCCGTTTTCTTCTTCCATGGTGTCTTCCATGCTGCCGAGTCTAGTTGACACGTGCTACAGCGGGTGCTGCATCTACGGGGTGATTGTTCCAGTGGGTGGGAGAACCCCCGTTGGAAGGTCCGATACGGAACTACGCTGCGAATGCGCTGGGACAGGTGTCGTTAAGCGGGCAGTTCAGGCAGTCCGGCTTGCGAGCATGACATATGGCACGACCGTGCAGTATCAGCCTGTGAGACAGATCCGTCCACTCCTCGGGTGGGAAGCATGCGGTGATCTCACGTTCAATGGCCTTGGGGTCAGGAGAGCCGCTCGCCCAATCCGAACGCCAGCGCAGTCGACCGGTCACACGAATCACATGAGTGTCAACAGGAAAACCTGGCATGCCAAAAGCATTCCCAAGCACCACATTCGCGGTTTTGCGCCCCACGCCTGGCAGACTTGTCAAAGAGTCCATATTTTGCGGCACTTCGCCATCGAACCGTTCGCACAATGCGTAAGAAAGTCCGATGATATTCTTTGCTTTCGTATGATGAAATCCGATGGAATGAATGATGCTTTCCACATGTTCGGGATTGGCGCTCGCAAGTGCGTCTGGTCCCGGATATTCGTCGAATAATTCCGGCGTGACCATATTCACCCGCTTGTCGGTGGTTTGTGCGCTCAGTACGGTCGCCACCAGCAATTCAAAAGGATTCGAAAAATTCAGCGCGCACTTCGGATGCGGAATCTCCTCGCACAATACTGCGTATTCCTGATGCATGCGTGACAGTCGCGCTTGTTTCGATTCCTTGGGCACGTTACCAGTCTACCGTCGCATGAATAGTGCAACCGCACGCACGAAAGTGAAATAGCCGACAGTCAAATCGCAGACAATTGCAACAATCGCAAGTATTGCAAATCTTCTGAAAAACAAGCGGATAGTAAGAAAATCAGCCTTCGTTCGAAGCGTTACGGGCCGCGGCATCCTTAGCTGCAGCTTCGCTCTCTTCCTCTTCGGGAGGGTCGAAGCGATAGCCGACATTGCGCACAGTGCCGATCACATGCTCGTATTCGCCGCCCAACTTGGCGCGAAGGCGACGGATATGCACGTCAACCGTACGGGTGCCGCCGTAATAGTCGTAGCCCCACACCTCCTGCAGCAGTTGCGCGCGGGTGAACACGCGCCCCGGATGCTGCACGAGATACTTGAGGAGCTCGAACTCCTTGTATGCCAAGTCGATTGGATGCCCGTGCAGACTTGCCGTGTAGCCGTTGGTATCCACTACCAAGTCTCCGGAGTGGATCATGCCGTCTTCGTTCTGCACGCCCGATTCACCGGAACCATACATTGCGTTGATCGGCGAGTTGCCACGCTCCGACACCAAGCGAAGACGTCCCTCGACCTCGGCCGGAGAGGCGGACGCCACTACCACGTCGGCGATGCCCCACTGCGAATTGACCACGGTGAATCCGCCCTCGGTGAGGATGAGCACGATTGGCGTGGAAAGTCCGGAGGCGTGAATCAGGCGGCACAGCGTTTTCGCCGTGGCCAAGTCATCTCGCGCGTCAAGGAAAAGAATGGTGCTTTCCGGCATTTTCACCAGACTCGCCGCATCCATCGGCAGCACGCGCACACGGTGGGAAAGCAACGCCAGAGAAGGAAGCACGGTAGCTGGGTCGCTAGCGAACGTCATAAGCGTCAGA
>OGOL01002731.1_pt1 | contig 13149 bp, 9 predicted proteins | sample 1552641 | NCBI WGS metagenome assembly OGOL01 (sample SAMEA2580140, study PRJEB22360) | human gut metagenome | biome: human gut; feature: human-associated habitat; material: faeces | place: Denmark | collected 2008/2010 | reverse complement strand
GCTTCTGGGTACTCATATTTTTATGACCATCCGCACCGGGGTGATCCAGCGAAAGATTGGTACTGCCATCCGCCTGTCTGTCACCAAAGATCACGATGCAGAAGGTGAAGTCAGCCAGTTTGGAGCTCTGACAACGGCACTGGCTTCTACTATTGGAACCGGAAATATCATCGGTGTCGGTACTGCTATCGCTCTTGGCGGTCCCGGTGCAGTTCTCTGGTGCTGGCTTACCGGTGTTTTTGGAATCGCCACCAAATACAGCGAATCTCTCATCGCCGTAAAATACCGTGTCAAAACCAAAGACGGACGTATGCAGGGTGGTGCCATGTATGCTTTGGAACGTGGCTTAAATATGCGCTGGCTTGGTCTGATCTTCGCGTTTTTTGGCGGTTTTGCCTCCTTTGGGATCGGATGTGCCACCCAGGTCAATGCCATCGCAACGGTATGTAACGAGAACCTCCATATCCCGCCAGCAGTGATCGGCATTGCTGTGGCTGTTCTTACTGCTCTTGTTATTTTCGGCGGGATCAAATCCATTGCAACCGTATGTGAACGTCTTGTTCCGTTTATGGCATTTTTCTATGTGATCGGATGTATCGTCATCCTGGGGATCAATTTCGATTTTATCATTCCCGCAGTAAAAACCATCTGCAAATTTGCTTTTACCCCTGGTGCTGCTGCAGGAGGTCTTGTAGGACGTGGTATCATGATGGCCATGCAGTATGGAATCGCAAGAGGACTTTTTTCCAATGAATCCGGTATGGGTTCTGCCCCCATCGCCGCTGCTGCCGCACAGACAAGAAATCCGGTTCGTCAGGCTCTCGTTTCCAGCACCGGTACATTCTGGGATACCGTTGTGGTATGTCTGATGACCGGTCTTGTTCTGGTAACCAGTATTATGAAAAATCCTTCGATCGACATGGGAAATATCACTGATGGCGGTGTTCTTACTACACTGGCTTTTCAGCAGATCCCGGTTCTTGGTCCTGTGATCCTTGTAGTGGGTATTATTTCCTTCGCATATTCTACAGTCCTTGGATGGGCATATTATGGCGAGCGGTGCGTGGAGTATTTCTCCGGCAAAAAGGGACTCATCCCCTATCGTGTGCTGTATATTGCGGTAGCTGCCATCTCCCCTGTTATTTCTCTGAACCTGGTATGGACCGTAGCGGATATCCTGAATGCACTGATGGCTATTCCAAACCTGATCGCAGTACTACTGCTTTCCAATGTGATCGTAAAAGAGACCAAAAAATATATCAACGATCTGGATGCACGGGATGACACACCGGTGGAAGTGATCGATAAATAAAAAAACGATAAATATAAGCATTTTATATAACAAAGTTACAGCTCCGACTGCTTCTCATATTACAAAGCAGTCGGAGCTGTCCGTTTACAAATGTCTTCTTCACTTTTTTATAATACATCCTGTGCTTTCATCTCTTCGGACACAGCAAGATATTCTTTGCTGTTTTCCACGATACCAAGCTTCTCTTCCCAGGTAAGATTTCGTTTGATCCTGGCCGGACTTCCCATTACCAGAGAACCATCCGGGATCACCGCATTTTTAGTCACAAGACTGCCGGCTCCTATGATACAGTCGTTTCCGATCTTTGCACCATCCAGGATCACGGCTCCCATTCCGATCAATGTCCGGTCTCCGATGGTACATCCATGGATCACCGCATTATGTCCCACAGTAACGTTGTTTCCGATATGGACCGGCATGTTGTGGCTCACATGAATGGTACAGTTTTCCTGGATATTTGTTTCTTCTCCGATCACTACCGGCGCATCATCCCCGCGGATCACCGCATAATATAATACACAGCTGTCACGGCCGATCGTTACATTTCCAAGGATCACAGACTGCTTTGCGATCCTGGCACCTTCTGCGATCTTTACATTTTTATAATTCATTTTTCCTCCTGAATCTGCTTTCCCTGTACAGGATTCTGCCATATGATATTTCTGATCATGGGTTCTATACGCAACAGCAATTCCTTTTTAACCCATATTATATTTCGTCCGGATCACAATATCTGTATACTGGTATTCCTTTTCCGGTGCCTTGCTGTCAAAGAGAAGCTGGAACAAAATAATCACCGGAGAATGTCCCTGTACAGCCGCATCCTGACCGATAAGGAAATTGATCGTCCCCTCTTTCAGCCATTTCAGATTTTCTTCCAGGAAATCATTGGCGATCACATGCATGGTTTTATCCTTTCCAAGCTTCTGCAAGGTCTGGCAGACACCCTTTACGCCATGACCCGTAATATAGATCCCGGTCAGCTCCGGATATAGCTCCAGAAATTCTTCCACGATCTTGGATGCCACCCATTCGTCATCATAAGAATACCTTATATCCACGATCTCGATTCCCGGAAAGCTTTCTTTAATCTCTGTCGTAAATCCTTTCTGCCTGCTGATCAGACCAGGATTGGCAACCTGTCCGGAAATTATGGCAACCTGCCCGTTTCCGCCTGTCATCTCCCCCATCAGGCCTGCTGCCGTACGACCGGCCTGAAAGGTATCCTGTCCCACAAAGCATAACCTTTTTGTATCTTCCAGATCCGCATTAAAGGTAACTACCGGAATTCCATACTCTTCCTGATACTGATTGATCCTCGCTCTCAAAAGCTGATCTTCTGATGGAGTCAGCGCGATTCCATTAAAGCCCTCTTCCCGGAGTTCTTCCATTGCAGCCATTACTTTTTCCGGTTCCACGCCCTCGATCTCATAGATCTTTACCGTTCCGCCGAAACTCTCCACTTCTTCTTTTGCTTCCAGGACACCCTTTAAAACCTGCTGCATAAAAGGGGTCTTCATATACTGAAGGATCACACCGATACGGATCTTCCGCTTTGCCATGGCAAGGGCACGTCCTGCGCGGCTGGGCTGATACCCCATCTCCTGTGCTATCTTTTTGATCTTTTCCTCTACTTCCGGGCGGATACGGCCTCTGTTGTTCAGTGCCCTGTCCACAGTGCCTCTTGAAACTCCTGCTGCTTCCGCAATCTGTTGTAATGTTACTGCCATATTTTACCCTCCAAAACCTCTCCTGTGTGCTTTGTGTTCACGCGCACGCTCTTTTATCCCATTATACACATTTACACTTTCTCAGGCAATCCCTGATTTCATTATTTTTATAATTTTCCTTTACGATCAGACAGGCCCGGCATAAACAGGTGCATTCCCTCAGCCAAAAATGCTTCCGAAAAAATCTCCGGAAGCATTTTTATCATTGCAAAACAGATCCCTTTGTCAGTCCAGAAGCTCCTGTACCATCTCGGGGGTAAAGGTTACAGCCTTCACATGATCCACCTCGATCTGATACAGGGCATTGGCCGCAATATGCTCCGCAGCCTGCTCCAGATCACGGATTCCTGTGGTATCTTCAAATTTCTTAATTACTGCGTCCAGCGCCTCATCCGTTACGATACATTCTTCCTGTTTCAGACTCATACGTTTCAGAACCTTGGGAAGCGCAAATCTGGAAAAGATGATCTTCTTTTCCTCCGGTGTGTAATCCGGAATATCGATCACTGCAAAACGTGACATCAGAGGTGCGCTGATCTGTGCCTTATCATTGGCTGTGGCAATAGGATAGACACCAACTGTCGGAACCATACATTCCATATAGTTATCTGTAAAACCAAGGTTATCCAGCAGTGTCAGAAGCACATCTGCCGGATTTCCGTTGCCTTTCCCTGATGCAGCCTTGTCAAGCTCGTTGATGATAAATACCAGATTGGATTCTCCTGCCATGGAAAAAGCCTCCATGATGATTCCAGGCTTGGCATTTGCATAAACACGAGAGCTTCCTGTAAGCTGTTCCGGATCATTGATCGAACTCATATCCAAGGTTGTCCACGGCATTTTCAGGATTCTTGCAACTGCATAAGCGATCTGAGATTTACCGGTACCTGCAGGTCCTACAAGAAGCAGTCCGTAAGCAGGAAGTGTATGAGTACGGTTGATCTGAATGATCGTCTCAATGATCCTCTGTTTTACACGCTCCATTCCATAAAGCTCCTCATCCAGGATACGGCGTGCTTCCTTCGGATCAATAGACTCAAAATAATTATGCTTCCACTGAATATTCATCATGATGGAAAGTGCTCTCTGGGCATGGCGTCTTTCCTCCTGAGAAACCTCATGAGAACGGGCAACTGCCAGATTTCTTCTTGCCCAGAGACGGATATTATCCGGCATAGTCTTTCCGGCACAGTTCATAAAGTCGGTGATACTCTGAATACTGGTAAGCTTCATATCGTCACCGTCTTCTTCCTCCTCATCGTTCTCATTTTCTTCTGCCGGCGCACTGCTTGCAAACAGACGCTCGATCATAAACTGAAGAAATCCGTCCTCAGCAGAAAGCTTGGTGCCTCCGCCAAAAGCGATCTCACGGATTTTGTAAACAGCATATCCTTCCTCTGTATTCTGTCCTGAAAGACGGATGTTGATATGATTTTCTCCGAGCCATTTGATCAGGCTTGTAAAACGAGAATCGATCTTCAGGATATCTGCCGGAAAAACACCGTCCTCTTCCTTGAACTCAAATGCAGTCTGCTTTGCAGGATTGGAAAAATATCCGCAGGAATGATGTTTCCACTCTCTTTTGCTGTTATCCAGGATCAGCATCGGTTTCTCCGGTGTGGCTTTTGTTTCATTAGAACGAAATGTTGTATATGTGCACTGGCTTTTTGTCTCTTTTTTATCTGCCGGCGCTGCGCTGAAATCAAAAACTGGCATATTTTTTACTCCTCTTTCTCTGAAAAATATCTTCATTCAGTTTATCATGGATTGGAAATCTCAACAACTGCTGATATAATTTTTTATGCATTTTTTGTATTCGTCATTTTTCCGTAAGTTGTTTAAACAATTTTGCAGTTTGCCGATTGACACTGCCTGTAAACTATGTTATCGTGCAATCATGTCTGCTTTCACTTTTACGAAAGCTGACACAGTTACCATGTATGTGATTTACTGTTTTTCACGTCATTGTAATTGTATTTTTTTGGAGGAGGAAATGAGAAATCAACTTTCACAGCAGGATGATTTTTATCCACAGATCGTTAAGCTTGTCATCCCCATCATCATTCAGAATCTGCTAAGTGCAGCGGTCAATTCCGCCGATGTTATCATGCTGAACTTTGTAGGTCAGTCATCCATCTCCGCAGTATCCCTGGCAGCGAATTATTCCAATGTCCTGTTTATGGTTTATTACGGTCTTGGTACGGGAGCCACCCTGCTTTGTGCCCAGTATTATGGAAAGGGAGATTACAAAGCCATTCAGATCATCGAGGGAATCGCTCTTCGTTTTTCCATGATCATCTCTGTTCTCGTGGCACTCGTTGCATTTACCATGCCACAGATGATGATGAGACTGTTCACCAACGATCCGGAGCTTCTGGCCATTGGTTCTTCCTATATCCGCATTATGGGTATCACCTATATCTGCTGGGGTATGACGGAGGTTTATCTGGCTGTCCTTCGAAGCATTGGCCGGGTAACTACCAGCATGGCGATGAATATGCTGGCATTTGGACTGAATATCCTTTTGAATGCGACTTTTATCTTCGGATTGTTCGGAGCACCCAAGCTTGGTGCTACCGGTGTGGCTATTGCTACTGCACTTTCCAGAATGATCGAGCTGATTGCCTGTTTTATTATTTCTGCTTTCAGCAAAAATGTCCGACTGGATCTCCGATGTATGTTCACAAAAAACAAACTGCTGTTCAGTGATTTCGTGCGGCTTTCCCTGCCGGCTCTTGGCAATGATATTTCCTGGAGTATTGGTTTTTCCATGTACTCTGTGATCCTGGGGCATCTTGGTACGGATGCGGTTGCTGCCAATTCTCTGGTTGTAGTAGTCCGTAATATCGGCTCTGTTTTCTGTTTCGGTATTGCCAGTGCAGGAGGTATCCTTCTAGGCAATGTTATGGGGCAGGGCGATCTGGAACGTTCCAGGCGTTATGCTTCCAAAACACTGAAGCTTACTGTTATTGCAGGTTTTTTGGGCGGACTTATCGTTCTTGCCATCACACCGTTCGTAATGAGATTTGCGTCCCTGACACCCACTGCCATGCATTATCTGAAATATATGCTTCTGATCAACAGCTACTATATTATGGGGTCTGCCGTAAATACAACCCTGATCGCCGGTGTGTTCCGGGCAGGTGGTGATACAAAGTTTGGTCTGATCTGTGATACCATTGATATGTGGGTATATGCAGTACCCCTTGGATTCTTCGCTGCTTTTGTACTGAAGCTGCCGGTTATGTGGGTGTATTTTCTGCTCTGTACGGATGAATTTGTGAAGTGGCCTTGGGTTATTAAGAGGTATCTTAGTGGAAAATGGGCTAAGAATATTACCCGTGAGGATATATTTGAGAATAATAAATAGAATATTGGGTGGATGTGGAGTATTGACTTTTACTGACAAACGGACGCAGGAGAGCGCAGATCAAGCTGCGCTCTCCTGCTGTGTTTTCATTGGATGAAATTTCCAGTCAATTCAACAGGACAGAACGTTCACGTTCGTCTCCGTCCCTTCCGGTTTGAAATGCCAGCCTGGGAGACAGTATCTGGCTGGCTCTGCTTCTGCAGGAGGGGTGCGCTTCTTAGGCGGCGGGAATCTGCGTTGTTTTTCAAAAGTTCGTTGTTTGACTTTTACTGACGAAGGGACGCAGGACAGAACGTTCACGTTCGCTTCCGTCCCCTTCCGGTTTGAAATGCCAGCCCCCGACGAAGCCGCAGAGCCGGACAGATACTGTCTCCCGGGCGTCCGTTCAGCACCAACACCTTCCGCCCGACTCCCTCCCCGGTACACCAGACCGAACCCGCAAACTACACCTGCAATCTTCTTATCACACACTCTGTCAAACGTCCAACACTCTCCTGCACCTCCCGGATCTCCTCCGCCGAAATCCCATCTTTATGAAATCCCCCGGTACAAATAACTCTCCTGTTCAATTCTCCGGAAACTTTCTCCGCCATCCATCTGCAGATCACCTCATCCTTATGCCCCGGAAAATTCAAAACCGAAGAAGTCGCACTCACCGAACCATCCCCTGACAGAGACACCCTCGGTTCCGTCTGCACCACACACCCCAGATGCGGTCGCTCCCCGCCCTGCAGGCAAAGAAGCACATCCTCACCGATCAATGCAGCACTGACCTCCAACTGACATCCCGCAGCCACCATACATTCCGTCACAATCCATTCCATCTACGATACTCCTTCGCTTCAATCCCAAACGGCTCCAGAAGCTTCGCCGCAATATGATATACCATATCATCAATACTTTCCGGCTTATGATAAAACGTCATCATCGGCGGAATGATCCGCACCCCCGGGAGCATGGAAAGCTCATAAAGATTCCGGAGATGGATCCCGCTTAACGGCGTTTCCCTGGCAGCCAGCACCAGCGTTCTCTGCTCCTTGATCGTCACATCTGCCGCACGCAGGATCAGATTATCCGCATAGCCGCTGTGGATACCCGCAATCGTCTTCATGCTGCAGGGTACGATCAGCATTCCCTCTGTTTTAAAAGAACCACTGGCCGGTTTTGCCCCGATTTCCTCCGGTGCACATACATGATCAGCCAGTCGTTTCACATCATTCACTTCCAGTTCCGTCTCCTGCCGAAGAGTCAGTTCTGCACTGGAACTCATGATCAGATAAGACTCAAAATCCGGATCCTCCCGGATAATCTCCAGACATTTTACAAGGAGCGGCAGGCCACTTGCACCTGTCGCACCGACTACAATTCTCTTTTTCATTTTTTCAGCCATTTCTCCGGATCCAGTTCCATAAAACGCGCTCTGTGGAAATGATCTTTCAGATCATAAGGTACCGTACAGTCAAAAATCGTTTTGCATGCAATTCCATGATCCCGGATACTTGGAGAAAATGCCGGATCATTGGACGGATCCAGCGGATGGCATCGAACACCCGGAATGGTGATCACATCCACATCCCCCTGGAACCTTGTGTTCATTGCCCAGAGAACATCATTCATGTCAAAGCAGTCCACATCTTCATCTACGAGGAATACATTTTTCAGCTCACTGAACGCGGAAAAGGCAAGAAGTGCAGCCTGACGCTGTCTGCCCTCATCACTTGGAGAAAGTTTCTTAAACTGAAGAACAGCCATATATTTTCCACCGCCGGCACTGCTGCAGTATACATTCTGAAGTCTTCCCGGCATCGCCTTCTCCACCATTCCATAGATACTGGCCTCTGTAGGAATTCCTGCCATGGAAACATGTTCTTCACTTGGTCCGATACAGGTCTGCATGATCGATTTCTCCCGATGCGTTACCGCAGTTACCTTGATCAGCCAGCACTGGTCACTTGCAGGACCAGTATATCCCGGAAACTCCGGCATCGCATAGCCGGTATTGCTGTTCTGATCTTCCTTTACACGTACTCCAGGGATCACTTCTCCCTCGATCACATATTCCGCATTTGCAATAGCACGCTCATTTACCGTCACACATTTACAAAGCTCCACCGGTTCTCCACGCAAAGCCCCTGCCACAGAAAGCTCATCATATCCCAGCGGTGTTGTAGGCGGCTCAAAGCAGGAACCGATCTCAATGGCGGGATCAACTCCGATACTGATAGAGATCGGAAGCTTCTGTCCCAGTTCCTCAGCACGCTCCGCCATTGCTCCGATATGTCTGGCCCCAGGTGTAAAGAAAATCGAAAGCTCATCTTTTCCCTGAATACAGAGACGGTGAATCGTCACATCATGTACACCAGTATCCGGATGTGTGGCATAACACATACCAAGTGTAATGTACGGTCCAGCATCATCCGGTGTATTGGTCGGTGCCGGAACCAGCTTGTACAGATCAAAATCCGGATCTGTTGCTTTATGGATCACCTGCTGACACGGTGCATCCCCTTCAAAATCTATCGGTGGAACAGGATTCTCCACACTTTTACAAAGCATCTTTCCAAGATTTTCCGGCTGGGTATCAAGTAAAGCAGCAACTCTTTTCCTGCTTGCGAGAAGACCGATGGCTACTTTTGCATCCGGATGTCCTTTCACATGATTAAAGATCATGGCCGGTCCCTCTTTTGTAGGACGCTTTACTGTTCCACCGGCTCCTACATAACGGTATACACCTGCAAGCTCTGCCATCGGATCTACTTCCACATCTGTCTCGATCAGCTGATCCGGCATCCGTTCCAGAAGTGCCAGGGCACTTCTTAAATCTCTTACTTTCTCTGCCATAAAAACCTCCTGCATTCTCTTTATTTCCTGATGTTATTTTATCTCTTTTTCACGTGGTCAATCAATTCTTTCTATGGTATAATTGTTTCCAATATGGAATGATTCGGTTAAAAATCAATATCCTATGAAAGGCAGGTGTTATCATGACTCTCGAACAGATCGACTATTTTATCTGCACGGTCCAGTCCCGGACTTTTTTTGATGCAGCGGAAACCATGCATATCTCCCAGTCCTCTCTTTCCAAACAGATCATGAAACTGGAAAAAGAACTGGACCTCACCTTATGGGATCGTAGTAAACGGACTGCTGTGCTTACTCCGGCAGGGGAATTTTTTTATAAAGAAGCACTTAAGATTTCCAGACAGTATCATCGTTCCATGGAATCAGTGTCCCATTTTAAGGACTGTGAATCCCAGACCCTTCATATCGGAACCCTTCCTTTTCTCTCCCAGTACCATCTCACTTCTGTGATCCACAGTTTCTGTGCCGCACATCCGGAGCTTTCTTTCTCTCTGAAGGAGGTGGAAGATCAGGATCTTCTCTCCGGCCTCGAAAAAAATCTTTTCGATCTGATTTTTGTACGGAAGCACATGCTGGATCTGAAACTTTATACTTTTCACGTTCTCACAGAAGACCGGTTGGTTGCCGTACTTCCCAAAAATCATCCTTCTGCGTCCAAAAAAACGGTCTCTCTTACTGAACTGAAAAGGGAAATTTTTATCCTGATGCCCCCACACACTTCCATTTACCGTTTCTGCATGCAAAGTTTTCATGATGCAGGGATCCATCCTCAGATCCTGCGTACTGCCCGTGCAGAATCCATCGTCAGCGCAGTGGAAATTGGTGAAGGAATCAGTCTTCTTACAGAAAGCAGCTTTCAGCTTTTCCGTCAGCCTTCTCTTGCTGCAGTCCCGATTAACGGACTGGAAAAATTATCCGTTGGAGTTGCCCATAAAAAAAATATGGCTCTCACATCTTCCGCAGAATGTTTTCTGCAGTATGTGAAAAGCCATATATAAAATATTTTTTCTATAATCCAAGCATCATTCCCACACCATGTACAACAAATGCAACGATCCATGCAGTGGCACACTGCATCAGTGCAATACCTGCTGCGGCCCTTACGGTTCCCATCTCTCTCCGCACAGTTGCAATAGCTGCAACACAAGGTGTATAGAGCAAAGTAAAGATCAAAAATACATAAGCAGTAAACGGAGTAAACAAAGTCTGAAGCAATGCCGTCTTTCCGCCCAGAAGAACTGTCAGCGTTGACACAACACTCTCTTTTGCCATAAAGCCGGTAATCAATGCTGTGGATACTCTCCAGTCACCAAAGCCCAGTGGGGCAAAAAGTGGTGCCACAATACTTCCGATCTTTGCCAGAAGGCTCTGATCTGCACTGGAAACCAGATGCAGGCCTGCATCAAAGTTCTGCAGGAACCATACGATCAGCGTTGCCGCAAAAATAATGGTAAATGCTTTCTGAATGAAACCCTTTGCTTTCTCCCAGATCAGCTGTCCCACGCTTTTTGCAGAGGGAAGACGATAGTTTGGGAGCTCCATGACAAATGGTACCGGCTCACCTTTATATTTGGTTTTCTTCAGGATCAGCGCATACAGAATACCACAAAGGATACCTGCAAAATAAAGACTGATCATCACAACGCCTCTCCACTGTTTCGGGAAAAAAGCACTGGTAAGAAGTCCGTAAATTGGAAGCTTGGCACTGCAGCTCATAAAAGGAGTCAGCAAAATCGTCATCTTCCGGTCACGTTCACTGGACAGTGTTCTTGTTGCCATAATAGCAGGTACGGAACATCCAAATCCGATCAGCATCGGCACAAAACTTCTTCCGGAAAGTCCGATCTTTCGAAGAAGTTTGTCCATAACAAAAGCCACCCTGGCCATATATCCGGTATCTTCCAGAATTGACAGGAAAAAAAACAAAGTAACAATGGTGGGAAGAAATCCAATTACACTTCCGATACCACTTAAAATTCCATCTACAACCAGGGACTGCAGTACTGAGCTGACACCTGCTGCTGCCAGTCCCTTGCCGATAAGAGCAATTACCCAGTCCACAGCCATGGTCATTCCATCCGAAAGCCAGGCTCCCAGATAATTAAACGTCATCACAAATACAAAAGCCATAATTCCCACGAAACAGGGAATCGCTGTATATTTTCCGGTGAGGATACGATCTATGGCTACACTTCGTTTATGTTCCCGGCTTTCTGCCGGTTTTACCACAGTTTTTTCACAGAGCTTTTCAATAAAATCAAAGCGCATGTTCGCAAGCGCTGCCTCACGGTCCAGGCCCCCATCTTTTTCCATGACATGTACCAGCTCACCAAGGACCTTTTTTTCCCCTTCAGGCAAAGCCAGACGTTCTTCGATGAGCGGATCTTTCTCCACGATCTTTGTAGCTGCAAAACGCACAGGGAGTCCTGCTTTTTTTGCATAGGGTTCGATCAGATGAACGGTTGCATGGATACATCTGTGAAGCGCACCTACCGGATCCTTCGGTGACTGATTGTCCGTACAGAAATCAATTCTTCCCGGTGCTTCTCTATATCTTGCAACATGAATCGCATGATCGATCAGCTCATCGATTCCCTCATTCTTTACTGCTGAGATTGGAACAACCGGTATACCCAGGATCTCCTCCAACTCATTGATCCGGACAGAGCCTCCATTTGCCCTTACCTCATCCATCATATTTAACGCCAGCACCATTGGAATTCCGAGTTCCATCAGCTGCATGGTAAGATAAAGATTTCTTTCAATATTGGAAGCATCTACTATATTAATGATTCCTGTAGGTTTCTCATTCAGCAGAAAATCCCTTGTTACGATCTCCTCGCTGGAATACGGAGAAAGTGAATAAATTCCGGGAAGATCCGTCACTGTCGCCTCCGGATGTCTCCGGATACTGCCTTCTTTCTTGTCAACAGTTACACCTGGAAAGTTTCCAACATGCTGATTGGAACCAGTCAGCTGATTAAAAAGTGTTGTCTTTCCACAGTTCTGATTACCTGCCAGGGCAAACGTGATCGGTTCTCCCTTGGGGATCGTGTCCCCAATCCGGTTCTTACGGTAATCGCGGGCCTTTCCAAGCTCTCCAACGCCAGGATGGGCAATTGGCTGATGCCGTTCGCTCTCTTTCTTCGTTTCTGTCATCGATTCGATCCCAACGATCTCAATCTTTGCAGCTTCTGCCAGCCGCAATGTCAGCTCATATCCACGCAGCACAAGCTGTACCGGATCTCCCATAGGAGCGGTTTTACGAAGGGACACCTCTGTCCCTGGTGTAAGCCCCATGTCCAGAAGATGATGTCTCAGCTCCCCCTCGCCACGAACACTGATAATTCTGCCACATTCTCCAGTCTTTAATTTGTCCAGTGTCATATCGTCACCTCATCATAAGTACAATTTATATGGTAATACAGCTGTCTGTATTATCCACTGGTATAAATGTAACACACTTCAAGTTGTTTGACAATAACTGATTAATCTGATAAGTTTTATATAAATAACATTAATTTATGAGTTATTTATCATTAACATTTTTATTTTTTCTCATTTTAATTTAATTTAAATTTAACAGACAAGAAACTGTATCTTTTCAGCAAACATCTTCTAACATATTCTCCTCACTAAAAAAGCACAAACGACATATTACCTGTCGTCTGTGCTCTCTTATTACTTTGAATTTGTTTCAAAAAATTCTTACTCACCAATCAGCCAGTTATACATCTCTTCATACTGACGTGCGGAATTATTCCAGGAGAAATCTGCTGCCATTGCACGATCTACCAGTTTATTCCATTCACGCTTCTTATCATAATATACACTCTCTGCATAACGGATCGTAGCAAGCATTTCATGTGCATTGT
>OGOL01002718.1_pt1 | contig 13204 bp, 5 predicted proteins | sample 1552641 | NCBI WGS metagenome assembly OGOL01 (sample SAMEA2580140, study PRJEB22360) | human gut metagenome | biome: human gut; feature: human-associated habitat; material: faeces | place: Denmark | collected 2008/2010 | reverse complement strand
AAGCGCATCTCATTTGTATAGAACTCTGTACCGCAAAGCGCTTCGTGCGTCACACCTTTCGGATCGTTTGCTATGCTGTCGTATCCCGGCGTATCTGTGTTAATAAAGCAATTTGTAAATGCCTTTAGTTCATTCAGATTAGAGCTGTTATCCATATGCGTCAGCTTATATCTTGTTGACGACGGATCTTCCGGATAGACGCCGCCTGCCGCCGTACTATATTGAATCTTGCTGTCTTCCGATGCCTGACCGATAAACGCCGCCGTATTTTGCGGGGAAACAGTATACGGAATATCCAGCTCTGCATCTGCGAATACTTTCTGTGCGGTGATTCTCTCAGCGTTTCCTATGAATCCTCCCACATAAGCGTTCGACGTTGCCACTTCTGTATCTGTGATCAGCACATCGAAAATTTGAGTTCCTGCCGCATTTGCCGCGAACACACCTGCATAATCGGCTCTTGTCGTCACGTCTGCGTTCTGTACACTGATCTGACTAAATGTCGATCCTGTATCTTTTCCAATCATACCTGTGTACCCTGCGCCTCGCAGTGTAATTCCGTTGAAATGTACGTTTTTCACATTTGCATTGTGCGTCGTTTCCGCAAGCACATTTGCTCCTGCTGTTTCATTATCCACAAGAATATTTCTAAATTCAAGGTTTTCTACTTTTCCTGAAAGCTGTTTGAACATCGCGCTCTTCATGCCGCTTACTTTGTGGCCGCCTCCGTTTATACTTCCTGTAAACGTCTCTGTCACAAGGCACGTTCCTGCCTGCGCTGTTTCTTCCGCATGATTTTCCGCGCTGTTTTCCACGCTGTCAGCCGCGTTTATATCTGCGTTGTTTTCTATGCTGTTTTCCGCAATGTTTTCTGTAATTTCTGCCGCGCCGTACTCTGTGAAATCCAGATCTGCCGTGATCGTAAATCTTCCTTCCGGCAGTTTGTTCAGCTTCCGGATATCCTGCGGTTTTTGAATTTCCACAGTCATCGGAGATAAGTTCACATTGAACTCTTTCAACAACGGATATCCGTTCGTCTCTGCATTCTCTACATCCCATACGGATATATCTAGCTTAAGTGTTTCTGTATAGAACGCTTTCGTCCACACTTCTTTTCCGATCGTTTTCACGCCGTTTGCTTCTGCCGCAGAGCTGATTCCGTCTGCTGCCGACAACTCATAAGCATTTGTAAACGTGATGTCTGTTTTTGCCAGTTTATACATGTTTTCTGCGACGTTTCCTATTGAACAGATATTTTTGTAACTATTTTCACCTGTACTGTTCACAAGGAATCCTGCGCCGTCTGCCCCGTTTACGTCTATGTTTGCATAGATATTTTCCATAACCGAATGGTGGGACGTTTCTGCGAAACCGGACGCTGTCGAAACTGCATTTACTCTTCCTTGAATGAAAATATTTTTCACAGTTGAGTCTGTCACAGTTCCTGCGAATCCCGCCGCTTTTCCTGCTGTACTGCTGATGCTTCCGTTTGCGATCATGACTTTTTCAACAGTTGCGTTTGTCATCGTATTCGCAAATATACCGACAGTCGTATCTACGCTGTTTCCGATTTCAATCGCACCTGCATCAATGGCTACATTCGACACCGTACCGCTTAACTGACCGAACAGCGGCGCTTTCAGACCGGTGATCTTATGATTCTCTCCGTCGAGCACACCGGAAAATTCCGGTATCACGCTTCCTGTCTGTTCTGTTCCTGACAGATCGATGTCTGCTTTCAGACGGTATTCCTGAGTCGGGAAGTCTTTCATCTTCATGAAGTCCTCCGCCGTTTTTACGGAGATGACCTCTCGCTTCTCCATTCCTTTCAGTTCCGGATAACCTTTCATCGGAACTAAACTCAAGTTCCATGTCTCTTCGTTCAGAGTCATTGATGTTTTGTAGAAATCTGACGTTGCCGCCTCTTGAGACGTTACTTCACGCAAGATCTCCTGTCCTACGCCGTCTGTGATATTCGATACTCCGCCTGCGTTTTGGATAACAAAACTGTTTTTCACCATCGTTTTCAGCGCGTCCGGCGTACCGATGAAGTTATAAAGCTGTTCGCTTGTTTTATTGTCTACTTTTCCTGCCGCAAATACATATTCTACGCTGCTCTTGCCTGTAAGATTGCCGATGAATCCGGCGCTCTGCGTACGGTTCTTATCGTCTGTGTATGTATTAACGGTCATATCCGCATCGCTGTACACGCGACTGATCGTCACGTTTTTGCCTTCTCCGATGAATCCGCCGCAGTCTGTTCCGCTAAGTGCAACACTGCTTCCGATTACAGAGACATCCTGAATCTGCGACCCGGATGCGCGGCCTGCCAAAACGGCGTTATAATTTTTCGTACCTGTAATCTGCGCATTGCGGATCTGTATTTTCGAGAAAACAGAGCTTGTATAATCATATCCTGTCACTACCGCATTGTAGCTCACTCCGCTGACTTTGATATCCGCCAGGTTCAGGCTTTCAAAGACAGCGTGGTTTGATTCTTTTGTGATAACTGCGTTTTTGCTGCTTTCTTCTGTACTGTTGATCTCTGCATTTTCGATCTTCAAGTTGCGGACTGTTCCTTCCTGAACTTTTTCAAACAATGGTTTTTTCAGTCCTTTGATCGTGAATCCGCCTCCGTCGAACTCTCCTTTGAAGATGCCTTTGACAACCGCCGTCTCTGTCGTTACGGATGACGCGTCAATATCGTTTTTCAGCACATATTTTGTATATTTGTTCTGTCCGACTGTTTTTAATTCTTCTAAAGTCTTAATTTCCTGAACGGTTTCTTTTTTCTGCTCATTGACAATGATCGTATACTGTTTTGTCTTTCCGAACCAGTCCTTTGTCTCGCCTTCTTTATTTACGATCGTAAGATCGGAAACGTAAGAGTTGGCGATCTTTGCAAAGAGCGGTCCTTGCGCGTCTGTAATCTTATGACCGTTCCCCTGCAGTTTTCCGATAAACGTCTTGTCAATATAAACTTCTCCTGTCAGATTAATGTCCGCCATAGAAATGTCCTTTTCAAGAACATAGAATCCGTTCGGGTTCTCGTTTATCTTCTCGATCAGCTCCTGCCCTGTGGAAATCGTTACCGCATGTCTTGACTCTGCCGTATCTGCGTAAACCGGACTTCTGAACTCATCCGTAATTCTTTGCAGATAACGGAATACGTTTTCTCTTGATTCTTTAATATTGTTGAGCGTATTGTTTCCGGTTGAAACGCCGGAGTTAATACCATTTCCGTAATTGATCATATTTTGTTTCAAATATTCGATCAGCGCTTCCTCGTCAAAATATGCGTTGCCCTGTTCTTTCTGCTTTTTGATCTTTTCTTCGATCTCTTTATTTTTATTCTTTCTGTATGTTTCAAAGGAGAAATTCTCATCCTGCATTTTCTTTTTGAAATATGCAAGATCTCCTGTCTGTGTACGGTTACTTAAATACTCTACAAGACCGTCGCTGTATCCGTACAGTCCGCCGAGTTCGTATCCGTTTCTTCTAAATGTCTGGGCATTCGGCGTTCCTCCGTCAACGTAAGGCACGTACCAGCTTGCATAGCACACTCTGTCGATCTGATATGCCCCGAGATTATTCACGCCGACATCGTTCATACTTCTAAGATCGAACCGATGTCCCGGTCTGATCGTCAGCTGATTATCCCAAAGATCGTCCAACGTCTTAAGATTCATATTCTCAAGCTCGGCGGCGCCGATCGTTCTCCATGTACTGTTTGACTGATTCCGACTCTGGTAATTGTTCGTCGTTCCATATCTGTGCTGCGATGTGATCGCCGACTGCTGTGCGGGCGTCAACTCCAGGTACGCTTTGCCCTGAAGATAATCCAACGTATAGATCGTCTCGAACACTTCTTTGTAATAGCTTTTAAATTCTTCCTGTGTATTGATTCTGTCCGGAGTCAGGTTTGTCACCATCGAGCCGTCTCTTGCATACGTCTTCATAAAGTTCATGTTGTAATCGACGTTTGCCTGGTTCGCATATCCGTTAGAATAGTCCTCTCCGTTACGTCCCGGACGTTTTCCTTTATTCTCCATCCAGATCCACATATCTGTCACATGACCCATCTCATGGTTTAAGACGGTCAGATCTCCGATAAAGTTAGAGCTGTTATAATAAATGTAATCATAATTCGGATTTCCGAATATTACGGCTACCGCTCCGTTGTTGCTCTTCCACATCGTCTGCAGCGGTTTGTAAAATTCCTGAAATACATCCTGACTGTGATCTTTATTTGCAGAGGAATCGACGATCAGGAATTTACTTTTATTAATTGACTGTGCTCCGTTTTCTGCAACGTCCACGAAGTTATCATAGCTTGTCTTGAAATCATTGATCTGATTGATCACCTGCTGCTTCTTCTGCTGTCTCCACTCATCTGTATTCTGATATCCGTTGTAAATCTGCAAGTTTCCATATACAAGAGATGTCGGGAACGATGCCAGATACAAGTTCTTCGATGTCTTATAAGACAATACCGGAAGGATCAGCTCGTTGTTTCTCTGTACCGTATTGTTTTTCAGTATTCTCCATAATCTGGAATCGATCTTCGGATTATTCGCTCTTGCTTCTACGATGAATCCGCCCTGGAAATTATCAATGATCCAGTCGTTTACATCCGTGTATCCTGCGTATGCAGTCATAAAATATTCTACGAAAGAAGCGACGTTTGAAATTCCCGTATACTGTGAGATCCGGTTGATGTAGAAGGACGGCGTACTATTTCCCTGACGTCCCCCGCTGCTGCTAAGCTGTACGATCTCTGCCACAAGATTGCGCGGAGATTTGCCCGATTTTAAGATCGAGTTGTCAAAAAGCACAACGTCTCTTATATTAATACCGCCGATCTGAAAATCGTACCAACGGTCTATATAGTTATACGCATAGAGGAAGTCCTTCAGATATCCATTTGCGATAAGATTTTCCTCTACCATCAGTTCTGCTGCTTTATTTGTAGTATTTACCGGATACTGCGGATTTGATGCCGCCATGGAAATAAGCACCTGCTCCATCTCTGATTTGACAACATTGTTATAATTTTTCCGGTATACCGACAATACAGAAGCGCTGTCTTTTTGAGAAACTCTCGTTTCAATATCTCCGTCAAAATCATATCCCTTTGCCGCAGTCAATAGTTTATTAAACTGCGTTGTTGTCGTACTGACAACATAGTTTCTAAAGTTAAAGTGAACAGGGATCTGCGCTACTTTGTACGAAGCAATATTTTCCCTTGTATCAATATATGTAATATTATAGATCAACGGTGTTGTTTCATCTGTAAACTGAATACGGATCTTTTTTATATCCTGAACTGTCTTATCGGATAATGCCACAATTCTGTTGCCACGGTCATCCATCGGATAGACCGCAAGCACCGTCTTTTTATTTAATACATGCGACGGATCAACCTTATTTCCGTCTTTGACGATCTGTTCATATGTATAGAACGGCATAAACAACCGCAAGTTTTCATAAATCAGTTTTCGATCTGCCTGATAATCCTTTACAGATTCCAGACTGTCCATAGCCGCAATCTCTTCTGCATTTTTCTGCGCGATAAAACTGATCACTTCTGCCGGAGTCTCTCCTGCCATCTGCGGCTCTTCCGTTTCTTCATCCTGTACCGGCGCCTGTATGTAAACTACTTCTTGCGAAGACGCGTTGTTTGAATCTCCTTCCGAGCCCTCTCCTTTTGAAGTATCTTCTTCCTCAGCTCCGTAAACATCACCTTCTGCCTTTAAACGAGGTCTTTTTCCACCTGCCACATCATCCAGATACCAGATCTTCTCATCCCATTTAAGTGTATCTATATAGAAGGTTTTATTTGTAATCTGCGCTGCTGTCGCTTTATCGATTTTTCCTGTATGTTCAGGAGTTTGAGTTCCCTCATCATTTGAAACGCTTCCTGTATACTCGTAGTTCTCTGTATAGTTCGTTAAAACATTTTCCGCCGTACTGTTTCCTGCAAAAGAATATTCCTTCGGACCAAAGGAAATATTGTGCTCTGCTTTTGTAACCGCTTCTGATCCTACTCCGCTTTCTGCAACGAAATTACCGACCATACATGCCGTTTTCGCCGCTTTTTCAGATGATTTTTTCGGTGTCTCTTCCGGTTTTTCCTCTGCCTTTTGACTTAATGTAAGCTCACTGAAGTTATTGATCAGCTCTGACTTTTTAATGACAGCCGCAAATCCGCCCTGCAGGTCGCCTTCAGTTGCTGCGAATGTCTCTTTATCCGCCGTTCTTCTTGCATAACTGTTTTTAACGACTGAATCTCCTAAAATCTCTGCCGCAAATCCACCTGCACGTTTTCCGTTTACTGTGGCGTTGACAGAACATTCTTCTACAGTTGTCTTATTCATACTTGCAACAAGACCTGCTACATTACTTTGTCCCGTAACGCTCATATCTCTGACATATACGTCTTTGATAAGAGTGTCTGCCTGTGAAGTTTTTGCCAGAGCCGCAACTTTATCTGTTCCCTTCTGATTGATCTCGCCTTGTACAAGCTTCACGTTTTCAATCGTCGCTCCATCTAACGTATCGAACAACGGAATCTTCTGACCGATGATCTGATGGCCGTTTCCTTTTAATGTTCCTTTAAATATTCCCGGGATAACCGCTGTTCCCGACGCTGATTCCGATATATCGATATCTGTAGTCAGAACATACACACCTGACAAATCATTTTTAATATTCTTCAGGTCGGCTGCCGATGCGATTTCCTTTGTCTGGAGCATTGTCGTCATATTTGAGTCATTGTTTCTAAGGATTGGAGTTTTTCCTTCTTTCAGAGGAGCAAAATCCCAAACGTCTTCACTCCAGCCCATGTTCGTGTAAAACTCTTTTTGTGAAAGTTTATCCACTGTAACATCTGTGATCTGAGTCAGATTCGTATTTCCGGTACGACTACTCTCTCTTTTCAGTCTGCTTTCTCTTAAACTATAAAGATTTTCAATCTGTGCCGTAGTATATTTGATAGTTTCAGTTGATCCATCAAACTTATATCCTGCATTTCCGGTACTGTATGAAACATTGCTCTTTAGTACACCTGTCGCATCAGCCTCTCCTATATATCCGATGAATCCTCCTGGCTGTCTGTTGGTTCCAGTCAGTTCCATATTGATAGCGGCATAACAATTTGTTACTGAAAAGTTTGTTTTACAGTTATGCCATCCGATCAGTCCGCCAAGCGCCCCATTCGTTCTATTTCCTCGAATTGATCCAACAGCATATGAATTTTCTACAATATTAGGACCTTCATTTTGATTGGACATTTGACCGATTAGTCCGCCCGTCGTATTGAAAGATCCTGTAATCTCCAGATTAGCAGAGCATTTACTTACTTTCGCATAATCCATACGCCCTACAAGACCTCCGAGAAGTTCTCGGCTGTTTGTACTTTTCAAACTTCCACTTACATGTACGTTCTCGATCACAGCATCTTTCTGAGCTTTATTCGCTATTGTTCCACCACCTGCATCTTTATAACTGTTTACTTTTGTAATGGAAACATTTTCAAGTTTAACATTTTGTACCTTACCTCCAGAAACCGTTCCGAACAGAGTTGTTGTCAGACCTTTGATCTTATATCCATTTCCGTTAAACGTACCGCTAAATGTCGGAACAAGGTAATCATCTCCCTGAACCATACTTGCGTCTATATCATGCTCCAGAGTATAAGTTCCGCCTGGATTTGCCTTCATTTGATCGATCAGCGACTGCATCGTAATATATTTTGTAGATACTTTATCGTTAGACTTCGTACCAAACTCTACAACCGCGCCTTCGATCGTTTGTCCTGCCTGAGAAGTAGTATAATCTTTTCTGTCAAGTTTAAAACTTACTTTTCCTGTTTCTGTCTGCGGTGCGATCACTTCCGTAATTCCCGCAAATATCTCAGGCTGATCTTCCATCTCAACTTTCACAAGATAATCTTCTTTTTTAAATTCTGTAAGATTAAACTGTGATACTTCTTCTACAGTTTCCACTCCGGCTTCTGACGTTGTCTTATGGTACAGTGTCACACCGGACACTTTTCCAAGACGAAACGAGATCTTTTTTTCTTCTTCCGGCAGTTCTTCCGGCGTATCTACCGGAGCGAGAATGTTATCTTGAAGCCACTGTTTTGTCTCTTCCGTCTCTGTAGTTCCGTTTACAGCCTCTTCTGCAATCCGATATACCTGACGGTCGATTTCACTCTCACTGTATACAACTTCTGTCGTTGTTTTTTTCTTTCCGCCGTCTTCTGTCACAGTTCTCGTGATTTCTGCATAAGCTCTCGCCGCGTAATCATTTTTATATCTTTCTTTCGGCAGATTTGCCAAAACGGCTGTAAAGTAAATCCTATCATTGTCTTCTGAAAATTTCTTTACTGCCGGTACTTTTGCCGGCTTATAGACCGAGCCGTTATAAAGGTACTTGCCGTCAAGCGTGACCTTCTGTCAAATACTTTTTCGGAAGCAGTACGATTCCATAACTTACCGTCGCTCCGCTTTTTTCCAACTCTTGAATATATGATTTCTTGATGCAGGCAACCATTCGCAGCCCCATCGGATCGATCGTACGAATCTGCCCTCCAACCATCTGTATGTTTACATCTTGTATCTGCGGCTCGGATGCCTTAACCGGAACGGTGAACTGCGTCAAAAGCAGCGCCGCCAGAAAAAGTATCCATAACCCTAATCTCTTTCTCTTTTGATTCATCCCTCTCATATTCCTTCCTTAATATATACCTGTGATCCACCCCGGTTCATTCACCTGCGGCAATGCCGGTTTCTGCGGGGTTGACGGTTGTTCATCCGGTACGGACGGTTTCTCATCCGGTACGGACGGTTTCTCATCCGGTACGGACGGCTTCTCATCCGGCACAGACGGCTTCTCATCCGGCACAGACGGCTTGTCATCCGGTTCTGACGGTTGTTCATCCGGTTTTGATGGCTTCTCGTCCGGTTTGGATGGTTTCTTATCCGGCTTCTTTGATGTATCTGTATCTTTTGATGACTCCGGTTTTTTTGCCCCGCCTGATTGCTTAGAAGAATCCGACTTTTGAGAAGAGCCTGACTTCGTCGAAGAATCTTCTTTCTTCTCTGTTTTCTCGCTCGTCACATCTTCTTTTCCCGACGCCTTTTCTCCCTCGAAAAGCTCCTCCAAATCTACAACATTGTCGCGTGAATTCAAGCTTTCAATTTCCGCAACTTCATCTGATACGATCTGCTTTTCATTTTCTTCTGCATTTTTGCCGTACATATTCCATACGAACAGACCGCCTCCTGCTAGCACACAGACTGAAAGTCCTACCGCAGCAGCTTGCACAAGTTTCTTGTTCTTCTGCATCTTCATGCTTTCCCTCCTTACAAAATATACCTTTACATAAATATAACCGGAGAGTTGTGGAATAGATCACGCAAGACTCCGGTTGTTATTCTGTTACACTATTTTTCCCATTTGATAATATACTTTCTTTTTTTACTTTCTGCAAGCGTTTTTTACAAAAAACAACGAATTTCCAGTATTTTACGAATAGTGCATCTTTCCCCTCTATTTCAGTTCCTTTGCCCCGCTGTAAAATTTCTATAATCCGGTTACGCAAACTGACTCATATAAAGAGCCGCATATTTCCCGTTCTTTTTCATCAGTTCTTCATGATTTCCGACTTCTTTGATATCTCCGTCTTCCATATAAAGGATCATATCTGCGTCACGGATCGTAGAAAGTCTGTGGGCGATCACAAAACTTGTGCGTCCTTTCATCAGTTCTGCCATCGCTTTTTGAATAAGAACTTCCGTATGGGTATCTACGTTACTTGTCGCCTCGTCTAAGATCATGATCTCAGGATCGGAAGCGATCGCTCTTGCGATCGTCAGAAGCTGGCGTTCTCCCTGCGAAATGTTCTCCGCTCCTTTACTAAGCGTCATATCGTATCCGCCCGGGAGTGTTTTGATGAAACTGTGGGCGCATGCCGATTTCGCGGCTTCTACTATTTTCTCTTTCTTCATATTATCCTCGGCATATCCGATATTCTCTCCGATCGTTCCTTCAAACAGCCATGTATCCTGAAGAACCATACCGAATCTGTCGCGCAGTTCTTCCCTTGGCATATCCGTGATCTTAGTTCCGTCCACTTTGATCGATCCGTTATTTACCTCATAAAAGCGCATCAAAAGATTGATCAGTTTTTCCCGCTCCGGTAGGTCCTACTACCGCAACTTTCTGCCCCGGTTCTACCGTCAAATCGATCCCGTTCATCAAAAGATGATCCGGCGTATATCCGAACGTCACATTTTCAAATGTAACGCGACCGCTGCGGTCATCAGGTACGATGCACTGGTCTGAATCCGGAATTTCCTCTTCTGCGTCAAGCAGTCCGAAAATACGGTTTCCTGCTGCCGCTGCCGCTCCGAAACTTCCTACCATTCCGGCGATTGCGGAAAACGGCTCTGCAAAACGCCATGTATACTCCAACATAGCCTGTACGTTTCCGACTGCGATCTTTCCGGCGATCGCCCAGAGACATCCTAAAGCGGCGCAAAGAACATACCCAAGATCATTCACAAGAGTTGTAATCGGACTGATCGCCCCTGCTGTTGTCTCCGCTTTTCTTGAACTGTTTTTAAGCGCGTCATTCAACTGAGAAAATTTCTTTTTCGCACGTTCCTGATAATTAAACGTCTGCACAACGGACTGTCCGTTATACATCTCTTCTACATATCCGTTCAGCTTACCGAGAAGCTCCTGCTGTTCTCCATAATACTTTTCGCTCGCTTTCATCACTCCTGCGGCGCTCAATAGAGAAAGAGGCACCATAACAATCGGGATCAAAGACAGCTTCGGGCTGATCATCAGCATCATAATAAGTACGCCGATGGCAGTCGTAACCTGTGTTACGATCGAAGTTAAGTTCTGACTGATCGTATTGTTGATCGTATCTACATCGTTTGTAATTACACTGAGAATATCTCCGTGTGTATGAACGTCATAATAATTCAGTTTCAGCCGATGCATTTTCTCATCGATTTCCCTGCGGATCGTCTGCATCACATTTGCAGTGATCTTTGCCATACCGAATCCCTGCAAAAAGGAAAACAACTGTGATACAAAATATAACGCTACCAACGCCGCCAAAAGCCAGATGATCGTTTCCCAGTAAAAAACTTTATCGGCAATACTTGCAAACAACGTCGTCGTCACCTTTCCTACAAGAAACGGAGCAAGAACCATAAAGGCAGTGCTGATAACTGCTGAAAGCAGTACAAAAAATAACCGAAGTCTGTACGCTTTTAAATAGCCCAGCAGCCTCTTAAATATTGTCGTATTTTTCATATCAAAGCGCCTCCTTTCCTAACTGAATCTCTGCAATTTCCCGATAAAGCGGACAAGTATCCAACAATTCCCTGTGCGTTCCGTTTCCTACGATCTGCCCGTCGTCAACTACTAATATCCGGTCTGCGTCAAGAACTGTGCTAATCCTTTGCGCTACCATGATGACCGTTGCATCTTCGATGCTTTCCTTCAGATTCTGACGGAGCTGACGGTCAGTCTTCATATCTAAAGCAGAAAAACTATCGTCAAACACATAAATTTCCGGTTTTTTCATCATCGCTCTCGCTATCGCCATACGCTGACGCTGCCCGCCGGATAAGTTCGTGCCGCCCTGGGCGACCGAATCGTGATATCCTTCTTTCTTCTTACAGATAAACTCATCCGCACAGGCAGTCTTTGCCGCCTGTTTCCAGTCTTCTTCCGTTCCGTTTTCATTTCCGAAATTAAGATTATCTGCAATATCTCCCGAGAAAAGAACATTTTTCTGCGGTACGTATCCGATCAAAGAACGAAGATCTTCCGTGCGGTATTCTTTCGCGTTCACTCCGTCGATCAGCACTTCTCCGAACATCGGATCATAAAGTCTGGGGATCAGTTTTAATATACTTGATTTTCCCCGTCCCGTTCCTCCGATGATCGCCGTAACTTCTCCCGAACGGGATTCAAAACTAATATCTTTCAGGATCGGCTCATCCGCTCCCGGATAAGCGAATGTCACATGACGAAACTCAACCGTTCCGCGCACCGGACGATTTTCCATCTGAAACTTTCCACCCCGTATCGAGCTGTCTGTCTGCAAAACTTCCGCGATTCGTTTCGCACATGCATAACTTGTAGGAAACATCATAATGACAAGAGACAGCATCATCACAGATGTAAGTACCATACTGATATACTGGCTGTTTGCCACTAAAGAACCTACTTCCATAGCGCCTGTACTTACATAATATGCGCCCATGCCCAATACAGCCGCCGTCGTCACTCCGAAGATCACACTGATAGCGGGCATCAGAAGGCTTGTGATCCGCCCTGCTGCCATTGCCGTCATCGCATAATCTTCATTTGCCTCTTCAAAACGTGCATTTTCTGTCTTCTGCTTATTAAACGCGCGGATCACGCGTACTCCTTCCAACGATTCCAAAAACAATCTGTTGATCTGATCGAGCTTTTTTCTCAGACGGATCGAATACTTCGATGCCAGTACCATGATGATCGTCAATACAGTCAGAAGAACCGGTATCGCGACAAGAAGAACCGAACTGACTTCTCCTCCCGTAGCTGCGGAAAACACTAGTCCTGCCGCAGCCATCATAGCCGCAAGCAATCCGACTCTAAGCAGCAATGTCAAAAAGTTCTGTACATTCGTAATATCCGAAGTGCTTCTTGTGACAAGACTCGCTGTTCCGAACCGATCCATCTCTGCCGCCGAGAACTCCTGCACTTTAGAAAAGACCTGAGTTCTAAGCTGTGCCGCAAAATCTGTAGAAATATAAGATGCAATCTTAACAGAGAGAAAACTGATCACGCAGGAAAACAATGTTACTCCCGCCATGATCACGGCATACATCCAGACAATACGGTTTTCTCCTTCCGCCACGCCATGGCTGATCATCTGTGCCAAAAACGACGGTAAAAGCATCTGCCCTACTGCCGACAGCAATACAAGCAAAAACAACTGAACGATCTGACCCGACCTTAACTTTACTTTTGAAAATATTGTTTTCATCCCTGGTCAGCCTCCTCTCTTTTCTTATGCGGCGTTTTCTCTGCCACTTTGATCTTGGACAATCTGAACATCACCGTTCCAAGCGCATATTTCTGCAGATCTATATACGCTTCTTCCGAAACCTTTTCTCCGAAATTCATA
>OGOL01002712.1_pt1 | contig 13230 bp, 10 predicted proteins | sample 1552641 | NCBI WGS metagenome assembly OGOL01 (sample SAMEA2580140, study PRJEB22360) | human gut metagenome | biome: human gut; feature: human-associated habitat; material: faeces | place: Denmark | collected 2008/2010 | reverse complement strand
CCTTTTCGGATCATCCGGAGAGGGGGATTTTTGCACCGTCATAAACGAGGAAAACAGTTTGGAGAACCGAAGGAGAAAAGGAATAAAAGAGGGGAAAATAATCGTCAGAAAAAAGGGTGAAAATATGCGGAATATGGTTGACAATTATATTCCTAAATGTTAGCCTGTCTGTATAATATCGGTCTGTAAAACAGAAGCGGAAGAGCGTAGAGAAAAGGGAAAAAGAAAAATGAATATGGATTATGGAAAAAGGACTGGAAAAAGCGGGTTGGAGCGCTAGCACTCTGTGCAGGAATGATAATAACGGGAACGTCTGTCGCCGGAGCACAGGAGCATCCGCAGTTTACGGCGGATCAAACGGAGATACGATTGGCAAAGGAGGAGCTGCAAACGGTGCAGCTTTCTATCGAGGAATATTTGAAGGAGTGCTGGAAGAACAAACAAGAGGTGATTGATGTAAGCGCGTATAAACTGAATGAAGAAGAACTGAATAAGGTCATCTTCGGGATACATTATGAAAATCCGGAGTATTATTGGGTGTTGCGCAACACTGCTATTAATAAAGACGAGGAAACAGGCTTCGTAAAAACGTATTATCAATATTACGAGGGAACGACGGGAAAACCTCTTGACAGGAGCGAAGAACTGGAACGGGAATGGGAAGTTGTAAAGGAAAAAACGAAATATTGTAAAACGGATATAGAAAAAGCACTGGTAGTACATGAGCACTTGTGCGATACAATCGTGTATTCTTCCAGACTGCAGGCGGCGGCTCATGACATTGAAGGCGCAATTTTTGAGAAAGAAGCTGTGTGCGAGGGATATGCGCTTGCGTATAAATATTATATGAATCGTTTGGAAATTCCGTGCAAGATCGTAAGCGGAACGTCAAATGGTCAGTCTCATGCGTGGAATCAGATTCAGCTTAACGGGAATTGGTACATGGTAGATCCGACATGGGATGATGTGGCGAACAGTCATGACGTAAAGCATCAGTATTTTTTGTGCAGTGAGAATAAGTTTCCGAATCATGTATGGAACAAGGAAAGCGAACTGTATGAAACTTGCAGCGATACGACGTATGACAATTTAGACTGGAAAAATGATCTTCAGGGAATGTACGCTTATCAGGGCGGACTGTACCGCTCTAAATCGTTGATCGTCGGCGGAAAAGAAGTGAGCGGTATATGGCGGATCGATGCGGAAAATATAGAGAAAGAAGCGGAATTAGTGCTTCCGATCACAGATCAGTGGCAGCTGAACTCTGTCAATGTAGTAAGAGGATATTCACAACTTTCTTATTATGACGGAATGCTTTACTACAATACGCCGCGGGCTGTATGGAGATGGAATTTCGATCCTGAATCAGAACCTGAGAAAGTATTTGAACTGGATCAGAGTATTCCGGGCGAAATATGGGATGCAGAGGCTGCAAACGGGAAGATTTATTACGAGACAGGCGTTTATGAAAAAGGAGAGAGACAGAAGGGGCAATATGTGTTTGACGAAGATTACCGGAAAGCAAAGCATCCGATCGCAGTAACCAAACCGGTTATGACAGTTGTAATGGGCGGTGAAAATGTGTTCCTGCAGTCGGCGGCTCCGGGGAACGTAACATATACGTCGAAGAATCCTGAGATCTGCGACGTTCAAGTTGTGTGGAAAGACGAGTCCTGTCAGCTGATTCCTAAAAAAGCCGGGGAGACGATCGTAACGGTTCATGCAGATCCGACGGATCATTATGCGGAAGGTGCGGTAGATGTAAAAGTGATCGTTAAAGAGCGGGATGATATTGAAGAAAAGATCACTCTTCAATATGAAGCCGGAGACGGAGGAAGTATAGCAGCAGTTGATGCGGCAACAGGGAAAATACTTGAAAACGGAGCAAAGATCAAACCGAATGCAGAAGTTCAGTTTACGGCGTCTCCAAATTCCGGTTATTCTGTGAAAAACTGGGTTGTAAACGGAGAAGTATATAAGGAAAACGGCATCGTTTATACAGGCATGGAATTAAAGCGCGCGATCACCGCTTCATCTGACAGCGTGAAAGTTGAATTTGTAAAAGATGAGCCGGCATTTGTGAAGGGCGATGTAAATTTAAGTGGGAAGGTCGAGATCGGCGATGTTCGTGAAGCCTTGAGAAGTATATGCAAAAAGACAGAACTGACAGCGCTTCAGAAGCAGGCGGCGGATGTAAATGAAAACGGAAACGTTGATATAGAAGATTTAAGGAAGATCTTAAGATTTGTCTGCGGAAAGATCGATCAACTGAATATGGAAGAAAGCGGGGCGTCAAAATGAAGATATTAATCATCGGCGGAGTGGCTGCCGGAACAAAAACTGCTGCGAAATTGAAACGGGAAGACAGAAATATTGATGTGACTGTGATTACGAAAGATAAAGATATCTCTTATGCGGGATGTGGTCTGCCGTACTATGTGGGCGGACTGATCGAGGGCAGGGACGAGCTGATCGTGAATACTCCGCAGAAATATTCCGCGCTGACCGGGGTTGAAGTAAGAACGGGGAAAGAAGCGGTTGCACTCGACGCAGAAAAAAAGCAAGTGACGGTGCAGGATGTACAGACAGGCGAGAAAGAAGTCTGTTCCTACGATAGATTAGTAGTTGCAGTAGGAGCATCTCCCGCGATCCTTCCGATAGAAGGAAAAGAACTGGCAGGCGTATTTAAGATGAGAACGCCTGACGATGCAGAAGGAATCCGTACATATGCAGAACAAAACAATGTGAAAAAAGCGGTTGTGATCGGAGCTGGTTTCATCGGACTTGAGGCTGCGGAGAATTTACAGGCAAAAGGAATCCAGGTGACCGTCATTGATTTTGCGGATCAGATCCTGCCGAATATTTTTGATCCTGAGATGGCGCTCTATGCGAAAAGACATCTGATCCGGCAGGGAATCCGCGTGCTTACAGGAACGAAAGCGGAGCAGATATATGAAAGAGGTACACAGGGCCGTGTGGCGGGAATTAAGACGTCTGCCGGAAATCTGCCGTGTGAAATGATCATCATGGCTGCGGGAAACCGTTCGAATACGGAGGTTTTAAATGACAGCGGTATAGAGATGTTCAAAGGAACGATTCTTACAGACGATCAGATGAAAACGAATCTGGATGATGTATATGCGGCAGGAGACTGTGTGATGGTGAAGAACCGTCTGACGGGAAAACGTCAGTGGTCACCGATGGGATCTTCGGCGAATCTGGAAGGACGTACATTGGCACAGGTACTTGCCGGAGCGCAGAAGTCGTATCCGGGAGTTCTCGGCACAGGCGTTGTGAAGCTTCCGGGTCTGAATGCCGGAAGAACAGGACTGACAGAAGCGCAGGCAAAAGAAGCGGGCTACGATGTAGTTACGGCGCTTGTTCCGACGGATGATAAAGCGCATTATTATCCGGACGCTTCGTTTTTCATTACGAAACTGATTGCAGACCGGAGTACAAGAAAACTGCTTGGCGTTCAGGTGTTTGGTCCGGGCTCTGTTGATAAGATGGTTGATATCGCAGTGATGGGATTGAATATGGGCGCGGTTCTGGATGATTTTGAAAATGCGGATTTCGCATATGCACCGCCGTTCTCAACAGCAATCCATCCGTTTGTGCAGGCTGTTTATGTATTGATGAACAAACTGGACGGTACGATCGTCAGCATGACTCCTGCGGAGTATGCCGCAGGAAAAGCAGAAGGCTATACGGTTGTCGATGTTGCGCCGGAGCCGTCGATCAGAGGAGCGGTATATGTAAACTTAGGAGCTGTAAACGGCGAAATCAAAGGACTTGGAAAAGAGGAGAAACTGCTTCTTGTCTGTGCAAAGGGCAAAAGAGGATATTTTCTTCAAAACCGGTTGCGTCATTACGGCTATACGAATACAGTCGTTCTTGAAGGAGCAACATTTTTCAATGATGTAAAAGTGAAAAATAATATAGAAGAAGCTGTCTCTAAAGAAGACGAGACGAGAGTAAAAGCGCTTGGATTTTTAAAGGATAAAAGGACGCCGGATAAATTTAACGGACGTGTGATCACAAGAAACGGAAAGATTACAGCCGAAGAAGCGCACACGATTGCCGAGGCGGCGCAGTTATACGGAAGCGGAGAAGTGACAATGACCTCTCGTCTGACGATGGAGATTCAGGGCGTTCCTTATGACAATATAGAACCGCTGCGGGAATATCTGATGCAGGCAGGACTTGAGATGGGAGGAACCGGCTCAAAAGTCCGTCCGGTTGTATCGTGCAAGGGAACGACTTGTCAGTACGGGCTGATCGATACGTTTGCATTGTCCGAAGAAATTCATGAAAGATTTTTCCATGGATACAGCGATGTGAAGCTGCCGCATAAATTTAAGATCGCGGTAGGAGGATGTCCGAATAATTGTGTAAAACCGGATCTGAATGATCTTGGAATTATCGGTCAGAAAGTTCCGTGGGTCGATCTTGAAAAGTGCCGTGGCTGCCGGATTTGCCAGGTAGAAAAAAATTGTCCGATCCATGCGGCAAAAATGGTGGACGGAAAGATTGTGATCGACGAAAATGTATGTAATCACTGTGGAAGGTGCATCAGTAAATGTCCGTTTGGTGTGACTGAAGAATTTGTTTCGGGGTATCGCGTATATATAGGCGGACGCTGGGGCAAGAAAGTAGCGCGGGGAAGATACCTTGAAAAAGTGTTTACAGATAAAGAAGAAGTGCTTGATATTGTGGAAAAAGCAATTCTTTTGTTCCGGGAACAGGGGATCACGGGAGAGCGATTTGCGGATACGGTTGAAAGACTCGGATTTGAAAATGTTCAGGAACAGCTTTTGGGAGATGGACTGTTAGCCCGCAAAGATGAAAACATAAGAGCGCAGAAACATTTGAAAGGCGGAGCAACTTGTTAAGAATTTTATAAAACGATAGAGTGCAGCATAGCGACTCATAAGACAGATTGAAGGTAAAGGGGAAAAAGAAAAATGAACAAAAACTATGAGGCATGGAAAAGAGGTTGGAAAAAACGAGCGGGCGCACTGGCGCTTTGCGGCGGAATATTGATTGCGGGGACGTCCGTCGTAGGAGCACAGGAAAACCCGTAGCAGGCGGCAGTGCAGTCAGAAGTACAGCTTGCAGAAGCAAACTCTAAAGAGAAGCTGCTTCCGTTAGATCAATATCTGAAAGACTGCTGGGCAAAGAAGCAGACGGCGATTGATTTAACCGCGTACAAAATAACGCATGAAGAATTGAACAAGGTGATTTTCGGTATCCACTATGAGGAACCGGAATATTATTGGACGATCCGAAACGATATAACCGATACAGATCCGCAAACAGGACTTTTGAAAACTTATTATCCTTATTATTCCGGCGAGACAGGAAGTCCTTTTGACCGTACGGAAGAATTGGAACGGGAATGGGAAATGGTTGAAGAGATGACGGAAAACTGTACGACTGATCTGGAAAAAGCGCTTGTAGTGCATGATCATCTGGTTAGAACAATTCAGTACAGTGCGTCATTGGGCGCTTTTGTGGCCCATGATATTGAAGGTGCCATTTTTGAGAAAAAATGTGTGTGTGAAGGATATGCATTGGCGTATAAGTATTACATGAATCGCCTGAATATTCCGTGTAAAGTAGTGAGTGGAGTTTCAAAAGGCCAGCCTCATGCGTGGAATCAGATTAAAATTAATGGAAAATGGTATTTTGTAGACGCGACATGGGATGACGGAAGCTGTGTGTTGGAGGAAAAAAGCCACCCTGTAAAACATGAATATTTCCTGAAAAGTGAGACGGAATTTTCAGATCACACATGGAACAGAGAAGGCTATGAAATTTGTAACGATACAACTTATGACAACGTAGAGTGGAAATGGGTTTCCAGAAAAATGGCCGCATATAAAGGCGGTTTATATGTTGCCGGATCATTCCCCAGAGACGGAGTGATAAAGAGCGGAATATGGAGGTATGATTCGGAAGACCCGACTCAGAAGGGAGAACTGGTCGTTGAGATCGAGGATGAGTGGCCGGTGTCACAGTATAATAAAGGCAAGGGTTGTATGGAAATTGCATATTATGACGGGATGCTTTACTACAACACTCCGAAAGCTGTATGGAAATGGAACTTTGATAAGAATACAGAGCCGGAAAAAGTTTTTGAGTTAGAAGAAAATGTTTCGGGCAGTATCTGGTATTTGCATGTAGCGGACGGCAAAGTTTATTACGAGACGTCTCTTTACGAAAAGAATGAGAAAGAAAAGCGGGAGTATGTAATTGATGTAAACTATCAGAAAGTGAAACACCCGATCGCTGTGACAAGTCCGGTAATGACAGTTGAACTGGGAGGAAATGCAAAAGAGGTATTCCTGCAGGGGGCAGCTCCGGGAATCGTGACTTTTAAAGCGAACAACCCTGACATTTGTGACGTGGAAGAGGCGTACGCAGACAGATCGTGTAAGCTGATCCCGAAAAAGGCGGGTGAAGCGACTGTAACTGTGCATGCGACAGCTACAGATCACTATTTGGAAGGCTCGGTAGATGTAAAAATTATTGTCAAAGGTGATTCAAGCACAGAACAGAAGATCACGCTTCAGTATGAATCCGGTTCAAACGGTTCTTTAAGAGCGGTTAATGCGGCAACAGGAGAAAATTTATCAAATGGAGCGCAGATTCTTCCGAATACAGAAGTTCAATTTATGGCATCTCCGAACGAAGGTTATTCTGTGAAAAACTGGACGATTAACGGAGAAGTGTACAAAGAAAACGGTCAGGTTTATACTGGTACTACTATGAAATATGCGATTACAGCTTCATCAGGCATTGTAAAAGTCGAGTTTGTAAAAGATGAAGTTGAAGTTGTCAAAGGGGATGTAAACTTGAACGGAAAGGTTGAAATCGGCGATGTCCGTGAAGCCTTGAGAAGTATTTGTAAAAAGACACAACTGACAGAAACGCAGAAACAGGCGGGAGATATAAACAAAAACGGAACTGTTGATATCGAAGACTTGAGAACAATCCTGAGAGTTGTTTGCGGAAAAGTAGAAAGCCTGTAAGTGATGTAAATAGTAAATCGATAAGAAAAGCGGATGGTGATTGAGCTGTCCGCTTTTTGTAATGGGGAAGAGACGGATATTTGAATTTAAAGTACAAAAAAATCACCGTCCCCGCGGCTCTCAAGTCCGCAAAAACAGTGATTAGAATGCGCGATCAGGGGTTCGAACCCTGGACACCCTGATTAAGAGTCAGGTGCTCTACCAACTGAGCTAATCGCGCATGCAATAGTATGTTGTTTTACAACGCAAGAAAGATTATAATTTAAAATTTATGAAAAATCAACCCTTTTTAACAAAAAAATTCGATTTTCTTTATTTTTTCTTTTATTTTCGTCTTTATTTTACCGATTTGTTTTTACTTTTCATCTTTTGTTAAAAAATAGTATTGTTTTTGTCTGTATTTGCGGTTGTCACCGGCTGTGTGTACATGAGAATAAAAAGTTGTTTGTCAGGAGTGTTTGCGGGAACAGAAGTCTGAATTTAAGATTTTGTACACTTCATCAAAAGAATTTTTGATAATAAGAAGTTTTCGGTTAAGTCTCGGATGACAGTAGCATATTTCACAGAGACGGTATTTTTGATGTTTTCGTTTCATATAAACTCCTTTTAACGGAACGGATTGAGCGGACAGCTTAAATAAGCGAGGCCGGAAAGCGTCTCATACATCTTTCTATATTATATGAAAAAAACAGGGAGAGGTTCGTTGGAAGCGTCTCACCCTGCTTTTTATAGCATATCCGTGCTGCCGCCGTTATTTTCTCATTGCGATCAGTTTATTGATCGGGTTTCCTTTTGAAGAAAATTTTTCTTCATATTCTGTCATAATATTTTCTTTGTTTAGCTCTTTGTTGTGATGCAGATCGTATGTAAAAGCCTGAAGCGTCCATCCGGCTTCCTTTACCTGTTCCAGAGAAAAGTCAAAAAGAGGGGTGTTGTCCGTTTTGAACTCCACAAGTCCTTGCGGTGGGAGGACTTTTTCATAACGGGATAAAAACTCTGTTGATGTAAGACGGCGTTTTGCATGACGTGATTTTGGCCATGGGTCGGAAAAATTCAGGTAAATGCGGTCGACTTCTGATTCGGCAAATACTTCCGGCAGTTCTCTTGCATCCATGCAGACAAAGCGGATATTCGGCAAATCTGAAAATTCTTCGGTGTCAAATTTTTCTACTGCCCGAAGCAGGACGCTGGAATATCGTTCGATTCCGATAAAGTTGATATTAGGATAGGTTTTTGCCATATTTAATAAGAAGCGTCCTTTTCCCATTCCGATCTCGATCCGTATCGGACGGTCGTTTCCGAAAACCGAAGTCCAGTTTCCGCGGAACTCTTTCGGATTCTTGATTACAGTAAAATGTGCCTGAAGAGTATCGTCGGCGCGGGGAATATTTCTAAGTCTCATATGTGTCTCCTTGTATTTTGGTCGTTATACTAGATTGTATCATAATATGCAGCATATGTCAGGTCAAAGATTTGCGGATGTTTGAGAATCGTTCCTGTTTAGGCAGAGGATAACATGGACGGATGTTAAGGGAATGTTAAAGGGAGCGCATTTTTGGAAGATGTGGCTTGCATTTTGGAGGAAAAGGTGTATCATAGGGATATATTATTGCTGACAGGAGGCTTTTTATGGACGCTATTTTGGATAAATTGACGGAAATTGAAAATGCAGCGTCTGCGATTGTTCGTCATGCAGAAGAGCAAAAAGACGTACTTGGACAGGAATTTGATGAAAAACGGAAAAAATTTGACGAGGACTTAGAAAATAAAACGAAAGCACGCCTTGAGAAAATCCGGGAACAGTTGGAAAAAGAACAGTCGAGAGTTCTTAACAGCAGCAGCGGCGCAAGTGAGGATACGATCTGCAGCCTCCGGAAAGAATATGAAGAGAAGCATACAGAATATGCGCATGAGATATTGAGACGGATCACAGAGGTGTAACTTATGGGAAATTTACTTAAGTACAGCGGGATTGTGACAAAGATCCGGGCAATGGAGGCGAAGCTTTTGACGCCGGAGCAGTTTGCGGATATAGCAAATTTACGAAGTGTTCCGGATATTGCGGACTATCTGCGGAAAAATACGGCGTATGCGGAAGTGCTTGACACTTTAACGGAAGATCAGATCCATCGAGGAAACATAGAGAAGGTGCTTGTGCAGTCGCTTTATCACGATTACACAAAGATTTACCGTTTCTGCGGGCAGAGTCAGAGAGAATTTATGAAGCTGATCATGAAAGGATACGAGATCGAGCTGATCAATTACTGTCTGCGTATCGTGATCAACCATTATAAGAAACCGTTTGATCTTAATTATAAAAGTGCGTTTTTTGACCGGTATTCGCAAATATCTATCGGAAAGCTGATCACAGCCAGAACGACAGATGAGCTTGTGGAAAATCTAAAAGAAACGGAGTATTACGCTCCGTTGAAAAAAATAAAAGATACCGATAATGTGACTCTTTATGATTACAATCTGGCGTTGGATCTTTATTATTATACATCTACATGGAAAGAGCAGAAGAAGATTTTGAAAAAGTCGGATCTTGAGCTGTTTATGAGAGATCGTGGGTCAAAGATCGATCTTTTGAATATTCAGTGGATCTACAGGGCGAAAAAGTATTACAATATGAAGCCCGCGGATATCTATCTGATGCTGATTCCGATACACTATAAATTGTCAACAGAATTAGTGAAAGATATGGTGGAGGCTCCGGGAGTCGAGGAGTTTGAAAATGTCGTAATAAGAACAACTTATGCCCGGCATTATAATTTCAAACAAAATTTGACAATGGAGCAGATGTATGCGGACTGTCTGCATCATCTGTACACGGCAGACCGGCGAAAGAATCCGTATTCGGTCTCCGCGATCAACACCTATCTCTTCTTAAAAGAAGAAGAATTGAAAAAGCTGACAACCGTTATGGAATGCGTCCGGTACGGACTGAATCCGGGAGAAACGGCAGCATACATTGGAGGTAGAACCCGATGATCGTAAAGATGAAATTTATTAATATATCAGGTCCGCGAAATGATATCGACCGTGTTACCGATCAGTATCTTTCGCGGTATGAGATTCAGCTTGAGTCTGCGCTGTCGGAACTTAAGACAGTAGATAACTTAAGACCTTTTGTGGAGCTGAACCCCTACAGGGAAGTGTTAAGTAAGGCAAATGAATTTGTCGGATATCTTCCGAATGCAGAAACAGTAGAGCCGGATACGAAACTCGGTCTTGACGATATGTTTGAGCTTGTACGCAAGGCGGATGAAGATTATCGTACACTTCAGGAAAAAAAGGAAAAGCTTAAGCAGAAAATTGAAGAATACAGGGCGAAACAGCAGATCGTAGCGCCGTTTCGACCGTTGGAATGCGATCTTCACCGTGTGCTTCATTATCGATATATCACTTATCGTTTCGGCCGTATCGCAGTGGAATTTTATCATAAGATGCAAAAATATCTTATGGATGATCTAAAAGCAATCTTCGTAGAAGGAGAGCGGGATGAAAGTTATGTTTATGGAGTATATTTCGTTTCGCAGGCGGAGACACAGAAAGTTGACGCGGTATTCCGGTCGCTGCATTTTGAAAGAATCGAGTTGAAGGATGAATTTGAAGGAACTCCCGATACGGCATACCGGGTACTCGAAAACGAGATTGCCCGTGTCAATTTAGAAATTGAAGATCTGGATAAACAGGCAGGAGAGATGCTGGCGGACCGCGCTCCGCAGTTAGTTGCGGCAAGGGACAGGCTGGAAGAACTGTCCAATAACTTCGATGTGAGAAAACTTGCGGCCAGAATGGAAGATAAACAGGAAGATTACTATATTCTGTGCGGATGGATGGCGGAAGATGATGTAGATAAATTCGTTGAGGAAGTAAAGGAAGACGATAAAGTATTCGTCGTTGTGGAAGACGATCATGACGCATATTTCGGAGAACCGCCGACAAAGCTGGAAAATCCGAAATTATTCAAACCATTTGAAATGTTCGTCAGTATGTATGGACTCCCGGCACATAACGAGATGGATCCGACGATGTTTGTCGGTCTGACGTACTCATTTATCTTTGGAGTGATGTTCGGAGATGTCGGGCAGGGACTGCTTTTGATGATCGGCGGAGGATTGGTCTATAAGTTTAAGAAAGCGCCGCTTGCGGGGATTATTGCGACGGCAGGTGTTTTTTCCACGATCTTCGGATTTCTGTTTGGAAGTATTTTCGGATTTGAAGACGTTCTTCCGGCGCTGTGGATACGGCCGATCGATCATATGACGACTTTGCCGTTTCTCGGAAAGCTGAATACGGTGTTTATTGTTGCGGTGGCGTTCGGTATGTTTCTGATCATGGTTGCGATGGTGCTTCACATTATCAATGCGGTACGAGGGAAAAATATGGAAAGCGCATGGTTTGATCCGAACGGTGCGGCAGGACTTGTATTTTATCTTGCGGTCGTAGTGACAGTCGTTCTCTTTATGACGGGAAATCCGCTTCCGGGCGGAATCGTTATGGCGATCATGTTCGGAATCCCGCTTTTGCTCATCTTTTTCAGAGAACCCCTTACGAGGATGCTTCAGAAGCGGGCGGATAAGATGGAGACAGGAAAGGCAATGTTTGTTGTGCAGGGATTTTTTGAACTCTTTGAAACATTGCTCAGTTACTTCTCTAATACGATTTCCTTTATCCGTATCGGAGCGTTTGCGGTGAGTCATGCCGCGATCATGGAAGTTGTGCTGCAGTTGGCGGGAGCAGAGAGCGGAAGTCCGAACTGGGCAGGCGTGATCTTCGGAAACCTGTTCGTTTGCGGATTCGAAGGTCTGATCGTCGGAATCCAGGTGCTGCGTCTGGAATATTACGAACTGTTCAGCCGTTTTTATAAAGGCAGCGGTCATGCATTTGATCCGTATGCAAAAAGAAAGACAAAGAAAAACAGCCGAAAATAGATTTCTTAAAATTCATCATATCATAGGAGGAACTTACAATGACAATGGGAACAAAAATCGTTTTTATCATCACGCTGATCGTGAGCATTATCGTACCGTTTGGGTATTATCTTCTTGGGGAAAAGAGCAGAAAACGTTATAAAAGAGCAATAGGAACGAATGCTTTCTTCTTTTTCGGAGCGTTTGCGATTGCATCGATCATGCTTCTTGGCGGACCGAATGTACAGGCTGCGGAAGCTGTGACTGCCGATGCGGGATTCGCAACAGGCATGGGATATCTTGCGGCTGCGATCGTTACGGGACTTTCCTGTATCGGCGGCGGAATTGCGGTTGCCAGCGCAGCCAGCGCAGCGTTAGGTGCGATCAGTGAAGATTCAAGCGTACTCGGAAAATCTCTTATTTTTGTAGGTCTTGCAGAAGGAGTGTGTCTTTATGGTTTGATCATTTCCTTCATGATTTTAGGAAACCTGTAATAAAGATACATGCGGACGGCGCGGCGGGAGCAGCGTAAACGGTAAGGCAGAAAGGAAAAGGATCTGAAGTTATGAAGATGTATCTGATCAGCGACAATGTTGACACATATACCGGGATGCGTCTGGCAGGAGGAGACGGCATTGTCGTTCATGCACAAGATGAACTAAAGCAGGCGTTGGAACGTGTTCTTGAAGACAAAAGTATAGGAATTGTACTTTTGACAGAGAAATTCGGCAGGGAGTTTCCGGCGATCATCGATACATTCCGATTGGAACGTAAGATGCCGCTTCTTGTGGAAATTCCGGACCGGCACGGAACGGGACGAAAAAAAGATTTTATCACATCTTATATAACGGAAGCGATCGGATTGAAATTATAAGGCGGAGATATTCATTCCGACGAATGAAGAATACAGCGGACAAAGCAGTGATAGAGCAGAAAATAAATCAGGCAAATGAAGCAGATAAATCGTAGAAAAGGGAGGGCTTTCGGTTGACTCTTGAAGAAAAACTCACATATATGCAGACTGTGTCTATGGAGCAGGCGCGCGCAGAAGGAAATGCGATCATAGATGCGCACAGAGAAGCGCTGGAAAAAATATTCAGCGACCATAAGTCAGAGATGATGCGGCAGGCGGAAACGCGCATAAAAGCAGAGACGACAAATGCAAAACGGACAGTAAGTCAGGCATTGGCAAAGTCTCAGCTGGAGATTAAACGAAGCCAGGGAAAAGTGCAGCAGGAGCTGAAAGACAAAGTGTTTGAAGAAGCGATGCAGCTTGTGAA
>OGOL01002710.1_pt1 | contig 13243 bp, 7 predicted proteins | sample 1552641 | NCBI WGS metagenome assembly OGOL01 (sample SAMEA2580140, study PRJEB22360) | human gut metagenome | biome: human gut; feature: human-associated habitat; material: faeces | place: Denmark | collected 2008/2010 | reverse complement strand
AAGAGGTAAAAGGCATTCGCAGTGTGGAGCGTTTCCGTAAAAAGTTTGAGGATGACCCGGCAACCTTTATGCTGATTGATCGTGCCACAAAGGGACAGACCGAGACAATTCTGTTCAATATTGATATTGAGGGATTCAGCAATAAAGATAAGACTGCGGTTCTTCGTGTATTTGCCAAAATGTTCTACAACCATCTGGGATTTTACGGTGAGAATCTGAAAGTTGCCATGATGGAGCGTTATATTGACCAGCAGGGAAAAACTGAGGAGTTTCGCAGAGTTTTTGAAGAAAAGAAAGGAAAGCCTTGGCTTGAAATGCGCCGTGCCTTTGCTTTCAATGGCAAGTTCATCATCCCGACATTGATGAAAGTTCTGGATATGAGTGAGGACGATGCCAAGGCGTGGTTCAATGATAAAACCGCAACAGAGATTTCTATTGCACAGCTTGTGGAAGATATGAAAGCCTATGTAGATACTAAACCTGCAAACTTCCGTCTGCTGTTTATGATTGACGAGGTTGGTCAGTATGTTGGTACGGATACCGATATGCTTTTGAACCTCCAGTCTCTGACCGAGAAAATCGGAAGTGAGTGCGAAGGTAAGATTTGGGTGATCTGTACCGGACAGGAAGCCATTGATGAAATCATTAAAGTTCGTGCTGATGAGTTCTCTCGTATCCAGGCACGTTTCAAGACAAGACTGAGCTTATCTTCTTCCTCCGTGGATGAAGTTATCCAGAAGCGTATCTTGAAAAAGAAGCCAGAAGCAACCGAAGATTTGGAAGGTGTTTATGAGCAGAATGATTCTGTTCTTCGTAACCTGTTCAGCTTTAGCGGTTCTATTCTGGATATTAAAGGTTATTCCGGTCCGAGAGAATTTACAGAGAACTTCCCATTCGTGCCGTATCAGTTCATCATCATGCAGAAAGTATTTGCTGAAATCCGGAAACATGGAAATTCCGGCAAGCACCTGTCCGGTGGTGAGCGTTCTATGCTTTCCGGTTTCCAGGAAGCTGCACAGAAAATTCAGGAGAAGGATGAATACGCACTTGTTCCATTCTTCCGTTTTTACGATACCGTACATACTTTCCTGGACGGTTCTATTCGCCGAGTAATTGAGCGTTGTCAGAAAGCTGCTGACAACGTGGATGGCATTGAACAGCAGGATGTGGATGTGCTGAAACTTCTGTACTTGATTCGATATATTGATGATATTCCTTCTAATCTGGACAATATCGTTATCCTTATGGCGGACGATATTCGTGTGGATAAGATTATCATGCGTGAAGCTGTCCGTGGATGCCTTGACCGTCTGATGAGCCAGAACTATATTGGCAGAACTGGCGATACTTATAATTTCCTGACCGATGAGGAACAGGACATTCAGCGTGAAATCCGGGATACCAATGTGGATACCGCTTCTATCGTGGAGCGTATTGCTCAGATGATTTACGGTGATATTTTCACAACCAAGAAGTTCCGTTATGGGAAATATGACTTTGCTTTCGATCAGATGGTGGACGGCATTACGGTTGGTGTGGCAACTGGCGGTATGCGTCTGCGTTTCCTGACCGTGGCTACTGATGCCATTGAAAAAACAGATTACCGTCTGATGGCGGAATCCAAAGGTAACGAAGCAATCGTGGTTCTGGCTGACACGCCTTACTATGAATCTCTGGAATCTGCTATGAAGATTCGCAAGTACGTAAAGCAGAGAAATGTAAGCCAGCTTCCAAAAACTGTGCAGAAAATCATCAGTGACCAACAGGACGAAGCCGGAAAATATGAGCTGAGTGCAATGACCGAATTGCAAAATGCCATTGAAAGGGCGCAGTTCTATGTAGACGGCGAACATCTGGAAATTAAAGCCGGAAATGCCAAAAGCAAGATTGACCAGTCTCTTGAATATCTGGTTGCTCATGTATATAGCAAGCTCGACCTGATTACAGATAATGCAGGAAGTGACGCAGATATTATTGCAATTCTGACAGGTGCGGTAACGGCACTTCCGGGCATGGAGCCAAACCGTGATGCTGCTTCTGCTATGGAAGAATATCTGGAAATGCAGGATGCGAAAAAACTGCCGACATCTATGGCAGACGTACAAAGCAAATATAGTGCAATTCCGTATGGATGGAAAGAAATTGATATTGCTGCGGTTACGGCACAGCTGATTTATTCCCAGAAAGTAACCATCAAGTATGCAGGCAATACCATTCAGCCAGATAACCCGAAATTGCCAGATATGCTCCGCAAAAAGAGTGAGATCGGCAAGACTTCCATCAGCAAGCGTAAAACCATTTCTGCTACGATGATGCGTGATGTAAAAGCGATGCTCCGAGAGTATTTCGATATCATGGATGTACCGGATGATGAAGATGGTCTGATTCGCTTTGTGACTGAGAAATTCAGTGAACAGCGTGATTACTATGCTTCTTTGGATGCCCGTTATGACGGACATAAATACCCGGATCGTGGATTGGTGCAGGAAGCCATTCATCTGATGGACGATGTACTTTCTCAGAAGAAAGACAATATTGCCCTGATTGAGCGTGTGCTGAAAAAAGAGGATGCTCTTTTCAACAATAAAGAAGCCATGAGCAACGGCATTGAAAACTTCTTCAAAACCCAGGTAACAGTATTCGACCAGGCAGTGCAGTTTGAAAAATCTCTGTACGACGATCTTGACCGAATTGCAGAAAATGAGGAAGCACATAAGGCACTGAATACCATTCGTCTGATTACGATGGTTCAGACTGGAAGCAAGTTCAACTATACCCGGATTCGTGAACTGAATCCGTTGATGGATACGGTTCGCACCTCCCATGACAAGATGCTGGAAGAAAAACGTGTTGAGGTTCTGGAAACGGTTCGTCAGTGTATGGAAGCAACCCACACTGCCGCAAACGGTGATTCCAAGGCATCACATTTGATTGAAAAATCAGACAAATATTTCAGCCAGTGCAAGGAGAAAATTGCAGAATTAAAGAGCCTTGCCCTTCTGGATGCTATGTTCTTGCCGATGTGTCAGTACAAGGATGATACGGTCAGCAATATCGAGTCTGTTCTGGCTCCGCCTGCACCGAAGCCGCCAGTACAGCCGACACAGCCGGGAAAAGAAGCAGCTCCGGCAAAGAAAAAGGTTGTTCGTGCTTATAACCGTCAGGTTGTATTCCAGGCAAAGACCTTACAGACGGATGCGGATATTGATGATTATGTAGAGAAAATTCGTTCTCAGCTGAAACAGTTGCTGAAGAATTGCGACGAAATTAAGCTGAATTAAGGAGACGAGTATGGATAAGAATGCGATTAAAAAATTTGCTGTCTGGGCAAGAACAGAGCTGATCGCCCGTGTTTCACTGAAAGGTGTGGAATACGGTATCACAGAGGACAACATTGAGGATGCCAATGCGGACAGCGTTGGCGGCAAAGTCCTCACTGCCGATGAAAAGAAACAGCGTCAGGCTCTGATTGCTGAGATTAACGATAAAGGATATAAGCAGGTCATGGAAGAGGTTGCCTATACTTGGTTCAATCGCTTTTCTGCTCTGCGATTCATGGAAGTAAACGGCTACCTTCCTTCCCATGTGCGTGTATTCACGGACGAGGAAAACAACTTTAAGCCACAAATTATAACTGAAGCCATTCATCTGGATTTGGATGGACTGGATATGGAAAAGGTCTATAAACTGAAAGATGCCGAAAAGACCGAAGAACTGTATAAATATCTGCTGATCGTGCAGTGTAACGCCTTGAATAAGATTCTGCCGGGAATGTTCCAGAAGATTGCGGACTACACCGAGCTTCTTCTGCCGGATAACTTGCTTCGTGAAGGCAGTGTGATTCAGCAGATGATCGAGCTGATACCGGAGGATGACTGGAAAGATGCTGTTCAGATTATCGGATGGCTGTATCAGTATTATAACAGCGAGAAAAAAGACGATGTTTTCGCAGCGTTGAAAAAGAATGTGAAAATTACAAAAGAGAATATCCCTGCAGCAACCCAGCTTTTTACACCTGACTGGATTGTTCGCTACATGGTAGAGAACAGCCTTGGTCGCCTGTGGCTGGAGGGACACCCGGATGTGAAAGAGCAGCTTCTTCCTACCGAGGAAGAACAGTCTACTTATGCTGACGGAAATCGTGAATCAGAAGATACTAAATGGCACTACTATCTGGAAGAAGCCGAGCAGGAGCCAGAAGTGCAAGAACAGTTGGCCGAAATCCGTAAGGAATATGCTACACTGACACCAAATCAGCTGAAAGTTATTGACCCATGCTCCGGTTCCGGTCATATTCTTGCGTATATGTTTGATGTGCTGATGAAGATTTATGAATCCTACGGCTATACTACCCGTGAAGCAGTGGCAAGTATTGTGGAGAACAATCTTTATGGTCTGGATATTGATGACCGTGCGGCACAGCTGGCTTACTTTGCGGTGATGATGAAAGCCCGTCAGTATGACCGCCGCTTCTTTAGCCGCGGCATTCAGCCCCATGTATATGCTATTGTGGAGAGCAACCATGTAGATAAATTCGCGGTGAATTATTTCTGTAACGGCGATATGAAGCTCACAGCCGCAATGGATACCATCATCAAAGAATTGCATGATGCAAAGGAATATGGTTCGATTGTAACCGTAACACCGCAGGATTGGTCTGTTCTGTATGACCGTTTCGCTGAGATTACGGTAGATATAAATATGTCTCGTGATACGGCACTGAGAGAATTACTGCCGTTGGTACAGGTGGCAGAAGCATTGTCACAAAAGTATGATGTGGTAGTGACAAATCCGCCGTATATGGGGAGTTCGGGTATGAGTGCAAAACTGTCAGATTATGTAAAAAAGAATTATCCAGATAGCAAGAGTGACTTATTTGCGGTATTCATTGAGCATTGCGGATATATGGCAAAGAAAAATGGATATCAAGCGATGATTACACAACAGGTGTGGATGTTTATTGCAGGATATGAGCGATTGCGAGAAAAACTTTTAAGCCGCAGGGTTGTCAATATGTTGCATCTTGGAGCAAGAGCTTTTAATGAAATACCAGGAGAGGTAGTTCAAACTGCTTCTTTTATTTTGAATTTATCATATATTTCTGAGTATAGTGGAATGTATTGTAAACTTTTGACTGGAAAATCGGAAGCTGAAAAAGAAAAAGAATTTTTTAATCCAAAACAACGCTTTTCTACAAAACAAGCTATTTTTTCTGGAATACCAAGAACAGAGTATATATATTGGGTAAGTGATGCTCTTTTTCATGCGTTTACTCATTATAAAAAAGTAAGAGATTACTTTACAGTTCGCAATGGACTGACTACAGGGGATAATAATCGTTTTTTACGTCTATGGTTTGAAATTCGAAAAGAAAACATAGGAAGGAAATGGTTTCCTTGTAATAAAGGAGGTACATTCCGACGTTGGTATGGAAATAAAGATTATTTAATAGATTGGGAAAATAATGGATTTGCTCTCAAAAATTTTACAGATATAAAAACTGGTAAGTTAAGGTCGACACTTAGAAATATTGATTTTAATTTTCTCCCATCGGTTGTTGTTGGACATGTAGCATCTGGAGATTTGCCATTTAGATATGTGGAAGGTGGATTTATCTCAGAAAGTGCAGTTAACAGTATATATTCACTGAATAATGAAGTGAGTCTCATATATTTGCTTGGCATACTTAATTCTAAATCTTGTAACTATATTTCAAAAATGTTAAGTCCTACATTGGGTGTGTCACCTGAAGATATACTTAACATTCCGATTGTGGTGAGAGATGAGTCGATAGTTTCTTCAGTGGTGAAAAATACGCTTGCAATATCGAGAATAGATTGGGATGCTTTTGAAACATCATGGGACTTCCAACATCATCCTTTTCGTCGCAAAGTTTCGACTATTGCCGAAGCTTTTGAACAGTGGCAGGTTGAATGTGATGACCGTTTCAATCAGCTGAAAGCCAACGAGGAAGAACTGAACCGCATCTTCATTGATATTTATGGTTTGCAGGATGAGCTGACACCGGAGGTTGAGGATAAGGATGTCACTGTCCGCAAGGCTGAACTTGGCAGAGATATTCGATCTTTCATTTCTTATGCGATTGGCTGTATGTTTGGTCGCTACTCTCTGGAGGTGGATGGTCTTGCTTATGCAGGTGGCGAATGGGAGGCCAGCAAGTATGCTTCTTTTGCTGCGGATAAAGATAACATTATCCCGATTTGCGACGATGAATACTTCGAGGATGATATTGTCGGTCTGTTCGTGGAATTTGTGAAAACCGTTTACGGTGCAGACACCTTAGACGAAAACCTGAAATTTATTGCCGATGCCCTCGGCGGCAAAGGACAGCCGAAGGAGGTGATTCGGAACTATTTCCTGAATGATTTTTATAAAGATCATTGCAAGATTTATCAGAAACGCCCAATTTATTGGTTGTTTGACAGTGGCAAAAAGAACGGCTTTAAGGCTCTGATTTATATGCATCGTTATCAGCCGGACACCATTGCCCGCATTCGTACCGACTATGTGCATGAGCAACAGGCTCGTTATCGCACAGCTATTGCTGATTTGGAACAGCGGATTGCCAATGCTTCCACCGGAGAGCGTGTGAAGCTGAACAGAAAGCTGACCACCTTACAGGCACAGGAAGCTGAAATCAGAACCTATGAGGAAAAGATTCATCACCTTGCTGATCAGATGATTTCCATTGATCTGGACGATGGCGTGAAAAAGAATTATGCAATTTTCCAGGATGTTTTGGCTAAAATAAAGTAAGGAGGGATAGTTATAGAACCGAAACAAAAGAAATCTATTCTCTTGGGGAATGGAGTAAACATACAGTTTGGGGGAAAAGCCTATTCAAATAGGTTCATTTTGTCAAGAATTATTTTTAACGCACAGTGCGATAAGTATGATAGTCTTTTTGAAGGTACGCTGTCTGGAAGTGAAATTGAACAGATATTTCGAGGACTTCTTCCTACTGCAAATGCTGTGCTTGATGGAAAATATGATAAAGTTAATGCTGACGATGAAGTGAAAAGAGCTGTAATGGAGTTCAAGGCACAAAACGCAGAACGCAGCAAATTTGAGCATTATTATGAAATTCCATTAGAAGATTGGTTTTTGTTACTTCAATTATTCTTCTTGGATAATCCGGATTTGAGTGATATGTGGAAAGCATCAAAACAAGGATTTGAATGGATGATTCTGGATGCTATCTATAATGCTGGTAAAATTCAAGAAATTTATCAAAAAATGAAAAAGCCTGTCAAACGTTTTTTCAGATCGTTTGATTCGATATTTACATTGAATTATGATAATAATATTGAAAAGCTGACTAATAAAACAATTTACCATTTGCATGGGGATTATTCTGTCCTTGCAGATTCTGAAAATCCTGAAACAGTTCAGGGATTTTTGAACAAGCAAAACGGAAAAATCGTTATGAATCCAGATTATCCGCAATGTTATTGTAATGCACTACTTAATTTTAGTGGACAGAATAAATATAAAGAAGCTCAGGATAAAGTGAAAGGAATCGAGGCACTTCAAAGACTAAAGCAATTACATGATTCGGATGTAGAGAAATTTGAGATAATGAGAGCAGGTGTAGAATCAGAAAAAGCTCAAATTATAGATACTTATATCAAACATCCAGAACTGAAAATTGCCACGGATTATCATTTTGGGGAACTTGAAAAACTTTCAGGTGAATTGCATATTATAGGGCTTTCACCACAGAATGACAGTCATATATTTGCTTGTATAGAAAAAAGCTCATTAGATAAGGTAGTTTTCTATTCGTATGGTGAGCCGCCAAAGAAATTGCCATTGACTAAATCATATGAATTTGCAGATATTAAGCAGTTATGGAAGTCATTGGATGCGAATCAGCCACAATATAATTGTGGTAGAAAATATCCGGATTCTGATGAAGCTAAAAAGTTTTTTGAACTTTTTAATACATTATCCCTTGATCCGATTACAAAGGAAGAAATTGAGAAAGAAGCAAATTCAATTCCTGAATATATGGCGATGCCATTATGCAAAGAAGCTATGAATTTGATTAAGGTTCAGACAACACCAAAAAGTGAAGAAGAACTTATGAAACAGTTTAGAATGGTTAGTAGAATAGCTTTAAGAGAGGGAATTTATCCGTCTGCTTTTTATTTGATTTTAATAGACAATTTTTCAAAATTATCGTAAAAGGAGGGCTTGCATATGATAACGGATGAAAGAATCAAAAATTCCAGTGAGCTGGAGTTTGCTGTATTTTGTATTGAAAATGTAGCGACAAAGCTGGGCGTGGATGCAGAGCGTGTTTATCAGGCGTTTACCAAACAGAGTGATATTTTGCACGGCTACATCGTGCCGGAATATGAAGTGCTGCATACCCAGAGCCGGGAATATATCGTTGATGACCTCCTTGACGTGATGAAAGAAAGGGGTGTGGAAGTATGATTCTCTATCATGGTTCCTTTTTAGAGATTGCAAAGCCGGATTTGGTTCATTCCCGCCCCAATGTAGACTTCGGACGTGGCTTCTATGTCACGCCGCTATATGAACAGGCGGCGAAGTGGTGCGGCAAGTTCAAATGCCGTGGAAAAGATGGTATTATCTCCTGGTATGAGTATGATGAAAGCCGGGAAGCTGAACTGAAAACGCTGAAATTCGATTCCTATTCCGAAGAATGGTTGGATTTCATTCTGAATTGCCGCAGCGGAAAAGATTCGACAGATTATGACTTTGTTGTGGGCGGTGTTGCCAATGATAAGGTGTTTAATACCGTGGAGTTGTTCTTTGACGGATTGATTGATAAAACGGAAGCTATCAACCGCCTACGTTATGAAAAGCCGAACCTGCAAATATGTTTCCGCACAGAGAAATCACTGTCTCTGTTGCATTTTGAAGGGAGTGAAACACTATGACAGCGAACCCGATTTTGCTTCAGAAAAAATATGCTCGTGTCATTGAGTGTTTTGCCAAACAGCAGGGACTTTCATTGGATGAGGCATTGGATTTCTTTTATCATTCCCTGGTCTATCAGCTGATCCGTGATGGTGTTTCTGACATGCACTGCATGAGCGATGCGTATTTGGCAGAGGAATTGAAACAGGAATATGAGGAAAAAGTGCCTGAAAATGCGGTAGTAAAGGAGAGAATAAGGTGAGACAGAATATTTTTGATTCAATACCATCAGATATAGTTTCCAGTAAAGATAATGTATTTGCAAATTTTTTGCAAACGGCGGGACTTTATGAGTCCATGAAAATAGATGAAGATAATATTGAAGAGTTAATTCTTTTACTTGATGGAAAAGTCCGAATAAGTGCTTATTGTAAAGAATGTAAAGAAGAGCGTGTTTTTACAATGAAGCCTTATATATATTTTCAAGATAATGATAATGAATGCTATTCAAAAAAACTTTCAGAGGAAGTTTGGAGAATTCAGCAGTTGCGTATTCTTGAAAATACACCACAGGTTGGAGGGTTCGTAAAAGAACAAAATACGGTATGGAAGTGGAAAGAACCGCAAACTGAAGAAGTGTCAAGAATTTTGATATTCCAATTTGTTTGTAGCATGAATGAGGAGCATCATCTTGATTATATTGTTCTGACAACAGACAATTCAATGATGAAAATTGGGCAGTATCCATCTGTCGCAGACATGACATTTCCAGAATTAGATGCTTATAAGCATGTGATTTCTAAGGAAGACCGTAAGGAACTTGGAACTGCAATAGGACTTTTTGCAAGTGGTGTTGGTGCTGGATCATATGTTTATCTGAGAAGAATTCTTGAAAGACTTGTTTATCAAGCAAAAGAAACTGCGGCTGATGCGATTGATAACGAGATGTTTGAACGGGCGAGAGTAGCTGAAAAAATTAAGATGTTGGAAGGATATCTTCCAGATATACTGGTCAAAAATGCAACCATTTACGGAATCTTGAGTAAAGGTATTCATGAGTTAAGCGAAGAAGAATGCCGAAAGTATTTTCCTGTTGTGAAAGAATGCATTTATCAGATACTCGGTATGTGGGAAAGTGAGAGAAGAAAAAAGGCTGATGAAGATGCTTTAAGCAAAGCATTGAGCTCAATTTCTTCATCAATCAAGTAAAAATATGGTGGTTAGGACTGTTAAAGAGAGCGAGGTGTTACGATGACCATAGAAGAAATTCTTGCAGGGGAATCAAAAAATGTAGAGTTTAAAGAGAACCTGCCTGAGAAAAGCATCAAATATATGAAATCTGTGGTTGCCTTTGCAAATGGAACCGGAGGAAAAATCATTTTCGGAATTGCCGATAAAACCAGAGAGGTTGTTGGCTTTGACAAGGAAGATGTGTTCAAGAAAATGGATGCCATTGCCAATGCTGTATCAGACAGCTGTGAACCGGCAATTATCCCGGATATCACTTTACAGACGGTTGATGGTAAGACTGTCATTGTGGTTGAGGTTTCTGAGGGCAGACAGCGCCCGTATTATATCAAAGCCCTTGGCAGAGATGGCGGTGTATATGTTCGTGTTGCCGGAACTACCCGTCTTGCCGATGAGTATATGATAAAAGAATTGTTGTTTGAGGGGAGTAATCGTTACTATGATCAGACTTTATGTACTGGGTTAAATGTTACAGATGAAGATATTGATGTCCTCTGCAAAGCTATGAAAGAGCAGGCTGTCAGAAATGCCCGTACAGAGGAACAGAAAGCAACGATTAAAGATGTAGGCAGACAGCAGTTACGTTCATGGGGCGTTTTGATTGAGCGTGATGGAAAAGATTATCCATCCAATGCGTTTGCTATTTTGACTGGTAACGGAGGACTTCATGTTGCAACGCAATGTGGTGTGTTCAAAGGTACAACGAAAGCGGTATTTGTTGACCGTAGAGAATATACTGGTCCGCTTTGGGAGCAGATAGATGAAGCATTTCAGTTTGTTCTGAGAAATATTCATCTGGGTGCTACTATTGTGGGAATTTATCGCCAGGATGTTTATGAGATTCCACCGGATGCTATTCGTGAGTTGATTATTAATGCCATGGTACATCGTAGTTATCTGGATCATGGTACAATACAGGTTGCGGTATATGACAACCGATTGGAAATCACTTCTCCAGGAAAGCTGCCAATGGGACAAACTATGGAACGTATGAAAGAAGGCTATTCCAAAATCAGAAATGAAGCCCTTGCCCATGCGTTTGCGTATATGAATCTGATTGAGCATTGGGGAAGCGGTATTCCGAGAATTATTGATAAAGTGAAAGCTGCCGGACTGCGGGAGCCGGAGTTTATTGGTGGCGAAGTGGATTTGCGTATCAATATTTATCGAGGTCAGGTTGATACCAATAACGCCACATTTAACGCCAATGGCACTAAAAATGGCGCTAATGGCGTTAAATGTAGCGCCGATGATGGCACTAATGGCACTGAAGTGCCGCTTAATAAGGAACAGACGCAGATAGAAAAATTGTTGCAGATTATAGAGAAGAATCCATCTGCAACACAGGCATATTATGCGGAAGAAATGGGTATATCGAAAAGAACGGTTTCTCGAATATTTGCTTCTTTACAGGAAAAAGGTAGATTGGTACAGGGCGGAACAAAACGAAAAGCAAATTGGAAGATTATACGGTAGGAGGACAGCATGGATACAGATAAAATAATACAAGATTTAAATCGCAGGTTTGCTGCACCTCTTCCTGAGTTTTATCAGCGTCGTATCATTTTCTGGTACGATGAAGATAAGGAATTTGAGGATAAACTGGATGAAGTGGTTTTGGAAAATGCAAAGGTGATTGAGCTGACTGGGAATAATGTGTTTTCTGTAAAAAAACTGCTTTCAGTAGATGATTTGACCACAAATTATCTGGTTTACAGTCCGTGTGTCTATAACCGCCCGGATGATAACTGGCTTCTGGATGTGGAGCTTTACAGCGAAGAGTTTCGGGCAGATCTGATTTCTATCTGGATGGATGAGATGGGACTTATATCAAATCCGGCAATGAGGAAACAGGTTAAAAATTATCGTGCTTATTTCAATGCGAAAGACCGTCGTTTGAAAGTTAGCACACAGAATAAAGTTCCGGAAACACCGGCACAGTTACACATGGCTGTCATGGCGGCAATCTGTGGATTGAAGGATGCACAGCCTAATATGATTCTCCGTAGTGTGTTCCAGGCAGGACTTGATTTGAATAATAACACGATTTATCAGGATTTTGTAAAATATCATGCGGACGCAGCATTTTGGGCGATGGTTCGTCAGGGATGCGGATTTGTGGAGGAAGAACCAGATCTTGGGCGGTTGGCAATTCATCTGCTTTTAACTGCGGCGACCCGTACCATGCGGCAGGAATATCTTGCCGGACTGGACGGTTTTATTTCCATGCCACATCAGGCATATTGCTATGATTTTATTTCTGAATGGCTTCATAGTGATAACATTCCGCAATTATATGATGTGGCTCGTTATGTTGAGGATGAAGCTCGTCTGTATCAGCGTTTTGAAAAGCTGACAGTAGAAGATTTGGTAGGAACAGAGTGTTTTCCGTGTATTAATGAAGTGATTCTGAAAAAGTTAATGACAGAGATCAGCGACCATATCATTGATGTGGATACCATTACGAATACCGTTGAAAAACGGAGAACTTGTGTATGGTATGAGCCATTTGAGAATTTTTATGACGGTATCTTACAAGTGGCGAATATGCAAAGTTTCTTTAAGGAACATTCTGCCGGATTCCATACCGCAGAAGCGAAAAGTATCTGGAAAGAATATACAGAGAGTTACTATCAGATGGACACTTATTACCGTTTGTTCCATCTTAGTTTTCAAAAGAGTTTGGAGGCTTCCAATATTCTGTTGGATGATCTATTTAAGCACGTTGTCGATAAAGTGGAAGGACTCTATAATCATTGGTTCTTAGGTGAGTTGGGCAACAATTGGTCGGATGTATGTGCGGATGAACTGGCAACTTACGGTAAAGTTCTGGAAGTACCGCAACAGGAGGATTTTTACCGTTCCCGTATCCAAGCCTCGGATACGAAAGTATTTGTAATTATCTCAGATGCCATGCGTTATGAAGTGGCAGCTACGATGGCAGATCAGCTTCAGCGAGAAACGCAAAGTAAGGTTTCTATCAGTAGTATGCAGAGTATCTTCCCTTCTACTACAAAGTTTGGTATGGCGGCTTTGTTGCCGCACAAAGAACTGACAGTAGAGGTTCGGAACGATATTTTGACGG
>OGOL01002686.1_pt1 | contig 13346 bp, 9 predicted proteins | sample 1552641 | NCBI WGS metagenome assembly OGOL01 (sample SAMEA2580140, study PRJEB22360) | human gut metagenome | biome: human gut; feature: human-associated habitat; material: faeces | place: Denmark | collected 2008/2010 | reverse complement strand
TTCTTTTTTATGAGTTCATTATAACGCGCTCTTTTTATAATTACAAGCCTTAATTTTTCTCTACAAAAACCGGCGCTTTCAGAAGGCCTGACGGTTTTATCTGATACTCATAGGACCAGAGGTCACCGGTTGTCCTCCATGCATTTGGTCCATACCAGTCTTCTTTCTGATCACAGTTGTGTAAGGTTCCAAAGGTATTCACACGGTTTCCAAACACCGTCAGCTCCAGCAGATGCTCTCCTTTTGGCAGCTCCCCAAGAGATACTTCATAAGGAGAAAATGCGATATATCCTGCTTCTTTTCCATCCACAGCGGCTTTTATAACCGGTGCCCGGAACAGATTGGCACGTACGTTTACTTCTCCGCCATTGCTGATAAACGGAATTTTATATGTCATATTTCCACCATAGAACGGATAGCCCTGGGCAGTAAGATCACTGAAAGCTGCCTTATGGCTCACCGCATCCAGCACCTGATCTCTTCCCACCGCTTTTACGGAAAACTCTCCCAGCAGGAACATTGCTTCAATATTCACTTTGGAATTATAAGGAATCTCCACAACCAGCTCATGTTCTCCTGCTTCCATCTGCGGAAGCGGAACTTTGCGGATACAGTGATCTACATACCATCCTTCCGCGCGGTTTTCCACAGTTTTCCCATCCAGGAATATTTTTGTTTTCTCATCATTTTCCATGGCAAGGAAAGTTCCTTCCAGCAGAGCTTCTGTATGAATATGGAAGCGCAGGGACAAAGTATGTTCGAATCCTTCCACCCTGTCATTGGTCCATGGCTGTGCAAACGCCTCCATACGAAGTGGATATCCCAGCTTCTCACGGAACTGATTGTCAATGCGGAGAATTTCTTCCTCCGACTGCCACTCCCCGCCGTCAAAAGCATATTCAGCCAGATCCAGAATACTTACATTCGGTTCACTGCGGACAATCTCCACCTGATCTGAGATCGGAAGTTCATGGATTACTGTTTTCTCTGTGCTGTCCGTTTTTTCGGACTTTGATTTTTCATCTGCAGGTTCCAGCCACAGAAGCAGACTGTCATGGTCAAACATGCTTTGCTTCAGAATAGTGTCCCCTTTATGGTACTTTGCTTTCACCGGATAAATTTCGCCGGTCATTGCATCATATACGGTCACATTCCATGTTCCACGGATACGGATACGGAGTTTTTCCTCTCTTGGAAGATCCTGATTTTTCTTACGTTCCTGCAGCTCGTTGATAATAATGCATGCATCGGAAACTTTTTCCGTGCGGTTTACATGGCAGAGAAACAGCCATCTGTTTTTGCCTTCTTCCCTCATCTGATAAATCAGATTCGTGGAAGGTTTTCCGTCGGCCTCCAGAACCTCTATATCTCTTGCATCCTTTACTGCCTCCAGAAGACGGTATTTGCTGAATGCTACAGTCTCGCATTTTTCTGCCAGTTTTGCGCCACGGTCAGAAAGATAGGCATCCGCATATTTTGGAAGCTGTCCCGCAAAGATTACACGGCCGCCTCTGGCCTTGAATTTTTCCAGAATTTCCAGTGTGGAATTTCGAAGCGTCAGACAGTTGGGAACAAGAACCGTATTGTATTTCATAGCACCGACTTTCAGAAGGTTTTCATCCTCCTGACCCTGATTCAGATCCGGAAGCAGAGACTCTGATATAAAATCAAAATCAACCGTTCCATACAAAAGCCAGTTAATCAGCTGAATAAAGTTTTCATCCATCTCCTCACGGATCGGCGCTGTCTGTTCCTTTGGTCCCCAGAAAAGCCAGTAAGACTCTACCGGATGGATCACTGCCAGCTTCACATGTGGCACACCTCTTGTGAGGGCTGTATTGACTCTTGCAAAATAATTTTCCACAAGGGGATATTCTTTATACCACGGCGACTGGTAGCTGATAGAAGCCGGGTAATCACGTTTTGCCTCACCTGCCATGGAAGTCCAGGTCAGATGTGGTACACGGACTGTTACTCCCAGAGCTGCCTGCCAGTCCCCCTGAAGCTTATGGCCCCGGAAATCAAAATCCCAGTTTGTAACACCATAAAGCTCGCTTGTCATTCCTTCTCTTCCAAACTGGTGCACCGCGCTCTCCGCCTGTTTTGCGGTGGAAAGTTCTCTTCTGTCACAGAGCATGTCAATTCCCGGAATTTCAAAGGAACGGTAGGAGCGCATAGCTTCCCCAAGGGCCGCTGTCTGTGTTTCCAGAGTCGGCTCTTCCATCATATGTCCGGTCAGGGCAATGCCATGTTCCTTACACCAGTTTCCCACCGTATCCGCAAAAGCATCTACAAAACGCTCCGCAATGTGATCATGATATTCATAACGGATTCTGGAAACCGCTTCTCCCGGAAGCTCCCAGAACAGCTCCGGAAGATGCTTAAGAAGGCTGTGTCCATATGCAGTCTGGAAAGTTTCTTCCAGATCATCGGTATATGGAATGGTCACATCCATCCGCTCATCTGCAAAATCCAGGCACTGTTTATGGGAAAACTGTGGCTCGTCTGTAAAAATAGCAGGAATGGTTTTCCCAAACTCCTCTCCCAGATTTTCATAATACTTCTCATGAGTTACCTGGATAAAACGTTTTACCGCCTCTTTATCCAAAGTGTTCAGATATGCCTCATTGTTAAACCAGGGATTGTCCCCGGATACTTCAAGATAGGCAAACCATTCCTGAAATCCCTCTTTCAGCGGTGCATCCTCATCGATCTTTTCATACTCTGCAAGGTAACCATCCTCCAGCCGTACCTGATATCTTCCAAGGAATGTGCGCTCATTGCTTCGGATCGCCTGTCCGGAAGAACGAAGTTCACTGTTTCCGATTTCCTTTCCATCCTGGCACTCCGGAGTAAAAAGCAGAAAACGGATTCTGTATTTGTGGTCTCTTGTTACCAGCCCGCCGCCTGCTCCGGATGGCCAGCGGTCTTCATCATACAGCCAGGTCAGCATATCTTTTTCCCGGCTTTTTTTCCAGGAATATTTCACCAGATTCAGAAACTCTTCGCCCATGTAAGGATTGTCCATTCCTGTACGGCAGTGGATATGTCCGCCGCCCATGCCCATCGCTTTCAGGGCATCCAGCGTATTGTCAATCTCGGCTTCTGTCATCTTACAGTTCCATGCCCAGAACGGAGCCGCCCGGTACTCGCTTCCCGGATTTTGAAATTTTTCTTTTGTCAGTTTTTCCCCATTGTGATACAACATACCTTCATCCTCCATTTTTTATATGATCTCAAGATTTTCTTTCTCCACATATTCCGATGGCCTTACACCGGTGTAGGAATAAAAGATCCTGCTGAAATAAAACTGGTCTTTGTATCCCACTTTTTCTGCCACATCTTTCACATACATCTTCTCTTCTCTGAGAAGAAGTTTTTTCGCCTTCTCCATGCGAAGCGACGTCAGATAAGTATTAAAGGACGCATCTTCATATTTTCGGAAAAGCCTGCTCAAATATGTCTGCGAAACTCCTACGGCCTTGCTTACGCTGTGCAGAGACAACTGCTCCGCCATATGTTTACGGATGTACTCTTTCACACTTTCAAAATATTCTTCCGTATCTGTTTTCTGTGTGGATGCCGGATCTTCTTTTACATCCTTGAAAAAGATATCGGAAATTCCGGTGCAAAGCTGCTCCACATTTTCTGCGGTGGAAAAAATATCATCCATAAGAAATTCCGATTCCCGGTAATCCCGGTTTCCTGCATCGTAACGCTGAAGCAGATAACCAATCTGCCGCACACGCCCTTCAATCCACAGCTGAGGCCGTTCCTCCTGCACCCATCTGTGAATCAGCAATTCCGTATCCTTCTGAAGCCGGTCGTACTTCTGTTTACCCGCCAGATATTCCAGTTCTTCCAGATATTCATAATCCTTTCCCGGTCTTCCGCCTGGATTCGCCGACGAAGTTTCCTCCAGAATCAATGTCTGATTTTTCCCGAGGATAATGGAAGAATCCAGCTTCCGGTAAAGCTCACGCACCATTTCTCCAATCTGTGCTGCAGGAACAGATTTCTGCCGGATAACAGACGTTACATATGCGGCTTCCGGCTGTTCTTTCCCAATACGCCTCCGTATCATCTGCTCATAATCTTCATCACTGACCAGTTCTCCCGGACAGAGATACAACGTCTCCTGGGTATCACGTCCATACGCAATCATCATCTCATTGATGTCTGAAAAGACTTCCTTTTTTCCCCGTTCCCCATAACGGCTGGGAAGCCCGTTCAGTCTTACAATGGCCCCGTAATAACATTCTGACTGAAAATATCTCCGCAGTGTTTTTTCATCTACGGGAATCTCATTTACCATTTTGTGCATCAGTGTGTTTCGTTCTTTATAATATTTCTGCCTCAGCTTTTCCTCTATTCTGGTAATCAGTTTGGAAAATTCCGAAGGCACGATCGGTTTCAGGATATAATCACACACCCCAAATGCGATAGCCTGTTTGGCATATTCGAATTCCTGATATCCACTGACAATGACACTGATCACTTCCGGATAACGCTTTTTTGTTTCTTCCACAAGCTTCAGGCCATTCATCACCGGCATCTGAATATCTGTAATCAGGACATCCGGTTCTCCTTTTTCTTCCATCAGCTCCAGCGCTTCTTCTCCGTCATAGGCGGTTCCCATAATCTCAAAATCACTGTATTTTCTTTTTATGATGTTGACGATAAGACTGGCTGCCATAGGCTCGTCATCAACGACCATCACCTGATACATCGGTTCCTTCCTCCTTTTCCGATACTCCTATGATGACACTTAATCCTTCTTCCATGTTGCGTATCCGGAATACCGCTTTTCCATTGTACAGAAGAAACATTCTTGCATAGGTGTTTGCCAGCCCCATTCCGCCGATTTCCATCTCTATACTGCTTCCCCTGGACATAATCTTTTCCCGGATTTTTCTCATTTTTTCGTTTAATTCTTCACGTACTTCTTCTGTTGCCCCCTGTCCGTTATCCCGGACTTCAAAGTACCAGCCGGTTTCATCACGCCAGCCCTTTACCTGAATTTTCATAATGTTTTTGCTGTTCTGATATCCATGCTGCACACTGTTTTCTACCAGCTGCTGCAGCACAATCTTCGGAAGTATTTCCTGTTTTATGGAGTCTTCACACTGAACTTCCACTTCCAGACGATGTTCGTATCTGGATTTCAGAAGGAAAATATACCTCTCCAGATATTCAATCTCTTTTTCCACTGTGGCGTACCGTTCCTTCGTACTTGTGGAATACCGTAACATTGCTGCCAGACATCCGCAGATTTCACAGATTTCCTCATCTCCGTCCATCACACCTCTGCTGGAGATCACATTCAGCACATTATAGAGAAAATGCGGATTGACCTGGGCCTGCAGGGTATCAAACTGGGCCTGCAGCTGCAGAAGGGACATGCGTTTTTCTTTTACAATAGATTCATTCAGACGCCGCATCAGATTCTGATATGCGATTCCTACTGCCTGCACTTCATCGTCCGTAGCCGGAACTTTCAGTTCTGCATCCAGATTTTCAATGCCTGTATTTTCCATCTGGTCTTTCAGTGCTGTCAGTGGCCTGGAAAGTTTGCTTGCAATAAAGATCACCACACCCATGGAGATCACAAAACATCCCACAGCCATTCCAAGAGCAATCATCAGTGCATCTTTCATACCTGCAACAATTTCTGTTTTTTCTTCCAGTGCCACAACACGGATTCCGTAATTCCCGGACACTTCCGATGCGGAAGTCCACATACTGGCATCGGAAGAAACTGTTATGGAATCCATTTTGGTTACTGCAGGATGTTTCTTGATATAGCGTACCAGTTCATCCGGCAGCCCCTCGGACCGATACAAAACATGACCACCCGGAAGAAATGCCACTACTTTGATGTCACTGTCCGGAACCTCGAAAATATCTTTCAGCTCCTCTGTTGCATACTGAACTTCAATATATCCAAAATCGCCTCCCTGAACTTTTCTCGCCAGGGAAAAAACTTCTTCGCTTTCCCGGATCCCCCATCCGTCCATATGCGGTGCCACCAGAATCGGTTTTCCATGCCTCCTTGCCGCAGAATCCAGCCAGTCAATGGTGGTCGTATTTCGAGCTTTGTTGGTGATCTTGGAACCGGTATTGGTACTGGATGCCACATCCCCGAACTCGTTAAAAATAATAACTCTGTAAAAATTGCTGTTGATATAATACATGGAAATTCCGGAATTCAGGGTATCCAGAAGCTCATTACGTTCAATGGTCTTGCTGTAGGTACTGCTTCCATAATACTTCGGAAGTGTTTTCATGGCGTTTAGCATATCCGGATCTGACAGAATATAATCCGTCACATGTTTCATGGAATCTACAGTAAAATCAACATTCGCAGCTGTCTGCCTGGAATAAAATTTCAGGCTTTGAGCTGCCTTTTCTGACAGTCTCCGGGAATTAAAGTTATAGCTGACTACTCCCAGGATTGCCGATATAAAAAATATTACAATGGAAAAACCAAAGATCAGTTTTGTACGGAATTTCATAAAAACACCTCACATCTTTTATTGAAAAACTGTATATAGCAACAAACAGATACCCCGCCTGTACAGCAGAGTATCTGTTTTTCTCAGTTGCACAGCATTTTAAATCATACCATACAATTCTGATCTTGCATATTTGGTAACCTTTTTTTGCATCAGCCTTTGACAGCTCCGGCTACCATACCATCTACGATCTTCTTGTTGAAGAACAGGAAGAGGATCAGCATCGGGATAGTGATTATCAGTACATCTGCAAACAGCAGGTTATAAGAACTGGAGTATCTGCCCATAAAGTTATAAAGAGTAAGCTGAACTGTTACATTATCATTTCCCGGAAGGAAGTACAGCGGGTTAGTAAAATCGTTGAAAATTGTTACCGCATTCAGGATGATAATTGTGGATGTAACCGGTTTCAGAAGAGGGAAAATAATCTTTACAAACAGATTGCTTCTTGTACATCCGTCGATGTATCCTGCCTCCTCAAGCTCTACAGGAATTGTATTCATAAAACCTTTGTAAAGCATGATGGTAAACGGAATCTGAAGTGCTGTCTCAACCATGATCATACCAAACATGGTTTTGTAAATGTGAAGTCCCTGCATAATCCAGATTGTAGGAAGGATTGCAGGAGGAATCATAAGACCTGTCATAACAAGTGTATCCACGATCTTTACAGGTCTGTCAGATCTTCTCTGAAGAACATAGCCTGCCATGGATCCTACAATGATAAGCACGATCAGGGATCCTATCGTAAGGATAATACTGTTCTTAAATGCTGTGATGATCTGATAATTATTTGCGGAAAATACTTCTTTGAAGTTGCTCCACATCCACTCAGTCGGAAGGGAAAGTCTCAGAAGGTTTGCTTCTTTTCTGTCCTTCAGTGCATTGATCAGCATGAAGAGAAACGGTACTGCAAAAATGAGAATACCGAAAACACATCCAAGGATGTCTCCTAATAAGGTAAGTCTTTTCTGTTTTTTCATTTTAGTTGTACACCTCCCTGCTGTTAAGGAATTTCTGAAGCGGGAATGCGATGATCGCAATTACCGCAAACATGATAACGTTTCCTGCTGTAGACAGACCGAAGAATCCTGCTGCGTACTGTTTGTAAACAACGGATGCAAGTACGTCTGTTGCAAATCCAGGACCACCCTTTGTCATAGCCCAGATCAGGTCAAAGCAGCGAAGTCCGCCGATCAGGGAAAGTGTGATAATGGTATTTGTTGAAGAACGAACCAGTGGCATTACGATGTTTCGAATAGTCTGCCAACGGGTTGCACCGTCGATAGAAGCAGCTTCATAATAGCTGGAATCAATAGATGTGATACCGGCAATAAAGATTACTGTGGAAATACTGACACCTTTCCATACATCAACCGCAATTACGGAAAACAGGGCAAGATGTGTATCACCCAGCCAGTTAGGTCCGGAAATTCCAATAGCTGCAAGAACTGTGTTGAAAAGACCCTTGCTCGGATGCATCAGTGCCTTAAAAATAATACCGATTGCTACTGCACTGACAAGGTTTGGGAAAAACACAAGAGATCTTAAGAAATCTTTTGTCTTGATCTTACTTGTCAGGAACAATGCGATAAAGAATGCAATGATTACCTTCAGTCCACTTGTAAGGACTGCATAGATCAACGTATTTTTTACAGATATACTTAAGGAGTTTTCACTGAAGAATGTTTTATAGTTATCAAGGCCGCAGAATGTAAATGATTTCAGATCCCATACAGTTAAGCTGAAAAACAGTGATGTCACCATCGGGATGATGAAGAAGATCACAAAAATCAGTACTGCCGGAAGAAGAAACCATAAACTGTATATTTTCTTTTTGTTCATGCTTCATCTCCTTTCCGATTTCCAGATGTCTGGCTGACATTAAAGCCGGCCGCCTGAAACACAGGCGGCCGACATACATTTACTTATTTCCAGTCAAGTCCAAGCTGTGTTGCCTGTTTCTTGCAGTCCTCATCGTAAGCCTTTGCAGCTTCCTCTGCTGTAGACTGTCCTGTTGCAACCTCAGAGCAGATATACTCTCAGTTTGTTCCTTTTACAGATGTCTGGAACTCCATTGCAACATTTGTTTTTCCTGTGTCAAAGTATTTCTCCTGAGCCTCTTTAACTCCGTCATATGCGTCATCCGGAAGCTCATATCCTTTGATACAATATGGGCCGTCTGGTTTCTGTGCTTCTGTGAAAGCGTCAAGTGCCTCATCAGATGTATAGAACTCCATAAATCTTAAGATATCATCTTTTTTGTCGCTGTTAGCGTTTCCATAAATAGCTGTTGGCTCCCAAACTGTAAGGCCATGGTTGTCAGCGTCATCTCCCGGAACACCCATAACACCGATTTTGTTTACATCGTCTCCGTAGAGCTCATAGATGCTGGAAAGTGCCTGGGAAAGAATGAACCAGTGAGCACCCTCGCCGTTTACAAGCTTATCGCATGCATCTGCGTATGTAGTTGCTGTGTAATCCTCGTTAAAATATGGCTGAAGGTCAGCGAGTTTCTGGAAGCTCTTAAGGCCAGCCTCTGTTGTAGCATATTTAGCTTCACCAGCTTCGAATTTCTCTGAGAAATCCGGCTCTGCTGCAAGTACATTGTAGTGATCTCCAAGGTATGGAACCTGAATTGTCCAGGAATCTCCAAGAGATCCGATAACTGCTGTCTCACCAGCCTCTTTCAGAGTATCACAGTTCTTGAGGAAATCTTCCCATGTGTCCGGAACCTCAAGGTCATACTGCTCATAAAGATCTTTGTTGTAAAGGATACATCCAAGGTTTGTAGCGGTAAGCGGTACACCGTATACTGCGGAATCAGAACCTGCGCTTACTGCTGATGCGAATGTATCGTCAAGGCGGCTAGCCCACTCCTCACCGGAAATGTCGATGAAGTTGCTCTCCGGGTCAAGCTCGTTGAGCTTAGCACCTGAGTTGTATCCGCAAAGATCTGTCATCTCGCCGGATGCAAGTCTTGTTTTTACCTGGTTATCTCCGTCACCACCTGATGCACGAAGCTCTGTCTCGATGTGGATACCTGTCTCTTTCTCGCAGAGATCAAATACTGCCTGATATCCGGCAGATGCTGTATCCGGGTCGATCAGGAATGTAAGAGTAGCCTCTTTGTACTCCCATTTGCTGTCGGAATCTTTGTCATCAGCTGCAAGTACGCTTGTTGCGCCTGCAAGTGTTGTTCCCATCATTGCTGCACAGAGCAGAACACTGAGCATCTTTCTTTTCATGTTTCGTCCTCCTTTAATTTCGACGTTCCTCATTACTTGATGATGCTATTTTAACAATTTGGACACAAAAAATACATGGATTATCCAATCCTTCCACATGGATTATTGAGCACTTTGTATATGGAATATGTACTTTTTTCGTCATGTGGATGACATTTTGCATGGATATTTCTGTTTTGTACATGGAAAAAGAGCCGCCCTGTTGTGCTATTTTACCACAGACAGGTACGGCTCTGATAATCCAGTTTCTTCCATATTATAATGATATAAACTTAAAGAATATCGATATGCTCTCCGGCAAGTGCTTTATTCATGCTTCGTACCGCACAGAATTTACCACACATGGAGCAGGTATCCTCATGTTCCGGTTTACGGTCATTCCAGATACGTTTAGCTGTTTCCGGATCCATAGCGCATTCCCACTGCGCTTCCCAGTCAAGCTTTCTTCTGGCATCTGCCATCTTATCGTCGATCTCACGGGCTCCGCGGACACCTTTTGCAATGTCTGCCGCATGTGCAGCAATCTTGGAAGCCATGATTCCCTGTTTCACGTCTTCAAGGTTCGGAAGTGCAAGATGCTCTGCCGGTGTTACATAGCAGAGGAATGCAGCTCCGGACATAGCTGCTACTGCGCCGCCGATTGCAGATGTGATATGGTCATATCCCGGTGCAACGTCTGTTACGATAGGTCCTAATACATAGAACGGTGCACCCTGGCAGATGGACTGCTGCACTTTCATGTTTGCTTCTACCTGATCAAGCGGAACGTGTCCTGGTCCCTCGACCATAACCTGGACGTCTTTTTCCCATGCACGTTTGGTCAGCTCCCCAAGGCGTACCAGCTCCTCGATCTGACATACATCTGTTGCATCAGCCAGGCATCCCGGACGGCATGCATCTCCAAGGGAGATGGTTACATCATACTCACGGCAGATGTCAAGAATCTCATCATAATATTCATAGAACGGGTTCTCCTCGCCCGTCATGCACATCCATGCAAAAACAAGGGATCCTCCTCTGGAAACGATGTTCATTTTTCTCTTATGGTTGCGGATCTGGTCGATAGTTTTTCTGGTGATTCCGCAGTGAAGCGTTACGAAATCTACGCCATCCTGTGCGTGAAGTCTTACTACATCGATGAAATCCTTGGCTGTCAATGTGTCAAGGTCTCTCTGATAGTGGATAACGGAGTCATAAACCGGAACCGTTCCGATCATTGCCGGACACTCGCTTGTCAGTTTGCGGCGGAATGGAATGGTGTTTCCGTGGGAGGACAGATCCATAATGGCATGTGCGCCCATGTTTACAGCTTCCATAACTTTCTGCATTTCCACATCGTAATCCTTGCAGTCTCTGGATACACCGAGATTTACATTGATCTTGGTGCGGAGCATGGAACCTACACCTTCCGGATCAATACATTTATGATTTTTATTTGCACAGATAACGACTTTACCGGATGCTACCAGTGGAAGAAGTTCCTCTGTTGTCATTCTCTCTTTTTTGGCTACAACTTCAAGTTCAGGTGTGATGATGCCTTTACGGGCAGCTTCCATCTGTGTACTATAATTTCTCATGTAAAAAAATCTCCTTTCGTGTCAACATCTAATGTCTGATTTTGGAAAATACACAAAAAACCGGCTGTCGCAACGCGTATGCATTACAACAGCCGGCTCTTAATCTTTCGTACTTAAATGAAAATCCTGTGTACTTCAAAATGTCTTCTGTACTCTCTGATCTTCTGTATCTTTAAGAATCCTTCGTGCATATGTCCCTACGTTGGCATTATCCAAATCAGGTTATGGGTCAAGACATTTACAGTCTACTCTCAGCTCGCTTCAGCGGGCCCCCCTGTTTTCATATGTTGGGGACTTTTGTCGTCCATGAGATTATTATAGTATAACAGAAAAAATTTGTAAACCGCATTTCTGCATTTTATGACTTTTTCTTTCGACAAAACCTGAACTGTGTTGATTTTTCTTATGCTCTCTCCCCACAGTCCGCCATACATGTACAGATCGTTTCTTTATGATTTCTGCAATTGAATCTTTTACCCTGATGTGCCAGAAAGGCCAGCAGTTTTCGAAAATATTTCCGGCGCTTTTCTTTTTTCTTCCGTTCCTTTTCAAACTGAGTTTCAAATCCCTGATTGATTATTGCTCCGATCATGGAATATGTATCATCATATTTCATACTGCTCTCCTCCTTTTTATTCTGCATGGATGTTTTTTATTTGCCTACATCATAGCGGAATGTCGGAGTTTCTTCCATGGTCTGAAATAATCAATTTAATTGACTTTATTTATTCTTTCTTCTGTACTGACTCGGTGTGTCGTTGTGCAGCTGCCGAAAAGCACGGATGAAGCTTTCCGGATTTCTGTATCCTACTTTGTCACTGATATCTTCTACACTTAGCTGGCTGTAGAGAAGAAGCTGCTCTCCCTGCTGCAGTCGAATCTCTGTAAGAAGATTGGAAAATGTTTTTCCAGTAATGGATTTGATCAGCTTCGAACAGTATGGCACGGAGAAATGGAATTCCTCCGCAAGTTTATTTAAAGTCACTGTGCTGCAGTTTCCTATCATATAAGCAAGCATTTCAGATTCCTGCTGTGTCCGGTCTCTTCTGCTATCCGGAATACTCACATTGTTTCCGTGGCGTCTCGTCAGCTCCACAAAAAACAGTGTAAGAATGCTGCAGATAATCCTGTCCGAAAAACTGTCACCTGTTTTCTGCTCTCTGTACATATCCAGAATGTAATTGCGGATAACCGTATCATTCTTCGTATGAAAAAGAAGGTAGCGAATTTTTTCCCGGAAATACAGATTCCCCACAAAAAAACTGGAAATCTGGGTTTTATCACGGACTGTATTATAGAAGATGTCCATGAATGTACTGCGGCGGATCAGAATATTCAGAATGATGCTGTCATCCTCCACCGCCAGAATTCCGTGTCTGACATTCGGAGCAATCAGACACAGATCTCCGGCTGTCAGTTTCTCCGTGGAATCCTGAAAAAAATTATTGCAGTTTCCGGACAGTACATATATCATCTCAAAAAAATCATGTTCATGATAAAACAGTGGAAAATATCTGGGATGTTTTACCAGGCTTACATTATATCCCGTTGGAATAAACATATCTTCTCTGGAATATTCATTTATCTTTTCCGGATGGACTGCCCATTCCACATCTTTTTCAAATTCGCAATGACCGGAATGACGTTCCTCGAATTTTGCAATATTCTCCGGAGTTTTTTCCATAAAATAATATTCCCGGTGAATCTTCTCATCATATTTCCATGTGTTCAGTTTCCGGACCAGATCTTTATACTCTGTTTTTTCTCGTTCCATATCTAAGCTTCCATTTTCCTCGGAATACCACCTGATTACTGTGCCGGCTATTTTCCATGCGTACTGCTTAATTCATCTCTTCGGTTTTCCAGCAGTTTTTCATTTGCTTTTTCATACTCGTTGAATTCTGCGGTAATCTGATCATCTGTTTTGGACGCATCCGGGTGATACCAGCTTTTTGCCTGGAAATAAGACGCAATCTCTGCAGTCTGGAATGCTCTTCCGTGGCGGG